>Ga0187887_10000217_pt1 | contig 59615 bp, 59 predicted proteins | sample June2016WEW_7_10_FD_132977 | JGI IMG/M metagenome (GOLD analysis project Ga0187887, IMG submission 132977) | Peatland microbial communities from SPRUCE experiment site at the Marcell Experimental Forest, Minnesota, USA - June2016WEW_7_10 | ecosystem: Environmental > Terrestrial > Soil >... | reverse complement strand
TTTTATAGGCATTATTTTATTGGCCTCAAAATTAATTGAGTACTTTCGAGTGCTTTTTACTGTTTCAGAATGGAATCCAGTCCTACAATACAATTTCCAAGCAGGTTGTCACGGGTTCGAATCCCGTATCCCGCTCCACCCTTTTTGAATTTATATTAGATTCATTTAAACTCATCCCATAAAGCCCAGTATTACCGCACGTGGTTTCAATATTCATAAGTATTACTATTTATTTCAAAGTTGTCCTGCATCTCTAACCAGAGTGCATTGTATCAACCATTGCTTTAGTTGTAGAATAGGTGCAATTATTATTTGACGGATGTGGGTGAATAAAATGTTAATTTTTGTAATAATTTGCGCGGTTGATGTCATCCTCGCCGTATTCTGTATAATGTGGGTTTTGCGTCTTAGAAAACGAAATAAATCGTAAACTGCTTTTTCCGGTATAAAAACAAAAAAGCTGCCTTGAAAGAAGAATAGTTTGTTTTTCAAAGCTGGCGTACTTCGACGAGGTGATTATTGCCGGACTGGATTGAAAAAGGGGCCAACCGTAAATTTATTTATCCTACCAGGTAGGTGCCTGTGCCAACCGCGATTAGCTCATCCTGTTCATTACGCAACTCGGTCCGGACTGACGCTACTTTCTTTCCTGCCCTGAGAATTGTGCCCGAAGCAACAAATCGGTTGCCCCTGCCCGGTCTCAGATAGTCAATACGCAGGTCAACGGTACCGCCTTTTATGATTAGCGGGTGCTCTGCTGTGCCGGTTTCAAAACGCCAGGCTCCGTCCTTTGCCAGAATAAATGCTGCTTCACTATCCAGTATTGACGCAATCATTCCCCCGTGCAGGATTTTAAAATGACTGTTACCTACGAGTTCATCACGCATTTCAAAACTAATGCAGCCGTTTTCTATGTCGAAGTTGCCGGCATTGAGCCCCAGCAGGCGGTGAAAAGGCAGTTCGCTGATTTTCTCACGAAGTGTTTTCAGAAATAGTTCTTTTTCTTGATTCATATTACTGACTCCGGTGATTGGCGTCTGAGACGCTGAATAATTTTAGTGTAACTTCATAGAACGGAAAACGCAAACGAAAATCAAGAAGAGTTTTCTTGAAATGCGCACAATAGTTTTCAAATTTTCTAAAACGGATATGCTGTCCGGTATTAAATGCTGCTATTGCTTAGAATTGTCCGCGGACGATGGCTTTTTGCGGTTTATCAAACATCAGCATATTATTCACAAAACCGATACCGGATTGGATATCGTAAATATCGCGGCCGGGATATCCGCCCCAGGGTGTGGTATTTGAAGCATAACCGGTCGCTCCCCATTCGTTAACACATACTGTGCCGTAATGAAGGTTCAACAGAGCACGTTCCACGCTCGCGGCGATTTTCGGGTCAAGCAGCGATTGCGGATGAACGATAATCGATGCTGTCAGTGTACCCCATAATGTCCCGTTAACAAAATCAACTGCCCGGTCGATAAACCCGGGGATATCATCGGCCTCAAGGGCTGTCTCGGCGAAAAGGCTGCAAAAAGCTTCGGTATTAAAACAGATATCTTGCGTATTTTTGGGGTCAATATCCGGGATTATTGTCCAGGGGAGGTGTCCGTTACTTGAATCGCCGAATTGACAGGCATTGGGGTGTGCCGCAACAAACGCGGCGTGTCTTTCTATTGCGCCCGGATAGTAGGCTTTACGTGTATCCATATGCGCCATTACCCCGCCGATTGCTTTAATCATTAACTCACGCTGTGCCCAATTCTTATCCTGGATGAGGACCCTGGGGGTCAGACAATTACAGCCGGCGTTAAAAGCCAGCCAGATGGTTATTTTTTGGGCCTGTTTGCCGATATCTTCTGCGCTCCATGGCCCCGGCACGATAATTACCGGCGTAATATTTCCTAACTCACCGGTGACCGGTTTCGTTATCAAAGGCTTTTTCTGCGCTTTGCGTTCGGACCCTCCGGTACCCGGGCCGAATATTATCGTTTCAAACGTTTTGTCCGAGCCGGTCAGATGAATTTCATCCACCAGTGCGTGATTACAAAGGTAATTGCCTTCTGCTGCCCCGCCGTAGACGATGCGTAAGAACCCTGGATTTATCAAAGCGCGGAACCCTTTTTCAATCAGCGGTCCCAGATAGTCATTAACCGGGTTGAGTTTCAGGACGACGACACGGTCGGCGACGAAAAGTCTATACATGATATCGGTAATAGGGAGACATGACACATTCCCGGCCCCAAGTACCAGGCTAACGGCTCCGGGATAATGCTGATTTGTGTACATTTTGGCCTGGGATTGGACCATTTCACTGATAGCGACACCAGGTTGCATTAACACTTCGGCAGAAACACCGGGAAACATCATAGTGTCAGCTTTCTTTTGCGGGAAGACTTTTGCACACACTTGCCCGTTAGGAAGAACCTCAACAGGACCGGGAATATGCGGACGGCCGTATCGTTTAATATCTGACATCGATTTACGCAGCACGGTTATCAGCCCGAAAATACTTCCCAGGAATATTTTCTCTTCCTGCTCGGGAAAAGTATTTGGAACAATACCCTTTGCTGCCATGCTTAATCTGACCCAATCGGGGGATACCGGTTTCATGTCCCGTCTGATTTTATCCAGAATTTTAATACGCTCTTCGATACCGGTCTGTACCCATTTGTCTTTGTTCGCCTGAAGCAATTGAAGTTGTTGGTCAATTTCTGCTAAGGTTGTACACAGTTTGTTATCTGGCACATTCTGAGATTGTGAGAGTTCGCTACCGGTTTTTAGTTCTAAAATATTATTCAATGTTCGCTCCTAAAATAAAAATTAAAAATATACTTTACGTTAATGTTAAATAGCCAGGCATGAGAAGGGCATCTCAACTCCGCCGTTTTTTTTCAGGGCGGTGTAAATTACGGTTCTCAGTTCTTCCGGGGTGTATGGTTTAGCGAGGAAAAGATTATTCTTGTTGCTTAAAAAAGTCTTGACTTCATGATTCATCGTATCGCCGGTGGTGAAGATGACTCTCGTTTCAAGACCCGGATGTTCCCGCCGCAGATACTCATAGAATTCCATGCCGTTCATCGTCGGCGTTCTGATGTCGCTCAGATACAAATCATATACAACCTTGTTAGCCATGCCTTTTGCTATCAGACCGTTAGCGGCAACATCCACCCTAAACCCTTCCGCCTTTAAAATCCGCACTGATATCAGGCTGATTATCGGTTCATCCTCGATGGCAAGGATTCTTTTTTTACTGTTTTCAGCTTTCAAATTATTCTTTCCTTGTATCACGAGCATTAACAGGCAGTTCGACAATGAAAATGGCTCCTTTACCAGGCGGACTTTTCGCGTATATCCTGCCGCCTTGTTTGGTGACAATCCCGTAGCAGATACTCAGCCCGAGACCGGTCCCTTTGCCAACTTCCTTCGTGGTAAAGAAGGGGTCAAAAATCCGGTTGATAACATCAGGCGGGATGCCCGGGCCGTCATCAGCAAAAGAAATCCTGATGAAACCTTTAAGCAGTTCGGTCGTGATTGTTAATTTACCATGACCGTGCGACTCAATCATTGCCTGCTCTGCATTCAACACGATATTGATGAATACCTGTTGTATATGAAATTGGTCGGCAACTATTTTGGGCAGATTGGAACCGAAGTGATAAGTAACTTCGATGTCATTGACCCGATGTTCGTAAGTACGCAAAGTTAAAACCTGGGCGATAATCGCATTAATATCAATACTTTCATTTGTCAGATTGGGAGAGCGCGCAAAAGAGAGCATATTCCGAACGACACGGGCGGCACGCTGCCCCTCGTTACTGATAGCTTGCAGATCGTCTTTAACCTCCGGGGCAACGTCGTTATCCAGCAGCAGTTGGGAAAGGGCCACGACCCCGGTTAATGGGTTATTAAGTTCGTGAGCAATACCAGCAGCCATTTCACCGAGTGAAGCCAGCCTGTCGGTCAGGTAGAGCCTTTCCTGCATTTCTCTTTCTTTGGTAACATCATGCAAAACGGCCATTACTTCGTTTTTCTGCGTGCTGATAATATCGGCGATATATACTCTTTCCACATTATTTTTTTTCATTCTGAACTCGAGTTCGAACTCGGACGAGCCGCTGGCCAATACCTGCGAAATTTTGTCGGTCAAAACAGGCATATGGATAATATCGCTGATGTCCTTACCTTTTATATTGTCTTGCGACAAATCGAAAGTGCGTTCAAAAGCTTTGTTTATCATGATAAACCGGCGGTCCTGTCCGACAACTGCCATTGAATCGGGAGTACTTTCCAGAATGCGGTCCGTCAATTCCCTTTGTTCTTTGATTTGTAACTCGGCCTGCATGCGTTCGGTAATATTTCTAAAAAATGCCAGCACGCTGACTACTTTCCCATCCTTTTTGATGGGTACCCCGTTGATATCAAGATAAACCAATTCACCATTTTTCAGAGATAATTGTACCTGGTAGGTTACCATCGCTGACCCGGATAACACTTTTAAAAAATTCGTCACGAGAATCGATAAGTTTTCCTTGCCCAATAAATCAGTTAATTTGTAAATTTCTTTACCTATCAGTTCATCTCTGGTATATCCGCTGATTTTTAGCAGTCTGTTATTGAAGTCCAGTATTCTGCCCTCGGTATCGATCAGAATGATAGTTTCATAGGCAGATTCAAATATCGTGCGATATTTTTCCTCGGATTCCCTTAATGCCACTTCGATTTCTTTTTGTTCGGTGATGTCATTATAGAGAAACTGCTGCTGCTGCCTGCCGTTCCAGAGAACAGTCTTCGCGAACAGCTGGATATGTCTGGTTGAACCGTCCCGGCGAACAATATCTATTTTCAATTCGGGCGGGAGTGGTTCGCCGCGTAAAGACTGCTCTTTATACCTGATAAAACCAGCAAGTGATTCCGGAGTATAGTGTTGTTGAGGCGGACTTGCTCTCAATTCTTCGATATTTTTATAACCGAGTATGTCTAGCAATGCCTGGTTCGCATATACCGTATGCCATTCCGCATCAACGATGCGAACCCCCATCGGGGAGCTATCCAGAGAGCTGCGGAAGTTTTGCTCCGAAGCGAATAAAGCCTGCTCAACCTGTTTGCGGATTGTGATATCATTAGCAATACCGATGAAGTTAACAAATTACCATTTGCATCATGTACCGCATTCCCTCTTCCGATGTACCAACGCCACTCACCGGTGATATTTCGGACGCGGAATTCAACACCGCCGGTGTTCTGATAACCATGAATGATGTTATGCTTAATGGCTTTCTCCAGTCCGGATTTGTCATCGGCGTGGATTAACGAACGGAAGGAATGACCAATAATATCGGACTGTTCGTAACCGAGCATATTTTTAATGGAAGGGGATATATAAGTGACTTCTCCCGCAGCATTCTCGATAAAAATGAGATCTTGAGTATTTTCTACAATCAAACGGTAATTCTCTTCGCTTACCTTTAGTGCCTTTTCGGTCTTTTTGCGGGCGGTAATATCACGTAAAAGCACCAAGTCACCGATTATGTTTTTTCCTTTTTTCAGCGGCCTTGCATTTATCTCAATATTGACGACGTCGCCATTTTTGTTTAGTACTTCAATTTCATAAGGTGGAACATCTAAGCCAGCCATTCGGTTAAAAAAGTTGCTGACTATAATATTCAGGCTGTCAGCAGTTATGATGCGGGTCAATGACCGGATATTTTTTCCTGATAATTCCGCTCTTTTATAACCTCCGATCTCCGCTAGTCTGTCATTAAAATTGATTATTTCCCCATTTTTATCGATGACTAAAATAGCATCACTGGCAGATTCAAAAATAGTTTTGTAAAGTCTTTCATCTTCGAATTGAGTATTTTTTTTGCGGGTGAGATGTTTGGACACAGGTACCGCCGGATTTGATACTGTCTGTTTCGAATCCAGGATTTTGGGGGGGGAATTTTTGCCGGGTATCGTTTGATTATTCATATGCTTCTTTATCATTTTCATGGTTGTAAGCAAATAATTTAATATAAAATTCCCTGTTGGCAGATTAGCTATTACTATACATAATGTAAATGTTGTGCATAAAATACCTGTGAACGGAAAAATTCTTTACCGGTTATTAAGAATATTCTGGCACTAAATAAAATTTGAAAACAGAGTAATGGGTTCATTATTGTGAGCTGAAAGTTCCAAATTTAAAATTAAATCGGCAGTATTAACTACACGGTTTGAGATATAAAAGTAATATAGTATGCATGAAAAATATCGCGTCTGACAACACGATTCTTTAGCCAAGATGGTAAACACCGGTTTACACTGATATGATAATAAATAACGATGGAAGTACAATTAATTATTACTCACCCGGGCAGCGCTCATTTTGATGAAGTCACGGCTATCGCTTTTATCCTGGCCGAAAATAAAGGTATGCAATTCCAGGTTGAGCGGCGGGAACCCGCGCCGGCTGAGCTGGATAATCCCGATATCTGGGTAATCGATATTGGGTTGCGGCTCGAACCGGCGAAACGTAATTTCGACCATCATCAGTCGCTGGATTGCCCGGCATCATTTGTGCTGGTAGCGAATTATCTGGGACTGACGGAAACCATGTCGGTGCTGCCCTGGTGGTGGTTCAAAGACAGCGTCGACCGCATCGGGCCGGTCAAAAGTTCGGAAATATTTCATGCCGGCGATGATTTGGTCAACCGCAACCCGGTAGAAAGCTGGCTGGTAACCAGATTTGCCGCAGAGCCGGATAAATGTGTTGCCATGCTGCGGGATTACGGCAGCAGATTGATTAATGAGGCAAAAAGTCTTAAAAAACAGATTGATTACTGGAAAAAAGCTAAAAGACTCGTGATTACCGGTTTGCCGGCGATGTTCGCGGAGACGAAAGAAACCGCCGGTCTGGATGAATACCGGCGGTTGGAGAAAAATCCGCCGGATATCGTCATTTCGCTGGACAGGACTGGCAGCGGCTGGCGGCTTTTCCGCTACGATGGCGTCCCGGTTGACTTTAATTTAATCGCCGGTTATCCACAAATCGCCTTCGCACATAAATCAGGATTTCTAGCCAAGACCAGAGAACTTATCCCAATGGATGAACTTTTCGTTCTGGTCGGCCAGGCCGTTACATTGAGGGCGCATGGAAACAAATAATATGCCTGCTTTTGATTCTCAGATATTATTAGAATTGGTGCGTGCACGCATGCCGTACGGCAAATATAAAAATTACCTGCTTTGTGATTTGCCGGAACCATACCTGGCATGGTTCTCCCGCAAAGGTTTCCCGCTGGGGCATATCGGCATGCTGCTGGCCTTGCTCTATGAAATCAAGCTCAACGGTCTGGAATATCTGCTGCAGCCGATACGTAAAAACAATACGTGAATTTCTTCAATCCCCGAAACAGGTGGAAATGGAACGGGCCGATTGTACCAAAGGGTCGTTTAGATTGACAGTTCTTAAACCGCCGATCACATCTGTCAGCGATACTTCGATTATTGCATTACCTTTGGTAGCAGCCATATACCCGTAATTTTTATTTTCAATCATTTCGACGGTTTTGGTGCCCAGTCTTGTGGCTAATATTCTATCGAATGGCGTCGGCGTGCCGCCGCGCTGCAGGTGTCCCATGACGACAGTCCGCGTTTCGATACCGGTGATATCTTCAATTTGCGAACCCAGGACCATGCCCACACCACCGAGGCGGACCGGGTCTGTCGCCTCTTTAACCACCCGCTGCACCACGGCCTCTCCGCCTTTCGGTTTGGCACCTTCCGCCACCGTGATGATGCTGAACCTTTTTCCTTTTCTATTCCGTTCCTTTACTCTTTCGACGATGGTGTTGAGGTCGTAGGGTATTTCCGGAATTAAAATAATATCAGCGCCGCCGGCAACTCCGGCGTGTAAGGCAATCCAACCGGCGTTCCGTCCCATTACTTCTACAATCATCACCCGGTGATGGGATTGGGCGGTGCTGTGCAGCCGGTCAATTCCTTCGGTGGCGATGGTGACGGCCGTATCGAAGCCGAAAGTGATGTCGGTGCCTTTCAAATCGTTATCAATTGTTTTCGGTACGCCGACGAGCGGGATGCCATCGTGAAAAAGCCGGTTGGCAATGTCCAGCGTGCCGTCGCCACCGATACAAACCAGGCAATCGATATTCAATTTTTCGATGTTCGCAATCGTCGTTTGCGAAATATCCTCAAACTCTATGCTTTCGCCTCTTTTCACAGCATGTTTATAGGGATTGGAAATGTTCGAAGTTCCCAGGATAGTGCCGCCAAGCGTCAGAATCCCGGAAACATCGTCATAATGCAGTGTCCGGAAACGGTTATGCATCGCGCCGTCAAAACCATCCATGATACCGATAACTTCGTACCCGCATTCGAGTATTGCTTTCTTGGTAATCGCGCGAATGGCCGCATTGGTGCCGGGGCAATCGCCACCGCCGCTGAGAATCGCAATTCTTTTATTTGACTGCATTTTAAGGACCTCCTGCGGATTGGAAAATACTTAACCAATATCCTTATCGTATACTACGTTTTTTACCCTGTAAAGCAAAGCTGAAAATATCATAAAAATATCTGGTCTTCCCTATTGACATGAGTATATTGGGATTTAGAATAAAAATAGGTACATTAAGCACAGAGTATATATTAGGCGGAAATTTTATCAGCATACATGGGAAGCGTATTTGATTAATACTCAAATATAATTTCAATAAAGGATAATATTTACCGCTGATATCGAGACCTGTAGCTTAAAAAATACATAAATTTTAATTGGAGGAGTAACAAAACATGGCAAGATCTAATTTTTCCGCCAGTTCGGTCAGAATCAAAGTAGTCGGGCTCGGCGGTGGCGGGTCCAATGCGGTAACCCGTATGGTGCGGGACGGCGTAGCCGGAGTAGAGTTTATCGCGATGAATACGGATGCTCAATCCCTGGCAATTGCCGAAGCGCCGGTCAGAATTCAGCTCGGTGAAAAATTAGTCGGCGGTTTGGGCGCCGGCGGCGACCATACTGTCGGACATAAAGCAGCCGAAGAGTGCCGCGATGAAATTAAAGAAGTTGTAAACGGTGCGGAAATGGTTTTCGTAACAGCCGGTATGGGCGGCGGCACGGGGACAGGGTCAGCCTCAGTCGTAGCCGAAATTGCCAAGAGCTGTGGCGCATTAACCATCGCCGTAGTTACCAAACCCTTCGGATTTGAAGGTTCACACCGCATGAAGAATGCTGAGGAAGGCATTGAGATGTTGATGCCTTTCGTTGATACCATGATTATTATCCCGAACGATCGACTGTTCACCATGTGCGACCAGAAGACCGGCGTCGATGCTGCCTTCCGTCTGGCGGATGAAGTCCTTGCAAATGGTGTACAGGCTATCGCTCAGGTTATCACCGTTCCCGGTATGATTAACCTGGATTTCGCTGATGTCCGTGCAATCATGAAAGATGCCGGCCCGGCCTGGATGTCCATCGGTAAAGGCAGCGGCGAGAATCGCGCCGTGGATGCGGCCCAAGCTGCATTAGCTAGCCCGTTACTGGATGTATCCGTCTCCGGAGCCAAAGCCGTATTATTCAACGTCACCGGCGGCGACAACCTTTCCCTGTTCGAAGTTAACCAGGCGGCTGAAATTATCAAGCAGGCTGTCGACCCGGATGCCAACATCATCTTCGGCGTCGTACGCGACAGCACGATGGATAAAGATATCAAGATTACTTTAATTGCCACCGGTTTTCAGGCTTCATCTCTGTCCGGCAATACCAGCAACGAAGCAGAAATCACCGGTTATTTACAGAACATGAAAGGCGATAAAGAAGAACAACTCGATGTTCCGGCCTTTTTGCGCCGCGCGCAATATACCCAGCGGCATGTCCCGACTACCCCGACCTTCAATACCACTCCGCAGCGGACACAACAAACTGCGAAACCCCAATTCCATAATTCATGGACCCGGTAGTCATCAAATCCCGGTACTGAGAAGAGGACAAAACGTCCAAACTCTTTAATAGGATGTTATTGGGTAGACCAAACCACCGGTCTACCCAATAACATCTCACTTTTTATCCCACCGTAATTATTTCAAAACTTGCTGATACCGAAAACAATTATCTGTATTGTTAAGCCGGAAAAACCCGGCGACGCCTTTAAACCTTTCCAGAACTCCGTTGTAACAACGAAAAAGGCAGCAGTAACAAGAACACAATGATATCCATCACCAAAATCAATAAAAACGCGATATAAAAAATTAAAAAGTAGCTGAGCGTTGCGGTAAAAATATTTCCTGTGAAATCGCCGGCCCAAACCGTGGCCAGATTAAAGATAAATACCAGAACTAATATAACGCTCAGTCCATTCAAAGCACCTTTGATGTCCTCAGGACTGAGGATTATAGAACTACCGATGGTGAAAGTAAGATAAACAAACAAGTAAAGCTGCCAGGTCGTAAAATTATGAGCGGCAAAAATTCCTGAAACCAAATTTAAAGACGTTGTTCGTAGAGATTGTAAAACCTGGTATAAAGAATTCCAGGAATAAATACCGGACGATGGCAAACCGGAATTAACGACAAAGTTAAAAGGATTCAGCCGTAACAGCAAAAATAAAGCCAGATAGATCAAGACCACACCGGTGAATATCGGCCCGATGCCGATAAAAAAATTGCCGGCTGTTTGATACGGACTGGACGGTTCATATGTATGCCGGACGTAACCCAGGGTGCCCGTTTCCGGGTCCGGGTCGAATAATTTCATCTCTGTTATTTTATGGCGGAAGACTATGCAAAAAAACGCATGACCCAGTTCATGAATTATCGTTCCCAGCCAGCCGAATAACCCAAGGAACCAACCGCGTCCGATAGTCAGCAGCGCTCGCCGCTGCAGCACAGTGGAAGTATAATTGACCACTAAAGTAAATATCAAACCGGGCACGAAGAAGATACCGATTTGCACCAGTGTGGTGAGGATTGCCTTCCACAGGTAAAGAAATATCGTTTCAACCATTATTTACTATTTTTTACGCGTACCCCGGATACGATAAATGTTCCCGGTTACGAGCAAGCCGGATAACAAATGATTTGCCGGCAGATTTACACTAAAATGTTACTATTTATTATTTTATTACTTTGGTTTTGTCAAATCGACGTGAATCCGCTTAAGATTGGTATATTCGAGCAGACCGTACAAAGAATTTTCTTCCCCGATGCCGCTCTCTTTGTAGCCGGTCCAGGGTAATTCCGGCGCCAGCGTCAAAGCATTGCTTAACCACACCGTCCCTGCGGCGATTTCATTCGCAAACCGCATTCCTCTCGCCATATCCTTCGTCCAGATGTAGGAACAAAGCCCGAAGGTGCTGTCGTTGGCCATTTCGATGACTTTATCGTCAGAGTTGAATTTCTCCATAAACACAGCCACCGGGCCGAAGATTTCTTCCCGGGCGATTTTCATTTGCTGCGTGACGTTGGTAAAAATTGTCGGCACGACGTAGCTGCCACGGTTCATTGCCGCCGCAGCCGGGCGGTTCCCGCCGAGAATAATTTGTGCGCCTTCATCCAGACCGGATTTGATGTAGCCTTCCACGCGGTCGCGGTGTTCGACGCTGACCAGCGGACCCAGGTCCGTTTTCTCATCCATGGGGTCACCGACTACCAGTTTACTTGTAGCTGTAACAAACTTTTCCACAAATTCATCGTAGACTTTCTCGTGGATGTAGAACCGGCCGGGACAGGCGCAGATTTGTCCGGAATTTGAAAATTGGCGGGCTGCCATCTGATTGGCGGCGGCCGTAACATCGGCATCGTCCAGAATAATCACCGGGTTTTTGCCACCCAGCTCCAGGTGCAGCCGTTTGACCGTCCGACTGGCCAGCGACATAATTTGCTTCCCGGTTTCACAACTGCCGGTGAATGAGACCATGTCCACGCCGCGGTGTGCCGCTAAAGCTTCCCCGACGGTGCCGCCGGGGCCGGTAATTACGTTCACAGTGCCTGCCGGCATCTCCAGTTTCTCCAGTAGTTCGGCCAGTTTCAGCGCTGCCATCGAATCGATACTTGGCGGTTTGATAATGCAGGTATTCCCCAGCGTAAGCGCCGGTGCCAGTTTCACCAGAATCATGGATAGTGGAAAGTTCCACGGCGTAATTAACGCGCACACTCCGATGGGTTCATGCTGCAGGTATGCCAGTTCGTTGGGGCTTTGCGGAACAGTGTGTCCCATCAGCGAACGGGAATTGTAAGCGGCCCACTCAAAATTCACCGCTTTACCCGCCACTATCGCGGTTGCGGTTTTCACCGGTGTGCCGTGGTCGATAGTATCAATCATGCCTAATTCTTTGGCGTTTTCGCGGAGGATATTAGCGATTTTCATAGCGACTTGAGATCGCTCAGCCTGCGACTTTTTTGACCAGACCGGAAAAGCTTTTCTTGCAGCCTCGACGGCTTTATCCACTTCTTCTTTTCCACCAAGCGATAATTGCGCAATTTCCAACCCGTTCGCCGGATTGTAAACGGGATATGTTTTGCCCGAAACGGCATCAATCCATTTTCCGCCGATCCACATCTTGTATGCTGCCATATAATTAACCTCCCGGAACAAATTATGATTTGATTTTAACCTGATAATATACCCTCGATTTATCGTTGTAAAGCAAAATAATTATGTTTAGTATTCTTTGACATTGACAGGTAGGTAATTGTTTTAATAAAATAAGAACAATTTGTGATGAGTTTCGTTATAAAATACCGGCATATAATTGCGAAAAAAACGTTTTGAGTTATACCCGTTTCGGAGTAAAAATTGAAAAAGAAAATTACGCTGTCATTGATACCTGTTTTGGGCGTGATTGCGCTAACATTTGCTTCCTGTAGCCAGTCAACTGCAAAAGCGCCCGCCACACCAGTAACTGCTTCCAGCCCAACTGTATTGACTGTGGTTGAAGCAAACCAGACAAAGACCTATTCCCTGGCTGATTTAGAGGCGTTGCCAGCGGTTAGCGGCTACGGCGGGCAAATCGCTCCGGACAATAGTATTAATGGCCCTTACACATATCAGGGTGTAGCCCTTACAACGTTACTTAATGCCGTAGGAGGGATAACCTCGGACCAGAAAGTTAAAATCACCGGTTCTGATAATTATTCGGAAACTTTATCCTATCAGCAGGTCACTGCGGATAATTTCATACTTTATGACAGTTCCACCGGCCAGCAATCAACTGCCGCCGAGATGACACCTCAAGTTTTCGTGGCGTATGAAAAAGACGGCGCAATGCTTACCGGCGATAACGGCCCCTTCGAATTCGGCATCATGACCTGTCAGAAACGGGTAACACAATCATCGTTATGGGTCAAGAAATTAATTAAAATTGAAGTCGTCGCAGCGAAATAAGCAATTGTAGTGATGCATATAAAATATCAATCGGCGGGATAGAATGAGGGAAGGTTACGATGACCTTCCCTCATTCTTATTTGCAGGTAGGAATAATCGGGATTATACCTTGTTTGATTCTGCAATGAGTTCGGCGATGTCTTTAACTTTCAAATTGTCCTGCGCCTGTTTAGTTTTAATCGCGTCCTCGAACATTTGCAAACAATAGGGGCAGGCTGTAGCAACAAGCTCCGCTTTTGTCATGATCACCTGGTCCACGCGGTTTTCACTGATACGCTGCCCGATGCGTTCTTCCAGCCACAATCTCCCGCCGCCCCCGCCGCAGCAGAAAGCACGTTTCCTGTTCTTTTCCATCTCCACCAGTTTTGTATCCGGCAGCTTTTTCAGTATTTCACGCGGTTGCCGGTAAATATCGTTGTGCCGTCCCAGGTAACATGGGTCGTGATACGTGATGCTCTGGTAATTACCCTTGCCAATTTTGAGTTTACCTTCTTTCAGCAGGTTGGCAATCAGTTCGGTATGATGAATAACTTCAAAATTCCCGTCGAATTGCAGATATTCATTTTTAATCGTGTTGTAGCAGTGTGGACAGCCGGTAACTATTTTCTTGACGTTATAGCCCTTTAACACTTCGATATTTTTTTGTGCCTGCGCCTGGTAGGTCATTTCATCGCCTAAACGCCGGGCCGGGTCGCCGCAGCAGCTTTCTTCGGTACCGAGAATGCCGAAATTTACCCCGGCCTGCTGCATCAATTTGGCGAACGACTGCGCAATTTTAATCCCTCGTTCGTCCAGCGCCTCCGTGCAGCCAACCCAATAAAGGATATCCACTTTCGGGTCTTCCGCCAGAGTTTTGATATTCAGACCTTTCGTCCAATCCGTCCGGTTCAAAGTCGTCCCGCGCCAGGGGTGCCCGCGTCTTTCGATGCTTTGTAACGTGCTCTTGACCAGTTCCGGCAGATTGGATTGTTCTGCCAGGTTGCGCCGCAGGTCAATAATTTTATCGATGTGCTGCACCCAGACAGGACAGACGGTATCGCAGGCGCCGCAAGTGGTGCAGGCCCAGATTTCATCTTCAGAAATAACATTGCCGGCCAAAGTAATATTAAATTCCTCCGGCACCGGCTGGCCTTTGGCTTTTGCTTTCACTAATTCCGGGCCGGCTTTCAGCAGCTGCTTTTTTAGGTCCTGAATTACTTTTTTCGGGTTCAGCGGTTTGCCGGTGTTGTAAGCCGGGCACAGTTCCTGGCAGTTGCCGCAAACCACGCAGGCATATAAATCCAGGTCCTGTTTCCAGGTCAGTTTATCGATGGTCGGGGTACCCAGAAATTCAGCATGCTCCAGATCGATAGGTTTCAAAGCGCCTTTGGGCGTTTGCGGCTGGAAAATGCCGTTGAAAATAGCCGCGATGACGTGCATATATCTCGAATACGGGATATAAACCAGGACCAACAGCACGGTAATCCAGTCTGCCCAGAAAAACCCGATATGCCAGTTCTGAATGACGGCCATGGAACTACCGGTGAAAAGATGGCTCAGCCAGGAACTGAACGGCGGCAGCAGGCTGTGTCCCAGTCCGGCGGGGGCTTCTCCTTTGGCGATAACCGTTGCCTGGTTGAAGAGAAACGCGAACGGATGGGTGAATACGGAAAGAAGGATAATCAGCGATTCTATGGTCTGCTCGCCTTTTAAGCGTGCGGGTCGGATGATGAATCGGCGGACAATGCCCCAACCGGCACCTATAATGATGAACACCGCCATGAAGTCCATGACCCAGGCGAAATAATAGAAGAAATTAGTGTTTTCCATTCCTGTCAAGCCGAATCCTTCGGCCAGGATAAAGAAGAAGAAGTAAAAAAGCACGAAAACGAAGAAACCCCAGGCCATTAACGCATGGCCCAGCGGGGCACTGTCTTTTTTAGCCCGGAAGTTCTTCAACTGGCAGAGCTGGCTGAAAACATAAGCGAATGTGCTGGTGATCCATTTTCCCAGTCTCTTGTAACCGGTCTCTTTTTGTCCCAGGAACATATACTGCAACAGCTGGAAAACACGGAATGAAAATAATCCCAGCGCAATTACAAATAATCCCCAGAACAAAGCGTATCCCGGGAGAAAACCGAAGTAGGTCAATGAAGTAAGCATATCTTAAAACCTCTTTTATCAGCGGTCTGCTTTCAGCTTTCAGTTGCGGGTGGCGAATTGAGAGTTATCAGTTGCGGGTGATAGGCGGCCGGTGCTGGCTAATGAGCCGGTATTAAAAGATATCTTATAACCTAACGATATTTTTCGTAAAATAAAGGCGGGCTCCTTTTTCCAATGGGAGACCGCCTTAGCCGGTTTATTTACTCTGCAGTTCTTTTACTTTGGCTTCAAAAGCAGGGATAATCTTCTTCCAGTCCCCGACGACGCCAAAGCGTGCTTCTTTGAAAATGGCCGCTTCTGCATCGCGGTTGATGGCAATAATATTTTTCGAACCGGAACATCCGGCCATGTGCTGGCTGGCGCCGGAGATAGCGACGGCAAAATATACATACGGTGAAACAATTTTACCGGTTAAACCGATTTGCACGGTATCCGGCATCCACCCGGCATCGCAGGGAGGACGGGTCGCGCCGACAGCCCCCTTCAAGACTTTGGCCAATTGTTCGAGCTGTTTGAAACCTTCCGGACCGCCGATACCTCGCCCGCCGGACACGACAATGGAGGCGTCTTCCAGCTTAATCCCTTCGGTTTCTGCGACAACTTTCTGCAGGACCTGGGTTTTGATGTCAGCGGCGTTTAAGCCGGCGTCAATTGCAATCACGGTACCTTTCCGGGCGTTGTCCGGAACCGAAGCGGTCATTGCTTTAGAACGGACAGTGGCAACCTGCGGTAAAGTCTCCATGGTATAAATTGCACGGGCATTACCGCCGTAAACCGGTTTGGTCATCAGGAGTTGTTTGGTCGCTGCATCAATTTCCAGAGCGATACAGTCCAGGATGGCTCCGGTGGCCAGTCTGCAGGCCGCGCGAGGAGCAAGGTCCCGTCCGATGGTTGTTTGCCCCATCAGAATAATTCTGGGATTTATTTGTTTTACAACTTTCTCGACGACTGACACATATGCGTCAGTGCGGTAGTCTTTTAGCAAGGGCGAATCAACGACATAAACTTTATCGGCGCCAAAGGCAATCACTTCGTTCGCGACATTTGCCACACCGGCGCCAACCACTAAAGCGCTCAGTTCTTCCGTCAGGTCGTTTGCCAATTTGCGGCCGGCTCCCAGCAATTCCTGCGCCATATTAGTCAGTTTGCCGTCAGTTGTTTCGATTAAAATCATTACGCCTTTATTATCGGCCATTATCTTTCTCCTTTCTCAAACTATTTCCGCCTTCATCCGGCGTCAGATAAGTTTGACCTCCACAAGTTTCTTTGCCAGGTTAGCCGCTTTATCTTCATCGGTTTCGCCGCCGATGATTTCACACTTGTTGTCACGGACCGGCTGGAACAATTTGCGGGTCTTGATACGGCGTCCCGCGGCACCGGTTTTTGAAGGTTCCGCGCCGATATCTGCCGGCTTCCAAATAATGGGTTCTTTTTTCTTGGAGGCCATCGTGCCTTTAAAGGTGGCAAAACGCACTTCGCCCAGTTCATTGCTGACGGTAATTAATGCCGGAGTCGGCACTTCAATTACTTCATAACCATCAGTCGTGACTTTATCCACTTTAATTTTGCCGTCAACCGCTTCTACTTTTTTAGCGACAGTTACTTGCGGTATTCCGAGTATTTCCGCGATGCAGGCGCCGACCTGTCCGGAATCCGAGTCCGCTGCCTGGCGTCCGCAGAAGATAAGGTCGAATTGCCCAATCTTTTTAATCGCCGCGGCCAGGGCGTAAGCTGTTGACCAGCTGTCGCCGCCGATAAAGGCCGGGTCTTCCAGCAGGATGAGTTCGTCTGCGCCCAGGGAGAGCGGCTTCTTGACTACATCCCGTAAGAGATTTACTCCAAGGCTGATGACGGAGATTTTACCGCCCTTTGCGTCTTTAATTTTCAGCGCTGCTTCAACCGCCTGTTCGTCGAAAGGACTGATTACGAAAGGAACGGTGGTGACCGGCACCATTGTGTTCGTTGTCGGGTCAATTTTAAAACTGGAGAGAGGTGCCTCCGGGTCGAGCACCTGCTTGATGCAAACAATCATGTTCATTTTGCGCTACTTCCTTCTTTAAATATCGAAAGTCTTGCCTGACTCAGGATGAACCATTCAGATGAGCGTTCCTTGCAAGTTAAAGCTAATCGCAAGGCTGTAAAAGGCTCAGGCTGAAAACGGTTACATCCCCAATAGTTTGGCAAGTTCTTCACGGTGAAACTTACCGTCACCGAGGGTCAATTCGCCTGATTTCGCGCGTCTGAAATACAGGTGCATTTCCCCGTCCATCGTATAGCCGATGCCGCCTAACACCTGGTGTCCCATCGCCGCGGTGCGCTGATAAGCTTCACCGGTCCAGGCTTTCGCCATCGCGATTTCTTTGGCGCAAGGCAGGCCTTCGCTGTATTTCCAGGCTGCTTCGTAAGTCAAAAACTTGCAGGCGTCGACGTCCATCATTGCGTTAGCGATTAAATGATGAATTACCGGGAAACTGCCAATAGGCCTGTCGAACTGGACCCTCTTCTTAGCATGGTCGGCCGCCAGTTCGAGCGCTCTTTGCGCGCCCCCAACCATTTCGGCACACTGTGCGATTTTAACCTGCTGCAGGGTTTCCTGCAGCGGACTCCACGCCTGGTCCGGCTTGCCGATGATGTTCTTTTTCGCGACTTTGACTTTACTGAATACGACTTCACACTGTTTGTCGCCGGCTAGTGTTTTTAACAAAGTGACAGTAATTCCCGGGCTCTTCCGGTCCACCAGGAAAGCGGTGAGGCCGTCTTCCGGTTTGGTGCCTTTTTTAGTTCTGGCAATACAAATGATATAATCGGCAATTTGCGCGTCCGGCACGAAAAGTTTAGTACCGTCGATAACATAATCGTCTTTTTCGGCTTTCGCTTCTACAGTAATAGCGGAAGCTTCGTAACTGTCGCTCTGTTCCGTCAGCGCCAGCGTTAAAATCAACTGGCCGTTGGCTATCCTGGGTAGTAATTCCTTTTTTTGTTCCTCGCTGCCGTTGTGCAGGATAAAAAGCCCGCTTAACAGCACGGTCGAGAAGAACGGGCCCGGTAAGCAGGCACGTCCCATTTCTTCTTCCAGCGCGATGAGGTCAATCATGTTGCCGTCGCCGCCGCCGTATTTTTCCGGGTAGATTAAACCCAGCCAGCCGAGTTGGGCCATTTTCTTCCACAATTCCGGAGGGTTCCCTTTTTCGTCCTCCATCATCTGTTTTACTAAAGATTTCGGGCATTCTTTCTCAAAAAACTCGCGCGCGCCCTGTTTCAGCATTTTTTGTTCGTCATTATAATCGAAATCCACTTTATCGTCCTCACTTTTCAAGAATAATTTTTAATTATACGGGCCCTTTCGGGGATGCAGGCTGCTGTTAAAATTACAGCTACTTTTTTACCGGCATCGCTAACTGTGGTTCCCGCGGCAGCCCCATGCCCCTAGTGGCAATATCGCTTCGCAGACGTAAGTTCGAGCCGCCGCCGAAACTACGGACTACCATCGTGAGATAAGCCGATTCAATATGACCTTTTAATTTGGCATATTTAGAACTCTGTTCCAGTTGGCCGTATAATCCCATGATATTCATCCCTTGATTGGCAATTCGCTGGCTGAGTTCAGATTCAAAAATCTTCGAGAAAGGAGCGGACCATGAGATATCCATATTTTTCTCGATCATCCAGTTTAACCGGCGGCCGTAAAGACGCAGGACATTAACATCCATACTAAGCTGTGCCAGGGTCTGACGAATCTGCGGGTCTTCCGATAAAGGTTTCCCGTCGCGCTTGGTCTCTTTGGCATATTGTATCAGTTCGTCCACCAGAATCTTTGGCCATGGGAACGTGCCGAGGTCGCCTCTTTCCGCTGCTAAAGCAGACCGGGTGATATTCCAGCCCTCGCCTTCCGGCCCGATGCGGTTGGTCTGGGGGACGCGTACATTATCATAAAAGACTTCATTTGTTCTATCGCCGGCAATGGTGGTCAATTTGGTGACGGTCACGCCGGGCGCGGTCAGGTCTGCGATAATCATGGAGACACCCTTATGCTTGGGCATTTCGGGGTTGGTTCTGGCCGCCAGCCAATGATACCGGGCGTTGTGCGCGCCGGTGCTGAACATTTTCTGGCCATTTAAAATATAGTCATTGCCGTCTTTAGCGGCGCGTATCTGCAGGGATGCTAAATCGGTGCCGGCATTGGGCTCGGTATAACCCAGGGCAAACTGCGCCCCCGCGGCAATCTTCGGCAGCCATTCTTTCTTTTGTTCAAGAGTGCCGTGCTGCATGATGATGGGACCCTGTACGCCGCCGATTAAACCGCCCAGAAAACCGGGTGCCCATAACACTCTTCTACTGATTTCTTCCGCCACGATGGTGGCGTATCCGGCGGGAAGTCCTGCTCCCCCGTATTCCTTCGGCCATTCGGGGCAAAGCCACCCTTTTTCACCGAGTTTTTTCGCAAAATCGTTTGCGTAAGGGATATTGGCCGTGGTTCGGAGTATCCAGGTTGATTCGATAAGTTCAGGGCTGATATTTTTATCCAGCCATTCGCCTAATTCCTTTCTGAACTTTTTTTGCTCGTCATTATCTAATTCACCGATTACATACTCTCTGAAATCCATTGTCTTCCCGAGCTCTCCTTTATGCTATTTCTATCTGTATATTGCTACTTTAACTCAATATTAATTGCGTGTCAAAGCGTTTGTCAAAAAATCACAGCTTAGGCTAAAAGGCGGCCGAAAATTAAACTCATATTTTCACAGTGCATGTTTTACCGTCCGCGATTAGCGGTAAAATAATCCCTTTTAAAAGAGAAAATCAATTTAAAAGGAATCACACCGAAATAAATTAAATTATTCATTACTTACAAAAATGCGTCCGCATTAAATCGCGCGCATGAAATTAATCCATGTTTCCCTTTTTAGGGCTTCACCTGTTATCCTATATAAAAGGTTAATTTATGGAAAAAAGTCACAAAATATTTTATGGATGGTGGGTGGTTCTGGTCATCACCATCCTGTTTTTTATCGGTGGTGCTGCGCCATTCGCCGTTGTCTTAAAACAATTGATGATGCAATTCCATACCGGCCGCGGTGAAGTTTCTTTGAGTCAATCCATCAACAGCATTGCCGGCGGGGTAATGGGGATATTTGTGGGCAGGATGCTCCAGCATAACAGCCCTAAAAAATTCATGTTGTGGGGTTCCATCATCAGCGGATTATCCACGCTGACTATCAGTTTGGCCCATAGCCTGTGGTTTTTATATCTGTTTTTTCTTATCGGTGGTATCGCCGGCGCTTTTAGTAACGCTATCGCGATGTTTACCATTTTATCCCGTTGGTTCACGAAGAAATGGGGCACAGCTATTGGTATCGCCATGACCGGCGGCGGTATCGGCAGCATCCTGATTCAGCCGCTGGTGGGCAGTATTGCCCAGAATTACGGCTGGCAGGCGACGTATATTTTAGCCGGCGGCCTTGTTCTGGTAATCAATGTGCCGCTAATTCTGTTCGTGTTGAAAGACCGGCCCGAAGCGATGGGGCTGCTGGCGGACGGAGAAAAACCGGAAATCGGTCAGGTAATCATTAAACAGAATATTCAAACTCCCTTAAAATTGTCCGGCGACGATGGGAATACCCGGTTTCTTTCTTACATAAAAAACCCTTCATTATGGCTGATGGGCCTTAGTTTTGCTTTCGCCGCCATCGGGTCCAGTGCTGTCACTACCCAGGAGGTTTCCTTGCTTACCGACATGCACGTTTCCGATACCGTTGCGGCCACTGCCCGGGGAATTACCCTTGGCATTGGCGCTGGCTTCGGGCTGGCTGGCAGACAAGTTCATTTCGCGGTATGTCACGCTGCTGTTTTTCTTACTGGCGATGATTGGCATGTTTATCTTAATGCCGGCGGTTTCGATGTCCCAAATATGGCCGTTTGTCATAATTTATGGGCTTGGTATTGGCGCCGGCGGCACCCTCCTGCCGGTTGTGACTAAAGATATTTTCGGCGCTCGTGATTTCAGCGCGATGTTCGGATTTGTTATCGTATTGCTTGCCGCCGGTAATTCTATCGGCGCGCCGCTGGCCGGATTTATGTATGATGCCACCGGGTCGTACCACCGCGTGTTTATGATTATCACCGGAATTTATGCCGCCGCTATCATTGCGCTTTACTTCGCATTCGGCGCCAATCCTAAACCATTATTGCGTTCGGCGAAAACAATAAAAAAGGATCGTGCTGAGTTTTGATAAGAGTTTCAGCGGTGACCCATTTTTGATAACCGGGAATGACGTGATTATAGGCGGGATACGGCTTCAATGCCAAAATGACTTTTTTAGTCGTTGGTCTACCCAGAAGCGCGCGGTGTAAAAGCTGGTCAGGCTGGCGCCGCCGACGCCCATCCAAACCGAGTAGATTTGGGCATGATAACCTTTCAGCCACGGCTGACACAATGAGTATTCCTTTGGCTGCAGCAGCGAAATAACAAAATGTTTCCGGGCAACATATTCGTTCGCTTCTCTTAATACCTGTTTTAGCTCTGTTTCGCTGCCAGCAACTGTCGCTTTCCCGAAGAAAGCGTCGAAAACCGGGTCGCTGACCATGGCATAGTTTGTTGCGTAACCGGTTTGCAGGCGGGTGATGACCCGAAGCGGCGCATAAGTTTGTCCGAGGGGCCCGTATGGACGGTAGACCAGCTGGTCATGTTTATGCTGGTTTTCCACGTATTCGGTGTACGAAGCAGGATCCATCGTCCGGATTTTCATTTTTACCCCGATGTCCGCGAAGTATGTCCGGACAATTTTCAATAATTCTCGGTCGCCGTCAGTATCCGCAATAACATTGGTCTCAAAACCTTCCGGATAACCGGCATCTGCCAGCAGTTTTTTGGCCGCCGCCGGATTATAAGCGTATTCGTCCTTTAGTTCTTGCGGCCAATCTTCATACGGGAACCCCCAGCCTTTCATAAATTGTGTAGCGGTTAGTGTCGAAGGATAAGAGTCAATCTCGCCTTCATAATGGGACCTGGCAATCGCCGGCAGGTCAATCGCCATCTGTAATGCCATCCGTACTCTAATATCGTTGTACGGTTTCATATCATTTCTCGGCTGTAACGTCACCGTCGGTGTCCTGGGGATAAATATTTGCTGTATTTCCGGGTTTGATTTTTTCATCGCCTGGGCCTGTTTGTAGAAAACACGATCCATAATGTCGATTTTACCGGCGCGCATCATTTCCAGGGCTTCTTCGTCATCCGGGATTATCAGAAATTTCAGGGTGCCTAAATAAGGCAGCTTATTTTGCGGATGGCGTTCATGGTGTCCCCAGTAATCGGGGTTCTTTACGAGCGTGGCGGATTTTCCGGGAACAAAATCTTTCAAAATGAACGGCCCTGTGCCGATTGCATGGTGCCAATCCTTCAGGCCTCCCCATTGCTTGACAGCTTCCGGATTCTCTAGGCATTGCGCCTGATAGGCATTGTGTAGCGTTTCGATGATATTTTCTGGGTCCAGCGTCTTAAATTTGAAGACCACGGTATACCTGTCCTGAGCCGTCACCGATATCAGGTCTTTTATTCTGATATCGGTCGCGCGGAACGGACTCGGTTTAGTGAAGCATCCGCCCAGACCGTAAAGACGATTATAGTGAAACACTACATCGTCAGCCGTAAATTCGCGGCCGTTTGCCGGATAAATATTTTGCCAGTGGACTCCTTTACGCAAATGGACGATGTGGGTATGCGGGTCTTTGAATTCCCAGCCTTCCGCCAGTTGGCCTTTCAGGTATTTGGAAGGGTGCCATGTTATTTTGTAATCCCATTCGGCCGGGTCTACCGTCCAGTCGTCTGCGACCAGTCGTTCCATCCATGCTCCGTAAATGCTGGTCAGTGCCTCCGTGAAATAGGGGTCAAAGTTTACGATATCCCTGTTCGCCCGTATTACCAGTTCCCCGCCGTACTGCGGTTTTCCCAGTCTATCCCACCAGTGGGCTTTTGTATTTTCCATATCGCTCACTATATCTTGAATCCAGGCTCACGATATTGATTATCAGGGTAATCGTATTGTGCATCGGATTGAAAACACCAATCAATACGATTGTTCATACTGGAAAGAGGAATATCTACTAAAGCTTGAGATAATTGGATGGTTATTCAAATTTGAGTAGCGGTTAACGTTTGCGCACAACTATTCAGCTGTCGATGCCTTCTTTCAACTTGATAAATATTTTATTCAAGTTTGCATAGGTCTGTTGCAACTCTTCGTCTGAAAGCACCGAATAGAGGGAATTGATTGATTTACTCTCCTTGCTGATTTTCAGCATAACGCCTCCTTTTTCGGTTACCTCCATTCTTAACAGCCTTGATTTAGGTGTGTCTTTGACTCTCCTGATTAACCCGTCTTTTTCCATAATGATGCTTTGCCGGCAAATCGCATTGATTTTACGGTCAGCGTGTTTGGCCACTTCGGCCAATGTAGCGTTTGCTCCCATTTCCTGGATAATCCTTAAAACATAAAGCTGCTGCGGCGCAATGTGATGCTGTGTCAACTCTCTTCTTCTTACCAGTTGTGTAAAATGGCTTATCTGCCCCAGCAGCAAAAATAAATCGTAACCTGATGCAGCTGATGTCGTTTTTCCCATAATATATAATCCCCTTTGGCAGGCGCAGTGTGACAATATCATCGCCTGTTTTCACTAATTATAATCCAAAAACTCAAAAACTGGTCTAATGGTATTTAAATTTCGGAATAATGCCGAGGCATAATCATCTGAAAATAAACAGATATATCATTGAAAATATTATATTGATTCTACGGCTTTTTCGGTATTGTTTGACTAAGTGAATTTGTTAAATATAGCCGCACTAATCGCCCATAATGATGCGCAGCACGCCGATGTCAGCTTCCACCCATGCGCCGGAAACCAGCGGTGTTTTGTTGCGCGGACGGTCCACGATGAATTCACAGTTTTTATCGAAATGACCCTCATCCACCGAGAGCTGTCTGGCATGTGCCAGGTCCTGGTGATAGAACAGCGGGAGTAATTGCTCCGGGGGCAGTTTTGGCCGCAGGAACATGCGCCAACCGGTCCCGACAAGATAAAATTCGTTCAAGCTCGCCTGGACTAACAGCCCGCGGCCGCGCAGGTATTCCGGTTTGACGTCTGAATCAGCCTGCTCTTTAGGCATCGTTGCTTCGCGCGAATGCCGCCAGTCCTTGCGTTCAAACGGCAAACGCCCCACCCCGAACTGGACCCGTCCCACATAGCCGTCTAAATCCACCCATTGATTCGGCATATATTCTTCCTGGACGATCGCCTGCATTTTGCCCGTGCCCTGGTATTTCAATATCAGCGGTATCGCGGAAACAATGCAGCGGATGGTATTCACCACTTCCTGCATCGCCGGTCGTATTGTGCCGTCATCCGCCATCAGGTTGTCGAACCCGCCCATCCAGGAATAACCGACAAGGTTATAATCGGCTATCGCACGGAACAGATTTGTTGTCGGTGGTGTTTCAGGGAAGAACAGGGGATTATCGGGACGGGAGTAAATTGAACACAGTTCCTGATATCTCATCGTGTTATTGTATTCGACATCCGGTGAAATCATATCCACGTGGGGTGTGAACCACTTGAAAATATCCAACACCTTGGGTACCGGGCAGCCGGACGGATAATGTTCCCCGGCAATTACCAGATTGGATTCTACCAGCCAGACGTTGATATACATCGGTATGTCCAGCGCTTCTTTACCCGCTTGTCCCACCTGGTCAATGTAGGTAGCAATTCCCCAGGCAGTCATGAACTCTCCCGCCGGCCAGCCGAATACTTCCGGCCAGCTGCCCGACTGTTTTCCGCCGGCTTGCTGCCAGGCTTCGTAAACCGGGCCTTTGCCGGCTGTTTTCATCGCCGTAATCATTGCCGCCGGGACAGGACTATAGAATATCAGCTGCGCCTCTTGCCCATAATCGCGGTCGGCGCCCAAAATTCCGGATTCATTCTCCAGTTGGATGCCGATCACGGTATGCTCTGTACCGTCTTTTATTTTGAGGTGTTCGCACAGCTTGTTGAAAGCCTTTTTATCCGCTTCCATGTTTGCTTTGCAGTGTGAAGAGAGGTTCCATAAATCACCGCCGGTGGGCAGCATCACCCGTTTGAAACGCTGTTTGTCGCTTTTCACCCACTTCGGCACATAATCCATATTACCGTTCTTCCAGGTGGCAAACCATAATAAAATCAACCTCACGCCGTAACGCCGGGCACTGTCAATCAGCGCGTCTACCCCGGCAAAATCAAACTTGTCTTCCTCCGGCTCAATTTGCAGCCAGTACACCGGAATCGTCAGTGTGTTGCCGCCGACGGCTTTGATTGTTTTGAAAAAATGCTCCGATTCGCCGTCGTTGTAACCGGCATCATTATGCGCCTGTCCCGAAACCGGGAAAAATGGTTTGCCGTCTACAGTGAAAACACGTTTTACTGCTGTCATCTTTATCTTCTCCTTTTGCTAAAAGAAAAGCTTTCACCCCAAAAAATTATTTTCTTAGTGGGAGTACAGTTTCTACGAAATAATTTGTCGTCATCATAACATACGATTTATTTTCCGGACAAAATTTGTCAATATTACATGCAGGATATTTAAGCAGATAAAATCAATCCGTTTTCACGATGATTTCATCGCCGTCCCAATCATATTGCGTCAGTATATGGACGGCTTTGGTGATTTTGTCCATGTAATTGAAGACCTGTTGGCCCCTGGTGTCATGGTGCAGTATTTCCGGCTGACCTTGCTTATTTATCAGGCATGGTAGAAATCCTACTCGCGATATCTTTCCATTTTCGATAATAATTCTGGCGATGATGGTAAACATCGAATTTGGTGCCACGGGCCAGGTTTCAGATTCTTTTAACTCCTGCCCGAACATCTCGAGAAACAATTTTTGCTGCCGCTCTACCAGCCACTGCGAACCCGGTTCTGGTTTGGCGTCCGGGTCGAACGGCACGAATTGACCTAACCCGTGAAATATCGCTTTGCCGCGGTATATCTCCACGCCCCGCAGTGTGTGCGCATGTTCGGCTAAGACCAGGTCGGCGCCGGCTTCAATCGCCGTATAAGATACCTGCTGTTCGTACGCCGCTAATTTAATGTGCTGCATCCCCAGTCCTTTGTGGAAGTGCACGACCAGCACATCGCATTGCGCGCGGAGGTTGTGGATATCGTCACACATTGCTTTCACGCTCTCCAGTTCGGCGAACGTATATATTGTCGGCATGCCGCCGGGTGTCATGTGGTCGAGTTCATAGGTCGTCAATACCCTTATCCATGCACTGCCGGGTTTGAGCGGATTTGCCCAAGCTTCTCTCGGTCCGACGCAATTATAAGAAAGGAAGCCGACTTTTGTTCCTTTCCGCTCCAAAATCGCCGGTCTGCGTGCTTCATCAATATTCATTCCGGCCCCGACCGGTGAAATACCTATTTCGCGCAGTTTGTTGAGTGTATCTTCGATTCCGGGTACGCCGGCATCCCAGATTTTGTTGCCGGCCATGTTAATCACATTAAACCCGGCCGTTTTTAAAGTTTCCAGCCGTTTGAGTTCATAACCTTTTGGCGGCTTCGTCCCCATGCCCCAGCCCCATAACGGACTCACCGCCGGCCGATCCGTGCAGGGCGTTTCCAGTTGACCCGCCACTATATCTCCTGCTTTCAGCACCGGCGCTGCCAGCGCAAACATTTTCTCCGGATTTTTCATGTAAAGTAAATTATCCCCGACAGCCAGCAATGTGATTTTCTTCTTAGTCATTCATCAACCTTCAACCATCATTCACATTTTTAGGCTGATTTTAACATTCTGATTCGTTTTGCGCAAACACCAATCACGACGGGAATATGCAGATATTTTGTCCTTAAACGAGAAGTAGATTACAATATTGATGATGTTAAAACAAAAACTACCGGTCAACCTATTGGATTTGACGCCGGTTCAAATAAAAGAATTTATCAAAACTGTTGGCGGACCGGTTTCTGCCGCCGACCGGCTTCTGCGATATATCTATCGGGAATATGCCAGCGAGTTTAGTGAAATGAATGATTTCAGCCTGGAGTTAAAGCAAAAACTCGCGGCAAATGCGAGTTTGGGTAAATTAGAGCCGCTTGAAGAGCTAGGTTCTTCCGATGCCGAAACCCGGAAAATTTTATTCGGCCTTGAAGATGGCAGCACCATTGAATCCGCCCTGATGTTCTTTAAAAATCCCGGCACCGGAAGGGAACGGCGTACCGTCTGTATTTCCAGTCAGGTCGGCTGTGCTGTCGGCTGCGGTTTCTGCGCTACCGGCCGGCAGGGGTTCGTGCGTAATCTCACTACCGGCGAAATCATGGCGCAAATTCTGTTTTTTCTGCGGAGTTTTCGGGCTGAAATGCCGCAATCGGAAAAAGGGAAGCAGCGGGTGTGGCTGACCAATGTTGTCTTCATGGGAATGGGCGAACCGTTGGCTAATTATGATAATGTGCGTCAGGCAATAACTATCATGAATTCCCCCAAAGAGATGGGCCTCGGATTCCATCAGGTGACTTTATCTACCGCAGGACTCGTCCCGCAAATCCAGAAACTTGCCGGAGAAAATCTACTGTTCCAGTTGGCAGTTTCTTTACATGCTGCCGGCGATGAATTACGCAACCGGCTAGTGCCGGTTAATAAAAAATATCCGCTGGCACAGTTGATTCGTGCCTGCAAGGAATATAATAACAAAACAGGCCGCAATATCTTCATTGAATACGCTCTTTTCGCCGGGGTTAATGATTCGGTAAAAGATGCCGTAGAACTTGCCCGCATGCTATCCGGGCTGCGATGTTCGATTAATCTGATTCGGGGAAATCCTGTTTCCGGCAGCGAATTTCAGCCTTCTTCTCGTGAGACCGCGTTAATGTTTCAAAAACAGTTGATCGGCATCGGTATCCGGACGATGTTGCGTGTATCCCGCGGTACGGATATTGCAGCCGGTTGCGGACAGCTGCGCAGCCGCTGGGTCGACGCCAATAGCGAAGGTTTGTAAAATGCCGAAACAGATTATCGTTATCGGGGCGGGCGCTGCCGGCATGATGGCAGCAGGTCGGGCAGCCGAAGCTGGAACTCGTGTCTTATTGTTGGAAAAAACAGGACGTCCCGGCCAGAAAATCCTCATTAGCGGCAACGGCCGCTGTAATCTCAGTAATACCTGCGACCTGGAAACATTTATCTCCCAATTCGGACCGAACGGCAATTTTCTGCGGCCTGTTTTTAATCGCTTTTTTAGAGACGAATTGTTGACGTTTTTAAAGCGACATGGCATCACAACGGTCGTCAAATACGGTAGCAAAATTTATCCCGCTTCCCAAAATGCGCGGGAAATCGTACGGGTATTTCAAATGTATCTGGAGGATAATCACGTCACAGTAAAATACAATTGCCGTGTCAATCATATTCTGGTGCAAGACAGAAAAGTGGTTGGGGTGCAGACAATTACGGATACTTACCTTTGTTCGGCGGTGATTCTAGCTGCCGGCGGGTCTTCGCATCCGCAGACCGGTTCTACCGGTGATGGTTATCGCATTTTAAATGAGTTAGGGCATACGGTCACCAAAATCCGGCCGGGTTTGGTGCCGCTGGTTGTCGCAGAAGGCGAAACTGCTAAAAGTATGACCGGTTCCAGCTTACATAATGTAAGAGTAACCGCCTTCCAACAGACCGCTGATAAAATTAACCCAACAATGGTATCGGTGGCTGATACCGGACGCGGTATCAGCGGGACTAAACCGGAATTCCCGGTTATTGAGAGCCGTACCGGCGATGCTATGATAACTTATTTTGGTTTAAGCGGGTCAGTGGTGCTGGAAATGAGCATGGTAATAATTGATGCGCTGGAACACGGCCCCGTCAGCGTCAGCATCGATTTGAAACCGGGAATCAATTCAAATGAATTGGTCTCGTGGTTGCAGCGGGAATTTCTTCAGAAACCGGAACAGACCTTTCAGGCAATCACCGCATCTTTTTTGCCTTATAAAATGATTGAAGGATTTATCAACTTGTCTGGAATCCCCGGTGAAAAGCTTGGAGGCAGGATAACTATTGCCGAAACTAAAATAATCGCCGGATTGATGAAATCGCTGCGTTTTAATATCAAAGGACCTTATTCCATGTCCACCGCAATGGTCACTGCCGGCGGGCTTTCTTTAGATGAAATAAACCCTGTAACCATGGCTTCTAAAAAAGTGGATGGTTTATATGTTTGCGGGGAGGTGCTCGATATCGCAGCCGGCACCGGCGGCTATAACCTGCAGGCGGCCTTTTCTACCGGCTGGGTTGCCGGCGAGGAGGCTGCGGGCAGTTAGCTGTTGGTTGACAACATTCGGGGATAGACATAATATGAAATGTAGCGGGGGTAAATCCTGCACTGGATTTATGGATTACCCGCTCAATCATTTTTAAATATTTATCAATTATTATCCACTCATAACTTCTTTCAATGTTATAAGGAGAAAGCAGCATGACAGTAGCTGTTTACGCCGGAATGTTTGACCCCGTTACTAACGGGCATGTTGATATTGCCACCCGGGCTGCTAAACTTTTTGATAAGATTATTATCAGCATCCTGGAAGACCCCACCGGCGAAAGGTGTTTTTTTACGACTGCTGAACGGGTAAAAATGACCCAGGAAGCTAACAAACATATTCTCAATGTTGAAGTACAGTCATTTTATGGTTTGGTTACGGATTATGCCCGTTCGGTCGGCGCGCAGACTCTGATCCGTGGGTTAAGAATGTCATCCGATTTTGAACTCGAATTTGAAAGGGCGCTTTCGAACAAAGAACTATATCCCGAACTGGAAACGGTTTGCCTGATGACCCGGTTGGAATATCAGTATTTAACTGCCCGTGGCCTAAAAGAGGTTGTCAGTCTCGGCGGCAATGTGGATACGATGGTACCGCCAAATGTCGCAAAAGCATTAAAACAAAAAATATTAGTCAAAAAGATGACTTTTTAGATTTTCGATTTTTTACCTTAAGGTCTGATAATGAATTAACCTGCGCGTGCGTGCACCAGCAGCAAAGGCGTTTCCCCGTGCCGTAATATTTTTTCCGCCACGTTGCCAAAAACCCAACGCCCCAATCCGGACCGCCCGTGCGTGGACATCACCACCAGGTCGATGCCGCTCTTCCGGCACAATTCGATGATTTCCGTCGCAGCGTCTGAGCCCGGGGTCACGATACTGTTCACGTTCAGTCCTTGTGCTCTCAGTTGCTGCTCCAGACTGCTCATTTCAGAAACCGCGTGTTTTTTCTCATCGTCGTTTACTTTAGTGTAATCGATGTAGGTGCTGGTGCCGGAAACATCATTGTAAAGCTTGATTGTGGTGGCCATCTGGAAAAGAGTAATCGGCACTTTCAACTTGGCGCCGAATTCTTCACCTGCTGGTATTGCCAGTTTACTCAACTCCGAACCATCCAGTGGTATTAAAATATGATTTATCAAACGTAGGTTCCGGTCTGTCGGCATCAGATTTTGGGGGCGGATCAGCATCACTGGGATAGATACTGTTTGACAGACATGGTCGGTCACGCTGCCCAGCATTTTCCCGATTTTCAAGCCGGATGTGCTGACTGCGGTCATGATTATCAAATCAATATTATTGGTCTCCACCAGGTTGCAGATATTCTCCGTGGCCTCACCGGCTTCCACGGTCGTCGTTATTTTAACATCCGCGCACGCAGGTTGGTTGTTTTTAATATTTCGCTGCATGATTTCGGCAACTCTTTCCAGATACATCAGGTGCATGTGCTCCTGATTCGAATGTTCGTGGCCGTGAACATGGTATAGGACCACTTCCGAACCCAGTTTTCCTGCTAGTTCTTCTACGTAAGGTATTGTCAGTTCCGATAATTCGGAACCGTCCAGCGGTAATAATATTTTTTCGAACATTAAATTCCTCCGGTTATTGATTGCCAAATTGTAAAATTTTTGCTAGGAAATTTTATCCGTCGGCGCTTTTTTCCGTTTGATTACATTGGAAAACATCACCATGCTGGGCACATAGTACCAGTTATCGCCGTCTTCCAGTATCGTGTACATCAGGGCGATTTCTTTCACCTCGCCGCTGGAAAGCAAAACGGTGACGTGGTCCCCGATGCGCACCGGGCGTACAATCGCCAGCATCACGCCCGCGAAAATGTTACCCACCAGATTTTGCGTGGCGAAAGCGATCACGACACCGGTTACCGTACCGATACCGATTGCCAGACCCGGGTTCGAAGACAGTGAAGAAACGATACCGATTGCCAGTACCATGTAAACTATCCCGCGTAGTATTGCCCGGACGTTATGCCCCACCGGTTCGATGCCGCGGTGTTTGAATGCCTGAATTATCGCTTTCCCGAAAAACTCCACGGAAACCAAGGCAAAAATCGCCAACTCGGTGTTAACAATTGTTTTTTCATGACGTGCAATAAAATCGAAGCGGGAATATTTCGTGACTGCGTCGGTCGCAATAATCACACAGATAAAAATAATCATTACCAGCAATGAAATTAAAGCTGTCGCAGGCGCTTTATTGTTGTGTGCTTTCTTTCCCTGATCTTTGTTTTCCATGCCGTTTTACAACACCTTTTATTTGATACCGTGACCATGACGGGCGTGAATATTTATATCGCCACGGTGCATTTTATTCGTTTTTGAATGGTGCACTGGAACTGTATGGTTAGAAAACTCTTTTTTAGCCAGAATTGTCAATATCAGTGCGGGGAGACCGAAAACGACCAGCGACGCGCAAATCGAAGCCGCCAGCGCCGTCCCCCAGCGCTGCCTTTTCATCGCCATTTCTCCACCGTATACGGTAAATAATCCCAGCGCCAGTAAAACCCCGCCGCCTAAAATAATCATTAATATATCGCCGGCGTCAATTTGAGGTTTTGGATTGCTTCCGGTCAACAAAACAAGCGGGCCGAGGACACCGATCGCAGTTATAATTAAACCTACGATGATGTCAATGATCCCAGCATCCGTTGATTTTTTGTTATTCTCCAAACCCCGCCTCGCACCACTTGTCTTAAATTAACCTGGATACTATCTCAAAACCGGTTATTCGTGAACCGGTGCCTGTATTTTCCCATTCATTTCCACAAAAAGTTTGGGATTTTTCCTGACGACTTCTTCAACCTGCCGGGAATTTACGGGTATTGAATACCTTTTGGAAACCGCTTCGGCAATCGCCAGAGGAAACAGTCCTTCTTTACTCTCATAAACAATCTCAATGACCTTATCTCTGATATCCATCCTTTTATTCCCTTCCTCTTGCGCATCCTTTTGATTCTGACTATAGTACACATGTGCTTCGATGTCAATGTTATTACGTGCTCATCAAACCTGCGCTTTTCTTTTGTTGACTGGCATCACGGTTAGATAGTACAATTTCTTACTGTAATGCCAGACACATCACCAGATTTGAAAAAAGCGTTTGCGCTGTATACATCAGTCTATCTGGTGGCCTTGTTAATTGCGGTCGTTGTCGGTTATTTCAGTCGTGGACCGAACCCTGTTTTGTTTGTTTTGCTGGCTGACGTTTCTGCAACGCTCGTGATTTATTCAGCCGGGCGAATCTTTCATAATGCTAGTTTCTATGATGCTTACTGGAGTGTGGCCCCGCCGTTAATCACGCTTTTTTGGTTTTTATATAATTTACATAAAAATGAATTATCACTCGTGCATTTAATTATTCCGATTTTGGTCTTCGTTTGGGGAATACGTCTCACGTACAACTGGGCAAGGCAATGGCAAGGGCTGCAGAACGAAGATTGGCGTTACCGGGATTTGAGAACCGGAACCGGCAAAAGCTTCTGGCTCGTGGAATTAGTCGGGATAGATTTAATGCCGACAGTAATTGTTTTTTTGGCCTGTTTGCCGCTTTATCCTGCGCTGGTTACCGGCAACAAATCGTTCAACTTTCTGGATATCGCCGCTGTTATTGTGGCTGCCGGTGCGGTCATCACCGAAACTGTCGCGGACAGCCAGTTGAGGCAATTCAGCCGGAAAAAACGCCGGCCTGAAGAAATCATGACCCGCGGGCTTTGGGCTTATTCTCGCCATCCCAACTATTTCGGAGAAATCATGTTCTGGTGGGGCATATTTCTCTTCGGCCTGGCTGCTGATTTCCGCTGGTGGTGGACCATCATCGGGGCGCTTTCGGTTACGCTATTATTTGTTTGTATCAGCATCCCGTTGATGGAGAAGCGAAGTCTGGTAAGACGCCCGGGATACGCAGGCGTTGTCAAGACAATTCCGGTGCTTTTCCCTTGGTTCCCTAAAAAAACTGATTAAAAACGAATGACCCCCCAACGTTTTTATTCCTGTGTTGATTAACCTTATGTTTGTCGGTTCTAATTGTTGTTTCCTAGTTTGACAACATTTGTTCCTGATGTTACACTTTTGGTAAATTTCGATGGATGTAAGGAGACTAAAATGAACGCCCGAGAAATGGAAGAAAAAATCAAAGCCCTCGAAGAGAAAGTTCAAACGCTTGAAGATATCGAACAGATTAAGATTCTGCAGAAATCGTACGGCTATTATATGGATAACCTGATGTATGATGACGCTGCAGATTTGTTCACCGATGATTGCCATGCGTTCCACATCCAGGGCCGGGAGAACCTGAAAGCCTCTTTCAACACTTTTACCACCCCGCGTTTTGAAGGTACTAAAAAGCTCTTTCTGAAACAGCAGCTGATGGGTGTCATCCATGTGGACAAAGGCAACAAAACCGCCAAAGGCCGCTGGAATATGCTTTGTCTCAAGACCGATTACGTCGGCGATGAACTTGAATCCATCGTCTCTCACGGCGTTTACGAATGCGAATACCGCAAAGAAGATGGCATCTGGAAAATCAGTAACCTGGTTTTCAACAGCAGTTTCCAGACAACCTTGAAAGACGGTTGGGCCAAGAAACCGGTTATCTATCCCAAATTCCCCGGCGATGTCGCCAAAACCTGGGCTTCCGGCTACAAGATGCCGCTGCATTACAAGAACCCCGTAACCGGTAAATAATTTCAAATTATGGCCCGATAACGCGTTGAAAGCATGGAAAAAAGGCGCTCAGCGCATATTTGTTGAATTGAACGTTGTAATTTAATACAATTTAGAGACATGGTGTTTTGTAATTGAATAGGAGGAATTTGAATAATGAAAAAGTTTATCAATGACCCGTATAAAGTAGTAGATGAAACTATCGCGGGTATCCTCAAGGCTTATCCCTATCATCTTCGTATGGCCAAAGAAAGTACCCGCGCGTTGATTCGCGCCGATGCACCCGTAAAGGGTAAAGTTGCTATCTGCACCGGCGGCGGCTCCGGGCATATTCCACTTTTCCTCGGTTATGTGGGGCCTGGTATGCTGGACGGCGTGGCCGTCGGCAACGTTTTTTCCTCTCCCAGTGCCGACGATATGCTGGCGACTGCCAAAGAAACCAACGGCGGGGCCGGTGTGCTTTATCTCTTCGGAAATTACAGCGGCGACAAAATGAACTTCCAGATGGCTGCCGAAATGGCCGCGGTGGATGATATTCCGGTAAAACTGAGTATCGCTGCCGACGACGTGGCTTCCGCCCCGAAAGCGGAGAAAACACGCCGACGCGGCATCGCCGGTATTTTCTTTGCTTATAAACTCACCGGTGCCAAAGCGGAAACGATGGCTAATCTCGATGAAGTCAAGGCTGTTGCGGATAGAGTCATCGACCAGACCTGCACCATCGGTGTTGCATTAAGTCCTTGCGTTATTCCGGCCGTTGGTAAACCGAATTTTGTCATCGCAGATGACGAAATGGAACTCGGCATGGGCATTCACGGCGAACCCGGTATCGAACGGACCAAGCTCAAAACCGCTGATGAAGTCGCTGCCATCATGGCTGACAAAGTAATTAACGACTTGCCCTTTAAAGCTAAAGATGAGGTTGCCGTGCTGGTAAACGGCCTGGGCGCCACTCCGCCGGAAGAACTTTTCATCCTTTACAGCAAATTTTACGATGTTCTCGGTCAGCATGGGATTAAAGTCTACAAAGCCTTCATCGGTGAGTATGCCACTTCCATGGAAATGGCCGGCGCTTCGTTCAGCTTACTTAAACTGAACCCTGAATTCAAGAAATTGCTGGATGCGCCCGCATTTTCGCCGTTCCTGCCGCAATGGAGAAGGTCATGAGTCCGACACTTAATGTTAGTACTCTGAAAAAACTGCTCACCGAAACTGCTGCCGAATGGCGTACCCACAGTGATACCCTGCAGAAATTGGACTCGATTCTCGGCGACGGCGATATCGGTGTCACCGTTGACCTCGGCGGTAAGGCAATTATCGATTACAACGCAGCTCCAACCGATGACGATATCGGCAAAATCCTGATGAAATGCGGGATGAGCATCAATAAAGCCAGCCCTTCCACTTTCGGCACGCTGTTGGCCTCCGCTTTTATGGAAGCGGGGAAAGGGCAGGTCGGTAAAAAAGAAATTGACCTGAAAGATCTGGGGCTTGTTGGACAGGGAGCCGTGGACGGCATTAAGAAACGCGGCGGAGCAAACGTCGGCGAGAAAACTATGCTGGATACTATTGTCCCGGCGGTTGAGGCCTTTAAACAGGCCGCTGCCGGCGGTAAAGACGTAAAAATAGCTTTAGCCGACGTGGTGACTGCGGCGCAAAAAGGAATGGAAGATACCAAAAACATGAAAGCCAAACACAGCCGGGCGAGTTATCGTCCTGACGGTGGTATCGGCGTCCAGGATGCCGGCGCGACCGCCATGTATTACCTGATTGAGGCTTTCTGCAAAAAATTAACCGCGCAAATCAATTAAAAATCTACCCATAACCGGATAAAATAAAATGCCGCTGTTTAATTGCAGCGGCATTTTTATATTGTTTTACGATTTAGAAATATTTAATATTTTAAATTTGCTTCCCAGTCCTTAGCGTTGTCTTTAGGATTAAAGCCCAGTTTTTCTCTGGTTTCTGTCAAATCGAACACCCCCGGATTATTATCGCTGACCGCGAACACGTTGATGTAATCGGTTTCGATTTGCAGCGCCTTATCCGTAACATCGATTAAATCCCTTCGGCTCAAGAACATCACCCGGACATGGTCCCGGATGGCGTTATCCGGCGACTGCATGTGCGCTTTCATCTTTTCGCATTCTGCCCAGCCGATACGCAAAGAAACCACCTGCATACCGTAAAACCTGGAATAATACCGTCCGAGGTCCTCGCCAAAAAGTTTGGAAACGCCGTAAAGCGAATCAGGCGCCGGCGGGTCGTCCAGTTTAATCAATCCGTGTTGCTTGACATAAGTAAGGTCTTCGTCCAGAGTATTGGTTTTCATAGTGTAAGCATGCTGGGTGTGATTTGTGCTCGCAAACACCATTTTTCTGACGCCGGCGCGTCGCGCTTCTTCAAAAACGTTATAGGTAGTAATGATATTTTGGCTGAGGACGTTTTCCCAGGGGGAGAGCGAACTGGACGCCGCGGCCAAATGTACCACTGCATCCAGTCCCTCGAAAACCCCTTTGACCTGTTTTTCGTCCGATAAATCGGCTTTGACCATTTTCTGTTTACGTTTGGTGACGGGTTTGGTATTATGATAAAACAGTGTCAATTGATATTTGTCCGCCAGACCTTCGGTCAAATCCACTCCGATCAGTCCGCCGGCGCCCGTAATCCCCACTTTTTTAATCACTGAGTTCTCCGTTTTACTAAAATATTACTAAAAATTTATAACTAACTTGGTTTCTTTATTATTTTTACTTCCGGGGGGTTAATCCCCAGTCGCTTCGCGGTATGGTCCCGTCCCAGGTAGTAATTCAACCAGGAAGAGGTGTGCTGCAGTTCCCAGTTGCACGGCGGCACAATAGATTCCCCGATGGTATCCTCCGCTTTGTACTTTTTCAATCGGGCATAGGCCCGCACCCAGATGCACTTTTTTTCGCCGGGATAGACCTCACACCAGCCCTTATAGCTGCCGCCGCATGGCCCGTTGCGCTGCCCTTTCGGGCATTGGGACATCGGACAGAGATAAGCGGCATCTATCAGCGCGCAATCGCCGCAGTCCATGCAGGTGAAAAGTATTGTTTTGTTCACCAGTTCGAATTTCGCAAAGGCTCGTTTTAGTTTCGGGTCTTTATCGATACTTTTGGCGATTGGTGTCAACCCTTTAAAAACAAAACTGTTCTTGTCGAACATTACTTTATGCGACGCCCGGGAAAACATATAAATCGGCGGATTCGCCGGTTTCGCGTTTCGCACAGCTGGTTTATCGGAGTTCAATCCCGTTTTCTCATCTTTTTCGAACAGATAAAAACCGTCTTTTTGCGGGAAGTCGAATTCCCCTGTAAATTCCCGCCAACGCGGTGACAGTTCTTCCCCTTTGTCAATGATGTAGTCTACTATCTCGTAAGTCTTGCCCTGCCCGCCGATGTGCACGCCCTTAAAACCGAGCCCTTTTGCTATGGCATACATTTTGGCGGCCCGGTCCAATCTGGCCGCTTTGCCTTTGTCCGGCGCAGTTCTTTCTTCTGCCAGTTTAGCCAGTAATTTATCGGTAACTATGCAGCCCGGAATGCGGTTAGCGTTCATTGTTTTACCTGCGCTGTAAGGCAGGATATAGATATTGGCAATTAAAGGAACCCGGTAGTCGTTAATCTTTGCCCATAATATCAGTTCCTGCAGTTTCCGGACGTCGTAACCCACCTGCATTACGATAAATTTTGCCCCGGCCTTTATTTTCTTCTTCAATTTGTAATATTGACACAACAGTTCGGCCTCGGTTTGCTTGAAAGGCGAAATCACGGCCCCGGCAAAGAAATCCGTCGGTTTTAAAATATTTTTCTTGCCGGTACCGTCGTCTTCCAGCCCATTGTTCAATTCGTCAATCATCTGAAGCGCCTGGACGGAATCGAGGTCGAAGACCGGTTTGGCTTTTCCCTGGAATCCGGCTGACGTCGGATAATCGCCGGTTAATACCAGTAAATTTCTTACCCCGGTTCCGGCCAACCCGTACAGCAGGCTTTCGCATTCATTTCGGTTCTTATCGCGCATGGCAAAATGCACCAGCGGTTCGATGCCGGCTTTAATAATTTCAGCGCAAAACATTTCCGGCGAGATTGCCGGTGTACCGCCGGGATTATCCGTCAGACTGACAGCATGTATTTTCCCTTTTTCAGCGGCTTTCCGCGCGTTTTCCAGGACTGCAGCCTGCGAATCTTCGAACGCGCCCCTGCCCGGAATCTGTTCCCAGGTAACACAAAATATACCCGGTTTCAGCAGGGCGTCCTTGAAAGTGTTGGCGTTTTTATTCACAATGTCAGTCATTTTGCCGGCTTTTTCGTCTTTCCTGGCCGATTTATCGCGTGGTAGCTATAGTATATCAAATCCAAACGTTTCCGCGAAAATAAAAAAGTTGTATTTTTTATAGATAATAGTATAATAGGCTAACTATGGGGAAAATATCGGTATTCTTAGCTGAAGACCATGCCGTCGTCCGTGAAGGACTGGCAGAGCTCATTCGTCGTGAAACGGACATGGAAGTTGTCGGTGAAGCAGGCGATGGAGAAGATACTGTCCGTCTGGTGAAACAGCTAAAACCGGATATTGTTTTAATGGATATTGCCATGCCCATTGTCAACGGTGTCGAAGCTACCAAGCAGATTAAAACGTCTGTCCCGCAAACGCGCGTTCTGGTATTAACCGCTTACGATAACCCCGAATTTATTACCGCGGCCATCGATGCCGGGGCGGCCGGTTACCTGCTGAAAAATGTCCGGCGCAAGGAGCTTACTAACGCCATCCGAAGCGCATATGAAGGCGAATCGGTGCTGCACCCCTCGGTAGCCAAGGCAATTTTTGCCCAGTTGCGCACCCCGGCAGATAAAATCACCAGCGAAAAACCGGATGTTCTCAGCGAACGCGAGTTCCAGGTCCTGCAAAAAGGGGCGGAGGGGCTTAGCAATAAACAGATTGCCACCTTGCTCTCTATCGGCCCGCGTACGGTACAAACCCATTGGCGGAATATTTTTGATAAGTTAGGCGTTTATTCCCGTACTGAAGCAATTGTTTATTGTCTGAAGAAGGGATGGCTTAATCTTGGCGGAGAGGTCAACCAGCAGCGATGAAACGCATCGCAATTCTCCGCTCCATTACGGCTGCCATCAGCCGGGAGAATAATCTCGATCGTATCTTGAGTAGTGTGGCTGATAATGTAATGGCAGCCGTCACCGCCGAAGGTGTTTTAATCTACCTTAAAAACCAGACTAAAAACGAAATCGAGTTGAAACAATACCGCGGCATTTCCCCGGAAGCCGCCGGGCAATTCAACCGTTTACAGACCGAAGACCGTCTGCAGGAATATTTTAGCCGGCAGGCGCAGTATAAAGATGATTCCGGTAATCTAATCACCTGTAATTCCATGGTAACGCTCAATTCCCAACAGCAGACGGCAGGCATGCTTTGTGTTCTAACTGCTTCTACCGCACCGCTACCGGAAGAGGATGGGCTGTTCCTGGAGTTAATCGGTGAAGAATTAGGTTTAGCTCTCGAAAAGGCAGCGCTCATCGCTGCCAAGGACAAAGCCGAAAAAAATTATAAAGAACTATTTGAACGGGCCCACGATGCCATCTGGATCCAGGATTTAGACGGCAAAATTCTGGATGCTAACCAGGCCGCGTCTGATTTTACCGGTTACCGGCGCGAACGGCTAATCGGCGGTGACGTCATCCGTTCGCTCAATCCTAAAGCTTTGGAACTGGCCCGCGAAGTGCGCTATAAACTGCTCAACGGTATCAATATTGTACAGCCGTATGAACAGCGGATTACTCGCCGCGATGGTTCGGAAGCGGTTGTCATGATGACTACCACAGTTATTAAGGACGCCGGCAAACCGGTTGTTTTTCAAAACATTTCACGGGATGTTACCCGGGAGAAGAAATTGGCCGAAAATCTGCGGCTTTATGCCCAGCAAATTACCCGGACTCAGGAAGATGAAAGAAAACGTATCGCAAGGGACCTGCACGACGATTCCATCCAGGCTTTAATCATTCTATCCCGGAATATTGACGAACTTATTTCCGCGCAGCCAAAGCGTTCTAAAATAGCCGGTTCGCTCGAAGACCTCCGGGAAGAGGTAGATAAAATAATTTCACAGATACGGCGGTTTACCCAGGACCTGCGTCCCCCGACGTTGGATTATCTGGGATTGATGCCGGCCGTCCGCGAGTTAATCACCCAGTTCCAACACCAGAGCGGGGTAAAAGCTGACCTGAAAACTGTCGGCATGGAAATAAAGTTTGCCCCGGAAGCCGAAATGCTCATTTACCGCATTATTCAGGAAGCCCTAAATAATGTCTGGCGGCATTCAGCGGCGTTGAACGCTCAAATATCTTTGGATTTTGGACCAGAAAGCATGACCATCCTGGTCAAAGATGATGGGAAGGGTTTTGTTATCGGCGAAGACCTGAGGTTCGTAGAGGCCGGGAAAATCGGGTTGGCCGGTATGCAGGAACGGGCCGACCTTTTAGGCGGTAATTTAAGCATCCAGTCTAATGTAGGGCGCGGTACGCTCGTGACATTGTTGGTTCCTTACGACCGCTGGAAAAAAGAAACTTCAGCTTAGTATATATAGTTTAGTAATTAGATATCAGTATTTCGGATTTATTGTTTTTATCGGTTTGTTAATATCCCCGGGTTCTGGGCATGCAGCCAGCGGGTTTCCTGTTCCTTGCGCTTTCTTTCTTTCTCTTCCAGTTGTTCGATCTGTTTCACCAGCCCATCGTGTTGTTGCCGGTATTTTGCTACTTCCGCTTCCAGTTCGGGAGTTCGCTTTAACGCGTCGAAAGCTTTTATCATTAGCTCAATCATCTGGTCGAAAGAAACATCCTGCGGTTGTATCGCTTGTGGTGATGGAATTACCGAAGCAACCGGTTTATCGGTTACGGGAACAGCCGCCGGTGGTGTTACCGGTAGGGGAGTGGTTGTACCCTGTAATAGCCCGGTGCGGACAAACTCTTTACGATATAAATCTATCGCCTGCCGGCTGACGCCAAACTGGTTGGCAATACTCTGTGAAGTCTTGCCTTCTTTAAGTAATTGTAGTACTGTATTGCGGTCGACAATGGCTTTTCTTGCCATGCTTAATCTTCCTTGTTGCTTATCTTCATCCTAGCATTGTAACAAAATATTGTCAAGCAATAAATTTAAATAGTTTGGCAAATAATAGACAATATAAAGTCTTTAATTGTCTATGGCAGTTCCATATTGTGCGCTTTAACATCCTTTAATTTCTTTTCGCCCTGACGTTTCGCCAACAGTGCTGTATATTTAAAAACATTTTTTGCTTTTCCCTGTATCGTTAATACCTGTTTCATAAGTTGCCTCCTGCCGGATAATTACTTGCACAATGAAGTATAGCAAGTATTATAATACAATGCAAGTAAAGATATGGCAAGTAAAGACTATCTGCGCAAGAATAGCAATTAACTGGCAAGATATTGAGTGCAAGTAAATCTTTCGCTACCTCATTTAAGCTCTTTGTATCGCGATAATGCACACATCGGACAATAAAAAAGCGAGTCCTTTTTTAAGGACTCGCTTAAAACCAAAGATAACGATATCTTGTATTTAAACCGAAATTACTTCTTTCACTTCCGGCAGTTTGGATTTGAGCATCCGTTCAATTCCCATTTTCAATGTCATCGTTGACATCGGGCAACATCCACACGCACCGGTTAAGCGCACGCTCACAACTCCATCTTTAACTCCAACTAACTCCACATCGCCCCCGTCAGCCTGGAGTGAAGGCCTGATCTGGTCGATAACTTTCTTCACTTTCTCGTTCATATGTTCCTCCTTAAGCTCTATTACTTCTATATTAAGCGCCTAAAATATCAACGTCTGCGACTTTTGTCGCTATGGCGTAAAATGCCTGAAACCGCTCAATATAAATAATTGACATAATATTGTTGATGGGGAAAATATTTAATAGGTATGATAAATATCACTGCGGTAACGGCAGGGGCAACATATAATAATTGTATTAATCAACGATACTGGATGAGGTTCGAAGAATATGTTTGGTAAATGCCCTGGACAGGATACGCGTAATCTGCGGGTAGAAATGTTTAAATGCCCCGGCTGCGGTGGCGGAGTGGAAATATTTTCCGATGAGACCAGGGTCAAGTGTCAGAAATGCGGTACTATCGTCTTTAGGGAAAAAGTGCCGTCCTGTGTTTCCTGGTGCGCTTCAGCCCGGCAATGCCTCGGTGAAGAACGCTGGCAGCAGTTAATGGATGATGGGAAAAAATAAAGTTCTAATCATAGATAATAATAATATAGAGGGAGCCGCTTTTTTAGAGCGGCTCCTTTAACTATTTCATGACTTAAAACTCAAAACTATAAACTTGTAACTCACAACGGGTTAATCGCTACCCGCGCCTCTTTACTTCTTTACCGGTTGTCTCGTATCCAGCGGGAAGGTTTTCTTTTCTCTGGACGGTAGAATCACCGTACCATTACCCGGCATCACGACCTCGTTTCTCTGGTTAATCGCTGTTGTATCGATATCAACACAGGGTTCTCCGTTGTCGTCAATGTATTTTTTGGTGACCGTTCCTTCGAGGTGTACCACATCTGAGAAATACACGAATTTCCGGAACTCAACGTGGGTTCTCTTTAACCAGCCGTCATCTCCCATCCAGTTGGTCAGCAAATGCATCTGCCATGTATGCCGCTGAAAACCGATATCATATTGTAAGGGCAGGCCGCCCTGCGCAAATGCGGCAGCCTTGTTATAATGCACCGAGAAAATTGGCTCTAACGCCCCGGTATCGGGGTCGCGGTATGCCCAGGCCGGATGCGTCTGGTAACTGCGCAGCATCACACCGTGAGCTGCCAGTCTGGCGATGGGTGCGCCGCCGCCAATCAGATAGGCGATCTCATCCGTCATCCCCAGCGGTCCTTTGGTGATATGTTTTAATTTTTCCCCGACTTCGACGTCTTCCCAGTAGCGGATATTAGCGCCCCTCGGTTCTTCGGCAAGAATGTCTGCCTCGATCTGTTTTAGATCCGCTTCGCTCCATTGGTGAGGCAGTTTCATTGCTGAATCTCTGCCTTTTTGTCTGGCCTTCAGCCTTTCCATTCTGGTCACGAACCAGTTTACTTTAGCCACCAGTTCGCCGTTCTGGTTACGGTATGTATTTTCTTTTTTATTGACGATAACTTTCTCGGCGAAAGAACTCGGTTTAGGCCCGTCGAAACCGTTGAACTGGCACTGCGGTTTTATCTTGTCGTTACGGTAAATCGGCTTGTAAAACTCGGCATCTGTTGAACTGTGAAAGCCGCCCAACCCTTTCCACCCGAAATTAATTCCGGCAAATACGGAAAAGACCCAGGAAGGTGGTGCGATGATTGAACCGTATCGTGTCTTTTTAGCATATTCTTCGTTGCGCCAGAGCGGGTTCGGGTCGCCGATGCCGTCCGCAAATTTCAGGATAGCCATCCTGGTTGCCTCTTCGTTATTGATCCCCTGGTCGATACGGAGGATAATCCCGGTCTTAGCTCTCATTTCAGCTATCAATTCTTCGGTGAAAATTCCTTCCGTCATTTGGACTTTTTTAGCGGGTTCGTTGGTTGTCATGTTAATTTGCCTCCTGTGCTTTTTTGTTATTATTTATTATTTTGCTTGTTCTTTAAATAACTCTTTATTATGGTAGTATCTGGAAACTTTAGAAGGCGGCACAAACTGTTTTTCCTGGATATCAAGTTGGATGATGGCGTTATCACGAATCATACTAAGGTAAGATTCCAGCAGTTCGAGTTTTTCCGGTGTTAATACGGACATTACCTGCCGCAGGTATTCCCGCCCTGATGACAAACTTAATGCTTCTTCTCCCTTTACGGTCATCTTTACTTTTACCCGGCTGTTCCCTGCCACTTCTTTCATCTTGATTATCAGGCCCTGTTTTTCCATCCTGATGAGAATATCGGAGATTGCGCTTTTATCTTCGTAAGCGTATCTGGCTAATTCGGTCGGCGAGGTTTCTCCGCCGAGCGAGTGAAGAATCAATAATATGTAAGCCTGGACCGGCTGTATGTTGTATTTCGCCAGTTCCATACGTCTGAGTTTGGCAATCATATGATAGACCCTGCTCAACAGTATCCAGGTATCGTATTCTCTTTCGCCGTTCTGGATGATTTCCATTTATTCTCGGTTAGTCTTGCTAATTATATCTTGATAAAATGTAAAACAGCTTGACATTAAACTGTTATATTGTATAATAGATATAAATATTGAAGTACGTGTACGTACTTGATATGATTATAGCTTTATTTTGGTGGTAATGCAATCCGGCAAGTTTCTTAAATAAAATAAATTTAGTAATCAAGGAATAACTTATGACCAAACAGGCTTTTGAAAAAATCGTTGTCTTAGATTGTTCGGAAGGTGTCGCAGGGGGATATTGCACAAAGCTGCTGGCTGATTTTGGTGCTACCGTAATTAAAATTGAAAAACCCGGAGTAGGGGATTCCAGCCGGCATATGGGGCCGTTCCTGCATGATGACCCGGATAAGGAAAAAAGCGGCACTTTTTTCTACCTCAATACCAATAAAAAAAGTATCACACTTAATCTTGAAACAAAAACCGGCAAGAACATATTTCTTCGGCTTGTGGAAAAAGCGGATGTCGTTGTCGAAAGCTTTGACCCCGGGCAAATGGCTGCTTTAGGGTTGTCCTACGAATCTTTAACTAAGGTCAAACCCCAGATTATTTTGACCTCAATTACCGGATTCGGTCAAACCGGGCCTTACCGCGATTATAAAACTACTAATATCGTAACTTTCGGCCTATCCGGCGCGCAGTATACCTCCAGGCCGGCAACCCATACATCCAGTCGTCCGGTGGTCGAAGGCGGGCGGCAATCTGAGTTTACAACCGGTTTATTGAGTTTCAGCGCCACTGTCGCTGCGCTTTGCGACCGGATAGATTCTGGAAAAGGGACATGGATTGATATGTCCGCCCAGGAATGCGTCGCCAGTACCCTGGGAGCCAATATCAGTGAATATCCTTATATCGGGTTAAGCCGTAAAACCAATCCTTTCGCTATTCACGGTTATCCCATCGGCTACAGCGTTCCCTGCAAAGACGGTTGGATTAGCCTCACACCAGGATTGGGCGGGGCGCCCAATATCCCATTATTAATCGAACAGCCGGAGCTGCTGGAAGACCCGTTCTTCACGAAACCGGCTGCACGCATGGCGGAACCTGAAAAATTTGATGCCATTTTAACTCCGTGGCTTAAAGAACATACCAAATGGGATATCACCAAACAGGCACAGGAATTAAAATTAGCTTTTACGCCGGTTCTGACACCGGGTGAATTGGAAGAAGATGAACAGCTGAAAGCAAAAGGATTTTTTGTTAAAACGCAGCATCCTGTAATGGGCGAAGTTACCTATCCCGGCGACCCGTTTAAGATGAGCGAGACGCCGGCCAGGGTTGGCAAGGCTCCGTTATTAGGAGAAGACAACGGCTCAATTTATAGTGGATTGGGATTCACCAAAGAAGACCTTCTCACTTTAACCGAACAGAATATTATTTAATACGAGGTTACGATGGCTTATAAATTGCTTCATGGGATAAGAGTTCTTGATTTGACCATGGTCTTTGCCGGACCGGTTAGTTCCCGCGTGCTGGCTTCATTGGGGGCCGAGGTTATTAAAATCGAATCGGCCGTTAGACCTGATGTTTTCACCCGGGGTAATGTTTTTCCTGAGAATGACCCGGGCACCGAACCCTGGAACCGCGGCAGTCTTTTCCACTCGCTGAACGCCGGTAAATTAGGTATTACCCTTAATCTCGGCTCGGAAAAAGGGCGCGATATCTTCAAACAGCTGGTTAAAATCAGCGATGTCGTCATGGAAAACTATTCACCCCGGGTCATGGAAAACTGGGGCCTGGGGTATGAAGAATTAAAGAAAATCAAACCAGATATCATTATGGCTTCAATGAGCGGTTTAGGCCACACCGGTCCGTTACGCGATTTTTACATGTACGTGCCGGGAATGGAAGGCATGTCTGGGCTGACCCACATGACCGGCTATCCCGATGAACCCCCGATGCTCTCCGGTTTCTCTTACGGTGACTGGACGTCAGGTGGGACTTCATCTGCTGCAATTTTAATCGCGATTTTCCACAAAAAAAGCACCGGCGAAGGACAATTTATTGACCTGGCGGGACGCGAAGCATTAATCGCTAATGTCGGTAATATCATCATGGATTACACTCTAAACCGCCGGGTTGAGGAAAGAATGGGCAACGACCAGCCTTACTTAGCCCCGCATGGTTGTTACCGCTGTAAAGGCGATGACAACTGGATCAATATTGCCGTGGGTGATGATGAACAGTGGGCAGGTTTCTGCCGTGTAATTGGCAATCCGGATTGGTGCCGTCAGGAAAAATTCAGTAATTCCATTAACCGCTGGAAAAATCGTTCTGAATTGGATAAATTAGTCGAAGGCTGGACCATTCTCCAGGATAAGTTTGAAATCACGGAGAGCCTGCAAAAAGCCGCAGTTCCTGCCGGTGCAGTTTTGAGTATAAAAGAAGTAAATCTCAATTCCCAGCTTATTGACCGCGGGTTCTTCAGCGTTATTGACCATGGTGAAGGCATCGGCGAACGGCCGCTGCCTAACCAGCTGCCTGCTAAATATAATAATAAAGAAAGTTTTATCCCGAAAAGAGCCCCTAAATTCGGACAGGATAACAAATATGTTTTCGGCAAGTTACTGGGTTATTCCGAAGCCGAACTTGCCGCTCTGGAAACGGAAAAAGTTATCGGGGGCGCGCCGAGTTTCCCGCCCGGCCGGCCAACCAGACTTAATCTTATTCAGCAGCAGGATGCCGGTCAGATTGACCCGAATTATCTCAGCGAACTGAGAACCAAATATAAAAAAGATATCGGCAAAACCGGAAAAGTATAAAATACCCGAAATTACAGCCCTCAGGCTGAGGATTTTCACTAAAATAAACACGAGGTGAAAAAGGAAAATGGTTCAGGAATTAGATCTTAATGTGGCGTTTGACCCTCAATCAATTGCCGTTGTCGGCGCTTCCAGTGATGACAACGCTGAAAAGAAGGGTTGGGTTGGCAGGTTGCAGGAATTTGGTTTTAAAGGGAAAATTTACCCGATTAATCCTAAAGCCCCGGTAATTTTAGGCTTAAAAGCTTATCCTTCGGTCAAAGCTGTTCCCGACCCGATTGATTATGCCATCGTTTCCATCCGCTCGTCTTTTGTGCCGGGCGTGTTGAGGGATTGTATTGCTAAAGGTATTAAGGTCGTCCATATTTTCAGCGCCGGGTTCGCCGAAACCGGCATGGAAGAAGGTAAAAAGCTCCAGGAAGAAGTGATCAGCATCATCAAAGAAGGCAAAATACGCATCATCGGCCCGAACTGCATGGGAATTTACAATCCGAAGACCGGGCTTACTTTTAATACCCGTTTTTCCCGCGAATCCGGTAATGTTGGCATTGTCTCTCAGACCGGTGCCGGAATGATGGAACTGGTGCCCCATGCCAATGCCCGCGGTGTCCGGTTCAGCAAGGTCATCAGCTACGGCAATGCGCTGGATATCAGTGCCGCTGAGTTTGTGGAGTATTTTGCCAAGGACCCGGAAACCAAATACATTTTTTGTTATGTCGAAGGCGTCAACGACGGCATCCGTTTCTTCAAAGCCGTGCGCAATTGCAATAAGACCAAACCGGTTATCATTCTCAAAGGTGGTCTGACCGAGGGCGGCAGCGGCGCTGTCTCATCACATACTGCCTCGTTAGCCGGTTCGGAATTAGTCTGGAAAGCTTTCTTTAATCAGACCGGTGCTATTCAGGTAGATACCCTGACCGAAGCGGTCGAGCAAATCGTGGCCGTAGAAAAACTGCGCGAAATCAAAGGGCGCCGTATCGGTATCGTCGCCCGCGGCGGCGGCGTCGGGGTTGTCGCGACGGATACCTGCGAACGGGCCGGTTTAAAAGTTCCCGCATTGACCAAAGAAACCCGTGCAGAACTGGCGAAAATTACGCCCGCTGATGCCGGTTCCAGCATCCGGAACCCTGTTGAGATTGGATTAGGCCGGTTTGGCGTCTCCGAATATTACGCCACCGGTTTACGTCTGGTTGCTGACGACCCCAATATTGATGTAGTCATGGCTGTGATCAACCCCCATGTCTATACCCAGGAAGGTATTGGGGCGAAAGAAATAGACCAGTCTGCTCAGGTTCTTATCGACACCGCGAAAACCCTCTCGAAACCCATGGTCGTTGTTGTCACCCTAGGTGATGATATTGATGTTATCGGCATGGAGCTCGCTGCTCAGGAAAAAATACTCAATGCCGGCGTACCCGCATTTGCTACTGTCGAGGCGGCCATTCTAGCCATCAGTAAAATGGCTAAATATTGGGAATTCAGACGTTCGCTCTAGTTCAGGCCGGTGTTTAAATTTGAATAAATTCTGAGGAGAACATAATGAATAACGTAATTAATCAAATTATCGCAACAGCAAAGAGCGAAAATCGGAACTTTTTGACAGAAATTGAGGCTAAACAGGTCTTTAAAGAAGCCGGCCTTCAGGTTACAGATACGAGACTGGCTGTAAATAAAAAAGACGCCGTTGCAATGAGCTCGGCAATGGGTTACCCCATAGTTCTTAAAATAGTTTCGCCGGATATCCTGCATAAAACTGAAGCAAACGGTGTCAAACTGAACTTGAAAAATGCCGACGAAGTCGGCAAGGCCTTTGATGAAATCATGGCTTCTGCCAAGGAAAAATTCCCTAATGCCAATATCCACGGTGTCGCAGTGCAGAAAATGGCGGCGCCGGGTCTTGAAATTATCATCGGGATGACGCTGGATGCCCAGTTCGGTCCGGTGCTGATGTTCGGGCTTGGCGGTATTTTTGTTGAAGTTATGAAAGATGTTTCTTTCGGAATTACTCCGCTGGCTAAAAGGGATGCTGCCGATATGATCCGTAACATAAAGGGCTATCCGCTGCTGAACGGTTTCCGCGGAACCCCCAAAATTGATGTCGCGAACCTTGAATCATGGCTGTTGAAGCTATCCGATTTTGCACAATCCTATCCGGAAATCAAGGAATTCGACCTTAACCCTGTTTTCGCCTATGCTCAAGGTGCTATGGTCGTTGATGCCAGGATTATCCTCAAATAGTATTTCGCACCTCCTGAGCTGCCGTCCTCAGTGAGCTCACGTCGCTTTTTACGCTTGATTGTGACGCGCTTGTTCGTGCAATCATACGGCATTTATGGCACAATACATATAGTTATGTTTTTCTGCCCTCGGTACTTAACATAATGTATTGTCATTTGGAGATTATTATTAAAAATACTGCCGTTTCAACGCAAATTCAGCCGGAAAAAGCTTTTCTCATTACCGTCGCTACGAAAGAAAATGAAAAAATCGTCTCCGCCGAAGCTTCCCAAAATGAACTGGCCCAGCTTGTTAAATCTGCCGGCGGGGTCGTTATTGGTAAAATCGTTCAACGCCTAGACATGCCCACCAAAGCGCTCTATCTTGGTAAAGGCAAACTGGACGAAATTATTGCCTTAAAAGATGAATTGCATTTCGATACGGTGGTTTTTGACGATGAACTTTCGCCCGTGCAGCAGCGCAACCTTGAAGACGCATTACAGGTAAAAGTCATTGACCGCGTCGCCCTGATCCTGGATATCTTTGCCAAACGCGCTCAGACCCGCGAAGGCAAATTACAGGTGGAACTGGCGCAGCATCAATATTTGCTGCCGCGGCTGGCCGGGCAATGGAGCCATCTGGAACGTCTCGGCGGCGGAATTGGGACCAGAGGTCCCGGTGAATCGCAGCTGGAAACCGACCGCCGACTCATCGAAAAACGGATTCACCGTCTCAGCGCTGAAGTTGATAAAGTCAGTCAGCAGCGTTATCTCTACCGTCAACGCCGGCATAAAAGCGGTATCCCGGTGATCGCACTTGTCGGCTATACTAACGCCGGGAAAAGCACTTTGTTGAATGCCATTAGCCGCGCCAATGTGGCCAGCGAAAATAAAGTTTTTACTACACTTGACCCGACTACACGGCGGATTATGCTGCCGGATGGTAAAATGGCGCTTTTAAGCGATACGGTCGGGTTTATCCGTAAACTGCCAACGAATATCATCAGTGCTTTCCGCGCTACTTTAGAAGAATTGGAAGAAGCCGACCTGTTATTAAACATTATCGATTTTTCTTCGCCTTATGCTGCGGAAGAAAATCACGCCGTCGAAAATATTTTAAAAGATCTTGGTTTATTGGAAAAACCCCGGATCACCGTTTTAAACAAAATTGACCTGGCGTTAGGACAGGACAAAAATTGGACCGAAACCGGAGCCCTGGAATATTTGGCTAATAACCAAACCGAAAAACAGGAAAACATGGTTTTTGTGTCCGCCACTAAAAAATGGGGCTTGCCCGGTTTACTGCACCGAACGGCTGAACTTTTAGCTGACAAAACCGGGTATCAGGCACAAATTACCCAAATTTGAACTCAAGAATCGCTGTAATCGAAAATTAGGCCGTTTCCGGGGATTTTCCCTGTCAAGACATAACCAAAGCCGGTTGATGCAGGATATATTTTATATATTTACTGTTTTTACAATATTTAATCAAACTAGCAACGGTCCTAAATTTTTCCATAACTACCTATCTTTACATTACATAATTAATAGCTGCTAAAAACACATACATTTTATCAAACCTGATTATTGTTTGAAACTTGTTCTGGTTTTTTAATAAACCGAAGTAACCGTGTTCATTATTATGATAGGGTTTTGAAATTGAATTGCCAATACTTTTACGAATTGTACTGGAAGACGAACCGGAAAATAAATGGAAATGTTTAACAGGATAATGCATTTCAAAGGGAAGAAACATCCGAATTACGAAAACGTTGTTTGAACATAATAATTTAGGATACACCTTGGGGCGCATAATATATGTTATGTCATTCATTCGTTCTTCCGTGTGCCCTGAATTTCAGGGCTACCTTTTTATAACACATATAAAAGTCACTGTCAATAGGTGGATAGTGCTACGCACAAGATCAGAAATCGTGTCAGAAGTCCGGCAAGCCGTCCATCCGCCACTCTTTCGTTCTTATGAAAGATTAAGCCGAGTTTTACCCGCTGCCTATGCAAAATCGGGCCCGGTCCTGGGCCCAGGTAACCGGCTGCCCGGCGATTGCCGCGCAGATCCGGCCGGATCCCTGACACATTGACACAGGTTGGTTAATTCTTTACATGCTGATAATTATCTGACCGGCTCCGTATTCCAGGGGCCGGTCAGATCCGGCTTTATCGCTACGTCGGGTTAGTCACGCCTGGCATCCCGATTCAGCTCTGAATTATTAAGGAGTTACTGTGGTGACTCCAACGATATGGCTTTGATTACTGTCAGTGGTACTTTGATGATTGCCACCGTGATTGTAAAATGTGATCAGCCCGACAATCAACAATCCTACTAAAATGATCGCGGCTACGCCGGTCCCGATATCGCCCCTTTGATTCTTGAGTATTTTTCTCATAGGCTCAATTGCTCCTTAACTCTTTCCCTGGGGGAAAGTGTGAATAGTTGAGACTCTATAGGATCGCCTTCAGTTACCAGGACAAGATAACCGTGATGAGCTTTGAAACTGTAAAGGCCGGTCGGCTTGATGACGTTCTCGACACGGACATAACAAGAGTGAGGATTACGCTCGCTGATCTTAGCCTTCATATAGGCTCCGCTGTCAGTTTGGGGAATATAGACGCATGGTCCGGTCCGGATGGCATAAACAAAGACAGCGATCAGCTCCCGCCCCTTTTCACCGGTCGCCAGGTATTTTTCATAAAGAGACTTGAGATTGGCCTCAAGTTTTTCATGCGCCTGGATCTCGGCCGTGTTTCTCCATTTGAGCGTCTTGTCATTCCTTTCTGCGCGGCCCAGCTCGATGGCATCATTGAAATTGCGCGTTACCTGGATGATCTCAGTATTGTAGGCTTGCCAGGCTTTAAAGACAGCTTCCTCGTAAAATTCCCTGATTGGCGTTTTCATGTTGTTTCCTCCAGCCGGTTTTATTGATTTATCTTTCACGCTCAATTTGAGCCTATGAATTGTACACCTTTTCGGCTTTGATGGCCTATTTTTGGATCCTAGCGAGTCAATTTTTCGTCATTGGCAAATTTAGCTTGCTTTTCAGCCATGTAATCCTGGCAGATCTGATTTTGGCAAAAATAGAAGACCTGATGATTGAGAATTAGCGCGGTCCGCGGCCGGGCCATATTCTTACCGCATTTACAACACTTATGCATAGTCGTCAAGATCCTCATCAATAAGATTTTCCCGCGGGGCATCCAGGGGAACATCCGGCAGCTGATCCGCGCCGGGCCCGGCAGTTTTAAGCTCGGCAGCGGGGCCCGTTTCCGCGCCGGCAGCCGGCCGGCTTAGTACTGAATAACGCAGTTTTGCCAAGATCTCATCTGGAGTCAAACCATCGTCCCCCCACCAGAAGAAGGCCGCCAGTTCTATTCTGCTCTTCGCGCCGGTCCGAATGAAGGCATCATGAATAGTTTTTTGGACCGTCTCCGGAAGGATATTGAAGTGTGTCGCGATTTCTTTTGTATTCCAACCCAGGGCGAGCAGCTCCACAATTCCCGATTGCCGGTCCGTTAATGGTTGTTTCATAGGTTTTTACCCCCTTATTTCTTACACGTTACCGTGTAAAGAGCGTATGTGAGTAATTGTAGTATGATTGAAAGTGGCAAAATCTATTTTTACTCGTTTTTACACTGCCTGATGCTACATCGTACCATTGGATTTCCATCTTCTCTCATATGATGTTTACACGGTAACGTGTAGACCTTATTGTGCCAGGGGCCGTCCCCCCAGTGGCAAACCTTTACACTTTGCCGTTGACCCACCAGACCGATTGATGATTGTAGCGATTGTTCCTGGTAATTCCCGATCTTTATTGGTTCGTCTTAGAGGTCCTTAACGACCCGCAGGGCTATTAAACCATGCAGGCGACCGTTCGTCCGTTGCACCATTCTAACGACCTGAATCGTTGCTCCAGGATGCCTCCTAACACACGCTAGGTACTGCCGTCTTCGCCAGGTGTACCAGAAGTAGTTAACCGGATAGTCAGCCGCCAGTTCAGTCTTACCCCGTGAAATACACCCCCTGGGCGGATTCGTAAGAGTCTCTGACTATCCTCTATATCCTTGAAACGGTCCAGGGTTGGCTAACCAAAGCTGCAGGGCACTGGGAAGTCCCTGGACCGCGTCAAGCTAAGTTGTTAAACCGGACCTCATATACTCCCGGTAAAGAGGTCCGTAATTTTGCCAGTAGGTTTTTTGGTAGATAGGCCCATTTTCCCAACAGGCCATTGACACCGCTGCAAGGCTGACTTGATACTTCACTGGCATCAGGTCCCGATCCTTCACCGGCCTAGAATTCGATTGTAGCGAGTCATTATTCTCAAAGATGGTAAAATCCATACTAAAACCTCAAAATAGCGATCCTGCCGCGCTGGTTATGATCAAAAATAACATCAAGAGTGCAACAAGATCGATAAACCAAAAGAAGAGACTGGCAATATAACCACCGCCCTATCCCCTTCCGCGATTTTGCTAAAATTACCTTCAAATAATGAACAGAGACGCGAGCCGCCAAATATCCAACCGCCGAGAATGTAACCGCGCCAATTAAAATTGTTGTGACTTTACTTAGTGTTGACATCTGGGGCCCCCTCGCCTGGTAATTTATCTTTGTCCTGGAGAAAATCATGAATGATGTCGCGGCAGACTTCCGATCGGGTTTTATTTTGAGTTTTGACATAGCTTTTGAGCAGCTCCATGTCATCAAACGAAAGTCTAACGTTTGCCATAGGAGATAAGACTTCACCGGCCACAAACCGGTCGCGCCTTTCTCGATCATTCCAGTATTCGGTTTGGGCAATGCGGCATACTTCATTGATGGTTGGCGGTTTTTCTCCGGCCGCTCCCGCGGGGATCCCCGCCAGGTGGGAGGTTTTATCATGCCATTTCAGGGTTAAATTCCCATCAATGGCGACATCGTACATATCAGCCAGGGCTAGGGATGGTTTTTGCTTTTCGTCCGGCACCTGGCCGGTCCCGAGATCGGGAGATGGTTCTTGCTTCACGGCATTAACGCCGTAGAGTTTACGTCTTAGGTCATGGACCTCATCTTCTAGGACCTTGACTTTGATTTCCAGGAGCTGCTTATCGGTAAGCTGCCCGGTCAATCGAATATGAGATTCTCCGGCATTAAACTCGATTGCCCTGGTATTTGAGCCTTTGCGCTCGCTGGAGACAGTCTCTAGCACCTGAAGGCCATCCAGATTCGCAACGCCGTAATGTCGTCGAGCTTCGGCCTCGCCGTATTCCTCGCGGTATGCCAGGATTTCTTCTCGATGGTCGATCAGCCAGTTATGCTTACCGGTCGAGCATAGACCGTCTTTTAATTCGGGAATGTCCGAATCGGAAGCTGTAAACGTCTGTAAAGCGTGAGCTCTATTCACTCTTTTAGGAAGGCGCACTTTGTGGATAGTCTCAACGATTTCCTTTTCAGAAAGCCAGTTGTTACAGTAAATGCACCGGTAGGCGCTCATAACAACGCCTCCTGAAAACAAAAACGGCATCCTTCATTAAGAATGCCGTTGTAAAGACTTACTAAATTCGAACAGGTTAAATAGTATACATTGTTTATACTATTATATACTTTGCTGGCAAAACGGGGGTATCTTTGAGCGTGAAAATGGACGGGGCACCGTCTATACGTTATGTAGTGTATTGTACGCTGGAATTACTCATTTAGCTTCGAATATTGTATTCATTGGCTTCCCCGTCCGCATTATCATTTATTGTTTTATTACTTTTTAACTTTTCATGTTTTTATATATTCTGTCTTTCAATCTTATATTTCTTGAAATGAAGAATTGTTGACACCTTTTGCCAATCACTATATCATTGTTGTTGTTCTATATTTTCAAACTAAAAGTTAAAACCCGTTAGGAGGAAAACAAAAATGGTTGAAAACAAAGTAAGTTACGCCGCCTGGGTTACCATCGATTATCCCGACCGGCAACTCAACCGCCTGACATCTTTCTTCCGTATCTTCACGGTGATTCCTATTGCCGTCGTTCTTGCGCTGCTTTCCAGCAATGGCTTTTCCTGGGGTCAGCATCACAATTGGGCCACGGGAGCAGCGAGTGGTGTCGGCATTATTTTTTTACCCACACTTTTAATGATTCTATTCCGGCAAAAATACCCCAAGTGGTGGTTCGATTGGAGCTTGGCCGTCACCCGGTTCGGAACTCGCGTCGGTGCTTATTTTCTGCTGATGACTGATGTTTATCCTTCCACCGACGAAGAACAGTCCGTGCATCTTGATATCGATTATCCGGATGTAAAAAAGGACCTGAACCGCTGGCTGCCGCTGGTAAAGTGGTTCCTGGCTATTCCGCATTATATCGTGCTGTTCTTTTTAGCCATTGCCGCGTTTTTATGTATTATTGTTACATGGTTTGCCATTTTGTTTACCGGTAAATATCCCCGCGGTATTTTCGATTTTGTTCTCGGTCTGTACCGCTGGGGTTTGCGCGTCACTTCTTATGCTTTTATACTGGTAACGGATAGATACCCTCCATTCAGCCTGGACTAAATTATTATGTAAAGCATAAAAACAGAGGGGCAGGTGATTAAACCCTGCCCTTCTGTTTTTCAAAATTCTGCTGGCTTTCCTAAACTTTCTTCGGCCTCAGGATATTTTTACTGTCGTGCCACTGCGCCATCCGCGAAAGGCCTTTCAACAGCGAAGCATCGGCAATCGTCAGCGAAAGCCGAACGTAACCTTCTCCGTTGCTGCCGTAGCCTGTGCCCGGTGTCACTACCACGCCTACTTTATCCAGTAAATCGTTGGCGAACTCCGCGGAAGTAAAGCCGTGGGGCACTTTCGCCCAGATATACAGGCTGGCCTTCGGCGGTTTTGCTTCCAGACCCATTTTATTCAACGTATCCACTATCAAATCACGGCGACGCTGGTAAATGTCGTTGTGTTCCTTAATGCAGTTTTGCGGGCCGGTCAAAGCCTCGATCGCTGCGTATTGGATTGCCTGCGGAATGCCGGAATCCAGATTGGATTTCATGATTTTCAGGGCGTTAATCGCTTTCGCGTTCCCCACAGCCATCCCGATGCGCCAGCCGGTCATGTTGTAAGTTTTTGATAGCGAATGGAACTCGATACCTACATCTTTTGCGCCTTCGGCTTGCAGGAAACTTACCGGTGCATAACCGTCAAACGCGACCTCGGAATAAGGGCCGTCGTGACAAATGCAGATGTCGTGTTTTTTCGCGAATTCTACGGCTTTATTGAAAAATTTAAGATCGGCTACGGCGCCGGTGGGATTATTGGGATAATTCAGCCACAAAACCCGCGCTTTTTGCAGTATCTCGGCCGGAATATTATCCAGGTACGGTAAAAAATTATTATTCGTCGAAATCGGGAGATAGTAAGGTGTTCCGCCCACCAGTTTTGTGCCGATGGTGTAAACAGGATATCCCGGGTCCGTAATCAGCGCAATATCGCCCGGATTCAGCAGGCATAAGGCGATATGCGCAATCCCTTCTTTGGAACCGATTAGCGGTGCAACTTCTTTATCCGGGTCCAGCGTCACACCGAAACGCCGCAGGTACCAGTCGGCAATGGTTTTCCTCAACTCCGGTAAACCTTCAGATTCGGGATATCGATGATTTGCCGGCACATGTGCTTCTTTGCACAACCGTTCGATAATATGCGGCGGTGTCGGTAAATCCGGGTCCCCGATGCCGAAACTGACTACATCCTCGCCCTTTGCTTTTCTTTCTGCTATTTTCCTGCTGATTTCGACAAACAAATACGGCGGTAAACTTTCCGCCCTCTGCGATATTCTCAACTGTAACTTCCTTTCTCCACGCGCACCTTAAAGGTTACCATTCGCCGCTGAAAACAGTCTCTGTCGGTCCGCTCAGATAGATATTATTATCTTTTCGATAGTCCCATTCGACTTTTAAAATTCCGCCTGGTAATTTCATCTCCACCTTGTTATCGAGTTTCCCGGTTAATTGCCCGGCTGCCATAATGGCGCAGGCCCCACTGCCGCAGGCCAGTGTTTCACCCACTCCCCGCTCCCAGACACGCGCTTCGATTTTATTCCGGTTGATTATTTTCACTACTTCAAAATTGGTTTCATCAGGAAACAGCTTGTGCCGTTCAACTTCCGGCCCGACTTCTGCCAGCGGGAAATTCATTACGTCTTCATCAATAAAATGAACCGCGTGCGGGTTTCCCACCGATACCAGGTTGAGCAGCAGCTCTTTGCGGTCAATGTTAATCACACGGTTCATTAACGACATTATGTCAAGTGAACTCTTCTGCTGCAGTTCTGCCACCGGAATAGTTTTAATCCCGATTTTCGGAGCGCCCATGTTCACTTTGATTTCCGTGGCGTTGTCTGGGCCGCGCTGTATTTTTGCCGTCCGGATATCAATTGATGTTTCCACCGTAATTTGATCTTGAAGACCGTTGCCGTCGGAATCCAGGTAATGACTGACAAGGCACCGTAATCCATTGCCGCACACTGCAGATTCGGAACCGTCCGCATTGAATATCCGCATTTTAAAATCAGCTTTTTTCGAAGGTAATTTTACTAGCAGGCCGTCCGCGCCGATGCCGTAATGACGGTCGCACATTTTGATTGCCAGTTCGTTCCAATTTAATCGTTTATTTTTAGCGTCAACAACGACAAAATCGTTGCCGGCGCCCTGCATTTTTGTGAATTTCATCAAGCGAAAAACCTTTGTAAAATATCAATTATCAGTTTTGTTATGTTTGAATTATAACATAAATATTACGTTTGACCGTAAACACGCAAAACTCAAATGAAAACTTGCAAAGCATAATAGAAAATTATGTCAATCCACCAGGCTGACGTTCATCCCCATCCCGCTTTGCCGGGCTTTATCATAAACCAGTTTCGCGACAGCAATATCTTCAATTGCTAACCCTGTCGAATCAAAAACGGTAATTGTTTTGTCGTCCATTCTGCCCGGTTTACGTCCGGTAATAATTTCCCCGAGTGTGGCATAAATCTGCTCTTTTTTAAACAGCCCTTTGGCTACCGGTACATTAATTTCGCCGGCATGAATCGCCTGCCGCAGGTCATCTACTACCACCATCGCATCATTCAATATCGCCGGGTCCAGTTCCTCCTTCCCTTCGGCATCTGCTCCCACTGCGTTAATGTGTGTGCCAGGCACCAGCCATTTCTTTTGTATTACCGGCTGCAGCGCCGGCGTCAGCGTACAGACAATATCTGCTTTTACGGTATCTTCAATGGCGCATGCCCGCAAAGGCATACTTGGTAACGAATCCATTAGTCGTCCGACTGCTTTCGGCGAAATATCGGAGACGCAAATCTCTTTGAACCTGAATAGCTCCTGATGCACTTTAATATGGTGATAGGCTTGATAACCTGCGCCTACTACGCCCATCGTGTTTGCATTCTTGCGGGCTAAATATTTCGCCGCTATTGCCGATGTCGCCGCGGTCCGTAAAGCGGTAATTTCGGAAGCGTCCATTAACGCCAGCGGATAACCCGTGTCCGGGTCGTTATAAATCAGTACAGCCATTACGGTTGGCAGCCCTTTTGCTGAGTTCTGTGTGTGCACGCTCACCCATTTCATGCCCGCCGCGCCCGGTAAAGCTGCCGGCATCGCCCGGAAATCACCGTCCTTTACCGTTAAATATACTTTGGCAGGCATTTCTCCTTTGCCCTCGGTATAATCTTGAAAAGCCTTCTCTACAACGCTAACAACCTCGTTGATTGTTAATAAATTGCGCACGTCTCTTTTATTGTTCCTTACTTAATACCCCGACCGTAAGGTCGAGGGATGGAGTTCTCCCTGTATCTTTCGAGTAAGAGTATAATATGCGATATGGAATTTATAAATCTAGCTCACTGT
>Ga0187887_10000211_pt1 | contig 60965 bp, 51 predicted proteins | sample June2016WEW_7_10_FD_132977 | JGI IMG/M metagenome (GOLD analysis project Ga0187887, IMG submission 132977) | Peatland microbial communities from SPRUCE experiment site at the Marcell Experimental Forest, Minnesota, USA - June2016WEW_7_10 | ecosystem: Environmental > Terrestrial > Soil >... | reverse complement strand
CGGGCAATGCCATCACCAGCACGGTGACCAACACGTTGGGAGGCGCCTTTGCGTTCGCCGTCAATACCTCGAACTTCAGCGCCTACGTCGAGGCGCTCTCGACCCAGGGAAAGGCGACCGTGCTGTCGAGCCCGAGGGTGTCGACGCTCAACAATCAGAAGGCGGTCATCAAGGCGGGCGATGACGAGTACTTCGTCACCGGCGTGACCGCCAACACGCTGGTGGGGACGGTCGGATCGCAGACCGCCAATCTGGACCTGGCGCCGTTTTTCTCCGGCGTCGCGCTCGATGTGACCCCGCAGCTCTCCGAGACCGGCCAGATCATCCTGCACATTCATCCGACCGTCAGCAATGTCACCTCCAAGACCCTGAACGTGACCGCCAACGGCGTGGCCAACTCACTGCCTCTCGCCTACAGCGAAGTGCGCGAGGCGGATACCGTGGTGAAGGCCATGAGCGGCCAGCTGATCGTGATCGGCGGACTCATGCAATTGAACAAGACCTCCCAGGACTACCGGGTACCCGGCCTCGGCGACATCCCGCTGGTCGGCAATCTGTTCCGCAGCCAGCAGAAGACCATGACGCGCACCGAGCTCGTGATCCTGCTGCGCCCCATCCTGGTCGACGACGACGCGCAGTGGGCGCAGCTCACCAAGGAACAGGAAGACCACGCCGCCGCGATCGATCCGAAAGTACGGAGCGGCTTCAGCCAATGAGCGGCGGCACTCCCACCATGGGCGCGAAGCGCAGGATCCGGCTCGGCGAGATGCTGGTGCAGCACGGCGCCATCAGCGATACCCAGCTCGAGGCCGCGCTCGTGGCGCAGCGGCGCACCGGGCGCAAACTCGGCCGCGTGCTCGCGGATCTCGGGTTCATGTCGGAATCCTCGCTGCTCGAATTCCTGTCGAAGCATCTGCAGGTTCCGGTGGTGGACCTCAAGCATGCGAAGGTCGACCAGGAGACGGTGAAGCTGCTGGCGGAGCCGCTGGCGCGCCGCTACCGCGCCATCGTATTGCTCAAGGATGCGCGCGGCCTGCTGATCGGGATGGCCGATCCGTCGGACCTTCATGCCTATGACGAGCTGCAGGCCAAGCTCAGGCAGCCGCTGCGCCTGGCGCTGGTCGGCGAAGCCGAGCTGCTCAAGACCCTGGATGCCGTCTATCGTCAAACCGACGAAATCGCCTCGCTGGCCGAGGCGGTCCGCGACGACCTCCGCGCAAACGATGTCGACATCGAGCAGCTTTCCGCCGAGGAAAGCTCGCCGGATGCCCCGGTCATCAAACTCCTGCAGACCATGTTCAACGACGCCGTGCAGGCACGGGCCTCGGACATCCACATCGAGCCGGGCGAACAGAAGCTGCGCATCCGGCTGCGGGTCGATGGCGTCCTGCAGGAGCAGGTGATCGACGGCCGGCGCGTGGCCAGCGCGCTGGTCACGCGGCTGAAGCTCATGTCCGGGCTCGATATCTCCGAGAAGCGCCTGCCGCAGGACGGACGCTTCAGCGTACGTGTGCGCGAGGCCGCGGTGGACGTGAGGCTCGCGACCATGCCCACCGCGTATGGCGAGTCGGTCGTGATGAGGCTCTTGAGCCAATCGAGCGCACTCCTGTCGCTCGAGAGGCTCGGCATGCCGGCCATCGCCGAGCAGCGCTTCAAGCGGTTGGTGGAACGCACCTCCGGCATGGTGCTCGTGACCGGGCCGACCGGCAGCGGCAAAACCACCACGCTCTATGCGGCGCTCAACCACATCAACCGCCCGGGGGTGAAGGTCATCACCGTCGAGGACCCGGTCGAATACCGCCTCGATCGCATCACCCAGGTGCAGGTGATGCCGAAGATCGGGCTCGATTTCGCGCGCGTGCTGCGCACGGCCCTGCGCCAGGACCCGGACATCCTCCTCATCGGTGAAATGCGCGACCGCGAGACCGTCGAAATCGGCCTGCGCGGCGCGATGACCGGCCATTTCGTCTTCTCGACGTTGCATACCATCAACGCCATTGCGAGCGTCAATCGCCTGCTCGACATGGGCGCCCCGGGCTACATGATCGCGGCGGCCCTGCACGGCGTCATCGCCCAGCGGTTGGTGAAGCGGGTATGCACCGATTGCGCGCAGCCGACCATGCCCACGGCGAACGAGCTCGCCTGGCTCGCGGCCTGCCGGCCGGACTTGAAGCCCGAGGATCAACACTTCCTCGCCGGCGCCGGCTGCACATATTGCAATCTGACGGGGTACCGGGGCCGCGTCGCCGTTTACGAAATTCTCGAGATCGACCGCACGTTGGCCGACGCGGTTCGGCGCGGCGACCTCGAGGGTTTCGCCCAGACTGCGCGCTCGCGCGGCGACTATGTGCCGCTCGCTCAGGGAGCCATCGATTTCGCGTTGAGCGGCGTCACCTCGCTCGGCGAAGCGATGGCCGTCGGCAGCGGCCTCGAGGAATTCGTCGAGATCGACGAGCCCGCCCGCAGGCGCGAGGCCGAGGTGCAGCTCGAGGACGACGCGGCGCTCGAAGACACGGGCGTCGACGCACTGCTCGAGCGCCGCGTGTAGCCCGTGACGGATTTCCGCTACCGGGGAAGATCGGGTCGCGGCGAGCTCGTCACGGGACGGCTCGAGGCCGAGGACATCGACGGCGTCGCGAACCGGCTGTTGAACCTCGGCATCACGCCGCTCGACATCGCGCCGGCCGCCGCGCAGGGCACCTCCTTCCGCGAGCTCTTGCAGCGTTTGGGCGCGGGCCGGCCCTCGGCGGCCGACCTCGTGCTGTTCTCACGGCAGATGTATTCCGTCACCAAGTCCGGCCTGCCGCTGCTGCGCGGCCTGCGCGGCCTTGCGCAGTCCACGCACAACATGGTGCTGCGCGACGCGCTGCACGACGTGTTGCTCAGCCTCGAGTCCGGCCGCGACCTCGCGTCCTCGCTCGGGCGCCATCCGAAGATCTTTTCGCCGTTGTTCGTCAGCATGGTCCGCGTCGGAGAATCCACCGGCACGCTCGACAATGCGTTCGCGCGGCTCTGCGAATACCTGGGCCACGACCAGGATGTCCAGGACCGGGTCAAGGGTGCGATGCGCTATCCGCTCATCGTGGTCGGCGCGATCGCGGTCGCGGTGACCATCATCACGGTGTTCGTGATCCCGAATTTTGCGCCGCTGTTCAAGGCCCTCGGCAACGACATTCCCTGGCCCACCCGGGTCATCATGGGCACCTCCGGATTCGTGCGGCATCACGGTGTGGCGCTCGTCGCGGCCGCCGCCTTCGCATTCTTTGCGTTCAAGCGGCACATCGCCACGGACGCCGGCCGCTACCAGTGGGACCGGTTCAAGCTCAAGGTGCCGGTGCTGGGCGCGCTGCTGCATCAATCGGTGCTGTCGCGGGTGACGCGCTCGCTGTCGATCTCGCTCGAAGCGGGACTGCCGATGATCCAGGCGCTCACGCTGCTCGCGAGGGCGGCCGGCAACGATTTTCTGTCCGAACAGCTGCTGCGCCTCCGGGATGCGGTCGAGCGCGGCGAGCCGCTCTCCCGTGCAGCGGCCGCCTCGGGCATTTTTCCGCCGCTGGTCCTGCAGATGGTGCTGGTGGGCGAGGAGACCGGCGAATTGACGCGCCTGCTCGAGGAAGTGTCCGGCTTTTACCAGCGCGAGGTCGATTACCGGCTGCGCAACCTCACGGCCATGCTCGAGCCCCTGCTGATCGTCGCGGTCGGCGGCATGGTGCTGATCCTGGCGCTCGGGGTATTCCTGCCCATGTGGAACCTGATAGGCAAGATCGGCCACGTGGGGTGAGACGGTTGTTCGAATGTGCTGCAGTGCCGCAGGAATCGCGGCCGCCGGCGTGACGCGAATCGCAGGCTGGACAAATTGCGGCATCGTCCGACACGTACCTGCTCAAGGGACCCCCTTGGCGGCCGATTGCTGGGGGTAGGGGCGTACATCGCCATGGATTTACATCGAGGCGCCGAGGCGCCGGGAGAGCTTCAAGATGAAAGCGAAAGTTAGCGGATTCACCCTGATCGAGCTGGTGGTCGTGATTACCATCCTCGGCATCCTGGCGGCGTTCGCCGTGCCCAAATTCATCGCGCTCGACTCGCAGGCGCGCACCACCGTGGTCAACGGGTTGGGCGGTACGGTGAAAAGCGCGGCGGCGCTGGCGCGGGCCCTGGACATGGCGACGGCCGCCGGAGCCACGGGACCCGTGACCATGGAAGGCGCTTCGGTCGCGCTGGTCAACAGCTATCCCGACTCCACGTTGGGAGGCATTGGCGCCGCGATCAACGCCAGCTTCTCCAGCAGCGACTTCACGGTCGCCTACGGCGGCACCGGCACCACGGCGGTGTGGACCAAGGTGGGGGCCACCACCCCGGCTAGTTGCACAGTCACGTACACGGCGGCCGCGCTGAATTCGACGCCGACCGTGGCAATCCTAACGACCGGCTGCTAGGCCACCGCCCCAGCCACTCACCGCGGGACGGATTCCCGCCCGACAGCAACCCATGCCCAAGACAGCCCCTCAACGCGTCCGATTCGCGCGCCACAGGGGCTACACCCTGGTGGAGCTGGTGGTGGTCATGGCGGTCGCCGGGATCCTCGCGGCATACATCGCGCCGCGCTTCTGGAATCAGCAGACCTTCTCCGACCGCGGCTACGCCGACGAGCTCGCCTCCGCGTTGCGCTTCACCCAGAAGGCCGCGGTGATCTCCGGCTGCCCGGCAGAGCTCAGCCTGCAGGCGAGCTCGTACTCGGCCGCCCAGCAAGCCGCCTCCGGCAACACCTGCAATTCCGCGGACACCTCCTGGTCCACGCCGCTCATCGGCGCGGACGGCTCCGCGATCCAGGATTCGGCGCCGGCCAGCACCAGCGCGAGTCCCACCGGAACCTTTCAATTCGACACGCAGGGGCGGCTCACCTCGAATCCCGGCACCACCATCACCGTGGGCACTCACACGATCACCCTGGTGCCCGGCACGGGATTGATCCAGGTGCAATGATGATTCGCACCCCGCATCGCCATCGAGGCGTCACCCTGATCGAATTGGTGGTCGCCATCACCGTGGTCGCCATCGCCGTCACCACGATTCTCGGCCTGATCGGGGCGATCGCCTCGCGCAGCGCCGACGCCATGGTGCAGCAGCAGGCCGTCGCCGTCGCGCAGGCCTATCTGGACGAGATCCTGCAGCGCTGGGTGGTCGACCCGAACGGCACACCCCCCAATACCGGCCGCGGCAGTTGGGATCTCGTCGATCAATACAATGGCCTGGTCGATGTCGGCGCCCACGATCAGTTCGGCAACGCCATCCCGGCCCTGAGCGCCTACACGGTCAGCGTCACCACCACGCCCTCGAGCGCGCTCACCGGCGTGCCGTCCGCGGCGGCGCGGCGCATCGACATCACGGTGACCTATGCACCGAGCGGCAGCGTCATGCTGTCGGGCTACCGGACGAATTACTGATGCGCGCATCGCTCGGTGGTTTCACCCTCATCGAGATGGTCGTCACCATCGCGGTGGGCGCCGTGGTGGTCGCCTTCATGGCGATGTTCATCGTTCTGCCGATGGAGGCCTATACCGCGCAAACGCGCCGCGCCGGCCTGGTCGATGCGAGCGACAGCGCGCTCAGGTTCATGGCGCGGGACATTCGAAGCGCGCTGCCCAACAGCGTACGCGTCGCTTCGAGCGGCACGGTGACCGCTCTGGAGCTGCTCGCGACCGCGGATGGGGCTCGCTATCAAGACAACGGCCCGGTGTCGAACCCGGCGCTCGCGCTCGATTTCACGGCGGCCGACGGAGCGTTCGCGACCACCGTACCCTTTACTCAGCTGACGCTGCCCTTCTCATCGACTGCCTATTACCTGTCGATCTACAACGTCGGCGTGCCCGGGGCCAATGCCTACCAGATGAGCAACGTCATCACTCCGGCCGGAACCACCATCACCGTCTCGGCCGGTGCGGCGCCGAATCAGAATCTCGTCACCCTGAGTCCGCCGTTCCAGTTCGCGTACGGATCGCCGGAGAAGCGGGTGTACCTCGTGAGCGGTCCCGTCTCTTATCTCTGCGACACCTCCGCGGGAACGTTGACCCGCTATTCGGGTTATGCGATTTCGAGCACCCAACTGACGAGCGACGCCGCCCTGTTGGGCGCCGGCGCCGCCTCGGCGCTGGTGGCGGCCAACGTGGCGTCCTGCTCGTTCACGTACTCCGCCGGCACGGCGCAGCGCAATGCGCTCGCGACGCTCTCCCTGCAGATCGCCCAAAGCGGCGAAGCGGTGCAGTTGCTGAACGAGGTCCAAGTGGTGAACGCGCCATGAGCACCCGCGTGGCGATGCGCGGCTTCGCGTTGGTGCCCGCGCTGTTTCTAATCGTCGTTCTGGGCGCGCTCGCGGTGATTGCGGTCCGGGTGGGCACCGGACAGCAGCAGGCCGTCACCATGAGTCTCGAGGAAGCCCGCGCGCTCGCCGCCGCGCAGGCCGGTATCGAGTGGGGCGCTTATCAAAGTCTCGACGGCGGCGCGTGTGCCGCCAGTACCACGCTCAATTTGACCGAGGCATCGCTCGCCGGATTCACGGTCACCGTGACCTGCACCGCATCGACGTTCGCCAACGGCGCCGCCACCGCGAACTCGTATGTACTGAAGTCGACCGCGGTCACCGGTATCTATGGACAACCCGGCTACGTTCGGCGCGTGGTGAGCGGCACTTTTTCGAGCGCCACCTGATGAGCCCCGCGGCAGCGCAGGCGGGTCATCGTGCGGCGGCGGCCGCCACCCTGCGCGCCGCCGCCGTGGGCATCGCTCTGCTGTTCTGCGGGGCCTGGCCCGCGGCCGCGCAAACGGTGAACTTCGGTTATACCGGCGCCGTGCAGAACTACACGGTTCCGGCAGGGGTGGGCAGCGTCACCTTGCAGGTGGCGGGCGGGGGCGGGGGAGGCGGCGGTGCGGACGAGAATGGGGCTGGCGCGAACGGTGGCAACGGCGCCACGGTGACCGGCACGTACATCGTGGCTCCCGGCTCGGTGCTCCACATCTACGTGGGCAGCGGGGGAACTCAGGGCTACACCTCCAGCTTCGGGCATGACTGCACGAGTTCCGCCGGTGTCGGCGGCGGCGCCGGCGGCACGGGTGGTTTCGCCGGCGGCGCGGGAGGACAGGCCGGCTGCTCGGGTTACTCGGGCGGCGGCGGCGGCGGCGGCGCGGCGACCGTGGTCACTACCGCATCCGGCACGGTGCTGATGGTGGCGGGCGGCGGCGGCGGCGGCCAGGGCGGGTCCTGGAACTCGACGGCGGTGCCGAGCCTGAATTCGACGGCGCAGGGCTCGCTGCCGGCATCGGCCGGCGGCGTGGGCGCGACCAATGGAGCCTCGCAGGACGGAGGAGACGGCGGTGGCGGCGGTGGCGGCGGCGGCGGCTGCCCGGGCGGCGCCGGCGGGCCCACCCATTTCGACCAGACCGGCACCGCGTACGGCACCCCGGCCGGTGCAGGCGGCTCCTGCGCCAGTGCCACCCTCGTCTCGAATTTCAAGATACTCAGCTCATTTGGCGGCCTCGGGGGCGCGGGAGACGCCGCTTCGGACGGCAACTCGGATCCCGAGACCGGCACGGCCGGCGGCGCCGGCAGCGTGACCATCAATCCGGTGTCGGGACCCAATCACTACGCGGTCAGCGCCGCGGCATCGGCCGTGAACTGCGCGCCCACGGCGGTGACCATCAGCGCGCATACGAGCACGCACACGGTCATCACGACCTTGAACACCATCACGCTCGGTACCAGCACGGGTCACGGCGACTGGACGCTGACCACCGGCGCGGGCGTGTTCGCGGCCGGCGCATCCAATAGCGGCGCCGCCACCTACACCTACGCCGCCTCGGATGCGGGGGTCGCCGTGTTTGCCTTGCGCGATACCTACCCGGAGACCGTCACCATCAACGTCTCGGACGGCACGGCGACGGCAAAGTCGGGAACCGCGCTCGCCTCGGAGGACAGCCCCATCGCCTTCGCCCCGTCCGGGTTCATCACCACGAACGGGGCGAACGTCGCCACGCTCATCGGCACGCAGATCGCGGGCAAGTCCTCGACGCAGAGCCTGGCCCTGCAGGCCGTGCGCACCGACACCAACACCGGCGCGTGCACGTCGGTCTTCTCCGGCGGCACCACGGCAAGCATCAGTCTCGCCTATCAATGTAACAACCCGACCACCTGCATCGCCGGACAGACGCTCAGCGTCACGAACAACTCGATCACCACCGCCATCGCGTCGAATCCCAACAGCGGCGTGTCGACCTATACGGCCGTGCCGCTCAAGTTCAGCACGGCCAATGCCGAGGCGCCGATCGTGCTCACCTACTCCGACGCGGGACAGATCACGCTCTACGCGCGCTACAACATACCCTTGGGCAGCGGCCTGGGTTCCGGCAACCTCATGAACGGCAGCAGCCAGTTCGTCGTCCAGCCCTACACGCTCGCGCTGTCGAACATCCGCTGCACGACCTACGGGGCGGGCACGTGCAGTGCCGCCCTCGCCTCGCCGGGCAACAACCCGGGCGCCGCCTCGGCCGCCGGCGCGGCGTTCCTGCCGGCTGGACAGCCATTCTCCACGACGGTGACCGCGCAGAATTATCTGGGCGCGGCGACGCCGAACTTCGGCCGTGAAACGACACCCGCGAGCGTGACGCTGACTGCGACTCTCGCCGCGCCGGCGGGCGGCGACGCCCCGGCGCTCAGCAATGCGTCGGCCTTCGGCGCCTTCAGCGCGGGCGCCGCGACCGGCACGACCTTCAACTGGCCCGAGGTCGGGATCATCACGCTGACGCCGGCAGTCTCGAATTATCTCGGCTCGGGCGCGCTCGCCGGTACCTCCTCCGGCAACGTGGGCCGGTTCTATCCGAACAGCTTCGCCGTCACCCGCAATACGCCGGTGCTCGGCACGGGATGTGCGGCCGGCAGCTTCAGCTATCTTGGGCAACCGCTGACCTACACGGTTGCGCCGGTGGCCACCGCCACGGCGTTGGCCTCGGGCGGCACGACCACGCGCAATTACACCGGCGCGTTCATGAAGATCACGAACGGCACGCTGACCGGCCGCACCTATACGCCGACGCCCGCGAGCCCATCGTTGAACGTGTCCGGCCTGCCCGCGACCACGATCGATCCGGTGATCGCCGACCTCGGCACCGGCCAAGCCACCCTCACCTTCAGCGCCGGTACCGGCCTGCAGTTCAACCGCGGCTCGGCGATAGCGCCGTTCAACGCCGACATCGCGCTCAGCTTCAACGTCATCGATGCCGACGGCGTCAGCGTGGCGAGCATCGATGGCCTCGCTGCGGCCGACCCCGTAACGTTCGGCAACGGCACCGGCATCAGCTTCAGCACCGGCGCCGCGCAGTACTACGGACGATTGGCCCTGCGCGACTCGGTGGGCTCGGAACTGCTCGATCTGCCCATGCCCCTCACCACGCAGTACTACCTCAACACCAGCGTGGGATTCACCACGAACACGGCGGACAGCTGTACCGCCGCTCCCGCCTTGGCCTTCAGCGGCTACCAGGGAAATCTCGGCGCGGGCAAGACCTGCGTGCGCGATGGCGGAAATCCGGGGATATCGGGCATGGGCTGCGCCGCGCCCGCCGCCGCGAGCTCTCGGTACCAACCGACCGCGGTGAACGGGAATTTCAATCTCATCCTGGCCGCGCCCGGCGCGGGCAATAACGGCGCTTTGTCCGTGACCGCCACCGCGCCGAGCTGGCTCCAATACTCCTGGGGCACGGGCGTGAATCCCATCGGCATCGCGACTTTCGGCGAATTTCCGGCACCCGCCTCACGCGTACATCAGCGCGAAGTCTATTGAGGCGGTTTGCCTGCATCTGTATTGCAAATCGCAACAATTTCGAACAATTCCGCACAACTCGGCAACGGACCGATCTCGCGCCGGCAACTACCATCCCCTTCGTGGTTGAACACGGGCACGGGCGACGGTATGAGCATTGCCTTGGAGCCGAGAAAGGTTGACCGGCCATTCTCCCGTCGGTGGTTGCGCATGACCTGCGGGCTTTTGGTGCGCTCTCCGGTACGGTTCTGCCTGGTGATCGCGCTGTTGGGTGGGCTCGATGAGTTCGCGCTGCACCTGGCACAAGGTTACGCGATCCGGAAGATCTGGATAGATAGGCTCGGCATCGTGCTGCTCCCTTTTCTGTGGATTGCAGTCGGCGCAATCGCCCGCGCGGCAGATGACGCCGGCGGGACGTGGCAGGCATTGCGCCGGCTCGCGAGCAAGCGAATAGGGGCCGGTGCTCTCGCCCCCGGAGCGTGCCTGGCGGCGTTGCACTGGATCTTCGTCCGGGCATTGCAGCTCTTGGTCCCGGCACTGAACTCCAAAGTGCCGGGGTCCTATCTGCAGCATCCGGGCGAATTCCTCGAGTCGATCGCGACGAGTATCGTTCCCGTCAGCATTTGGGTAGGGGCCTGCTATTTTCCGCTGCTCGCGCTGGTACCGGATGTCTCCGCCGACGACGCCCGCCGCCTGTCGAAGAAAGCCTCGGGCATCAACGGCGAGTTGGCGATCTGGACCTTCACCGCCGCCTTGGCCGCGGGCGCGAGCGTTCTGGTGGCCATCGTTCCCGCCTACGGGATGACGGACGCGGCGTTTATCGTCTTCATGGGAACATTGAACTACGTTGCCTATCGAGACATTTTCGAGCGGCGCCGCGAAAACATTCCCACCGCGATTGTGCCCGCGCCTTCAGGCTTGCGGCGCGCTCCGCGTACGACCCCCGTAGACAACCCCCTGGCAGGGATTGGCGCCCAAGTTATACGCAAGCTCCGCCGGCCGCTCGATCCGCCACAGCGCAAAATCGGCGCGCTTTCCCACTTCGAGCGTTCCGATCTCATGATGTAGACCGAGCGCCCGCGCGGCATTCCGGGTCGCGCCGGCCAGCGCCTCCTCCGGGGTCAGGCCGAACAACGTGCACGCCATGTTGAGCGCCAGCAGGATCGAGGTGCACGGCGAGGTTCCGGGATTCGCATCGGTCGACACCGCCAAGGGAACTCCCGCCGCCCGCAACACGGCAACGGGCGGCGGGGTCGTCTGGCGCAACGTGAAATAGGCGCCGGGCAGCAGCACGGCCACCGTGCCCGCCGCCGCGAGCGCGCGGGCGCCACGCTCGCTCAGATATTCCAGGTGATCCGCGGACAGCGCACCGTAGCGCGCCGCGAGCTCGGCCGCCCCCATGTCGCTCAACTGTCCCGCGTGGACGTGCGCGCGCAGTCCCTTGTCCCGGGCGGCGCGCAGGAAGGTCTCGGTCTCATCGAGCGTGAACGCGATGCTTTCGCAGAAGGCATCGACGGCGTCGACCAATCCCGCGGAGGCGAGCGCGTCGAGCCACGGCCCGCAGACCTCCGCGACGAACGCGGCGCGGCGATCACGGAATTCCGCCGGCAAGGCATGCAGTCCGAGAAACGTGGTCTTGACCGATACCGGCAGCTCGCGGCCGAGCCCCCGCGCCACCTCGAGCATCCGCCGCTCGGTATCGAAATCCAGCCCGTAGCCTGATTTCACCTCGAGGGTGGTCACGCCCTCGGACATCAATCGCATCGCCCGGCTCTTCGCGGCCGCCGTCAGCTCCGTTGCATTCGCGGCGCGGGTCGCCTTCACGGTCGACTGAATGCCGCCGCCGGCGCGCGCGATCTCCTCGTACGGCACCCCGCACAACCGCTGCTCGAATTCCTCCACTCGATTGCCGCCGTACACCAGGTGGGTGTGGCAATCGATCAATCCCGGCGTCAACCAGAGGCCGCCGCATTCTTCGACGGGTACGCCCTGCGCATCGGCCCGGCGCCTGCCCTCGGCGGCCGGTCCCATCCACGCGATGCGCTCGCCCTTCGCCGCCAGCGCATCGGCCGGCGACTTGCCATAGGCCCCGCCGCCCGCGACCATCGTGGCGATGTTGGCCCCAACCCATACCCGGTCCCAATCGCTCATCGTTCCGCACCCGTTTGCCGTTCTCTCGATGATACGGCAAGCTAAGCTGTCTATACAGGCATAGGCAGGTCATGGCTCGGCTATATCAGTTGGAATCGGCTCTACTGCCCCAGGGTTGGGTGCGCGGCGCGCGGATCAGCGTCGGCGAGGACGGCTCCATCGCCCGGATCGACCTTCCGGCCGCGCCCGCTGCTGATGACAGAGGCGCGGCCGACGCCGGCGCCGAGCAGATCCGCGGCTTCGTGGTGCCGGGCATGTCCAATGCTCACAGCCACGCGTTTCAGCGCGGCATGGCCGGCAATACGGAATACCGGCTCTCCGCCCACGACAGCTTCTGGACTTGGCGCCAGGCCATGTATGCCCTGGCAAATCGCATCACGCCCGAGGATTTGAGGGTGCTCGCGGCTCAGTTGTTCGTGGAGATGCTGAAATCGGGCTACACGGCGGTCGCGGAGTTTCACTACATCCATCGCCGGCCCGACGGCGGGAGATATCAGGGATCGAACGCCGTGTGGGAGGCGGTCACGGCGGCCGCCGAGGACGCCGGCATCGCCCTCACGTTCCTGCCCACGCTTTATCAAACCAGCGATTTCGGGGCGGCGCCGCTCAAGCAGGAGCAGTTGCGCTTCGCGCTCGAGACCGATGAGTTTTTGCGGGCGGTCGAGGCGCGCTGCCGCGAGGACGCGGACAGCGGATCACAGGTGCGCCGCACCGGCGTGGCCTTCCATAGTCTTCGCGCAGTGCCGCTGCCCGTGATCACCCAGGCGGCAAGCGCATTACGCGACTTCGCCGTCGATCTGCCCGTGCACATTCATGTGGCGGAACAGGTCAAGGAAGTCGAGGCGTGTCTGGCCCACACGGGCCGGCGTCCCATTCAGCTGCTGCTGGAGACGGGGATGCTCGATCGACACTGGTGCTTGGTGCACGCGACCCATTCCACCGCGGCGGAGCTGCGAGGCATCGCCGCCACGGGTGCCGTCGTCTGCGTCTCGATCACGACCGAGGCGAACTTGGGCGACGGCTTCTTCGATGCGGCTCGATTCTTGACGCTCGGCGGCCGCCTGTGCGTCGGTTCCGACAGCCAAGCGACGGTGTGCCCGGCCGAGGAGCTGCGCTGGATGGAATACCAGGCGAGGCTGCGCAAGCGGCGGCGCGGAGTGTTGGCCGATCGGCGCGAGACCCATGTGGGTACGCGGCTGTGGCGCGACACGGCGCGCGACGGCGCACGGGCGATCGGACAGCCCGCCGGAGCCATCGAGGTCGGCGCGCGAGCCGATTGGGTGGTGCTCGACGGCGACCATCCGAGCATGCTCGGCAGCGGCGAGGAGGGCGCTTTGGATCATCTGATTTTCGCCGGCGGCAGCGCTGCGATTCGGGACGTGATGGTGGGCGGGCGATGGGTGATCAGGGACCGCCACCATGCCCTCGAAGCGGCTTTGAGGGAGAAATTTCGCGCCCTCATGTAACGGGTTCGTGCGCGGCCGCCGCGAACGACCGGTAACCGGCCACATCCAGCTCACGCACCGGCCGCACCTCGACGCTGCCGTATTTTGCCGGCGGGATCCACGCTGCGATTTGCAGGGCCTCGTTCAGGTCGTGCGCCTCGATCAGATAGAAGCCCGCGAGCTGTTCCTTGGTCTCGGCAAACGGGCCGTCATACAGCGTCACCTCGCCGTTGCGCACCCGTACCGTGGTGGCGGTATGCACCGGATGCAGCGGCTCGGCCGCAATCATCTTGCCGCTCGCATGCAGGCCGGTCGCGAACTGCAAGCAAGTTGCGTCGGGACAGGCGTTCCAGTTGTCCTTGTCGAGGTACACCAGGCATAGGTATTTCATGACTTGTCCCCCATGGGTACGTTGAGCATCTCGCCGTTCACGGCCCATTGGCAGCCGAACTTGTCGCTCAGCATGCCGAAGCCCTTGGCCCAAAAGGTGGGGCCAAACGGCATGGTCACTTTGCCGGCCTCGGCGAGCGCATGAAACACGCGCTCGGCCTGCGCGACGGTATCGTAATTGAGCGTCAGGGAAACGCCGTGGATCCCTTGGTAGGGGATGCCGGGAGGACAATCGCCCGCATACAAGGAGCCGTTGCCGTCGAACGCCAGACGGGCATGCATGATGCGATCGCGCGCCTCCTTCGGCGTCCGCTCGGCCATCGGCGATTCGCCGAAGGTCAGCATGTCGAGTTTGCCGTTCAGCGTCTTTGCGTAAAACCGCACTGCTTCGGCGCAGTTGCCGTCAAAGGCCAGATAGGGAATGGGCTGTGGCATGGTCCTCTCCAGTATCGTTCCAGGCGGACCCGGTATCCGGGCCATGTACCAGTTGGTCGAACGGCCGACGCTCCTTTCGACAGACCGGCAAAAATAATTTCACAGTTGCGCGAGCCGCCGCCTCAGAAACCGCCGCTCGGGCTCCTGCTGCGTCAAGGCCAGCGCGGTCTCATAGGCCGGGCGAGCGCGATCGATGTCTCCCAGGCGCCGGTACAGGTCGGCGCACGCCGCATGCGCGAGGTGATACTGGCGCATTGCGGAGTGCTCGAGCAGCCGCTCGATCAATTGAAGCCCCGCCCGCGGGCCGTCGCGCATGGCGACCGCGACCGCGCGGTTCAATGCCACCACCGGCGTCGGCTCGCGTTGCAATAGCGCATCGTACAACCCCACGATCTGCGGCCAATCGGTGTCCCGCGGCTGCGCGGCCTCGGCATGCACGGCGGCAATCGCCGCCTGCAGGGTGTAGGCGCCGAAGCGTTGCGATTGCAGGGCTCGCAGCGCGAGCGCGCTGCCTTCGGCGATGGCGGCGGCGTCCCACAGGCGCCGATCTTGCTCATCGAGGGGGATCAGCGCGCCGTCCGCCGCGGTGCGCGCGGCGCTGCGGGCGCCATGCAGCAGCATCATGGCCAGCAACCCTTGGACCTCCGGATCGGGCAACAGCGTGAGCAGCAGCCGGCCGAGGCGAGTGGCCTCGGCCAGCAACTCATGGCGCACCGGCGCATCGCCGGCGGTGGCGTTGTAGCCTTCGTTGAACACCAAGTACACGACTCGGAGCACGCCGGCCAGCCGCTCGGCAAGCTGATCGGCGGCGGGGACCTCGTAAGCGATGTGCGCATCGCGGATCTTCGCCTTGGCGCGCACGATGCGCTGTGCCAACGCGGGCGCGCTCATCAGGCACGCGCGGGCGATCGCCTCGGTCGACAGGCCGCACACCTCGCGAAGCGTCAGAGCGATGCGTGCGTCTTCGGCAAGGCTCGGGTGGCAGCAGGTGAAAATCAGCCGCAGCTGATCGTCCTCCAGGATCTCGTCGGCGGAAGCCGCGGAGGTCTCGTCGGCGAAGCTCTCGCCCTGCTCGACGGCCGCATCCCACGGCACCATGCGCGCCTGGCGGCGCAGCCCATCGATGGCCTTGAAGCGGCCGGCGGACACCAGCCACGCCACCGGATTGGCAGGTACGCCCTTGACGGGCCATTGCTCGGCCGCGGCCGCGAAGGCCTCGTGCAGCGCCTCTTCGGCGTGATCGAAGCTGCCCAGCAGGCGCACGAGCGTGGCGATTACTTTGGCATGCTCGCGCCGGTACAGTGCCTCGAGGATGGCGTCGACCGTCGCATCGCGTGCTGCGTCCATGGGCCCATGCTAGCCCGAGCCCGTTGGAATTGACTTGACCGTACCTGTATATACAACCTAAACTTGCGCCTCATGAGCAAGTCCTCGGCCGCTCTGCAGCCCCTGTACCTCCGGGTGAAGCGGCACATCCTCGACAATATCGACTCCGGGAAGTGGGGCGCCTCGGCCCGCGTTCCCTCCGAGAACGAGATCGTCAAATCCTTCGGCGTCTCGCGCATGACCGCCAATCGCGCCCTCAAGGAGCTGCGCGACGAAGGCGTCTTGGTGCGTATCGCGGGAGTCGGCAGTTTCGTCGCGGATTGGCATGCACGGGCGCATCCGCTCGAAATCCGCAGCATCGCCGACGAGATTCGCGAGCGCGGACATGCCCATCACTCGGAAATCGTCGCGCTCGAGCGCGTGCGCGCCGTCGCGGATCTGGCGGAGGACTTCGGCGTCGCGCCGCGCAGCGACCTCTTCTGTTCCGTGATCGTGCATTTCGAGGACGATCGGCCGGTGCAGCTGGAGGAGCGCTACGTGTCGCCCAAGCTGGCGCCCGACTATCTCACGATCGACTTCAGCCGCACCACCCCGTACGACTATCTGATCCAAGTGGCGCCGCTTCAGGAAGTGGAGCACCTGCTGCGGGCCGTCATGCCGGACGATCGCACCCGCAAGCTCCTGGACATGACACGCGACGAGCCCTGCCTGCTCGTGATCCGCCGCACCTGGACCGCGGGGCAGATCGCCTCGGTGGCGCGGCTATACCATCCCGGCTCCCGATATGAAATGTCGGGGCGCTTCCGCCCCAAGGATTGAATCATGCTCGCACCCGTAAAGCCTCGAACCATCCGCTCACCGCGGGGCACCGCCCTCGCCGCCCGCTCCTGGATGACGGAGGCGCCGCTGCGCATGCTGATGAACAACCTCGACCCCGAAGTGGCCGAGAATCCGAACGAGCTCGTCGTGTACGGCGGCATCGGGCGCGCCGCGCGGGATTGGAATTGCTACGACAAGATCGTGGAGACGCTGAAGCGCCTGACCGAAGAGGAGACCCTCCTCGTGCAATCGGGCAAGCCCGTGGGCGTGTTCCCGACTCATCCCGACGCGCCTCGCGTATTGATCGCGAACTCGAACCTCGTGCCGCATTGGGCCACGTGGGAGCATTTCCACGAGCTCGACCGCAAGGGTCTCGCCATGTACGGGCAGATGACCGCGGGCTCGTGGATCTACATCGGCAGCCAGGGCATCGTGCAAGGCACCTACGAAACCTTTGCCGAGATGGCCAAGCGCGATCACGCGGACCAGGCGGCGGGCAAATGGATCTTCACCGCCGGTCTCGGCGGCATGGGCGGCGCACAGCCGCTGGCCGCCACCATGGCCGGCTTCAGCATGCTGGCGGTCGAATGCCGCGAGAGCCGCATCGCGATGCGCCTGAAGACGGGCTATCTCGACGCGCAAGCCAAGACGCTGGATGAGGCGCTGGCGATGCTCGAGGAATCCAAGCGCCGAGCCAAGCCGATCTCGGTCGGGCTGCTCGGCAATGTCATCGATGTGCTCGAAGCGATGCTCGGGCGCGGCATCCGCCCCGATGCGCTCACCGATCAAACCTCGGCGCACGACCCCGTCAACGGCTACCTGCCGCAAGGCTGGACCGTGGAGCAGTGGGATGAGCGCCGCGAGAGCGATCCGAAGGGCACGAGCGCGGCGGCCTCCCGCTCCATGGCGAAGCATGTCGAGTACCTGCTGCGCTACAAGGCCATGGGACTGCCGGTCTTCGACTACGGCAACAACTTGCGGCAGGTGGCCAAGGACTCAGGCGTCGTCCGGGCATTCGACATTCCGGGCTTCGTCCCCGAGTACATCCGCCCGCTTTTCTGCCGCGGCATAGGTCCGTTTCGCTGGGCGGCGCTCTCCGGAGATCCGGAGGACATCTACAAGACCGATGCCAAGGTCCGGGAGCTCATTCCCGACGATCCGCACCTGCATCACTGGCTGGATATGGCGCGATCGAGAATTCACTTCCAGGGCCTGCCCGCGCGCATCTGCTGGGTGGGGCTCGGTCAGCGTCACCGCCTCGGGCTCGCCTTCAACGAGATGGTCGCGAAGGGCGAGCTGTCGGCGCCGGTCGTGATCGGCCGCGACCACCTCGACTCGGGCTCCGTGGCGAGCCCGAACCGCGAGACGGAAGCGATGCGCGATGGATCCGACGCCGTCTCGGATTGGCCGTTGTTGAACGCGCTGCTCAATACCGCCGGCGGCGCGACCTGGGTCTCCATCCATCACGGGGGCGGCGTGGGCATGGGGTATTCCCAGCACTCGGGCGTGGTCATCGTCTGCGATGGCTCCGAGGCCGCCGGCCGCCGCTTGAGGCGCGTGCTCTGGAACGATCCCGGAACCGGAGTCATGCGCCACGCGGACGCCGGCTACTCGATCGCCATCGACTGCGCGCGCGAGCAAGGACTGGACCTGCCCATGCTGTCGAGCCCCGGCGCAAACGCGGACGGCGTCAGGTGACCGAAACGTTCGAAGTGCGCGCCGGCCACTTGACGTTGCCGGTCTTGCGCCGAATTTACCAAGCCCCGGCGGCGCTCTCGCTCGGGGCGGACGACCGCGCCCGCATCGCCGCGGCCGCGGCCCTGGTCGGCAAGATCGTAGCGGCGGGCGATGCCGCTTACGGCATCAACACGGGTTTCGGTCTGTTGGCCCAAACTCGAATTCCCGACGATCAGCTCGCGTTGCTGCAAAGGAATCTGCTGCTGTCGCACGCGGCCGGGGTGGGCGCGCCGCTGTCGGACGAGGTGGTCCGGCTGATCCTCGCGCTGAAGGTCAATGCCCTCGCGCGCGGCTACTCGGGCATTTCCCAAAAATTGATCGACGCGCTGCTCGCGCTCCTGCGGCACGAGGTGTACCCGGTGATCCCCGCGCAAGGCTCGGTGGGTGCCTCGGGCGATCTCGCCCCGCTGGCGCACCTGAGCGCGGTGCTTCTCGGAATCGGCCACGTACGAATCGGCGGCAAGACGGTGGCGGCGGCGGAAGGACTGGTCCGCGCCGGCCTCGAACCTGCGACGCTCGGCGCCAAGGAGGGGCTTGCGCTGATCAACGGCACGCAAGTATCCACTGCGCTCGCGCTGGCGGGGCTGTTCGCGGCCGAGGACATACTCGCCTCGGCCATCGTCGCCGGCGCCATGTCGGTCGACGCCCTCAAGGGAAGCGATGCGCCGTTCGACGATCGCATTCACCGGGCGCGCGGCCAGCCGGGGCAGATCGCGGTTGCCGGGGAATACCGCCGGCTGATCGCCGGCAGCGAAATCCGCGCCTCGCACATCGATTGTTCGCGCGTGCAGGATCCTTACTCTTTCCGCTGCCAGCCCCAGGTCATGGGCGCCTGTCTCGACCTCATCAGGCATTGCGCAGGGACGCTTCGAACCGAAGCGAACGCCGTGACCGACAACCCCTTGCTGTTCGTCGAGCAGGGGGACGTGTTGTCCGGCGGAAATTTCCACGCCGAGCCCGTGGCCTTCGCAGCCGACACGCTCGCGCTGGCGCTCGCCGAGATCGGCAACCTGTCGGAGCGCCGCATGGCCGTGTTGATCGACCCCAAAATGAGCGGCGGCCTGCCGGCGTTCCTGGTCGAGAACAGCGGCCTCAACTCCGGCTTCATGATCGCCCAAGTAACCGCGGCGGCGCTCGCGTCGGAGAACAAGACCATCGCCGTTCCCTGCAGCGTCGATTCGATCCCAACCTCCGCGAACCAGGAGGATCACGTCAGCATGGCCACCCACGCCGCGCGCCGACTGGGCCCGATGGCGGATAACGCGGCCGCCATCGTCGGGGTCGAACTGCTCGCGGCCGCCCAAGGGATCGACTTCCATCGGCCTGCGCGATCGTCGGTGCCGCTGGAGAAAGTTCATGCGGACATTCGCGGTGAAGTCGCGCATTATGCCGCCGACCGCTACTTCGCGCCGGACATCGAAGCGGCGAAGCGCTGGGTAAAAAGCGGCCGCTTCGCGCCGTTCGTCCAACAGTTATTGCCTTCGCGAGCTTGAATCCATGAGAGTCCTTGCCATTTTGCTGATTTCACTCGCCGCCGCCGGCCTGTTTGCAACCGCAAGTCCCGCGGCGCAACTGAATCTCGCCACGCTGAGCTGCGACAAGTACGAGAACGAGATCGTCGGAACACCCGACGCCGCGTCATCCGGATCCGATGCGCCAACCAGGGGTCCGGTTCTGGCGCCCGCGACAGCGCCGCGCCCCGACGCCATCAACACCGTCATGTGGCTGTTCGGGTTCTCGGTGGCGAAGGCCGGCAACCATGTCATGTATGGCGATGCCCTCGCCTCGTTCGGGTTCGCATTGGATGCCGAGTGCAGGAACAATCCGAGCTCGAGCCTGCTGCAAGCCGTGACCTCGGTCAGCCCCAACCGCGACAAGCCGATGGACTTGGCCACCCTCGACTGCGAGACATTCGAGTCTCGGCATGCGGAATCGGCGAAATCGGATCCCGACAGCGCCAAAACCATCATGATGTGGCTGTTCGGCTTTTCTGTCGGCCTGTCCGGCAACCATGTGTTCGATACCGACGGCGTCGATCGTTTCACCGCCGCGCTGCGAACCCAGTGCACTCAAAGACCCAGCGACAGCCTGTTCGACGTATTGAGCGCCCTCGCCCGGCCCGGCACCCGCTAGGCCCGCGGCCGCGCGGCGGGTTGCCACGCCCGGCCCGGGCGTGGGTTGCGTCCGACGAGTCGACGAGCCTGCGTCCGACTGCTTTGCGCGCGGTCGGCCCCAGAATGTTGCGTTCGATTCCAAACGAAAGAGGAGACAGCCATGGGTGCCACGTTCGAGGTCAATCGTCCCGCAGATGCCGCCGATCGATCCGCGGATACCGCGGAGCGTCAGGCTGGGGATTCGCAGAGCGGCCCATTTCACGAGTTATTCGATGACGTCGAGGATTTGATCAAGCGGGTCGCTGAAATCGACAGCCCCGAGATTCAAAAGATCCGGGCGAAGGCGCGGGTGGCGCTGATGGTGGCCAAAAGCGCGGTCCAAGACGGGGCGACGCAGGTCGGCCGCCAAGCGCGTCGGGCGGCGGGCACGACCGATGACTATGTGCGGGAATATCCCTGGTACGCGCTCGGGCTGGTGACCTTGGTCGGATTCGGCGCCGGAATATTGGTCTCCCGCGGGCGGGATTAGGGTGACGGGCGCCCGGACGCCCCCTACAGCCCCCTTAGGGATATCCTGACCGTAAGATTTCCCCTACCGGGATTCGCGTCCGCACCCTACACAGCCGGGCGGGAGCCCATAGATACTGAGCGTGCATGACGGTTCGCATCTTGTACGTCGAAGACAACCCGCTCGTGCGGGAGGTTACTTCGGAGTTGCTCGCCCAAGACGAGCGGCACGTGGTCGCGCTCGCAACGGCCGAGGAAGCCCTCGACGAATTCAAGTCAAAGCCCTTCGATGTCGTCATCACCGACATCAGCCTGCCCGTCATGTCGGGACTCGACCTGGCGCGCAACATTCTCACGCTGAAGCCCGGCGTTCCGATCATCATTGCCTCGGGCTACGCATTCACCGCGGCCGTCCAGAATCTGGGTCCGAATGTGCACACCATCGTCAAGCCTTTCGAGGCCGAACAGATCGATTCGCTCATCACGGATCTCTGCGCGGCCTGATCCGCTGCTCAGCCCGATCGGCGGGCTGTTTCACCAGCCGCCGGCCGCGCCTTGCTCACCTCGAGCCTGCGCAATCCGCCGATCGACCTCGGACTCTGCGGCCAGCCAATCCTCCAATTCGTGCCCGGGCTCGAAGTGCCGCTGCTGCGCCCGGAAGTAGGCCGCCTGGGCGATCATGGCCTGGCGATCCTCGGGCGCCTTTCTCGGAGGCAAACTGAATCGCAACGGATTGAAATTGAAATATCGGGCTGAGTTGGTTTGCACCTCTAGATTTCCTTGGCCGGTTGTTCGTACAGGTGGCGCCGCGTGAGCGGCAACCGAGCGTGCCGGGCCCCGCGCTTGCTCGCCAGCACCTGGTAGACGCCGATGTGCCCGGATTCGAATTCCAGGGCAGATGCCGCCATGTAAAGCCGCCACACGCGGTAAGTTGCCTCGGTGACGTACTCCAACGCCCGCGCATGACGCCGTTCGAGGCGCTCGACCCAGGCACGCAGGGTCAGCGCATAGTGGGCGCGCAACGCCTCGACATCCGCGATCTCGAACTTGGCTTCTTCCATGAAGCGCTGGATATTGCTGATGTTGTCGAGTTGGCCGTCGGGGAAGACATAGCGGTTGATGAATTCGGTCGATACGTTCTTGTCCCATCCCGCCTGCTCATGCGTGATGCCGTGGTTCAAGAACAATCCGCTGGGCTTCAGCAGCCGCCGCACGGTGTCGAAGTACAGCGGCAAATTCTTGAGACCGACGTGTTCGAACATGCCGATGCTCGCGACCTTGTCGTAGACTTCCTGCCCCTCGAGATCGCGATAATCCTTGAGCTCGACCGTCACCCGATCCCCGAGCCGCGCCTCCGCGATGCGCCGCTGGGCGACCTGCAGCTGCTTTTCGCTCAACGTGACGCCGTGCGCGCGCACGCCGTGATGCGTCGCCGCGTGGATCACCAGGGCGCCCCAGCCGCATCCGATGTCCAGAAGACGGTCGCCCGGTTTCAGCAGGAGCTTGCGGCAGATGTGCTCGAGCTTGGCCTGTTGAGCATCATCCAGGCTGTAGTCCGCTTCTTCGAAGTAAGCGCACGAATAAACCATGGCGCGGTCGAGCCACAGGCGATAGAACTCGTTGGAAACGTCGTAGTGAAATTGAATGGCATCGCGGTTCTCGTCCCTGGAATGCCCTCGGACCTCTCGTCCATGGGAGGGTGCGACACCCTCGGCGCGCCGCGATTCGGTATCGGCCGCGGACGGCGCATGCTTGTTCAGCCGGCGTAATTTATGGGCCATCAACAGGGCGCTCAGCCGCTCCCCCAGCGGCAGCCTCAACTCCTCCAAATGGTCCTTCAATCGCAGCGCCGCGAACAGATCGCCTTCTATATCGAGATCGGAGCGAAAGAACGCTTCCGCCAGCCGCAGCGGATCCTTGCCCAGAATCAGCATGCTGACCGCTTGGGGATTTCTGAACCACAGCGTAAAGCGCGCATCGGTTGCGTCGGCGCCGACCGCGCCCACCGTGAAGCAGTTGCCGGTCCAAAGGCGCACGGCAAAGCCGAAGGGCAGAGACTGGAACACTTTTCGCAGCAGCGACGCTGCCAATTCCGCACCGCGATAACGGATCCCCGCGCCGGCCGGCGCTGCCTCGGCAGCCAGCGCGCCCGCCTGCGTGAGAGGGCCAGATAAGGTGGAGTCTCCCATGGTCATCCGCTCGGGTTGGGTAGGTGGTAATGGATGTTTTCATTGCGGAGGGAAACCCCGGCATCGGTCAAAATTCTGAAGGCGCTGTCGGAATCGGCTTACATTCGCCGCGTTGCAAGGCCGGACGGCCGATCCGCTGCGGGAGGCTAGGATCTACGCGGCAGCGAGACTTGAAACACCGTCCGGCCGTCGCGCCCCGTCGTCACGTCCACGGTCCCGCAATGCGCCTTGACCACCTGATGCACGATATACAGACCGAGCCCCAATCCCTCGCTGCGTCCTGCGGGCCTTTTGCCTCCACGGAACGGATCGAACAAGTGGTTCAACAGCTCGGGCGGGATCGTGCCGCGATTGGCCACCTGGAGAACGATCTCGTCCTGCTGGGTGCCGTCCAGTTGGACTTGGACCGGGCCGGCCGGATCGCCGTGCTTGAGCGCGTTGCCGATCAGATTGGTGGCGACTTGGGCGATACGCTCGGCGTCCCAGTGACCGGCAAAATCGCCGCTGTACGCGGTCTCGAGCGTGCGACCCGGCCACGCCGCCTGGCACTCGCGCACCACTCGCTCGACCAGGGCTTTGATATCGCCGGGCTCGCGCTTCACCACGACGCCGCCGGCGAGACGTGCCCGGGCGAGGTCGAGCATGTCCTCGATGAGCCGCCCCATGTGCTTGCCGCTCGCCAGAATGCGGGTCGCGGCCTCTTGCGCGTGAGGATCCGGGCTGCGGCGTTTGAGCAGCTGCGCCGAGGCCAGGATCGCGCTCAAGGGATTGCGCAAGTCGTGGGCGAGCAGCGCGCTGAACATCTCGTTGAGCCGGAGTGTCTCCGTCCGATCCTTGAGCTCCTGCGCGAGGCTGAGCCGCTGGCGGTACAGCTGGAAGAACACGTCGGCCTTGTTCTTGAGAATGTGCGGCTCGATCGGCTTGTAGATGAAGTCCACCGCTCCGGACTCGTAGCCCTTGAATACCCGCTGCGGCTCGCGTGCGCCGGCGGTCACGAAGATGATGGGCACGTGACGGGTTCGCTCGCTGCCGCGCATCAGTTCCGCGAGCTCGAAGCCGTCCATGTCGGGCATCTGCACGTCCAACAGTGCGAGCGCGAAATCGTGGATCAACAGAAGCTCCAGCGCCTCCGCGCCCGATTGCGCCGTCAAAGTTTCGATGCCGTCCGCCTGCAGCAGCGCGGATAGTGCGAGCAGATTCTCCCGAAGATCGTCCACCAACAGGCATTTGATTCCCGGCATGGGGCTATCCAAGGCAATCCAGCCCCACGGCACGAAACAGCTCCGCTATCCTGTCGAGCGGAAGCACGAAATCCGGCGACCGCAATTGCATCGCCGACAGCACCATGGTCGATGCCTGAGCCGACTGCGGCTCCTGCACCACGGTGATGCCGCCGGCATCGTGCACCGCGGCCAAGCCCTCCGCGCCGTCTTCGTTGGCGCCCGTGAGAATGACGCCGAGCAGCCGCTCGCCGTACACCAGGGCGGCCGATTCGAACAGCACGTCGATCGAAGGGCGGGAATGGTGCACGAGGTCATCGGCGGACAACGCCAAGCGGGGACCGTCGTCCACCAACAGATGGTAGTTCGGGGGCGCGAAATATACCGTTCCCCGCGCCACGGGTTCCTTGTCCTGCGCCTCGTGAACCTCGAGCGCGCATCTGGGGGCGAACAGCTCCGCCAGAAGACTCGGCTGATCGCGCGGAATATGCAGCACCACCAACGCGGCCGCCGCCGTACGCTCGGGGAGCGCGGGAAGCACCTCGGCAAGCGCCTGCACGCCGCCCGCGGACGCCCCGATGACCACGGCTCGGATGGCGCCCATCGAGTCGAACTCGTGGCGCAGCCCCGCGTCGGGGCGGAGCTTCGGGGGCCTGCTCACGCCACACCTCCTTTTTGGTAGATCCTGTCCCCGCGGACGAAGGGCTCGAAGGCGCGGTCGTAGGACGAAAAGCGCAGAGATTCCTTCGAGCCGATGCCGAGGAAACCGTTGCGGCACAGGGATTCATGAAACAGACTCAAGGCGCGGTCCTGCAGTTCGCGATTGAAATAAATGAGCACGTTGCGGCACGAAATCAATTGCATCTCGGCGAAGGCGCTGTCGGTCGCGAGGCTGTGATCCGAGAACACGATGTGCTCCCGGAGCGATTTGTCGATGATCGCCCGGCCGTAGGCCGCGGTGTAGTAATCGGCGAGCGATGAGCTGGAACCGGACTGGTGGTGGTTTGCGGTAAACCCTGCGATCCGGTCGATCGGAAAGACGCCGGCTTCCGCCCGCTGCAGCGTTTGCGGATTGATGTCCGTCGCATAGATCAGCGTTCTCGGCAAAAGCCCCTCCTCCCGAAAAAGGATGGCGAGAGAGTAGGCCTCCTCGCCCGCACTGCACCCCGCCACCCAGACCTTGAGCGAGGGATAGGTCCGCAGAATCGGCACCACCTGCTCGCGCAACGAGCGGAAGTAGCTCGGATCCCTGAACATCTCGCTCACTTGCACGGTGAGATGATCGAGCAGGGCCGGGAAGATCGCCGGTTCGTGCATCACCCGGTCCTGCAACTGAGACAGCGTATCGCAGTGGAAGCGCACCAGGGCCATCTTCATGCGCCGGCGAAGGGAGGCCGCCGCATAGCTGCGAAAATCGTAGTGGTACAGGTGATAGATCGCCTCGATGAGCAGATGAAATTCGATCTCGAATCTCCTGCTGGCGGCGGTGTATCCGGGCTCTATTTGGGCATCCATACGCGCACCAGCGACAAGAGCTTTTCGACGTCCAGAGGCTTGGCGATATAGTCGTTCGCACCCGCGGCCAGGCATTTCTCCTGATCGTCCTTCATCGCCTTGGCGGTGAGCGCGACGATGGGCAGCTTTTTCCATTCCGGCCGCTTGCGGATCTCGCGCATCGCGGTGAGCCCGTCCATCTCGGGCATCATGATGTCCATGAGAACCATGTCGATGCGGCGGGACGGCGTCGCAGTGCTTTGGCCAAGAGCCTCGAGCGCCTCGCGGCCGTTGCGCGCTATCTCGACGGCCGCGCCGTTCGGCTCGAGGACACTGGTCAACGCGAAGATGTTGCGCACGTCATCCTCGACCACCAGGATGCGCCGGCCCTCGAGCGAGCTGTCGCGGTTGCGCGCGCGCTTCAGCATCTGCTGGTGGGCCGGCGGCAGATTCGATTCCACCTGATGCAGGAACAGGGTGACCTCGTCGAGGAGTCGTTCGGGCGAGCGCGCATCCTTGATGATGATCGACTTCGAGTAGCGGCCGAGCCGTTGCTCTTCGTCGCGCGACAAGGAGCGGCCCGTGTATACGATGACCGGAGGGAACGACACTTCCTCTTGCTGCGCCATTTTTTCGAGGAGGTCGTAACCGCTCAAATCCGGGAGATTGAAATCCAGCACCACGCAGTCGAACGTCGCCGCGCCGAGCGCCCGAAGCGCTTCGCCGGCGCTCGCCACCGCCGTGATCTGCACGTCGCCGTTGCCGAGCAGCTCGCGCAGGCTTTCGCGTTGCCGCGGATCGTCCTCGACGATCAGCACCCGGCGCACGCTCTGCGATAGCTTGTCTTCGATCCGGTGCAGCGCCTCGGCCAACTCCTCACGCTTCGCCGGCTTGAGCGCATAGCCGACCGCGCCGAGCTCGAGCGCCTCGCGCTTGTAGTCCGCGACCGACGCCACATGGACCGGTATGTGCCGGGTCCGGGGATTGTGCTTGAGCTGGTCGAGCACGCCGAGACCCGAGAAGTCCGGCAGGTTGATGTCGAGCAAGATCGCGCTCGGCCGGTACTGATCGGCCGCGATCAAGGCATCCCCCGCCGAGTGTACGACCACCGCCTGAAAATTCATTTCATGTGCGAGGTCACGCAGGATGAGCGCGAAGGGGATATCGTCCTCGACCACGAGGATGAGGCGTGTGTCGGCCGTCAGCTTGTCGCGATCGTCGGCGATGGACGCGGCGCCAAGCGTGGATGAAGGCGCCGCGACGGCGAGCCTATGCGCGGAGGGCGGCTGGGTCGCCGCCGCGCTGTCCGCGCCCGGCGGGCGAGCGGCGGCGGAGTACTGGAGCGGCAGCGTGAGAGTGAATGTGCTGCCCCTGCCCGGCGTGCTCTGAACCGCGATCGTGCCGCCGAGCAGTTGCGCTAGATCCCGCGAAATGGACAATCCGAGACCGGTGCCCCCGTATTTGCGATGGATGCTGCCGTCGGCCTGTCGGAACGCCTCGAAGATCACGTCGTGCTGATGAGGCTCGATTCCGACACCTGAATCGCGGACCGCGAAGGACACGGTGGCGGGCGCGGCACTGAAAATACGCAGCTCGATCTCGCCTTGCTGCGTGAATTTCAGCGCGTTGGACAGAAGATTCTTGAGAATCTGGCTGAGCCGCTGAGGATCGGTGCGGATCTCGTCCGGCGTTCCGGGCTCCATGGCCGCCGAGAATTGCAGCCCCTTCTGCGCGGCCTGCGGCTGGAACAACTTCATCAGCGAATCGACCGTGGAGGCGAGGCGCACCGGTGCGGGCGCCACGTCGATCTTTCCCGCCTCGATCCTCGACAGATCAAGCACGTCATTGATGAGAGTCAGGAGATCCTTGCCCGCCGAGGAGATGGTCTGCGCGTACTTGACCTGGTTCTCGCTGAGATTTCCCTCTTTGTTGTCGGCCAGGAGCTTCGCGAGAATCAAGGTCGAATTCAGCGGCGTGCGCAGCTCGTGGCTCATATTGGCCAGGAATTCGCTCTTGTAGTCGTTGGCGCGCTGGAGCTCGGCCGTTTTCGCGGTCAATATGGCGTGCGACTGTTGCAGCGCCTCCTTTTGATGCTCGAGCACCTGTGCCTGCTCCTCGAGCTGGACATTGATCTGCTCGAGCTCCGCCTGTTGCGACTCGAGCTGCGTGCGCGACTCGCGCAGCGCGCTCGACTGCTCCTCCAGTTCCTCGTTGTTGACGCGCAGCTCCTCCTCCCGGGTTTGCAGCTCCTCGGCCTGCATCTGGGTTTCCTGCAGAAGCTCTTCCAGGCGCGTGCGGTCCCTGGATGCGCGGATCGCAGCGGCCAACGGCTCCGAGATCCGGGCGAGCAATTGCGGCTTCGCTGGATCGACCTTGCCGAAGAAGCCGAATTCCGCCACTGCATAGGCCCGGCCGTCGACGAACGCCGGCGCGATCAATAATTCCGCCGACGGCGCCCTGCCCGTTCCCGAGGCGACCGGAAGATAGTCGGCCGGCACATCGTGGACGTGCAGCGGATCGCCGTTCTTCACCGCCTGTCCCGCGAGCCCGTCGCCGGGACGCACCAGGGCGGCATCCCCCGCCGGAAGCGCATAGGCGCCGACACGCCGATAGGCGCTGCCCTCGGCGATGAACAGCGCGCCGACCTGCGCATCCAGATACTGCGCCAGATAGCGGACGACGTTGTCGCCCAAACGCTCGAGCGGCAGATCGCCCTGCATCACGCCGCTCAACCCGAGCTGTCCGGCCCGCAACCAGGATTCGCGCTGCCGAGCTTTGAAATCGCGGGATGCCATGGCCGCTGCAAGACCGATCAGGAACAACAGCGCGAGCGACCCGCCGGAGGTGATCGCGAACGAGAATGTCGCTGCCTTGCGCCACTCCGCGGCTCTCTCCCCCACCAATTGGCGCTCCTCGTTCTGCATGTCGTCGCTCAACGCCCGAATGCGGTCCATGATGTTCTTGCCGCGATCGGACAGCACTATCTGCATCGCGGCGTCCGTTTGTCCGGCGTGGCGCAAGTCGACCGTCCCGGTGAGCTCCTGCATCTTCTCGCTTGCGAGAACCGTGAGGCTTTCGAGCCGATGAGCTTGGGCAGGTTCGTCCGCCACCAGGGATCGGGCGTTGGCCAGTTCGATCGGCAGCGCCTGCCTGGCGGCCTCGAAAGGCTCGAGGTAGCTCTCCTGCCCGGTGAGCAGATAGCCGCGCTGGCCGGTCTCGGCGTCCTTCAGCGTCGAGATCATCGCCTGAAGCTGGGCCAGTGCCTCCACCGTCCTCGTGAGGCTCTGCGAAGTCGCCGCGGTTTGACGAACCGAATCATACGAGAGGACGGCAATGACGATGACCGCGGCGATGGCCACCAGAAAGCCGGTGAACGTCCGCGGTTCCATGATTAGCAGGCCCTCACGCCGCCCACCGGGCGGCACAGGGCTACCGCCCGTATCATCTGGAGAGGGGGGTTGCATGGTGCGTCAACGGGCGCTAGGACCGGTGTGCAATAACCGCATGAACCATAGGGTGAATTTTGCCAAGTCGCTTTTTCCGGGAACGCCGCCGCGGGTTTCTCGACGCACTGCGAATCACAACGGCTTTTCCATCGCCCGTAACTCCGTCCTTTCGATCAGTTGCGTGCAGGAATCGTCCTACACGGAGTTCGGTGGTGGCCGCGACAGCATGGCTCGCCGGGGGCCGCCTATGCTTCAAGCGCATGTTTACGCAACCTACGTCGCCGCCGATCGACTCTGCAAACCATGAGCGAGCCGAGGAATTCGTCGATACCGTCCGCATCGCCCGGCCGCGGCACGAGCTGTACGCGTTCTGGAGGGACTTCAGCAACCTGCCCAAGTTCATGGAAAAGGTGCGTAAGGTCACGCAAGTGGACTCGCTCAGCTCCATCTGGACGGTGGCCGGTTCCGAGGGAAGCAGCGCCGATTGGGAATTCCTCGTGACCGATGATGAGAGCGACCGCCTGATTGCCTGGTCCGCCTCCGGCAACACGCCGGTCAAATATTCGGGGCGGGTGGAATTCAAGGATACGCCCGCTTCTTCCGGCGCCGGCGCCGATGCTGCCGCAACCGAAGTCACGGCGACCCTGCGCTACGAAGCCGCGTCGGGCATCATCGAGAGTCTCGTTGCCGGAATGTCGGGCTCGACGGCGGGCGAGCACCCCGCCGTGCAAACTCGCAGCGACCTGCTGCGTTTCAAGGAAATCATGGAGACGCGCGCCTGACGCACCCGCGTCTGCGTACTCGGTAGGCGGTCGCTGACAGGCGCGTTCCTACCGCGTCCTGCCCGCAAAGCCCGACAGATCGGGTCGCCGCAATGAAGCACAGTGGCTCGGCACAATGTGTGCACAACAGAGACCGTACGATGAAACAATTATTCATTACATACGTCGGCGTTGCGGCACTGGCAGTGCTGGCGGGTTGCAATAATGCGAAATCGCCCGATAGCGCTGCGCACGACATCGCGGCAGCGAATCAATCCGCGGCCGACAAGGTGGCGGACGCGCAGCGCGACACTCAGAAAGATATGAGCGCCGACGCCTACAACGTCGCAATCGCCCAGGCCGACGGGGATCACAAAGTCGCGATACAGAAATGCGAGACGCTGCAGGGCCACGACCAGCAGGCCTGCAAGGACCAGGCGGATGCGGACTACGAGGCGGCCAAGGCCAACGCCAAGGCAGCAAAGGTGTCGAGTCAACCCTGAACTCGCCTCAGAGGGGACGCTGGCGGCGCTGCAGCGTGTCGATGCCCAGGAGCACGGCCGCCAGCGTCAAGTACCCCAGACATAACTGAACACACCGCTCGCGCTCGGCGCCGCTCAGCGTCCACAAGGCATAGGAACTGCCGTCGAGGCGCACGGAATGGATGATGCCGAAGCCGCAGAGAACGGCGGCGGCCGCCAGGAAGGCCGCCGCCGCGCGCAGGCGGCGCTCGATCATTTCCACCGCAAAGGCTCCCCAGAGAGTGGCCGTGACGATGAAGCCGTTGCCGAGGGCGACGATGGCAGGGAGCGACGAATGCGCCGAGGGGGCCATCAACTGAGCCAGGCGGTCCGCGGGCACGAACTCCGGCTTCGACAATTCGATGCTCAGCAGGCGCGCGATCGAAGGAAAGAAGCTCAGGGCGACGGCGCCGGCGTGGCGTGACGGAACCGCTTGGAAGGCCTGCACCGTGATGTCCATGGCGACGAACACCATCACCGGCGCGAGTACCGCGATCGGGATGAGCTCGATCAGATTGGATACATAGCCCACGATGCCGCCGATGCCGATGAAGAGCCCCGTCAGCACGACGTAGCCGGCGCGGGCCCCCATTCGCTTGTAAGCCGAGTGACCTATGTAGGGCGTCGTTTGCGCTATGCCGCCGGCCAGGCCCGCGATCAAGGTCGCGGCGGCTTCCCCCAACAAAATTCCGCGGACATCGTAGTCGTCTCCCGCGACTTTGGCGCTTTCGGTGTTGTTGACGCCTCCGACCACGGTGAGCAGCGCGAACGGCAGAATCAGCGGGAGATATGCCGGCAAGTCACGAAAGCCTTGCAGCACGCCCGCGTCGGGATGCGGCCACGCCAGTCGCAGCATGGGCAGCGCCGGCAACTCGACCTGCATACCCGCGATGTGCCACGCACCGAAGCCGTAATGGATGAGCGACCCAACCACCACGGCGAACAGCACGCCGGGTATCCGCAGCGGGATACGCCCTCGGGCAAGCAGCGCGTAGAGCACGAGCCCCAGCGTCGACAAGCCGGCCACCGGATCCTGCATGAGTTCGACCAGCGGAAGGAATCCGATCATCATGAGGGCGATCCCCGCCAGGGAGCCCAGCAGCCCCGCCTGGGGAACGAGGCGTTGCACGCGCCGGCCCGCGAAGGCGAGCACGAGCTTCAGCGCGCCCATGGTGAGGGTGGCCGCCATGCCCAGATGCCAGGTGGCGATTCCTGCGTCCGCCGGCGAAAGTCCCTGGCCTCGATAGCGCAAGAACGCCGGACCCAGCACGAGCAACGCCATGCCGATGCTCGAAGGCGTGTCCAGCCCGAATGGCATGGCCGTGACGTCCCGGCGGCCGCTTCGGCGCGCGAGGCGAACGGCAAGCCACGCATAGAAGAGATCGCCGACCAGCACCCCGACGGCCGTTCCCGGAAACATGCGGTCGAACACGATGTCGGCCGGCATCTTGAAGGCGCCGATGAGCAATGCCGCGAGCAGCGCAAGCACCGAGAGATTGTCGACGACCAGGCCGAGAAAGCCGTTGACATCGCCGCCCACGAGCTTGAGGTATGAGCTGCGCGGATCGCGGGCGGCGGAGAGATTCAGAGACTCAAGTCCCGAGATTCAAGAGCGCCGCGTTGCCGCCGGTCGCCGTGGTATTGACGGTCAGAGTTCGCTCGCTCGCAAAGCGCGCGAGATAATGCGGGCCGCCCGCCTTCGGTCCCGTGCCGGACAAGCCGCTGCCGCCGAACGGCTGCACGCCGACCACGGCACCGATCATGTTGCGATTGACGTAGGTGTTGCCGACGGAGATTCCCTCGAATACCTCTCGCCAGAAAGACTCGAGGCGGGTCTGCACGCCGAGCGTCAGGCCATAGCCGGTGGCTCGAATGGCGGCGAGCACCTGGGCGATCTGGCCGGATCGATACCGCACCACGTGCAGCAGGGGGCCGAACTCCTCCCGGGTCAACTGACCGGCGTGATCGAGCTCGATGAGATGCGGAGCGACGAAACTGCCGTGGGCATGCGAGTCGTCGAGGCGGCACGCTTTGAGAATGCGAGCCTCCCGGCGCATGCGCTCGATGTGCCGGGTGAGCCCTTCCTGCGCGGCGGCGGTGATGACGGGGCCCACGTCGGTTTGAAGATTCGCCGGATCGCCGATGATGAGTTCGTCCATGGCGCCGGCGATCATCTCGATCACGCTGTCCGCAATCTCCTCTTGCAGGAACAGCACCCGCAGCGCCGAGCAGCGTTGGCCGGCGCTCATGAAAGCGGAGGTCACCACGTCATCCGTCACCTGCTCCGGCAGCGCGGTCGAATCGACCAGCATCGCGTTCAATCCGCCGGTCTCGGCGATCAGGGGGACGATGGCGCCCTCGCGCGCGGCCAGCATGCGCTGAATGGCGAGTGCCGTGGCAGTCGAACCCGTCATCGCCACCCCGGAGAGCGCAGGGTGGGCGAACGCCGCTTCGCCGAAGGCCCGGCCGGGGGACGGAGTGAGATGCAGCGCCTCGGGCGCGACACCCGCCTCGTGCAGCAGCGCGACGAAGCGCGCGGCGATGAGTGGCGTCGGCTCCGCGGGCTTGGCGACCACGGCATTTCCGGCGGCGAGGGCCGCGGTGACCTGTCCGGCGAAGATCGCCAGCGGAAAATTCCACGGGCTGATGCAGGCGAACACGCCCCTGCCATGCATCGACAGCTCGTTGAGCTCTCCCGTCGGTCCCTCGAGCCGCACGGGATGCGTGAACTGCTCCCGGGCGCGCACCGCATAGTAACGGCAAAAATCGGCCGCTTCGCGAACTTCGGCGATCGCGTCGGCATAGGTCTTGCCCGCCTCGCGCACCAGGAGCTCGTAAAAATCCGCGCGCGACTTCTCGAGGAGCGACGCCGCTTGATCCAGACAGTCCGCCCGAACGGCGCCGCCCAGGGCGTCCCAGGCAGGCTGCGCCCGGCCGCCCGCATCGAACGCCCGGGCGATCTCCTCGCCGGTGGCATCGCGGGACACGCCGACGGTCTCGCGCCGATCGGCAGGATTGGTGATCAGCTGCCGCGCCCCGCGCGTCGACGCCCCGCCGATGCCCGGCACGGCGGTGGGCGCCGCCGAATGCTCGGCGGAGCGCCGGGCCGCCACTCCGGCACGCAGCGTCTCGAGCGCGCGCGGGTCGCCGAGATCGACACCGATCGAGTTGCGCCGATTGGCGTAGAGCGCGACGGGAAGCGGCAGGCGCGGGTGCGCATAGGTCTCCAGCCGCTCGAGCTCGGTGATGGGATCGCGCACGATGTCCGTCACCGGCACCTCCTCGTCCATGAAGCGATTCACGAAGGAGGTATTGGCGCCGTTTTCAAGCAGCCGGCGTACCAGGTATGCGAGCAAGTCCTTATGTTCGCCCACCGGCGCATACACGCGCACCGCCGGAAAATTCGCGATCCGGCGGGCGGCCTCGGCGTACAAGAGACCACCCATGCCGTGGAGCCGTTGAAACTCGTACGGCGCGCCGGGCGGAGCGAGTTGCAGCACCGCCGCAATGCTGTGCGCATTGTGGGTGGCGAACTGCGGGTAGATCGCGTCCGTGTGTTTGAAGAGCTGGCCCGCGCACGCGAGATAGGAGACATCGGTCGTGACCTTGCGCGTGTAGACGGGGTAACCAAGAAGTCCGCGCTCCTGGCTGCGCTTGATCTCGCTGTCCCAATAGGCCCCTTTCACCAGCCGCACCGCCATGCGCCGTCCGGTCGCGCGCGCGGTCGCGGCGACCCAATCGATGACATCCGGCGCGCGTTTGGAGTACGCCTGTACGGCGAGACCCAAACCCGGCCAATCGCGGGTGCCGACGTCGCGCGCGAGCGCCTCGATCACATCGAGAGACAGATCGAGCCGGTCCGCCTCCTCCGCATCGATGGTGAGCTGGATGCCGCAAGCGGCCGCGCGGCGCGTGAGCTCGAGCGCTTTCGGCACCAGCCGGCGCATCACGAGCGCGTGCTGCAGCGGCGAATAGCGCGGCTCGAGCGCCGACAACTTGATGGAAATGCTGGAGCGCTCGTGCGGGCGGCGGCCGGATCCCTGCGCACCGATCACCTCGATCGCATGCTCGTACGATTTGAAATAGCGATCCGCATCCTTGAGCGTGCGCGCACCCTCCCCGAGCATGTCGAAGGAGCACAGCGCCACTTCCGGCTCGCGCGCGCTGCGGTCGAGCGCCTCCTCGATGGAGCGGCCCACGACGAACTCGCCCCCGATGATGCGCATCGCACGGCGCACCGCGAGGCGCACGAGCGGCTCGCCCGCCTTGCGGCTCAGCTTCCGCATCCAGCCCGCCGCATCCGCCTTGATCGCCGGATCCAGATCCAGGATGCCCCCCGTCAGCATGAGGCCCCAGGTCGAGGCGTTGACGAACAGAGACTCGGACTTGCCCGCGTGCGATGACCAGTCCCCGGTCGCCAGCTGTTCCGCAATCAGCCGGTCCGCCGTGGCGTCGTCCGGGATTCGCAAGAGCGCCTCGGCGATGCACATGAGCGCGATGCCCTCCTGGTTCGACAGCCCGAACTCCTGCAGGAATGCATCGAGGAACGGCCGTTCGTCGCGACGCGCGCGCGCCCCCTCGACCAGCGCCACGCCCAGCGATACCGCACGATGACGCGCCCCGCCCGTGAGCTCCAGTTCGTGCAGCAGCCGCTCGACCGCCCGCTCCTCGGCCCACAGGGCGTGCTCGCGGGCCGCTGCGCGCGCGTCGGACTGCAGCGGAGAAAAGTCATGCGGATCGGCGGCCATGGGGAATGTCCTCGGAAGACGCGGCGTCATGCGGCGCGGGGCGGCGATAGTATCGGCAAGGATAAGCGCGAAAACCAGCAGGGGGCGACCGGGCCGCAGGCTGCACGGCTAGGCGTGTTCGAGCCCCGCCCGCGCGCTCTGGTTGTCGGTGCGCGTCCAGCCGCTCGAGGACCGTCCGGGCAGCCGCATCAAGGTACTCTTGCCGAACAGCGATTCGACCAGATCCACGGCCAGCGCCGCGGTCTTGTTGCGCACGTCGAGCGCGGGATTCAGCTCCATGATGTCCAGCGAGCCGATCAGCCCGGTATCGGCGATCATCTCCATGCAGAGCTGCGCCTCCCGGTAGGTCATGCCGCCTGCGACGGTCGTGCCGACACCGGGCGCGATTTCCGGGTCGAGGAAGTCGACATCGAAGCTGACGTGGACGTGAGTGTCGGGAGTGAGTCCGTCGAGCGCGAGCTCCATCACCCGGCGCACACCCATCTCGTCGATGGAGCGCATGTCGAACACCGGCAGCTCCTGTTCGTGAACGAATCGCCGCTCGCCGGGATCGACGCTGCGGATGCCCACTTGCCGGACCCACTGCGGCTCGATGGCGGGCGTGGCGCCCCCGAGATGAAGCTCGGGCGGCCCGAAGCCGCAGAGACAGGCGACCGGCATGCCGTGCAAGCTCCCGCTCGGGCTCAGCTCGCGCGTGTTGAAGTCCGCGTGCGCGTCGAGCCACAACACCCGCAGCGGCCGATGCCTTGCGCGGCAATACCGCGCGACCGCCGAAATGGAGCCGATCGACAGGCTGTGATCCCCGCCGAGCAGAATCGGCAGCCGGGAAGCTTCCAGCTCCCGATGCACCGCCGTGTGCAGCTCGCGATTCCAGGCCGCCACCTCGCGCAAATTCCGATAGCCGTCGAGCCGCTGAAATCCGGGGTTCGGCGGGCCGCCGACATTGCCGCAATCCACGACCTGCAAACCGCGCGCTTGCAGCGCCGCATGCAGCCCCGCGACGCGCAGCGCTTCCGGACCCATCGAGGCCCCGCGGTCGCTCGCGCCAACATCCGTGGGCGCGCCGATGAGACTTGCCAGCCGCGGAAGCGATGCGCGGCTGCCGGACGGGCCAACGACCGGTTTGCTCATACGGAGAACTCCCGTACACCGGACTTGTGGCGGGTCTCTCGACGCCCGCGTGCCTTGCCGAGCTTCAGCTCGCCGTACAGATCCTTCGGATCGTCGAGCTCCGGGATGAGGTCGATGACCTTGCCCCCGCTCTGCTCGCGGTTCAATCGCTCCAAATACCGAAGCGCGGAAAAATCGTTCAAGGCGAAGCCCACCGAATCGAAGATCGTCACGTCGCGATCATCCGTCCGCCCGAGGTGCTTGCCTGAGAATACGTCGGCGAGTTCGATTACGCCCTCGGATGACGCCAGCTGCTGGATTTCTCCCTCGATTCGCGCCTGGGGCTCGAATTCCACGACGATGCGCGCGCGCGGGGAGCGCAGAATATCGGCGTGCAGCTCCGTCTTGCCCGGACAGTCGCCGCCGACCGCATTCAAGTGCATTCCCGGCTCGATCATGTCGGGCGTCAGTATCAGCGCGTTGCGCTTGTCCGCCGTCACCGTGGTCACGATGTCCGCGCCGCGAACCGCCTCGCGCGTGCTGGCGCAGGCGATCACCTTGAGACCCGCCAGTCCTTCGGCCTCGAGATTGAGCTTGAGCTTGGCGGTGGCCTCGGGGTCGGTATCGAACAGCCGAAGTTCGCGGATGCCGAGCATGTGGTGAAAGGCGATCGCCTGGAACTCGCTTTGAGCCCCATTGCCGATGAGGGCCATCACCCGGCTGCCGGCGCGGCTCAATCTGCGGGCGGCCAGCGCCGAGATCGCGGCGGTTCGCAGCGCCGTGACGAAAGTCATTTCGGAGAGCAGCATGGGGTACCCGGTGGCCACATCGGCCAGCACGCCGAACGCGGTGACCGTGAGCAGGCCGGCGGCGGTGTTGCTCGGATGGCCGTTCACGTACTTGAACGAATACAGGCGCCCGTCGCTGGTCGGCATCAACTCGATGACGCCGGCGGCGGAGTGGATGGCATGCCGCGCCGATTTCTCGAAGTCGCCCCAGCGCAAATAATCCGCCTCGATCTCTCCCGCCAGCGTCTCGATGAAGCGGGCGAGCCCCGCCCGGGAAACCAATTCACTGACGCGCGCCGTGCCGATATAGCTGACCATGATGTTCTCCCCCGTACCGAGCCGCAGTGTGATGCCGGCGTCCGCTAATTAAAAGACAGAAAAATGTCAATAAAGCGCATATAGTCGCGCATATTGACAGCGATACATGTCATTTTGTGGACAATACCGACCGACATCTCCTCTCCTTGCTGCGCAACGATGCGCGCATGACGGTTGCCGCCATGGCGAAGGCGGTCGGGGTCTCGCGGGGTACGGTGCAGAACCGCATCGCTCGCCTGGAAGCCGACGGCATCGTGCTCGGCTACACGGTGCGCCTCAAGAGCTCCGCTGAGGATCAGAGCGTTCGGGCGCTGATGACCGTGGCCGTGGAGGGCAATCGGACCGACGAGGTGCTGAAGGCGCTACGGGGCGATCCGGCGGTATGCGCATTGCACACCACGAATGGGCGTTGGGACATCGTCGCCGAGCTGCGTACCGATAGCCTCGAGGCCGTCGATCGGGTGTTGGGCCGGATCCGCCTCATCGACGGAATCTCGAACACGGAAACCAGCTTGCTGCTCTCCACGCACAAGTAAGGGTCGACGGGCAACGCGCCGCCGGCGCCGTTACCCCGCCGGCAGCTCCGCCAGGAATACGTTGACCGCTCCGGCCGCGCCGCCGGCGGCCGCGACATGCACGTTCCGGTCGCCGCCCGCGAGTAGCGCGAGGTCCCAGGGCTCGAGCACGCTCGTGCCTCCATCGGACCTCAGCTCCACCGCCGCATCGATGGCGAACACCAGCATCGATTGAGCGTTGCCGACACTGAGGGAACGCGCCTCCCGCAACGCCTGCACGCGAGCCCGCGCGGGAGGCAGCGCCTTCGATACCATGAGGTTCAAATCCACACAGGGTCCATCCACGAGGTCGCACTGCGTGGCCAGGCCGCCGTCGAATTCCGCCAGGTCGCCGACTCTGCGCAGTTCGCGCGCCCGCGGCCGCGGTCCGCCGGCCACCGCGGCCCCCGGGCCGCTCGAGAATTTCAGCACCGCGCCTGCGCCCTTCAGCAGCACCATGAAACGGTGGTAGGCGGCGAAATCCGAGAAGGGGCCGGAAGCGTCGATCCGGGCGACGCTGACCCGCCAATCGAACGCATCGGCGTCAGGCGGCACCCGAAGGGCTTCGTGAGTGACGCCGCCGCCGTTCTTCCAAGGCACCGCGACGAACGAGGACTGTCGAACGATGTGCATGTGTCAAAATGATACCGGACTATGAAAGATCCTTTCGATGTGGCGATCATCGGCGCGGGAATCGCGGGCCTTGCGGCCGGCCGGCTGCTCGCGCGTGCGGGACGGCGCGTGGCGATCATCGAAGCACGCGATCGGGTGGGCGGTCGAATCCATACCCGTCATGTGGCGCCGAGCATCCCCATCGAACTCGGCGCGGAATTCATACATGGCCAGCCCCCCGCACTCTGGGGGCTGATTCGCGAGGCCAGCCTGTCCACTTACGAAATCGAAGGCTCCGAGCTCATGTATGAGGGGGGGCGCCGGAGCGCCCGGGGCGATCTGCCGAACCACGCTCATCGTGTCCTCGACGACATGACGGAATGGCTGGCACGGCAGCCCGAAGGAACCGACCTGACGTTCGAGCAGTACCTGCGGTCGAACCCCACGGAGCCGGACGCCGCCAAAGCCGCGGCAACGTACGTCGAGGGGTTCAACGCGGCGGACCAGCATCGCATCGGCATCGCCTCGCTCGCCAAGCAGCAGCGCGCGGAGGATGCCATCGAGGCGGACCGGCTGTTCCGTGTCACCGCGGGTTACGCCGCGGTAACTGAATTCCTGGCCTCCGAGTTCGCGCGGGCCGGTGGGACGCTCGAGCTGGAAACACCGGTCCGGCGCGTCGAGTGGAGCCGGGGATCGGTTGCAGTGCTGGCACGCGCCGCGCGCGCTCCGGAGCGGCGAATTCACGCGCGGCGCGCGCTCATCACCGTTCCCTTGGGTGTGCTGCAGGCGGGCAGCATTCGATTCGAGCCTGCTCCGACCGAGATCTTGAGACAGGCCGACCGGCTGGCGATGGGCCCCGCCCGGCGGGTGGTGCTCGTCTTCGCCGCCAAGCTCTGGCCGGACAATATGAGCTTTCTGTTCACGCCGTCGGAGACGCCCCCGACCTGGTGGACCCCCATGCCCAACGGCGCCCCCATCATCACCGGCTGGGCCGGCGGCCCGAAAGCCGCTTCCCTGGAGCGAGTTGCGGGCCCGGAAGGCGCTAAGGCGGACGTATTGAGCGTGTGTCTGGCGACGCTCGCCAAGGTATTCAACCGCCCTCGGTCCGAGCTCGAGGGATTGCTGTCGAGCTGGCACACGCACGATTGGTCGACCGATCCGTATGCCGGCGGCGCATACAGCTATGTCCCCGCGGGCGCCATGGACGCACCCGAACGGATGACTCGTCCCGTCGAGGACACTCTGTATTTCGCCGGCGAGCACACCGATGCCACCGGCCATTGGGGCACGGTCCACGCAGCGCTTCAATCAGGCACATTGGCCGCAGATCGGCTACTTCGCTCGCCCGGCCTCGGCTAAAGTCCTACAGGGACCCCCCCCGGCGGCTTACATCTCGGGAGGATGAGGGCCCCTATGCTCCGAGACCCTATGTTTTTTGGGAGCTGATCACTTTGTTGACCGAGCACGACATCTACCTGTTCAAAGAGGGAAGCCACGGCGAGCTTTATGCCAAGCTCGGGTGTCACCTGCTCGACCACGGCGGGGCCGCGTTCGGCGTCTGGGCGCCGAACGCGGCCAAGGTTTCGGTCATCGGCGACTGGAACGGCTGGGGGGCGCAAGAGGACGCTCTCGCTCGGCGCGGGGACGGATCCGGCATCTGGGAATGCACCGTCCCGGCCGCACAGCGCGGGCAGGCGTACAAATATCGCATCACCTCGGCGGTCAACGATTACTCCGGAGACAAGGCGGATCCCATCGGCTTCTACTCGGAGCTCGCACCCGCCACCGGCTCGAGGGTGTGGTCGCTCGAGTGGGGCTGGCAGGATGCGAAGTGGATGGAAACGCGCGGCGCCCGCAACGGCCTCGACGCCCCGATGTCCATCTACGAGCTGCATCTCGGATCTTGGAGGCGCAAGAACGGGCAATTGCCCAATTATCGCGATATCGCCCACGAGCTCGCCGACTACGTGGTGAATCTCGGGTTCACACACGTGGAGCTGATGCCGGTCACCGAACATCCGTTCTACGGTTCCTGGGGCTACCAGACCACGGGATATTTCGCGGCGTCGGCGCGCTACGGCACGCCGCAGGACCTCATGTACTTCGTCGATCACCTGCACCAAAGGGGCATCGGGGTGATCCTGGACTGGGTACCCTCGCACTTTCCCACCGACGCGCACGGCTTGATCTATTTCGACGGCACGCATCTCTACGAACATTCCGACTCGCGCCAAGGCTTTCATCCGGAGTGGAACTCCGCCATCTTCAACTACGGCCGCAACGAAGTCCGCAGCTTCCTGGTTTCGTCCGCGCTGTTCTGGCTGAAGCATTACCATATCGACGGACTGCGGGTCGATGCGGTCGCCTCCATGCTCTACCTCGACTACGCGCGCAAGGAGGGCGAATGGATACCGAATCGCTTCGGCGGCCGTGAAAACCTCGAGGCCATCGAGTTCCTGCGCGCCTTGAACCGCGCGGTGTACCGGGATCATCCGGACACGACGACGATCGCCGAGGAATCGACCGCCTGGCCGATGGTGTCGCGTCCCACCGATATGGGCGGCCTCGGCTTCGGCCTGAAATGGAACATGGGCTGGATGCACGACACGCTGAAATACATGCAGCAAGACCCGCTGTATCGGCGCTATCACCACGGACAGCTGACGTTTTCGTTGATCTATGCCTTCAACGAGAACTTCGTATTGCCGCTGTCGCACGACGAGGTCGTGTACGGCAAAGGCTCGCTCATCGGCAAGATGCCGGGCGATGGCTGGCAGCAGTTCGCGAATCTCCGCGCGCTATTCGGCTACATGTGGGGCCATCCGGGCAAGAAGCTCTTGTTCATGGGCGGGGAGTTCGGCCAGCGACGCGAATGGACTCACGAAGGCGAACTCGAGTGGTGGGTCACCGGGCTCCCGGAGCACGCCGGCGTGCAGCGTTGGGTGAGCGATCTGAACCGCGTATACCGGAGCGAGCCCGCCTTGCACCGGATCGATTTTTCGCCGGACGGATTCGAATGGCTGGACGTGGATAATGCGGAGGCGAGCGTGATCGCATTTTTACGCAAGGGCGGCGGCGATGCTCCGCCCGTGCTCGTGGTCTGCAATTTCACGCCGGTTCCGCGCACCAATTTTCTGATCGGCGTTCCAAAACGCGGCGTCTGGCGCGAGATCTTGAACAGCGATGCGCGTGAGTACGGTGGCGCTGGCTGGGGAAATCTCGGCGCGGTGGAGTCGGTTCCCGTCACCACTCACGGCCGGGTCGAGTCGGTGAACCTCACGCTGCCGCCGCTCTCGACCATCATGCTGCGTTGGGAGCCTCATGGCTGAACGGCGAGGCAGAGTGGGACCGCGCGGCGGCGAGGCCAAGGAACCTCGCCGGCCGATGGAGGCGCAGCCGCATCGCGACGGCCGAACCCGCGCCATCATCGACTTCCTCTCGCCCACCGTCGACTGCGGACGCTTCCCCGCCAAGCGCATCGCGGGCGAGCCGGTACGCATCGAGGCCCATTGCTTCGCCGATGGGCACGACAGGCTGCGGGTGTCGATGCACTGGCGGGCGCTCGCGGGCTCCGCAGCGTCGCCGCAGGAGACGGATCTGTCGGCACAGGGCAATGACGTGTGGACCGCCGAATTCACCCCTCCCGCGCCGGGCCGCTACCGGTGCGAGATATCCGCCTGGGTGGATCACTTCGAGTCGTGGCGCGCGGAGCTGGAGCGGCGCGAGGACCTCGCCGACGTGCGGGCGGCGCTCGAGGTCGGCGCCGCGCTCGCGCTCGAGGCCGCCGCACGAGCTCGGGAAAACGACGCCGCCACACTTGCCGAGTGGGCCTCGCTGCTGCGCGATCGGGCGAAGGACCATTCGGTCGGCGCGTCGGACACGGCCTCTCTCAAAGCGCTCGCGCTCGATCCGGCGCGGGCCAGCCTGGTCGCGCGCTATCCCGATCGACGGTTCGCGGCTGCCGCCTCGCTCGACGTTGCGGTGAATCGCAAGCGCGCGGAGTTCTCGAGCTGGTACGAATTGTTTCCGCGCTCCGCCGCCTCGGAGCCGACCCGCCACGGCAATTTCAAAGACGTCGAGGCGCGGCTCCCGTACGTCGCCGAGATGGGCTTCGACGTACTTTACTTCCCGCCGATCCAACCCATCGGCCGCGTCAACCGCAAGGGCGCCAACAACGCGCTTGCGGCAAGGCCCGGCGATGTCGGCAGCCCCTGGGCCATCGGCTCCGCCGAGGGCGGGCACAAGCAGATTTTGCCGGAACTGGGGTCCTTGGAGGATTTCAAGAGCCTCATCGTGCGGGCGCGCAGCCTCGGTTTGGAGATCGCCCTCGACTTGGCGTTCCAGTGCGCTCCGGACCACCCGTACGTGCATGAGCATCCCGGCTGGTTCAAGCACCGCCCCGATGGCAGCGTGCAGTATGCGGAGAATCCTCCGAAAAAGTACCAGGACATCTACCCGTTCGATTTCGAGACCGACGACTGGCGCGCGCTCTGGGAAGAACTCAAGAGCGTGATCGAATTCTGGGTCGAGCAGGGTGTGAGGATCTTCCGCGTCGACAATCCGCACACCAAGGCATTTGCGTTCTGGGAATGGGTCATCGACGAGATCCGGCGTGCAACCCCGGATGTGATCTTCCTGGCTGAAGCCTTTACCCGGCCGAAGGTGATGCACCGCCTGGCGAAGCTCGGCTTCACCCAGTCCTACACCTATTTCACCTGGCGCAACACCAAGCGGGAGTTGACCGAGTACTTTACGGAGCTGGCGCAAGGGCCCGGACGGCAGTACTTCCGCCCCAATGTCTGGCCGAACACGCCCGACATTCTGCAGGAAACGCTTCAATCCGGGCTCCGCGCCGTGTTTGCGGCGAGGCTCATTCTGGCGGCGACGCTCTCCGCCAACTATGGGATCTACGGGCCGACTTTCGAGCTCATGGAGAGCGCCGCGCGCGAGCCGGGCAGCGAGGAGTATCTGGACTCCGAGAAGTACCAGCTTCGCCACTGGCGCCTCGATCGGCCCGACAGCCTGCGCTCACTGATCGCGCGGATGAACCGCGCACGCCGCGAGAACGTCGCACTGCAATCGGACCGCTCGCTGCAGTTCTGCGAAGTGGACAACGACTCGCTCATCGCCTACCTCAAAAGCGACGGGGCGAGCGGCAACATCGTGCTCACGATCGTCAACCTGGATCCGCACCACGTCCAATCGGGTTGGGTGGAACTGGATCTCGAGGCGATCGGTCTCGACCCGGCCAGGCCCTACCAGGTACATGACGTCCTGAGCGAGCAGCGCTACCAGTGGCGCGGCGGCCGAAATTTCGTAATGCTCGATCCGGCGCGCCTGCCGGCGCACGTATTCGTGTTGCGCCGGCACCTGCGCAGCGAGCATGATTTCGACTACTTCGTGTAAGACACGAGGCCTTCATGAACGACGGTGCACCTCCTGTCCTCGATCCCGCGACGCTGTCCGGGCTCGGTGTCGACGATCCGCTCTGGTACAAGGACGCGGTCATCTATCAGCTGAACGTCAAGTCCTTCCTGGATTCCAACGGCGACGGCATAGGCGACTTTCAAGGCTTGACGTCCAAGCTCGGCTACATCCGCGATCTGGGTGTCAACACCATCTGGCTCATGCCGTTCTATCCGTCGCCGCTCAAGGACGACGGCTACGATATTGCCGACTACAAGAACGTGCACCCGCAGTACGGAACGCTCGATGATTTTCGGGTCATGCTGCGCGCGGCGCACGGCCTCGGATTGAAGGTCGTGACCGAGCTGGTCATCAATCACACCTCCGACCAGCACCCCTGGTTCCAAGCGGCTCGCAGGGCGCCTCCCGGGTCGCCCGAGCGGGAATTCTACGTGTGGAGCGACACCGACCAAAAGTACCTCGGCACGCGCATCATCTTCCTCGACACCGAGACCTCCAACTGGACCTTCGATCCGGTCGCCAGGCAATATTACTGGCATCGGTTCTTCAGCCACCAGCCGGACCTGAACTTCGACAATCCGCGGGTCATGAGCGCGGTGCTCGAGATCATGCGCTTCTGGCTCGATATGGGCGTGGACGGCTTCCGCTTGGACGCCATTCCGTATCTCGTGGAGCGCGAGGGCACGAATAACGAGAATCTGCGCGAGACGCACGATGTCATCAAGCGGCTGCGTGCGGCGATCGACGCCAACTACAAGAATCGCTTCCTTCTCGCCGAGGCGAACCAGTGGCCGGAAGACGTACGCGAGTACTTCGGCGACGGCGATGAATGCCACATGGCCTATCACTTTCCGCTGATGCCGCGGATCTACATGTCCATCGCGCAGGAGGACCGCTACCCCATATCCGAGATCATGCAGCAGACGCCCGACATTCCCGATAGCTGTCAGTGGGCGATCTTTCTGCGCAATCACGACGAGTTGACCTTGGAAATGGTTACGAGCAAGGAGCGCGACTACATGTACACGACGTACGCCTCGGACGTGCGGGCGCGCATCAACCTGGGGATCCGGCGGCGCCTCGCGCCCCTGATGGAGAACGATCGCGACCGCATCAAGCTGATGAACAGCCTGCTCTTGTCGATGCCCGGATCGCCGATCGTCTACTATGGCGATGAGATCGGCATGGGCGACAACGTATTCATCGGGGATCGCAACGGCGTCCGCACGCCCATGCAGTGGAGCCCGGATCGCAATGCCGGGTTCTCCCGCGCCGATCCGCAGCAGCTGTATCTGCCGCCGATCATGGATCCGATTTATGGCTACCCGTCGGTCAACGTGGAGGCGCAATCCCGCGACCCGAGCTCACTCCTCTCCTGGACCAAGCGCATGCTCGCGGTGCGTAAGAATAGCCAGGCGTTCGGGCGCGGAACACGCCGCTTCCTGCGCCCCGGCAACCGCAAGATCCTGGCTTATCTTCGCGAATACGGCGACGACAGCGTTCTTTGCGTGGCCAACCTGTCGCGCTCCGCCCAACCGGTGGAGCTCAACCTGCCGGAATTCAAGGGGCGCGTCCCCGTGGAGGTGCTGGGCCGCACGACGTTCCCGCCGATCGGCGATCTGCCCTATCTGCTGACGCTGTCCGGCTACGGCTTTTATTGGTTCAAGTTGACCAAGGACGCGGAGGCGCCGTCCTGGCACGAGCAGGTCCTCTCACTGGACGAGCGCCCGGTTCTCGTGCTGTTCGACGGCTGGAGCAGCTTGTTCCGCGACCGCGTGGTGCCCTGGCGGATCGGCATGGCGGAGAAGACCCGTGCGCAGTTGGAGACCGATACCCTGCCGCGCTTCATCGAGACACAGCGCTGGTACGCCTCCAAGGGCACGCCCATCGAGCGCGCGCGCATCGCCGATCACGTGGTGTGGCAGGAGGGCAAATCGAGCTGGGTCGTCGCCCTCTTGGATGTCACCGCGGGCGGCGAGACGCACGGTTACTTCATGCCGCTGGCGCTCGCCTGGGAGGAGCGGGACGAGGAGCGCGTGCGCAACCTCTCGACGGCCGCCATCGCCAGGATTCGGCAGCAATCCAGCGTCGGTGTGCTGGGCGACGCGTTCGCCGACGAGGTGTTTTGCCGGGCGCTGGTCGCCGCGATGGCGCAGCCGCGCGAGATCGCGACCGCGCAGGGTAAGCTGGAGTTTAGCCCCACCGCCGCCTTCCACCGCCTCGCCGGGGATGATCCCCGCTCGCTCCCCGCCGCGCGCCCGCAGGGGTCGAGTTCCAACACGATCGTGGTTCTCGGGGAGCGCCTCATTCTCAAGGGCTACAGAAGGCTTCGCGCCGGCGCGAGCCCTGAGCTCGAGATGGGCATGTATCTCACTGATACCGTGCATTTCGCCAATTGCGCGCCGCTCGCCGGCGTCCTGCAATACCGGGACAAGGACGGCGAGCCGTGCCTCCTCGCGATGCTTCAGGCCTACGTCGCGAATCAAGGCGACGGTTGGACGTGGTCGCTCGAGTACCTGCGGCGCCATCTCGAAGAGCACCGGACGGCCCCCGCCGCCGACGTGCCTGCCGCGAACTTGCACGAGGGCTATCTGGCGATGATCCGGGTGCTCGCGGTTCGCACCGCGGAACTGCATCGGGCATTGGCCACGCCGACGAAGGACGCCGCATTCGAGCCCCAGCCGATCGCGCACGCGGATCTCGAGGCGTACAAGCAGCGCGCCACGGAGGAGGCGAAGAACGCGCTCGGCTTGCTGAAAGCCCACTTGAACGAGCTCACGGCGCCGGATCGGGAGAAGGCCAATGCCCTCCTCGCGGCCCGCGACGAGATTCTCAAGCGCATCGCAACCTGCATCGCCTCCGAGCCCAAGGGGACGAAGATCCGCATCCACGGCGACTATCATCTCGGACAGGTTTTATTGACCCGCAACGACTTCATTCTCATCGACTTCGAGGGCGAGCCCGGCCACAGCCTCGAGGAGCGGCGCGCGAAGCAATCGCCGCTGCGCGACCTCGCCGGAATGTTGCGCTCGTTCAGCTACGTCGAACACAGCGCGCTCAGAAACGTCGTGCACAGCGAAGTCGAGCTTGCCAAGCTCGCGCCGCTTGCGCGCAGCTGGGCGGTCGACGTGAGGTCGGCCTTCCTGTCCGCCTACGATGCCGCCGTCCGCGGCGCCGCACTGTACGATGGACTCATGCCGGGAACCGGTCTGCTCGGGTTGTTCGAGTTGGAGAAGGCGCTGTACGAGCTGCGTTACGAAATCGGCAACCGCCCCGCTTGGGCGGGCATACCCTTGCAGGGCATTCTAGAGTGGGGCGTGACATGATTGATCGGGCGATGCGCTTCGCACGCCCCGGAGGTATTCATGCAAAGTCTTGATGTATTGCCGGATGCCGCGCGAGAGTTCCTGCACCAGATTGCGCTGTTCCTTCCCCGGGTGACCATGGCGGCCGCGATCATTCTGGCCGGCTGGCTGATCGCCAAGGCGATTCGCTTCGCCGTCGAACGGGGGTTGCGCGCCATCAATTTCAACGTGCTGACCGAGCGTGCGGGCACCGACCATTTTCTGCAGCAGGGAGGATTGAGCGGCGATACCACGACCTTGTTCGGTCTGTTCGCCTATTGGCTGGTGATATTGGCTGCGCTGATGAGCGCCTTCAATACGCTCGGTCTGACGCACGTCACCGATGTGCTGCATCAGATGGTGCTGTTCGCGCCGAAATTGCTGGTCGCCATGCTGGCGCTGGTGTTCGGATCGTATTTCGCCCGTTTCGTCGGCAGCGCGGTCACGACCTATTGCGTGGAAGCGCGCATTCCGGATGCGGATCTATTGGGTAAGCTCGCTCAATATCTCATCATGGCTTTCGTGATCATGATCGCGTTGAGTCAAGTGGAGGTCGGCGGCGACATCGTCCAGCGGACGTTTCTCGTCATCTTGGGCGGCATCGTGCTGGCGCTCGCGCTGGCGTTCGGTCTCGGCGGCAAGGAATGGGCGGCGGCGCTGCTCGAGCGCTGGTGGCCGCGCCACGGTCGCAAAGACGGCAATTGACCGCGGTGGAGAGGCGATTAGTGTAGCGCTTATCTGCTAGCATTGCATCCCCATGCACCCCCTCATGGTTCCCCTTGGATTCGTCAGCTTGATCGCCGCGGCGGGATACATCGTCCTGGCTGCTCTGGCGGCAATGGCGGGACACAGGGGCGGGCTGCCGGATTCATCGCAGACCAAGCCGCCCGTGACCATTCTGAAGCCGCTGTGCGGGGCGGAGCCCGGGCTCTACGGGAACCTGCGCTCGTTTTGTACCCAGAACTATCCGTATTTCGAGATCATATTCGGCGTGCGCGACGCGGCCGATCCGGCATGCCCCATCGTCGAGCGCCTGATCGCGGAGTTCGCGTCGCTGCCTATCAAGTTGATCATCGACCCGAAGCTTCATGGCAGCAACCGCAAGGTCAGCAATTTGATCAATATGCTGCCGCACGCCGATCACGAGCTGTTGGTGATGGCGGATAGCGATGCGCTCGTGCGCGCCGATTACCTGTCGACGGTGACGGCGCCGCTGCGGGATCGCGAGGTCGGCCTCGTCACCTGCCTTTATCGCGCAATCCCCACGAGCGGCATTTGGTCCCGTCTGGGAGCCATGTACGTCAACGATTGGTACATGCCCATGGTCCTGCTCAGCTGGATGCTCGGGTATCGGGGTTACGTTTCCGGGCAAACATTGTGCATTCGGCAGTCGACGCTGCGGACGATCGGAGGGCTCCAAGTGCTCGCCAATCAACTGGCTGAAGACCATCGCCTGGGGCAGTTCGTTCGCGGATTGAACTTGAAGATAGAGCTGTCGCCCTACTTGGTCGAGGGCGAACACCACGAGACCGACCTTCGATCCATGATGAGTCACGAGCTGCGATGGATGCGCACGATCCGGGCACTTCGGCCGCGGAGCTTTGCCGGATTATTCCTGACGTTCAGCCTTCCGCTGGCGCTGCTCGGCATCGCTTTGGTGGTGGCCGCCGCGCCGGCGACTTCACCCGCGGCCTGGGGGCTTTTCGGCGGCTGCTTGATCGCACGCGTCGCCCTGCATGTCGGGCCGCGGATCAGACACGGGCAACCCATCCTGTCGGACCTGTGGCTCTTGCCGTTCTCCGATCTGTTGCTTTTTTGGGCATGGTGCCGCAGCCTGTTCACCTCCCGCATCGCTTGGCGTAATCAAGAATTCGATGTAGACGCGGACGGCGTCATGCACCCGATGCCGTGAAAGTCGCGGTTTATCTCGGAGGCCTTCTCGGCGTGGCCTTGCTGATCGGCATCGCCGTGCACGCCGATTTTACGGCCATGGCCCACGCCCTCGAATTGGGCGGCCTGTCGTTGCTCTGGGTCCTGCCTTATCGCGCGCTGTTTTTCCTCCTGTATGCGATCGGCTGGCTGGCCCTCTTGCGTCCTGATGAAGCAGCCCGCCGCGCGGGGCTCGGTTATTTCTTTTGGGCGACCGCGGTACGCGACGCCGTGGATCGGCTGCTGCCGGTCGCCAGCGTGGGCGGAAGCCTCGTCGGCGTACGTATTCTGCGCTGGCGCGGCATCGCAGGGGCGGCGGCGGCGGCGAGCGTGATCATCGAAATCGTCCTGACCTTGATCGTGATCTATCTGTTCACCGCCATAGGCCTGATGCTGCTGGCGGAATATGGCACGCGTAGCCATGAATTTCACCGCGTGCTGAGCGTGTTCCTGCTCAGCCTGCCCGTTCCGGTCGTCGTGTTGATGCTGTTGCGAAACGGCGCGGTTCTGGAGCGGTTGAAGGCGTTCATTCATTCCATCGCGGGCGAGAGCGCGGCCTCGAAGGGAGCGGCCTCCTTGGATCACGAGATTCGCGCTTCCTTGCGCCGCCCACGCGGATTGTTGATTGCGGGCTCTCTGCAGCTGGTTGCGCTGCTCTCCGGGTCCCTGGAAATCTGGTTTGCGCTCCGGCTATTCGAGCATCCCATCGGCATCGATGCGGCGCTGGTGCTCGAAAGCATGACCCAGGCGGTGCGCCATATAGCCTTCATCGTACCGGCCGGCCTGGGCGTCCAGGAGGCAGGCCTGATCATATTCGGCCACGTCGTCGGGATCAGCAGCGAGATGGCGCTGGCGGTGGCGATGATCAAGCGGATGCGGGAAGTGATCTGGGGGGTGCCGTTTCTTCTCTCGTGGCAATGGCTCGAGGGCAAGCGCCTGCACCGGGCTTAGTTTCCGGCCGGCGCTGCGCGCTGGAACTCTTTAAATCCACTGTAATTCCAGTGCCTGAGCGCCAGAACGAAGGCCGCTCCGCGACGATCCACCCGTGGCCCCCGGTCCTCATCGATCACGTCGGCACACTGCCGAACCGCGCTTTTGAGCACCCGCCTCAATTGATCGAAAGCCGCGTCCGACACTTCAGCGCCGTGGAAAAGAAACTCTTCGTGCGGTCCGATGAAGTGACTGGAGGTGAATTCACGCAGAATTTTCTCGTGGATGAGACGCTGCACGGGTCCGCCGGGACGCCAGCTGAAATGCCTGTTCACCAACAGCTTTACACGGTTTCCCGGCTGCAGTTCGATGACTTTCAGTCGGTCCAACTTGAGAAAAAACCTCAACACCTCCCGCTCGGTGAACCTATAAGAACGCGCGATATCCTCGAGCGACATGCGATTGATGAGGAGCCAGGCAATCAGGAACAGCTTGGGGTCGGCGACGATCTGTTGTTCCTGCGCCAGCGTGAGCTGATTCGTCGCCGGGCGCTCGCGCGCTCGTGCCAATAGATCGGCGAGTTCCGTTTGCACCAATTCGCAGATCAGATCCACGCGTTCGAGCGACAGATCGCCGACCGAAAACAATCGCTTTACGCTGGCGACGCTCAAATTCAGCTTCTTGGCGACGGCTGCGTACGTCAATCCCTGCTGCCGCAGTGATCGTTTCAATTCCGAAATGATGAGTGAGCGCTGCGCCATGTGAGGCACCCCGTGTCGGGTAGGATCCCCAGAAGGTATCACGTAGCGATACCCTGACCTGCTTGGAGCGTCCGCGGCGGAAATGGTGGCGTATGGCAGCACTCGTTATCTAAGTTAGCGCACGGACACAAAACGGGAGTATCCATGCGCTTGATCTTCGGGATGACAGTGATCTTCGGGATGGCGGTGATCTTCGGGCTCTCGGGTTGCGCTGATGTGGCGTGCCTCGGGCCGTGCCACGCTCACGCCCGGAATTCGACCAGCTTGGTGGAATTTCTCTATCCGGCGGGAACCACGCCGCCACCGCGGGATGCCCAGCCGCAGCTTCGTCTCCCGTTGCGTGTCGGACTGGCCTTTTTACCCTCGAGCGGCGCCGAGGCGGAACAGGGCTTGGATGCCGCGCACAAGGAGGCGTTGCTGGAACAAATCAGAAGGCGCTTCTCGTCGCGAAAGTTCGTAGCGGACATCATCGTGATTCCCGACTACTACTTGCGCGGGAAGGCCGGCTTCGAGGGATTGGAAGGAGTGCAACGGCTGCACGGCATCGATTTGATGGCGCTGGTCTCGTATGACCAGGTTGAGCACGAGGACCAGAATGACTGGTCGCTGGGTTATGTGACGATCGTGGGTGCCTACGTCTTGAAAGGCACGCGTCATGATGTATCGACATTGGTGGATCTCGCGGTCGTCGACCCAGCTACACGGTCCCTGGTGCTGCGCGCGGGCGGGTTTGACACGAGACACGGGAATACGACGCTCGTGCGGGAAAATGTGGAGCTGCGGGATGAGGCTAAAGCCGGGTTCGATGCCGCCGCCGGGCAGATGATCGATCATTTCGATGCGGCGCTGGTCAAATTCGAGGGCGATGTACATGAAGGCAGGGCGAATGTGCACGTTGTGTCGAACCGAGCCGGCGGTGGTGGCGGGTCCTTGGATTGGCCGAGCTTGTTCGCTTTGTCGTTGCTTGCGGTGTCCGGCGGGTTTCGACGCAGATCGGGCAATGCTTGATCTAGAATGCCTGCATGCACGTCTCGGCATTTTTTTGCCAGCCCTGGCTCTCGTGCTCGCGCTCGCGCCGGCCCACGCCACCGTGTTCGAGTTGCCCGCCGATGGCTCGGCCGTCATCGGAACCGACACCACCATCACGACCCGCTACGAGGACACGCTGCTGGACATCGCCCGGCAGTACAGCCTGGGATATGACGAGATCATCCGCGCCAACCCCGGCGTGGATATGTGGATACCGGGCGAAGGAACCCGCATCACGCTGCCTGGCCGCCGCATCCTGCCGCCGGGGCCGCGCGAGGGCGTCGTCGTCAGCCTCCCGGAACACCGGCTGTATTACTTCCCGGCGGCGAAACAAGATGGAAAGCGGGTGGTGCTCACCTATCCGGTCAGCATCGGCAAGCTCGGCAAGAGCACGCCGCTCGGACAGACTCGAGTCATCGCCAAGATCGAACATCCCTCCTGGTATCCGCCGGCGTCGATTCGAAAAGAGCACGCCGATGCCGGCGATCCCCTGCCTGCGGTGGTCGGCCCTGGGCCGGACAACCCCCTGGGTGACTACAAGATAAGGCTCGGGTTCGGCAACGGAACGTATGAGATTCACGGCACCAACAATCCCACCGCGGTTGGCCTTGCGATCACGCATGGCTGCATCCGCATGTATCCGGAGGATGTCGCCGCGCTGTTTCCGCGGCTCCCCGTTGGCACGTCGGTGCGCCTCATCAACGTGCCGGTCAAAGTAGCCTGGATCGATGGCCAGCTGCTGCTCGAAGCCCATCCGCCGGTCGACGCGCGAGGCGACAGCTTCGAGCCCGACGTCGATCAATTCTCCAATCTGCTGCGGGCCGCGGTGGGGGACGCGTCGGTCGCCATCGACTGGGACTACGCGCGAGCGGTGTTGCAGAAGGCCGATGGAGTCATCGCGATCGTCGGCCTCGAAGCCGATCCGTCAACCCCCGGGCCGGATGGAGGCGCCGCGCGCCCGCCGACTATGTTCCGCTCGGCTCCGCATCGTTCTGGCAGGTGATCCTGTCGACGCTGACCCCCATGACATCGGTCGTATGCGCCCCTTCGGCCGTATCGAGGTATTGCCGATCGACCGCGATGGTGCGTCCGGAATGGGGAGAGACCTTGTAGCTGACGCGCCTCGATTCCGAGCGTGCGATGCCGTCTGCGGTCTTCCAGTGAACGCGGTAGTGAATCAGGCCGCTGCAACCGCTCGGCATGCAGCGCTGTCCGTCGATGCCGAAAGCGATGCGGAACTCGTCGCTATTCAACCGCATCACCAGAGGCGTGCCGACGAGAGAGACGGTGGGCTTGGCGGCAGATGCGGCCGTCGCACCGAGGGCCGTGCCCGCGGCCATGGCGCCCATCAAAAGCGCCGAAATCGTCTTCATCGTGATCTCCCTGGTTGAATGCGACATCGCCCTCGCACTGGTTGCGATGGGCGGACGATAGGCCCGTTCCCCGCACGGCGGCAAACGATGAATTCTGCACGGTGATCGAATTTTGCTCATGTCGCACTCGAGATATGCACCCCAGATCAGGTCCCCGTAATAATTCCTCCCAGGCTCCGGTCTCCTGATCACTTGCTGCAATTCACCCCAGGGGAGCAATCTCATGTCCACTTCACCGATGATTCGCCGACTGCATCCGATCGTCATCTGCCTCGCCGGCCTCGCCTGCGCCTCGCTGGCATCCGCCGACGATATGGCGTCGTTCGCCACCGGCGGCTATGCGCGGGGACTTCGCACCATGGACGAGATGCACAAGATCGATACCGACGGAGACGGCACGGTCTCGAAGCCCGAGTGGATCGCCTATCAGGAAAAAGTCTGGATCGTGCTCGATAAGGACAAGAAAGGAACGGTCGATGAACAGGAGTTCCTCACTCCGTCACACCAGATGGCAACCTTCGCGACCGGCGGGTACGCGCGCGGCCTTCAGACCAAGGCGATGATGCACAAGATCGACACCGACGGCGACGGCACGGTCTCGCACGATGAATTCATCGTCTACCAGACCCAGGTATTCGACATGATGGACAAGAACCATGCGGGATCGCTCGGGCCTCAGGAGTTCCTCGGCAAGTAGCCCTTCCGATCTGCCGCGCCTCGCGGAATCGATCATTGGGCTCTACAAAACCGAGGTGATCCGTCGGCGGAGTTCCTTGGCGAAACATCGAGGCGGTGGAGTTTGCAACGCTCGAATGGGTCGACTGGTTTAACAACGCCGGCTTCTCGAGCCGATCGGCAACGTACCACCTGCCGAATTTGAGCAAGAGTATTATGGTAGTCACGAGTCTCAAGCCATGGCGGCACGACTCACACTCGGGATCTCCGGAATTGCCGGGGCGGTTCACTACCTGCATTTTCTGGCCCGTAGCCGCAAAAATTGGGTTGCCGAGACAACTCTTATTTTTGTTACAGGGCGCAGGTTGGGCAGACGGGATCGATAGCGCACAGGCGATGACTTCGGCGGTGCCAGAGAGATCGGTGCCCCAAACACTCGATCCGATTGGACACGTGTAACTTGTCTGGATATAGCCGGTGTTCGGATTGTCGTTACAGGGGCCCCCGCCTACAGGGCATGATTGGACGCTGAATTCGTTCTGAGAGGGAATTCCATCGAAGGTGATGGTCCCCGGCGTCGGAATCAAACTATAAGCGGTGTAGATCTCCCCGTAGCTGGTTTGATCCACTGCGCTTTGCGCGTAGCTCCACGTGCTCGACAATGTGGTTGCATAGGGCGGCGGGGGTCACCGGCACCACAGGCGCCTAAAAACATCGGCTTGAACAATCGACAGGTCCCTGCCGAAATCGATTTCGGCTTTTTGTGGTGTAAAGCGACGTTTCGTTGCGAAGACCCTCACTGCTCCGGAACTTTTTACCCCCTCGGGCAATGCATCGCTCGCGGTCTCGTTACTGAGGCGGTCGAAGGTCGAGCCGATTTGCTGCGTCGTCATCCCTGAAGATCCGCGTCAAATCTGAAGTCTTCAGGCGCGGCCTCCTCCCACGCGTTTGATTTTCTTTGACTGTAGTGGCGCACGTTTCCGCGGAAACGTCTGTAGTGCAAAGGACGGCAAGGAGCACCGCTACTCGAGCGTGGTGGAGAACCGCCGTGTCGCCGGCGGCTGGGTGCTACAGCGGCACGTACTGTATTTGGGCGAAATCAACTCCTCGCAGGAACTCGCTTGGCGCAAGTCCATCGATGTGCTCGAGGACGGCGGGCCGGCGCCGATTGCCCGCCCCCCGGCCGCTGCCGCACTCATCCGCGCGTCACAGGCGCTCGATGGTGTGCCGGTCCATCACTGATCCGAAATACTTCGCCAAGGCTTCGGTGAACGGACTCGGGTCCGCGGCGGCACTTGCAAACAGCGTCATCGATGATTGAAATTTGAGGTAATCGGGATGCCCGAGGATTTCCTCGATCGACCACCCTTCCTGGGCGATCACGAGCCGGGTGCATTCGTTCAATCTCGGTCCGAGAACGGCATGTTGCAGATACGCTCTGGCTTCCTCGATCGACGAGATGGCATATCTCCGTGCCATGTCGCTGTGCCCAAGTCCCTGGATTTGCGGAAAGACGAACCACATCCAATGCGTTTGTTTGCGCCCTTGGCGGAGCTCACGCATGACCTGCGCATAGATGCCGCGCTGCGCATCCACAAAACGCTGGAGATCGTAGCGATCAGAGTTCATCCATCGATCACAGCTCGGCGATCTGCCTGATCGCGGCGACCAGCGCATCGCGGGACTGGGGGTCGGCAAATTTGACGATCAATTTGCCCGATCCGGCGGCCCGTTGATGCAGCTGTACGTGGAGCAACTTGGTCTTCAAGAGCTCGCTCACGACGGGTGCGGCGGATTCCTCCTCGGAGTCCTCGACCGTCTCGAGTGCCTTGCGCACGAGCTGCTCCGTCTCGCGTACCGAATATTCGCGGGCGGCAACCAGCTGTCCGAGCCGCAGGCGATCCGCATCGCTCTCGAGCCCGAGAAGCGCCCGCGCGTGTCCCATGGCGAGCATCCGCTGGTCGATCAGCGCGACGATCTCCGGCGGCAGCTCCAGCAGCCTCATGAGATTCGTCACTGCGGCGCGCGAGCGTCCGACGAGGTCCGCGATTTCCTGATGGGTCAGGGAGAACTCCTCGACCAGCCGCTTGAACGCTCTCGCTTCCTCCGCGGAGGTGAGTTCCTCGCGTTGGATGTTCTCGATCAGCGCCACCAAGGCGGCTTCCCGATCGGAGAACTCGCGCACGATGGCAGGGATGTCCTTGAGCCCGGCGAGCTGGGCTGCCTGCCAGCGCCGCTCGCCGGCAATGATTTCGTAGCGTGCACCGTCGTGCTGTCCGGCGGGCAACGGACGGATCACGATCGGCTGAAGCACGCCGTTCGCCTTGATGGAGGCTGCCAGCTCCTCGAGCGGTTCTTGCTGGATCTCGCGGCGCGGCTGAAACGCCCCCGGGCGCATGAGCGACACCGGCAAGGTCCCCCCGCCTCGGCTGGGGCTGACGGAAAGCTCGGCGCCGAGCAGCGCTCCGAGACCACGGCCCAATCCCCTGACTTCGCTCGACATCCCAGCCTCCCCGCCGACGAGGCGCCCGAGTACCATTCAGACCCTGAGTCATCCGCGCGGCGGTGACGAGACCCATCGCCGCGAGCACCATCCCTGCGTGAGAATACTATCTTTCGGCGCGCACTTCCCGCGGCCGAATAGCCCACCATCGGCGCCTGGGCCGTAACCGGGGCGGCCTACCTCCGCGACGCGGCCCGCCACTCGATCGAAATGATGACCAGGCCGCTCGACCCGATGAGCAGCGCCCCCAGGAGCACGAACTTGTCGGGAGGGCTTCCCCAAACGAGATATTGAATGATGAACGCCCACGCGAGGCTCGTGAACTCGAGGGGCGCGATGGTCGAGGCCGACGCACGCCGCAGCGCCTCGAACACCAGGAATTGAGACAGAGCGCCGGCCAGGGAGAGCGAGACCAGCAGCAGGCAGTCGGCCGGCGACGGCGTCTTCCAGACCCAGGGGAGCATCAGCCCGGCCAGAAAGAAGAATCCCAGGTTGGTCATGACCATGTTCACGCTGGTCGGCTCCGCGAGCTTGGTCAGGCGGATCAGGATGGTGGATATCGACCAAAGTGCCGCGGCCCCGAGGGCGAGGAATGCCGGCCCGGACGCGCCGGCACCCGGCCGGCAGGCGATGAGGACGCCGACGAAACCCATGGCAATCGCGACCCATCGCCCGGCGGTTACCCGTTCACGCAGAACGGGACCGGCCATGAAGGCGACGAGGATCGGTGAGCCGAAGTAAATGGTGACCAATTCGCCCAGAGCCAGATAGCGGGCGGCGGAGTAATACAGCGCCCACGCGGCCACGATGATGAGGGCGCGGGCGCCCAGGAGCATGCGGACCGGCGATTTGAAGGCGCGAGGGAAAGGCGCGATTCCGTTGACCGCGGTGATCAGCAGCAAAATGATGCTGCTTCGCACGAACATGATCTGCCAGACGGAAAGATCCCTGACGAGGAGCTTCACCAAGGCATCGTGAATGGGGAAGACGAAGAAGCCCGCGAGCCCGAATGCGACGCCCTGGATGCTGGAGCCGGACTGGATGCCTGCGCTGAGTTTGGATTCCGCCATCTACAAAAAAAGCCCCGGACTCTTTCGAGCCCGGGGCCATTTCTTTTGCTCGTATTCTAGTTGTCGTTATTCGGCTGCTTCTGTGTCCCCCGCCGGTACCGCATCGTCCGTCTCTCCCATGCCGCCGCTCACGTCCATGAAACTGCGGCGTCGGCCATCGTCCGAAGCGCGTCGACGGCGTGCATGATACGCGAAGCCGGTGCCCGCGGGAATCAGGCGCCCAACGATCACGTTCTCCTTGAGACCGCGCAGGTCGTCCTTCAAGCCCCGGACCGCAGCCTCGGTGAGGACGCGGGTGGTCTCCTGGAAGGAGGCCGCCGAGATGAAGGACTCGGTGGCGAGCGAGGCCTTGGTGATGCCCAACAGGAGCGGCTCCCAGGTGGACTGATGCTTGCCCTCGGTCCTCTGCTTGGCGATCACGTCCAACAGCCGGCCACGGTCCATCTGCTCGCCCTTGAGCAGTGCCGAATCGCCGGTATCCAGCACCTCGATCTTGCGCAGCATCTGCCGCACGATGACCTCGATGTGCTTGTCGTTGATCTTCACGCCCTGCAGCCGGTACACGTCCTGGATCTCGCGAACCAGGTAGTTCGCCAGCGCCTCGACCCCCTGAAGCCGCAATATGTCATGCGGATTCGGCTCGCCGTCGGCGATGACCTCGCCCTTCTCCACCTGCTCGCCTTCGAACACGTTGAGATGACGCCACTTCGGAATCAGCTCTTCGTACTTGTCGCTTGCCTCGTTGGTGATGATCAGGCGGCGCTTGCCCTTGGTCTCCTTGCCGAAGCTGACCGTCCCCGAGCGCTCGGCCAAAATCGCCGAATCCTTCGGCTTTCTGGCCTCGAACAGGTCAGCCACGCGCGGCAGACCGCCGGTGATGTCGCGGGTCTTGGAGGATTCCTGCGGGATGCGGGCGATGACATCGCCCACCGAGACCTTGGCCCCGTCCTCCAGGCTCACGATGGCGCCCGCGGGGAGCGCGTACACGGCCGGAATATCGGTATTGGCGAAGGTCACTTCCTTGCCCTTGGCATTGGTCAGGCGCACGACCGGCCGCAGATCCTTGCCTCCCGAGCCTCGCTGCTTGGGGTCCAGGACCACGGTCGAGGTCAGGCCGGTGACATCGTCCACCTGGGTGGCGACGGTGATGCCGTCGACGAAGTCGGAGAACTTGATCATGCCGGCGACTTCCGTCACCACGGGGTGGGTATGCGGATCCCAGTTCGCGACCGACTGACCGGCCGCCACGGTATCCGCATCGTTCACGGTGATGGTGGCTCCGTACGGGATCTTGTAGCGCTCGCGCTCCCGGCCGAACTCATCCACCACACCCAACTCGCCCGAGCGCGAGACGGCGACCAGATGGCCCCTCTCGTGACGCACGGTCTTGATGTTGTGCAGACGGATGGTGCCCTTGCTCTTGACCTCCACCCCGTTGGCCGCCGCAGCTCTCGAAGCCGCGCCGCCCACGTGGAAGGTGCGCATGGTGAGCTGGGTGCCCGGCTCGCCGATCGACTGCGCCGCGATGACGCCCACGGCCTCGCCGATGTTGATGCGGTGGCCGCGGCCGAGGTCTCGGCCGTAGCACTGCGCGCACACGCCGTAGCGGGTCTCGCAGGTGATGGGTGAACGCACCATGACCTGGTCGATACCCATCTTTTCGAGGAGCTTGACCAGCTTCTCGTCGATCAGCATGCCCGTCTTGACCAGCACCTCGCCCGAAGAGGCCACGACCACGTCTTCCGAGACGACGCGCCCGAGGACGCGCTCGCCCAGTCCCTCGACCACATCGCCGCCTTCGACGATCGGCGTGATCGACAGACCGTTGACGGTGCCGCAATCGATCTCGGTCACCACGAGGTCCTGCGCCACGTCGACCAGACGCCGGGTGAGATAGCCCGAGTTCGCGGTCTTGAGCGCGGTATCGGCCAAGCCTTTGCGCGCGCCGTGGGTCGAGATGAAGTACTGGAGTACGTTCAAGCCTTCCCGGAAGTTCGCGGTGATCGGCGTCTCGATGATGGAGCCGTCCGGCTTCGCCATCAGGCCGCGCATGCCGGCGAGCTGGCGAATCTGCGCCGCGGAACCGCGGGCGCCGGAATCGGCCATCATGAAGATGGAATTGAAGGACTTCTGACGGACCTTCTCGCCCTTGTAATTGGTCACCTCGTCGGTGCCGAGCTTCTCCATCATGGCCTTCGCCACCTGATCATTGGTGCGCGACCAGATGTCCACGACCTTGTTGTAGCGCTCGCCGTTGGTCACGAGACCGGAGGAGTATTGCTCCTGGATCTCCTTCACCTCTTTCTCGGCGGTCGACAGAATCTTGGTCTTTTGTTGCGGGACCACCATGTCGTCCACGCCGATGGAGACTCCGGCGCGGGTCGCGTAATGGAAGCCGGTGTACATCAACTGATCCGCGAATACCACGGTCTCCTTCAGGCCCACCGTGCGATAGCACATGTTGATGGTCCCGGAGATGGTCTTCTTGGTCATGTCCTGGTTGATGGCATCGAAGGACAGGCCGCGCGGCAAAATTTCGGACAACAGCGCCCGGCCCACGGTGGTGTCGACCACGCGCGTATTGGGAGCCACGTGTCCCTCGGAGTTCCTGACGTGCTCGGTCAGGCGAACCTTGACCTTCGCCTGCAGGTCGACGTTGCGGCTCTCGTAGGCGCGGTGCACCTCGGCCACGTCGCCGAACGCCATGCCCTCGCCCTTCGCGCCGACGCGCTCGCGCGTCATGTAGTAGAGCCCGAGCACCACGTCCTGCGACGGTACGATGATCGGGTCGCCGTTGGCGGGCGACAGGATGTTGTTCGAGGACATCATCAAGGCCCGCGCCTCGAGCTGTGCCTCGATCGACAGCGGCACGTGCACGGCCATCTGGTCGCCGTCGAAGTCCGCATTGAATGCCGTGCAAACCAGCGGGTGCAGCTGGATCGCCTTGCCCTCGATCAGCACCGGCTCGAACGCCTGGATGCCGAGGCGGTGCAGGGTCGGAGCGCGGTTCAGAAGCACCGGATGCTCGCGGATGACCTCCTCGAGAATGTCCCACACCTCGGGTCCCTCGCGCTCCACCAGGCGCTTGGCGGCCTTGATGGTCGAGGCCTCGCCGCGCAGCTGGAGCTTGGAGAAGATGAACGGCTTGAACAACTCGAGCGCCATCTTCTTCGGCAATCCGCACTGGTGCAGACGCAGAGTCGGGCCGACCACGATGACCGAGCGGCCGGAGTAGTCGACGCGCTTGCCGAGCAGGTTCTGACGGAAGCGGCCCTGCTTGCCCTTGATCATGTCGGCCAGGGACTTCAGCGGTCGCTTGTTGGTGCCCGTGATGGCACGGCCGCGGCGGCCGTTGTCGAGCAGCGCGTCCACGGCTTCCTGCAGCATGCGCTTTTCGTTGCGCACGATGATGTCAGGCGCGTTCAGCTCG
>Ga0187887_10000210_pt1 | contig 61376 bp, 50 predicted proteins | sample June2016WEW_7_10_FD_132977 | JGI IMG/M metagenome (GOLD analysis project Ga0187887, IMG submission 132977) | Peatland microbial communities from SPRUCE experiment site at the Marcell Experimental Forest, Minnesota, USA - June2016WEW_7_10 | ecosystem: Environmental > Terrestrial > Soil >... | reverse complement strand
CTGCAGCTTCCTCCGGATCCCGCCTCGCGATGGGCACCCTTGCTGTTCGGCTAACACTTCCCCTTGCCGGGTGTGTAGAGGACTTTCACCTCCTAGTGAGTGCGCCCTGCCGGGCGCACCAATGAAAACAGGACGGCGGTAAACCGCCGTCCTGTTTTATTGCTCCATCGATTTCAGGCTATTTTCGAGCAAATCGCCTTGGTCTGGGTGTACAGGCTAAGAGCGTCGTGCCCCATTTCGCGGCCCCATCCGGACTGCTTGTAGCCACCGAACGGCAACGCGGCATCGAAAATGTTGTAGCAGTTGATCCACACCGTACCAGCGCGTAAGTATTCCGCGGTGCGATGAGCCTTGCCGATGTCGCGGGTCCAGACCGCGGCGGCCAGGCCGTATTCGCTGTCGTTCGCACGCGGGAGAATTTCCTCGGGATCATCGAACGACATTACCGCGACCACCGGCCCGAAGATTTCCTCCTGCACCACCTTCATATTCTCGCGGGTATTCACGAGGACCGTAGGCTCCACGAAATAACCTTTGTCGCCTTTCTTGTGTCCGCCAACCACGGCCGTAGCCCCCTCGGAGAAACCTGATTCCAGATAGCCGCAGACTCGACTTAGCTGCTCCTCGGAAACGAGCGGGCCCATCTCCGTCTCCGGATCGAGCCCCGAGCCTACAGCTATTTTCTTCGCATAGCCGGCGACGCCTTCCACGACTCGGTCAAAAATCGGTTTTTCGACGTAGAGACGCGATCCGGCGCAGCAACACTGACCGTGATTGAAGAAGATGGCGCTCGCGGCTCCGGGGATCGCGGATTCGAGATCGGCATCTTTGAACACGACGTTGGGAGACTTGCCGCCAAGTTCCAGCGAAACTTTCTTCAAGTTGCCGGCCGCGGCATGGACGATCAGCTTTCCAACTTCCGTGGAACCGGTGAACGCGATCTTGTCCACATCTGGATGAGCAGCCAGCGCAGCGCCTGCGGCCTCGCCGTAACCAGGGACGATGTTCACCACGCCTTCGGGGAAACCCGCTTCCGTGATAAGTTCACCGAGACGGAGGGCCGAAAGCGGAGTTTGCTCGGCTGGCTTCAATACGACCGTGCAGCCGCAAGCTAGCGCAGGCCCAAGTTTCCACGCCGCCATTAACAGCGGGAAGTTCCACGGGATAATTTATCCTGCGACTCCCACCGGCTCTCGCAGCGTGTAGGCGAGATATTTTGCGCCGGGTGTATAGGGAACGGAAATCGGAATAGTGTTGCCCTCAATCTTTGTAGCCCATCCAGCCATGTAGCGAAACAGATCCACGGCCAAGGGCACATCGGCCGCCTTCGCAATGGCGAGAGGCTTACCGTTGTCGAGACTCTCGATATATCCAAACTCTTCGGTGTGCGCCTCGAGTAAGTCGGCCAGCTTCCAGATCAGGCGTCCCCGCTCGGATGCGGTCATCCGCCGCCACGGGCCTTGGTCGAAGGCCTTGCGTGCGGCCTTCACCGCCAGTTCAATATCTTCACGATCACCTTCCGCTACCTGAGCGAGAACCTCGCCGGTGGCGGGATTGTAAGTTGGAAAAGTCTTGCCGGAAACTGAGTTTACCCATTTTCCGTTGATCAACATTTTGCGCGGCTTATCGATAAACTCAGCCACCTGCGGGTGAATTTGCGGCGAAACTGCGATACCCATGCGTCCTCCTTGGACAACTAGAAGATCAGACGAAAAGCTGCACGAAGTGAAGCTACGATGCCGAGCGGATGAGAATAATGGAGATATGCTAGCCCCGAGCGAGAACAAAATCAATCGGAGGTGGGCTGGCTCCTGCCTGACCGGAAGTCGCATAATCTGAGCATGTGGGCAAGCAAGCGGCCACGGGTCAAGATCTGCTGTATTTCAAACGCTGACGAGGCCAGGATGGCCATTGACCATGGCGCGGCCGCGCTCGGCCTGGTTTCCGCCATGCCCAGCGGCCCCGGCGTAATTTCCGAAGAACAGATTGCAGAAATCGCCGCCTCAGTTCCTCCACCGATCGCAACGTTTCTGCTCACCGCGCTGCAGGACGCGGAAAGCGTCATCGTTCAGCAGCGCCGCTGCCGTACCAATACAATCCAGCTTGTCGATCAGCTGGTTCACGGTTCTTATGAAGATCTCCGACGGGCACTGCCGGGGATCTCGATCGTGCAGGTCGTGCACGTGACCGGGGAGGAGTCCATCGAGGAGGCGGTCGCGGCGGCGGCGCATGTGGATGCGATTCTGCTCGACTCAGGGAATCCCAAGCTCACGATTAAAGAACTAGGCGGCACAGGGCGGAAGCACAATTGGGTGTTGAGTCGTCAAATTCGAGAAAAGATCGACATTCCGATCTTTCTGGCGGGCGGATTGAAGCCGGAGAATGTACGCGAGGCAGTGCTGGAAGTTGGTCCGTTCGGAATCGACATCTGCACGGGGGTTCGCCGCGAAGGAAAGCTGGATGAAGAAAAATTGCGAGCGCTGTTTGCGAACTTAAATCCTGCAAACCTCGGTTGAGCGCAGCCAAGTCTTCCCGAGCGCCCGGTTTAATCGGAATCAATAAAAAGCGCTGGAGCGCTTCGGCAGGGTTTACAATGGCCCTCGATTTCTCGTTCATCGCCAGATGTCCTCCGTCATGCGCAAGAAAACAATGCCTGCCGACGTGCGGGCCAAATTGCTGCGGTCCGCCAAGCGAGTGATGAAGAACGCGCACGCGCCCTATTCGAAATTTCGTGTGGGTGCTGCCATTCTGCTTTCGAACGGCAAAACCTTCTCCGGTTGTAACGTGGAAAATGCCTCCTACGGCATGACCAACTGCGCCGAGCGCACGGCAATTTTTTCTGCCGTGGCGGAACTCGGTCCCAAGATCGAGATTCGCGCAGTCTCCGTGGTCAACGATCAAGGTGTGCCCTGTTCGCCCTGCGGTGCTTGCCGCCAGGTCATCTACGAATTCGGTCCTGACGCGACGATCTTCTTCCCAGGCGCTAAGGGACCGAAGCAGGCTCATATCACCGAACTTCTTCCGGAAGGATTCCGGCTGCAGTGAATCCATCGCTTGCTTCAGCGCAGACTTTTCGTGCCATTGACGTGATCCGTAAGAAGCGTGACGGTGGCGAGCTGTCTCGGGGTGAAATCGATTACTTCGTGAACTCGTACACCTGCGGTGAGATTCCCGACTATCAGGTTTCGGCGTGGCTGATGGCAGTTGTTTTGCGCGGCATGAGTCGTGCCGAGACTGCCGCATTGACCGATGCCATGCTGCATTCGGGAGAAATACTGGATCTGTCCTCATTGGCGGCGAGAAAAGTCGACAAGCATTCGACGGGTGGCGTTGGTGACAAAACTTCGCTTGTGCTGGCACCTCTTGCAGCCGCGGCGGGCGTCGCGGTTCCGATGATCAGCGGCCGCGGGCTTGGGCATACAGGAGGCACGCTCGACAAGCTCGAGGCGATTCCGGGCTTCAACGTGAATCTTCCTGTCGCTCAGTTTCGCCGTGTTCTCGAGGTGTGTGGTTGCGCCATGATTGGACAAACGGCTGAAATCGCGCCGGCCGATCGCAAGCTCTACGCGCTGCGCGATGTTACTGGAACGGTGGAAAGCCCATATCTCATTTGCGCGTCGATCATGAGCAAGAAACTCGCAGAAGGCATCGACGCGCTCGTCCTCGACGTGAAGACCGGTTCGGGGGCATTCATGAAAAATGAAGAGGACGCTGTCTTTCTGGCTGAACTCATGGTGGAAACCGGCGAGCGAATGAGCAAACCAGTGGTTGCGCTCATCACGGACATGGATCAGCCACTCGGCAGAATGATTGGCAACGCGCTTGAGGTTGTGGAAGTGGTGGAAGTATTGCGCGGGGAAGGACCGCGAGACTTGCGTGAACTGTGCCTTGAACTTGCGGGGTGGATGCTGCATATGGGCGGGGTTGCTGACACCGTCGCGGACGGAAAGAAGCAGAGTGAGAAATTGATCGCTTCCGGCAAAGCCCTGGACAGGTTTCGGCAGACGGTAGAGCTACAAGGTGGAGATCCGCGGACGATCGACGATCCAACGACGCTCCCGCAGGCGCAACACAAGAAGACGATTTCGAGCCCCAGGGCTGGATTTCTAGCATCTCTGCAGTGTGAGCAGGTTGGAACCGCATGTGTGATTCTCGGGGGCGGCCGCGAACGGAAGGAAGATTCCATCGATCCGGCAGTAGGAATCGTGCTTCACAAGAAAGTTGGCGACGCTGTATCCGCTGGCGACCCACTGGCGACAATTCACTACAACGCCGAAACCCGTGGGGCTCGTGCCCAACAATTGCTGACGGAGAGTTATCAGATTTCCGAGGCACCGGTCCGCGAGAAAAGGCCGTTAATCCATCGAGTGATCGGGAAAACCGGAGAGAAAAACTGAATGGGACGATTCACTGGAATCCTCGGCCTATTGACCATGCTCGGATTGGCCTACGCTTTTTCCAGCAACCGGCGCGCGATTCGCCTGAAAACGGTAGCGTGGGGCCTGGGCCTGCAGTTCGCCTTTGCCGTAGCCGTTTTGAGGATCGACGCCGGGCGGCGAGTTTTTCAGAAAGCCGGAGACGTGGTCCGTCAGTTGCTCAGCTACTCCTACGTCGGCTCGCAGTTTGTTTTCGGCGATCTCGGAAAGCAGGGCTCCCATCTCGGCTTCTATTTTGCTTTTCAGGTATTGCCGACCATTATTTTCATCTGCGCATTTTTCGCCGTGCTCTATCACTTCGGCGTGATGCAGTTTGTCATCAAGATTGCCGCCTGGGTCATGACCCGGGTGATGGGCGCCAGCGGCGCCGAATCGCTCAACATCGCGGCGAGTATTTTCATGGGACAAACGGAAGCGCCGGTGACCATTCGGCCGTTTCTGCCCGATCTCACTCGTTCAGAACTCATGACGGTGATGACCAGCGGCATGGCACATGTCTCCGGCGGAATCATGGCTGCTTACATCGCTTTTGGCATTGAACCCAAACACTTGTTGAGCGCCGTCATTATGACTGCGCCCGGAACGCTGCTAATGGCGAAGATGCTGGTGCCTGAAACCGAGAGTCCGAGAACTGCGGGACGAGTTGTCATGCCCGAAAGCGAAGAGCAAACTGAGAAGGAAGAGAATCTGTTGGGCGCGGTGGCTCGGGGAACAACCGACGGATTGCATATGGCGTTGAACATCGCCGCCATGCTAATTGCCTTCCTGGCCTTGATTGCGCTGGCGGACGGCATCCTTGGTGGAATTCATCACTGGGTGGCCTGGTTTCCGGAAAGTCTGGAGAAGATGTTCGGAGCTGTCTTCGCCCCAGTTGCCTGGGTGATTGGCGTTCCCTGGCACGATTGCGGAGTGATTGGAACCTTGCTTGGCACGCGCATGGTACTAAACGAACTGGTGGCGTTTTCCATGCTTGGCCCGTTGAAGGCGGCTCTCGATCCTCGCTCATTTACGATTGCTACTTTCGCACTTTGTGGCTTCGCGAATCTTAGCTCCATCGGAATCCAGATTGGGGGCATTGGAGCGCTCGCTCCGAACAAGAAAAGCGAACTGGCCCGACTCGGAATTCGAGCGATGCTGGCGGGAACGATGGCGAATCTGATGTCAGCATCGATCGCGGGCATGCTTTTATAACAAGCGCTTAATGGCGCGATGGTTTGTTATGCTACCCGTGTGTCACGCACCTTTCTAATCGATACCGATACAGCCTCCGACGATGCCGTGGCCCTCATCATGGCTCTGCGAGCCCCTAATGTGCGAGTGGCCGCGATCACGATGGTGGCTGGGAATGTGGACGTACAGCAGGCTACTCGTAACGCTCTCTACACGGTTGAACTTTGTGGAGCAGACGTTCCAGTCTATGTTGGAGCGGAAAAACCGTTGCTGCGTCCGTATACGAATGCGACTTGGTTTCATGGTCGCGATGGATTAGGAGACCACAATTATCCGCCGCCTCGCCGGTCTCCCGAACAAATGCACGCTGTCGACGCAATCGTTCGCACAATCGAGGAGAATCCTGGACTCGTCCTCGTTACGCTAGGGCCACTCACCAATGTCGCTCTCGCTCTGGCCAGAAAGCCGAGCATCGCAGCCCAGGTCAGCCGCTGCGTGGTCATGGGAGGTGCGCCGTGCTGTGAAGGAAACGTGACGCCAGCGGCCGAATACAACATCTGGGTGGATCCTGAGGCCGCGCGCATCGTCATGGTGAGTGGCCTTCCCGTTGAACTCATCGGTTGGCAACTCTCGCGCGGTGAGGCCGTGGTGAATGAGACAGACATGGAGTTCATTCAAGGATTCGACACTGAGCTTGGCCGGTTTGCCATCGAATGCAACAGTCACGCCCGTCACGCATTCAAACTGCAAACTGGAGAAGATGGAATTCGTCTGCCTGATCCGGTTACGATGTGCGTCGCTCTCGACCCAAGTGCTGGAACAGAGTGGAGCGAACACTATGTAGAGGTGGAGACGCAAAGCGAATTGACGCGAGGGATGACGGTGGTGGATCGTCTGAATGTGGCTACAGACGAACGCAACCGACCAATTTGGGCGCAGACCTTGCAGACTGATCGCAAATCAAGAGTGTGCTGGAGCATCGACACGAAGCGTTGGAAGGAAGCTCTCTTTTCAACTCTGCGCTAGAATTATGCTCCAGGCAGGGTGCCTTGACTAAGCATTCACTTGCGAATAGGTTGACCGCCTTAGAAATTCCCCCTGTCCGGCGCGGCCCAGAAACTTCTCTTCGTCCACCACGACGCGGCCGCGGGAAAGAACGACATCCGGCATGCCGGTCACTTGAATGCCTTCGAACATAGAGTAATCCACACGCATGTGGTGAGTCTTGGCGCTGATCGTGTGTTTACGTTTGGGATCGAAGATTACGAGATCAGCATCGCTGCCGACTGCAATCGTGCCCTTGCGGGGATACAAGCCGAAGAGCTTCGCCGGAGTCGTGGAAACAAGTTCAACAAATCGATTCACGCTGAATCGGCCTTGGGCAACGCCGCCGGAGTAAATCAAACTCATGCGATGTTCCACCCCTGGGCCTCCGTTTGGAATCTTGGTGAAGTCGCCGCGTCCAAGTTCTTTCTGCTCTTTGAAGCAGAAGGGGCAGTGATCGGTGGAGACGACCTGCAGATGATCGCGCTTGAGACCGTTCCAGAGTTTCTCCTGATGCCATTTTTCGCGAAGGGGCGGGGTAAATACATATTTCGCGCCTTCGAAATCGGGAACATCAAAGTTTTCGATTGATAGATACAAATATTGTGGGCACGTTTCCGCGTAGACCGGAAGGCCACGGTCACGCGCCTCTCGAACTTTTTCGAGAGCCTCATTGCAGCTCAGATGCACAATGTAGATGGGAGCTCCCGCCATCTCTGAGAGCGCAATCGCGCGCGAGACGGCTTCGGCCTCCGCCGTGGTGGGCCGAGTGAGAGCATGATACTTCGGCGCTGTCTTTCCTTCCGCCAGAGCTTGCTGCACGATGACGTCGATCGCACTTCCGTTCTCGGCGTGCATGCAAATGAGGCCGCCGTTTTTTGCGGTGGTCTGAAGCGCGCGGAAGATGCTGGCGTCGTCGAGCATGAACACGCCAGGATAGGCCATGAAAAGTTTGAAGCTGGTCACACCCTCGCCGACCAGAGCATTCATCTCCTGCAGTTGACCATTGCCAATATCGGTAACGATGCAGTGAAAGGCATAATCGCAGACGGCCTTCTTTGAGGCTTTGTCCATCCACGTGTCGAAGGCTTTGCGCAAGGGCTGGCCTTTGTACTGGATGGCGAAGTCAATCAGCGTGGTGGTTCCACCGAAGGCCGCGGCTCGTGTTCCAGTTTCAAAATCGTCGGCGCTAGTGGTGCCCCCGAAAGGCATATCCAGATGAGTGTGGACATCGATGCCGCCCGGGAAAACATATTTTCCTGAAGCGTCCAGCACTTTCTCGACATTCTCGCGGGGAAGGTTCTTGGCGATCGCTACGATCTTGCCATCCGTGATGGCGACATCCGCGACGTAGGCGTCCGTCGCCGTCACCACCGATCCGTTGCCGATGATCGTGTCAAAACCCATCGGGGGCCTCCGACTGCAGCTTCCCACTGCAGCTAAGATGAAAAAAGAATTCTATGCTAAACTGCCGCACTTCACTTCCTCCTCATTCACGGAAGTGATGAAAGGGGCGTCCATGCAGTTTGGCATTACGCTAAAGCCAGACATTTCGGTTGAGCGCATTCTGGGTTTGACGCGCCAGGCCGAAGCTGCGGGTTTCGAGTATGGATGGCTTTTCGACTCGCACGTTTTGTGGATGGACCCGTATCCGCTGCTTACCTTGATGGCGGCGAACACGGAGCGGATGCGACTTGGAACTCTGGTCACGAATCCAGCAGTGCGCGATCTTACGGTCACGTCCAGCCTGTTCGCGACATTGAATCTAATTTCCGGCGGCAGGATGGAACTGGGCATTGGACGCGGCGACAGCTCGAGACGAGTGCTCGGCAAGAAGCCTGTTAGCTGGTCCCAGTTGGAGACTGCGGTCAAGATTTTCCGCGACCTCACCAGTAGCAAGGAAATTGAATACGAAGGTCAGGCAACGCGACTCACTTGGGCGAAGATTCCTCCGCGGGTTTGGATTGCTGGATACGGGCCGAAGGTGTTGCACATGGCCGGCCGGGTTGCAGACGGGATCATTTTGCAGTTCGCTGATCCTGATTTGATTTCCTGGTGCCTCGGTTTCGTGAAAGACGGTGCAAGCGCTGCCGGCCGCGATCCGAATCAGATCGAAGTGATGGCGGCAGCTCCGGTTTGGATTTCAGACGATCTGGCCACCGCCCGCGAACGGGTGCGCTGGTTTCCGGCGCTGGTTTCCAACCACGTGATGGATCTCATTCGGCAATACAAGCCTGAGGATCTGCCTCCGGCGCTCACTTCCTATGTGCAGGACCGCGGCGGTTACGACTATCTACATCATTGCGTGGTTGAAAGTGAGAACGCGAATTTCGTGTCTGACGAGGTGGTGGATCGTTTCTGCGTGGTCGGGCCAGTCAAGGCTCACCACGAGAGACTAAGAAAATTGGCCAGCGTGGGCGTTACGCAGTTCAACCTGTATTTGATGTGCGGAGACGAGGAACAATCGCTAGAGACATATCAGCGCGACGTTTTAACGGCCTTTCAGAAATCGCGAAAGGGCTAAACGCTGGTATCACGAAGTTGCGAGGGGGGAAAGCGCTGCTGAGCGCTGAAATTTCATCATTGCATAGTAGATTACAAAGGAAACGGCAAAGCCTACGAACCAGGAGTAGTCATATAGAAGACGCACCGACGGCGCCTCTAGCCCGATCAGTGCCGAGCCCGCACCGAGCGCAAGCGCAATCACCGCGCGCCAGTTGAATCCTTTTGAATACTCGTAGATTCCGCCACGAAGATAGAGATCATCCACTTGCAGAACACGTCTGCGAATCAGGAAATAATCGCAGATCATGATGCCGGCAACTGGTCCCAGAAAAGCGGCATAGCCGCCGAGCCAGCCGAGGATGAACGTATTGTAATCCGCCAGTAGCTTCCACGGCATCATCGCAACACCCATCAAGCAGGTAATGACCCCACCAGTACGGAAACTGATCTTCTTCGGCCACAGATTGGAAAAATCGTTCGCGGGCGACACGACGTTGGCACCGATGTTGACGTTCAGCGTAGCCAGCAGAATCGCGATCAGCGAAATCACCACGGCTACGGGAGAATGAAAACGGCTGAGCAATTGAACCGGGTCGGAGATCGCCGTACCGTATATCACAACCGTGGCCGATGTCACGGCGATACCAATAAAGGCGTAAAGAGTCATCGTTGTCGGCAGCGCCAGCGCCTGGCCGATGATCTGTTCTCGCTGGTTCCGGGCGAAGCGCGTGAAGTCGGGAATATTCAGCGAGACCGTGGCCCAGAAACCTACGGTGCCGTTCAGGGCCGGGATTAGAAATTTCAGGAAGTCAGCAAAGTTCCGAAAACGCGAAGGCGCAGCCAACATAGGACCGAAGCCACCCGCCCGGCGATAGGCCCACGCTAAGAGGACCAAACCAACCGCGAGCAACACGGGCGCACTGATCCCTTGGAGAATCCGAATGGATTCGATTCCCATCAGAATGACCGCCAGGTTGATCAGCCAGAAGAGAAAAAAACAAATGGCCGTAGCGTACGGGACATTCTTCCATCCTGGCGCGAGCGTCGCCAGCAAGGTACTGATTGCTTCGCCACCAATCCAGGTCTGAATACCGAACCAGCCGCACGCCACCAGTGCGCGGATTACGGCAGCTACGTTGGCGCCGAGCACCCCAAATGAGGCCCGAGCCAACACGGGAAACGGCACTCCGTACTTGGCGCCAGGATGCGAATTCAGCAACATCGGAACCAGCACGATCACGTTCCCAAGAAAAATTGTAGTCACCGCCTGTTTCCAGTTCATCCCGCCCTGAATCAAACTCGCCGCCAGCATGTAGGTGAGGATGTTGACGGACATTGAAATCCACAGCGCCGCGAAGTTATACGTGCCCCAATGCCGGCGGTCGACGGTGGCAGGCGCAAGGTCAGGATTGTAGAGAGAGCTGGACTCAATGCGTGATCGAGGATGAGAAACGTCGTGCGTCGTCATGAGTTTGAGTTTAGAAATCCTGGAAGGAGCGAGCAATCTGGCTACGAAATAACATGTATCTGTCCCGATTCAGTCCGCCGCAGCCACCTCTCCCGTCTGCGCAGTGATCGGGCCGTAACTCTCCGGGCGTCGATCACGGAAAAACTGCCAAACTTTACGGACTTCCGCGATCATGTCCAAATCGAGGTCCGCCACTAACAGTTCATCTTTATCGCGGCTGGCCTGAGCGATAATTTTGCCGCGCGGATTGCAGAAGTAGCTTTTGCCGTAGAACTCTCCGATGCTCCACGGCTTTTCGACCCCGACGCGGTTAATGGCCCCAACAAAATAACCATTCGCCACGGCGTGCGCGGGCTGCTCCAATTCCCACAGATATTCTGAGAGACCAGCAACCGTGGCCGACGGATTGAAAACAATCTCTGCTCCGTTCAGTCCCAGAATGCGAGCGCCCTCAGGGAAATGACGGTCGTAGCAAATGTAAACGCCGACGCGGGCATACTTTGTCTCAAAAACTGGGTATCCCAGATCGCCCGGAGTGAAGTAAAACTTCTCCCAGAAACCAGGATGGCAGTGCGGGATGTGATGCTTGCGGTATTTCCCCAGATAGCGGCCGTCGGCATCGATCACCGCAGCGGTGTTGAAATAAACGCCGGGCATGTGCTCCTCGTAAACTGGAACCACGATCACCATGCGATGCTTGGAGGCCAGTTTCTGCATCAGGCGCACGGTTGGTCCGTCGGGCACTCGCTCCGTCAATTCATACCAACGCGCATTCTGCTCTGCGCAAAAGTAAGGGCCGTAGAAAAGTTCCTGCAGGCACAGGATCTGCGCTTTCTTTCGCGCCGCTTGCTCGATCAACTTCCGGTGCTTGTCGATCATGGCTTTTCTGATCTGGGCAAGGGGACGTTCGGTGCTGAGCGCATTGCTGGCTTGAATCAAGGCACAGCGCACATTTCTAGGCATGAGACGGGACCTCCGAGGAACGAAACTATAGCAGAAAACTGCGGTCGGCTGAGCTTCTGCCGTACAATGCTAGAGCGATGTCAGGGGAACACAAAAGACGTTATGGTATTGCCGATCGCCCGAACGGCGGGGCGCCGGAGAAACCCGTGCCAGATTCAGCAGCACCCATCGCTACACTCTCCGGACGTCCCCTGCTATCCAATCGCGGCATTCCCTTAAATCTTGATTGGGTAAAACAGGTTCGCGTGAACACCAGCGCGGTAGAGCGAAGGGCGCAAACGCATGTTGCGCGTCGAACGGTGAAGAAAGAATGGCAAGCTGCCTGGCTTCTGCGCGCAATTTCGTGCATGGACCTGACTACCCTTTCGGGAGACGACACGGAAGACCGGGTGCGCCGGCTGTGCGCCAAGGCACGGCAACCGATTCAGTGTGAACTTCTAGGGCGTCTTCAGATTGAACAACTGAACATCAAAGTAGCGGCCGCGTGCGTGTATCACCGCTTCGTCGAAACTGCGGTCCGAGCGCTCGAGGGTAGCGGGGTGCGAGTGGCCGCTGTCTCCACGGGATTTCCTGCGGGCCTGTCGCCAGTGCAGGAGCGAGTTGCTGAGATCCGCCGCTCGGTAGAAGCGGGTGCCGACGAGATCGACATCGTAATTACCCGAGCCCACGTCTTCGGCGGCAAGTGGCAGGAACTTTACGATGAGGTGGCTGAATTCAGGCAGGCCTGCGGGCGCTGCCACATGAAGGCGATCCTGGGTACCGGTGACTTACTCACGTTGCGCAACGTAGCGCGCGCCAGTTTCGTAGCGATGATGGCAGGCGCCGACTTCATCAAAACTTCCACCGGGAAGGAATCGACGAATGCCACACTGCCCGTTGGATTTGTGATGACGCGAGCCATTCGCGAATATGCTCAGGAAACCGGCATGGCTGTTGGTTTCAAACCCGCGGGGGGAATTCGAACGGCGAAACAATCCACGGAATGGTTGGCGCTCATGAAAGAAGAACTGGGAACTTCCTGGATGAAAGCGCATCTCTTCCGCTTCGGGGCTAGCGGACTTTTGAACGACATTGAGCGGCAGTTAGAACACTACGCTACGGGTCGGTACTCGGCAGATTACCGCCATCCGATTGCATAGTCAGCCTGCGCGGGCAAAAATCGAGGACGAAAGCCGAAAGCGGAATGAGCATAGCGGAAAAGTTTCTTACCATGGAGTACGGTCCGGCGCCGGAAGATCCGAAAGATGCGCTGCTCTGGCTCGACCGGCATCAACGCCGGTTCGGTCACTTCATTGATGGTGCGTGGCGCCAACCAACCGAAGGCGGATTCTTCGACACGATCGATCCGTCTACCGGAGAAAAAATCGCGACGGTCGCGCAGGGATCGGCCGCGGATATTGGTGCCGCGGTCGAGGCGGCGCGAAAAGCACTTCCGAAGTGGCAGTCTCTTACACCGCATGCGCGCGCCCGCTATTTGTACGCCATGGCCCGGGCCATTCAGAGACATTCGAGGCGGCTCGCGGTGCTTGAAACTATCGATAACGGTAAACCGATTCGTGAGAGCCGTGACATAGATATCCCGCTCGTGGTCCGGCATTTTTATCATCACGCGGGATGGGCGCAGTTACTGGACTCAGAGTTTTCCGGTTATGAGGCTTGCGGAGTCGTCGGCCAAATCATCCCGTGGAATTTTCCATTGCTCATGCTGGCGTGGAAAATTGCGCCGGCCATTGCTACCGGAAATACGGCGGTGCTGAAGCCCGCGGAGTTCACTCCGCTAACCGCGCTGGCGTTTGCCGAGATTTGCCAGGAGATCGGCCTGCCGGAAGGAGTGGTCAACATCGTCACCGGCGATGGTTCTACGGGTGAGGCGCTGGTGAAGCATCCCGGCGTCGACAAGATTGCGTTCACTGGGTCCACGGAGGTCGGTCGTGTGATTCGGAGCGCGACCGCTAAGAGTCACAAGCGACTCTCTTTGGAACTGGGCGGCAAGTCTCCGTTTGTAGTTTTCGAGGATGCCGACTTGGATAGCGCAGTGGAAGGTTTGGTGGATGGAATTTGGCTTAACCAGGGGCAGGTTTGCTGTGCGGGTTCGCGGCTGCTGATGCAGGAGAGCATTGCTGAAACGCTGCTGGAAAAAATTCGCGACCGCATGAGCGTGCTTCGCGTCGGTCCGCCCCTGGATAAAGCCATCGATATCGGAGCAATCGTTGCACCAGTGCAACTGGAGCGCATTCGTCGCCTTGTAGATCAAGGAATTGCGGAAGGGGCGTCCTGCTGGCAACCGCAAATCGAGATGCCATCGCGAGGACTCTACTTTCCTCCAACTTTGTTGAGCAATGTGCACCCGGCGTCGGTCGTCGCGCAGCAGGAGATTTTCGGCCCGGTACTTGCTGCGATGACGTTTCGCACGCCCGCCGAAGCTGTAGAGCTAGCGAACAATACGGTATACGGTCTGGCGGCCTGCGTGTGGAGCGAGAGCATCAACCTGTCGCTGCAAGTGGCAGCGCAAATTAAGGCCGGCGTGGTATGGGTGAATTGCACGAACATGTTCGACGCCGCGTGCGGATTTGGCGGCTATCGCGAAAGCGGTTACGGACGCGAGGGCGGACGGGAAGGCTTGCGTGAGTATCTCGAACCATCGTGGTTCAAGCGTGCCGCTTCGCTTCCGGTGTCGGAGCGCAAACCCGAAGATTCAACAAATGGACAACACACAGATTTGGCGATCGACCGCACGGTGAAGCTCTACATCGGAGGGAAGCAGGCGAGACCCGATTCCGGCTACAGTTTTGAAGTACGCGGCCGGCATGGCGAATTGCTCGGAGAAGCACCGCTGGGCAATCGAAAAGATATTCGGAATGCCGTGGAAGCCGCCCGCAAAGCGACAAGTTGGGCCAAGACTACGGCCCATAATCGCGCGCAGGTGCTCTATTACATGGCAGAAAATCTGTCGTTGCGGCAAGAGGAAATTGCTCGCCGGTTAGCGGCGGCGGTTGGCAAAGCCGAGGCGGCCAAAGAAGTCGCGGCCAGCATCGAGCGCATTTTTTCGTATGCCGCTTGGGCCGACAAATTCGACGGAGCGGTGCACAACCCTCCTTCACGAACCGTTGCGATTGCGATGAATGAGCCGATCGGAACGGTCGGAATTATTTGTCCCAATGATGCGCCACTTTTGGGCTTCCTTGCTCTCGTCTTACCGGTTTTGGCAAGCGGCAACACTACCATCGTGGTTCCCTCGGAAACATATCCGCTGATCATCGGGGATCTCTACCAGATCTTCGACACAAGTGATTTGCCAGATGGGGCCATCAATATCGTCCCGGGGTACACTTCGCAACTGCTCAAGACGATCGCGGAGCATGACGACGTCGATGGAATCTGGTGTTTTTCGGACGAATCCAGCGCTGCGGCGGCGAAATCGTTTTCCGTAGGGAATCTGAAACAGGTCTTCACCAACGAAGGCCGGGTTATCGACTGGTTTGATGCAACGCAAGGCGAAGGCCGATGGTTCTTGCAACACGCAACTCAGGTGAAGAACATCTGGGTTCCTTACGGCGAGTAATTCCGAGGCGGCCAGCAGCCGCGCTTGCGCTCTCGTTCTTGCGACGCTAAATCGCGCTGCACCGTGAGAAACGTGGCTGCGGATATTCTTCTGCAGCAATTCGGAAATTTAGCGGCATCGCAGCCTCCACCACTGCTGAAAAGTCTTGACTTTGGAAGTACCTGCCATTTATAAGGACCGGTCTACGGTCTAAGACTTCCGATAAAGTTTTCAACTAAGTGACGGAATCTCCCTTCGTCATTCGGTGTGGCCGCCGAGAGGTATCGTAATGCTGCATAAGAAGGCGCTGCGCGGTGTGGTTTTCCTTTCGCTTGTCTTTGTGGTCTGTCCACTCATGCACGGGCAAGCGACTGGTAGTTTTTCCGGTACCGTCTCCGACAAGGCGGGAGCTGTAATCTCGGGCGCGACGGTGACAGTTGCCTCCCAGGAAACGGGGCTTTCTCGCGAGGCGAAGACCGACGACTCGGGGCATTATTTGATTCCGTTACTGCCCGTGTCGAATTATACCGTTCGGGTTCAATCGCAAGGTTTCCAGACAGCCGAGCAGAAGGACATTCGGCTGCAGATCGACGAGCATCCTGAATTGAATTTCTCGCTGGCGCCTGCATCGGTCAGCACGAATGTCGAGGTCAGCGGCACGGCGGTGGCTGTGGAGACCACGAATCCAACGCTGGGTCAGGTCATCACCTCTGAGCAAGTGGCAGAACTTCCGCTCAACGGCCGCGACTTTGTTCAGCTAGCGACATTGACGCCTGGCGTAACTCAAGAAACCAACCCGAGCAGCTTCTTTAATGGCGGTCCTAGCAGTGAAGTTTCGGCGCGCGGAACGTATTCTCTTTCAGTTGGCGGTTCACGAGCTCAGAGCACGGATTGGCTTCTCGATGGCAACGACAACAATGAGTTGACCGCCGGCGGTATAGCGATTCTTCCTTCCATCGATGCCATCCAGGAATTCAAAGTCCTCACCTATAACTACTCGGCAGAATGGGGCACGCGCGCGGGGCCGACCGTGCTGGTGACCACGAAATCCGGAACGAACCAGTTTCATGGTTCGCTGTTTGAATTCTTCCGCAACACGAAATTGGATGCGCGCAGCTACTTCGCCTCCAGCAAGGAACAGTTCAACCTGAACCAGTTCGGCGGAGCCTTGGGCGGGGCTATCCGGAAGGATAAGACTTTTTTCTTTCTCGATTACCAGGCCAAGCGACAGCGGCACGGCATCCCATTCACGGGTTTGATTCCGACGGCGGCGATGATGGGCGGTGACTATACTCTGGATCCGTTCGGAGTTGCCCGTCCCGGCTTTCCCAATCCCACTGGCCAGCCCAATCAGGACGGTTTCAATAACCTCGTCAACCCCTATTCAGGCACGCCCTTCGAGTGCGACACCTCAGGCGATCCTATTGCGCCGACCACTACCGGACTACAGACCGGCGGGACGGCCTGCAACAAGGTTCCCATCGCCCTCGCCGGCAGCGGCGGAATGGCCGATCCGGCCGGTCTTGCACTGCTCAAGCTGTACCCTCAAAGCAATACAAGCAATGCCAATCTCGGCTACAACTACACGAACGTTCCTGTGCGGAAACTTAACGAAGGGGAGTTCGACATCCGTCTGGATCACAATTTTTCAAGTAAAGACTCTATCTTTGCCCGCTTCAGCTACGATCAGGCCGTATCGTTCGTTCCTGGCGGTTCGCCGGGGTTTGCCGAGCAGGGCGCTTTTGCCAGCACGCAGAACATTACCAACCACGGACGCAACGTTGCAGTTTCGGAGACTCACCTTTTTTCAGATAGAACCATCAACCAATTTAACGCGGGCTTCAATCGAATCTTCAACCACATCTCATCGTTTGGCACGGGCACTTGCGAAGCGGCGAAGATTGGGATCCAAGGCGCCGATCTGGGAGCCGGGTGCGACAGCATCACCGGTTATCCTGCCAGCCTCAACCAGTCGACCAAAGATTGTGTAGGTTGCGGTCTGAGTTCAACCCAGTTGACCGGTTACTGGTCGGTCGGTGATCGCGGGTTTTCACCCTTCCAGGGTGGCACCAACGTTTTCTCCGTTTCTGATTCAGTGGATTTGATTCGCGGCAAGCACAACATCCGCGTCGGCGGCGGTATTCGCGCCAATCAGATGAATGTACTCACCAATGGTTTCGGGGACGGTTATTTCCTGATTTTCGGTAGCTACACTGGCGATGCCACGGCCGACTTGCTTCTAGGCCAGATAGGCGGGGCCATTCATGACCAGACTTTTTTAGGCGCCACAACAGGCCGTCGTTGGAAAATGTTACGGCCTTTCGTCCAAGACGATTGGCGGGTGACGACCAATCTGACTCTCAACCTGGGCGTTGCTTGGTCGTTGACCACACCCATCAGCGAAGCGGACGGTCGCCAGGCGAACTTCAACTATACGACCGGCCAATATCTGGTTGCAGGACCGCTGAAAGGCTGCACAGGTTGCGTAGCTTCAAGCGGGAGCATAGGCATACAGTTCGATAAGACAGCCTTCGAACCGCGCATCGGTATCGCGTGGAAACCAATGGGGAGTGATAAAACGGCGATACGCCTCGGCTATGCCATCTTCCACGATTCGGCGTGGAGCCAAGGCGCGCAAGGACTCTGGCAGAATCCGCCCTACTATGCCGAAGTCGACAATTTCCCCAGTGCGCCCTGCCCATTTGGCAATGCCACATCGGCGACGCCAACTAACTGTGGGCTTCAACTCGGTTTCCTGCAGCCGAACCTGCAGCCCATCGAGGCGCCTCCTCCCCCATCCAGTTTCACAGGCACGGTTCAGTCGCAGGACCTCAATTTCAAACAAGGGATGGTGCAGCAGTTCAACTTAAACATTGAACATCAGTTGCCTGCTCAGGTTGTGCTGACGGTAGGGTATGCGGGGTCTCGGAGCAGCCGCATCCTGAACGACGGACTGAACGAGAATATTGGATCTCCGACGGCGTGCGCTGGAGGCCCTAATGCCGTTCCCGGCTACACGCTGGGTTGCGGCCCTGGGGGAGCGTATTTTGCAGCGCCATATGGCCCATTCACGGCGATTGACAACAACACCGACAACGGGCGGGCGCGCTACGATTCTCTTCAAGTCAAGGCGGAGAAGAGCGCGCGAAATGGCCTGTACGCTCTTCTAAGCTATACCTATTCCCGTACCTTTGACTCCGGCTTTCCAGACGGTCTGGGCACTCTTCCCGGTGCGATGTTCTGGCCGCTGCCCGGAGCGCAGAAAGCGGACTGGGGTCTTTCTCAGCTCAATCTCAACAATCAATTCACTGCCAGCGTCCTGTATGAACTGCCGTTTGGCAAAGGCAAGCATTTCGGTGGTGCCTGGACTGGGCCAGCCAATGCAATCTTTGGAAACTGGAAAGTGAATGTAATCGAAAAGGCTATATCAGGATTTCCCTTGTTCGTAGTCGACAGCAACAACCAATCCGGTGTTAATTTCATGTGGAATGGAAATGTGCTGAACCGTCCCGACGAAGTTGGAGATCCCAACCGAGGCGGAAACGAAGGCGGCAACACAAATTGTCCTGCTCAGGTTCACACCCTGGAGCATTGGTTTAATCCGTGCGCTTTTGCGGCACCTGCGGTCGGAGAACTTGGAGACGGTCCGCGAGCCCCCGTATACGGGCCTCGCTTCGTGAATACTGACTTTTCGGCGATCAAGGATTTCCCCTTGCGCTTCCGGGAAGGCATGGACCTACAGTTCCGAGCCGAGTTCTTCAACCTTCTGAACCATGCCCACTTCTTCTTGCCTGGCAGCAGCGCGAGTTCAATGCAGGATCTCGCTAGTCCATCCAGCTTCGGAGTGATAAACACGACTTTGAATGATCCTCGATTTATTCAGTTTGCTCTTAAACTCCTGTTCTAAGAGAGGATCCAATACGCAGGAGTCTCCGTGTTCGCCCGATAACCAGTGATGAAGATGTCGCGCATTTTCTGATCCGCATGGTGCGTTTTATTGCGTCTGCGAGTCGGGCGGCTTGTCCCGCAGCTGGTACACAAACTGCTGCACTTCGTGCCGCTGCCGCGCGATTTCCTGCGTTTTCTCAGCCGACATCTGCTCGTACAGTTGCAGCTCCGTGTGAGCTTTCGAAGTGTCTCCCATCTGACGGTAGAGTTGGGCAAGACGGTAGTGAGCTTCTTCCAAGCGAGGCGTGGCGGCGAGTGCTTGTTGCAGGGCGGAGACGGCTTTCGGAGAGTCTTTTTGCTCCGAATAAACGATGCCTAACTCCAAGTATCCGACGCCTAGACTGGGATCGAGATGGACAGCTTTCTCCAACAACGACCTAACTTGATCCAAATCTTCGACATCCTCCGGCGAATTGCGACGCTTCCACAAACTGACCGCGTAGTAGTAATTGGCCAGCGCATTCTGAGGTTCCAGCCGCGCAAAGCGAGCCAGTCGTTCGAGAATCGCGGGCGAATCCGCAGTCTCCGCTACTTGCATTTTTCCCATCAAAAGATAGGGATCGGGATCGTCAGGATTCAAGTCGGAAGCTTGGCAGAAACGCTGTTCCGCATGATCGAAGGAACCGAGAGAGTACCAAGCAGCGCCCAGGCCAGACAGCATTCGCGTCGAACGCGGGAAGAGGCGATTGCCTTTAGTGAAAACCTCAATGGCCGGTTCCGCCGCACGATGGGTAAGGAGTTCGGCTCCCCAGTCGAAAAGATTGGTTTCGTTCGGGTTGAGTTCGGCCGCGCTCTGATATTCGCGAACAGCCTCCAGGGCATTCCCTAGTTTGTCTTCGAGATCGCCAAGCAAGTGATGCAGTTGAGCTTTCTCCTGAAGAGATCTCCCCTGATCGGCGAGCAGAGCTCGCGCGTTGCGGCGTGCGTGAACACAATCTCCGCTTCGGTCGTAGGCGAGCGCCAGTTCGTAAGCGTTGTAAAAACTGCCGGGATTCAGCCGGGAGGCCAGTTCGAGGTATGGAAGCGCATCTTTGGCCTTCGCGTCATCGACCAAAAACTTGCCGAGATGATAATTTGCCTCGAAGTCTGGAGGCTGGCGAGTAGCGGCCTGCCGCAAAGATTTCTCTGTCTCGGCGCTGGAGGGAATAGTTGCTGAATCGGTGACAGGTGCTTTGCCGAGAGAAGCGGTCTCCACGGCCAGCGCTTCCCGGTTTCGTACGATTGTGTCGGAACCATGACCACCCAGACTGGTAGTGTCGGTAACACCGGCCACGGTGAAGTGCGGTTCGTCGAAGAACTCGGGCTGCGAGGGTGACGATTTCTTGGCCACAGCTGAGCCTGAGAAGTTTAGAAAGAGATCTAAAGTTCTTGCTTCGTTCGGAGCGAGAATGATCGAATTCGAGGGTGCGCGCTCGTAGCCAGCCATCTCTGCCTGCACAATGTAACTGCCTTGGCGAAGAGCGAGGAAAGAATAGGCTCCCGTCGAATTGGTATGCGCAGTGAGAATCTGTGCATCCATGGCTTGTAACGATATAGTGGCACCGGCAACAGGGTGCCGGGCCGTATCCAGTACGACGCCGTGCAGCGTCGCCCTCGCGGTTCGTTCCGGTTGCGCCTCCGGCGTCTGGCCTTGTGTGGATTGTTCAAGAACGGAAGCAAAAGCCGCGCCCAGCGCGAGGATGCAGGCTGCGTGGATATAGGTGCGAACCATAAGCAAGCGCGTGTAGTGCAAAATTCTAGTCGCTCGATCCGCGATCCGCAATCGATCGGGAACAGCGTTGTTGATTTCCGGTTGGCCCCGCTTGCCATGCCAGAAGGTCGACGTAAGCTTCAGCGATTAGATGCTCTTGGCCGATTCCGAACTCTGACAGTAGCGCAGTTGCGATGTTCCTTCCCTCAACCTCGCTTTGCCCCGTCCGAAGCACGACTTCGAGCTCCAAAAACTCTCCGAGCCCGTGCACTTCGTCCAGGTGCACGCGCGTCTGGCCGATAAGGTACAAAGTTCGCGTCTTCTTGACTACGCCGGTTCTGCCCAGCGTGGTCGTCAGGATGCCAAGCATAGTTTGAGGGTCCGGAGTGCGGGCGATCAGATAATGCGACCCGCGCAACTCGGCGACATTGGCTCTTTCGTATCGAATAAGTTCTCCGCGGTCCGGCGCTAAAATGCGAAGCTTTAACCGCGCTCGCTCGCAACGAAAGAAGAAATCCTCCTGAAGAATTTTCTCAGGGCCAACATCGCTTAAGCGGGCAGCAACGGCTTCAACGGCACGCCGGTTTGTCAAAACTGCTTTGATCTCAATATTTATCGGCATGGTGGACTCAAGAGGATAGCGTGCAAGTCTTCGTCCCTGTCAATGGACTTGCAGCTTTTGCAACCTCTACGTTAACGTCATAACGCTGTCGGGCGTGAGTGAATTTGTTACCTTCGAAGGGCAAAGGGGCCATGGATGCAGTCTTACCGGATGCGGTATTTGATGGCGGTGGCAATACTGATGTCATGCTTTACGTGCTGGGGACAGGAGAAGCGAAAGGTCATTATTGATCAAGATGCCGCAGGTCCTGCCGGAACCGATCAGCAGTCGATGCTGCTCATGATCCAATCGCCAGAAACCGAAGTCCTGGGTATCACAGTGGTGACCGGCGACCAGTGGCTCAAGGAAGAAGTAGCCCACACGTTGCGGATGCTCGAACTCATTGGGCGAACGGACATTCCCGTGGTACCGGGTGCGGAGCTCCCGCTGGTGAGGAGAAAACAAGATACAGAGCTGTTGGAACAGCAATATGGCAGCGTTGCCTGGCTGGGAGCCTGGACGCCGAAGTTTTATCACGCACCCGACCAGTTGGGAGAGATGCCGGAGGGCAAACCCACAACCAAGCCGGCCGACGAAGATGCCGCGCACTTCCTTATTCGCATGGTTCACAAATTTCCGAACCAGATCACTATCTATGAGGGCGGTCCGATGACCAACTTGGCGTTCGCAATTTCGATCGATCCCGCATTTCCAAGCCTGGCAAAGGAGTTGGTGTTCATGGGCGCCAGCTTTAATCCGCGAACCGATGATCCTGAATTTGCAAATTCTCCAACCCACGAATTTAACCTGTGGTTCGATCCAGAAGCCGCTCACATCGTGCTCTTGGCGCCGTGGAGGAAAATTGTTTGCACCCCGGTAGATATTTCAGTGAAGACCAGGCTTACCGCTGATTTGATGAACCGCGTCAAGGCAGGAAGGTCTCCGGCGGCGAACTATATCGGCCAGTATGGGCGCCTGTGGGGTAACTACAATTATCTGTGGGATGAACTGACAGCAATGGCTTGGCTCGATCCGACGTTGATTACCAAGAAAGAAACGCTGTTCATGGATGTGGATCTGGACCACGGGGCTAACTACGGCAACACGCTCAACTGGACTGAGCAGAATAAGCCTAGGGTCGATTTACAGCCGGTCGAGGTGCAGGTCGATCTCGATCTCGACAGGTTTTACAAGACGTTTGTGGATCTGCTCACCGCGGCGCCCACGCCAAGAAAATAGGGGTCCGGATCTGGTGACATTCTACTGGGGAAGTTGCGCCAGCATGGTTTGCGCCTGGGCGTGATTCGGATGTTGCTTCAGAAGTTCGAGCAGGATGGTTCGAGCTTTTTCCGGCGCGCCTTCGATCACGTAGACTCTGGCCAGATTCAAATACGACTGATCGAAGGCGGGAGCCACTCGGATGCAGGTTTCGAAACTCGCGACTGCCTCATCTCGTCGCTGAGTTCGCAAGTAGAGTATTCCGAGATTGTTCAGCGCTTCCGGGTAAGCGGAACGAGACTTCAATGCTCTCTGCAGATACTCGTACGCGCGCTCGGAATCGTCAGCCTGCGCAAACACCATCCCCAAACCATAATTCGCCTCAGGATCATCCGGGCTGACGGCAAGCGACCGCTCGAAAGTTTCGCGAGCTTTATCCCATTCCTTCCGCAAACGATATGCGTTGCCTAGATTGTTGAGGGCAACCAGATGATCGGGACTTGAGCGCAAGGCCTCTTGAAAGCAGCGGATTGCCTCGTCCGTGCGGCCTTCTCGCGTGTCAAGAAGGCCGAGGTTGTTCCAGGCATTTGCCAGAGTATCGGGGTAACTTGCGTGAAGCTTCACGGCATGTTCAAAACTCTGCCGCGCCTCGACGAGCTTTTGCTGGTTCAACTGCGCGCTTCCCAAGCCGTAGTGAGCTTCGGCACTCGATGGATTGTCGCGCAGAGCAAGCTGGAAGGATGCGGCAGCCTGACCGAAATAGCCTCGTTGAAAAAAGACCGAGCCAGAGGATAGATCATTGCGACCGAACTCAAACGTGGCTGTGGCGCCCGGAAACGGCAAAGCCCGCGCTAACCGCTCCGCGTCGGTTTGAGGAATGCTCCGTGAGTCTAGCTCGACGTTCTCCGGGTTCGCCAGTCCCTGATAAATCTTGACGATGTCGCCGTGTGTGTCGATGAGAAACGATGTGGGCAATCCCAGATCGCGATGGCGGTCGAACAGGTAACGATAGAGAATGTTATAAATTCCGGCGACGTCCTCCGATCCGCGGAGGATAGGGAGTGAGAGCCGCCGCTCGCGGGCAAGTGCTCTCAGTTTTTCAGGATCCGCAGGGTCGTCAACATTCACGGTTAGCAGTTGAAGATTTCGGGCTGCCCACCGCTCATGAACAAGGTCGAACAATTTCAGGTTCTCCAGACACTTCGCAGATTGCGCGATCCAGAAATTCAGCAGCAGCGGCTTTCCGCGAAGTGCAGCCAGAGTGAGCAACTGTCCAGTCAGGTCAGGAAGAGAAAACTCTGGTGCGGCCACGGGAGCAAGGAGCCAAGTTTCGACGGTGTCAGGGAGTGGTTCGACTTCCTGCGGGGAATCAATAGGGAACTGACCAAGCAATGATGCTATCGCCTTGAACGGTTCAAGTCGAAACTTATCGGAAGATTCCTCGAGCCAGACCCTATGGTTCGGCGGAAGATCGTGAACATCTTGAACCAGGCCGCTGGGCCAGTGGATCGACGCTCGCACCGCGCCTTTCGCCCCGCCCAGGCCGAAGAAAACTTCTTTGCTGTGCTGGGAAAGAAATCCAGATCCGGCTTGCAGCCAACGAGTCTGGCGACCCGATTCAGTCTCGACTGTGATCGCTGCACCGATGGCGTCACGATTGCTCTTCGTGCCGCGAAGACGAAAGGCGATCGACGCCGGAAGATTTTCAGCCACGTTTTTCAGCAGGCGCAATTGCGGGCCATTGCGATTCTTGAGGAAGACTTCCTGCCGCCCGTCCTGATCAAAATCGGCGAGGGCAAATGAGCGGCCATCCTCGAGGAAATCCAGTCCAACTGCGCCAGAAACGTCAGAGAATGTTCCATCCCGGTTGTTTGCGTAAAAAACATTCCTTTCGAAACCGCTCCAGGTTCCGTCCGCCCGAATGAGTTCGTTGATAGCGCTCCAACCTTGTTCGTAGTCATGCGAAGGCTTCGCTTCGTCAGGAGACTTGGCAACCACTTGCCGCCAAAAAAAACTATTCAAATCCTCCCGCGAGACGCCAGAAACCATACCGCTGGCGATGTAGAGATCGGGAAAGCCATCATGATCGAAATCGAAGGCGTCGCTCGACCATGCCCACCGGCCCATACCTACCCCAGCCGGCATGGTTTTATCCTCGAACGCACCGCCGTTACGAAGTTTGCTGTTTCGAAAAATGGAATTGCCCATCGCGTGCTTCCGGTACAGGGCTCGGATATCTTCGGGGGACTCCTTCTTGAAGCCATCCTGCCTGGACACGCGCTCTCCTGCAGCGGTCCACATATCACCGACGTAAACATCCTCGGCGCCATCCTGGTCATAATCGAGCCAGCAGACGCTCATGCCCGCGCCGACGTCTTCCACTCCAGCCTGGGGAGCAACATCGGTAAATGTTCCGTCGCCGTTGTTGCGGTACAGGTTCTTGCGGCCAAAATCGTTCACTACGTAAAGGTCAGGCCATCCGTCCTGGTTGTAGTCGCTCCACGCGCAGCAGAAACTGTAGCGGGTATTGTTCTGATTGAGGCCAGATTCCCGGGTAATGTCGCGGAAGGTGCCGTCGCGATTGTTCCGCATCATGAAGTTGGGAGGACCGTTCTCGGCGTCATGATAAGGGACGGGATACTTGTATTGATCGGTGCCCTGGTAATAGACGTAAAGGCAGAAATAAATGTCTAGCCATCCGTCGCGGTCATAGTCGGCGAGGGATGCACCAGTAAAGGTTCCCTGCGGAGCATTCGCGAACTGAAAGGCGCCGGGCTTTTGGCGAAATTTGCCGCCGCCTTCATTGGTGAACAGAAGCGGCCCGTTGGCGCGCACGACGACCACATCCTGACGGCCATCGTTATCGAAGTCGGCAAACAACGCGCATGCCGTGTTTTCCAGGATCCCCAGGCCAGACGCTTCCGTAACGTCTTCAAACGTACCGTCTCCGCGATTTCGATAAAGGCGGTTGGGAAGACCTGCTGGCTGGCAGATGTAGAGATCGTCGAAACCATCGTTGTCGATGTCAGCGACCGAGACTCCATTGTGGCCGTAAATGTCGATGCCGCAGGCTCCGTCGAGGACGGTCCGCCAGTGATCGGCGCCGCGCAGCAATTGCGCTGAATAGGAGGGATTGCGGCCCAGTTCTGAAGCAGTGATGTCGACAAACACGGGCGCGTGAGAGCGGCTTCGGGTCTCATCAAGTGCCTGCCATTTACAAATCCGGAATTCGGGCGAAGCGGATGATGGCGGCGAGGCTGCCCATTCGAGATCCCAATATCCAACGCGCTGTTCGCGGTAGTAGCCGTTTCCACTTCCCACCAGTTGGTAACGCACGCGAGTGTGCACCGCGGGAAGTTGGGCGGAGGGTGTTGAATTCGCTTCGATTCTTATGACCTGGAATTCCGCGCTGAAGATCGTCGAAAAAACGCTCATCGAAGCCCGCAATTCCTTAAGAAAGGAGTCTCGTCCGAGAATCGCTTGTGTGGCGAATTTATTTTGCTGAACTTCCAGAGTCGCATCAGAGCGCACGGGGCGCGACTCGACCGGCCGTAGAGATGATCCGGAGAACGCCGGCGCAAGACTTTTTTCGACGGGTTGCATTTCCTGCGGAGACCGAAGGAGGCTCGAACTCCATTCGCCGAGAATCACCGCGATCCGGTCATGGTATTTTTCCGTGACGAACTCGTCCAGGTCGGCCTGCGTCTTAAGCAGAATGGCGTCGAGTGGTCTCTGGGCGGGATAATGCGGGTGCAAATAGAACTCGCCATCGAAGGAAGGCGAGAGGGCGAAAGAGTAGTGGGATGAGAAAGTGAAAGCGCGGAGGCTAGCCGGAATCATTGCCGCTGAAGCCCCCTGGCAACAGCGGACAAGAAACTTGCGACGGCTCGGGCTTATTAACTGAAGATCGATCGGCCGACGGGTCCTCCCTACCCAACTCAGAGCATAGCCCCCTGGTTATAATTTTTAGCGCGAGCCGGCGCTGAACTGATAGACCGTCACGCTGTGAAATTTCTGCCCGGGCTTCAGCTCAGTCGAGGGAAAGTTAGCGTGGTTCGGCGAGTCTGGATAATGCTCCGTTTCCAGGCAAAACGCGAATCGCGGTTTGTAGACGCGGCCTTCCTTTCCAGTAATCGACCCATCCAGATGGTTTCCTGAATAGAACTGCACTGCAGGTTGAGTGGTCAATACTTTGAGAATGCGCCCAGTGCTCGGTTCGTACACTTCAGCGGCTTCGAACAACTGGTCTTCTGGATGATCCAGGACGAAATTTTCGTCGTAACCCACACCGAAGCGCAACTGCTCGTCGTTCGCATCGATACGCTCTCCGATGGCATGAGGCGTTCGAAAATCGAAGGGCGTGCCCTCGACGGATTTCAATTCTCCCGTAGGAATAAGGTTCGCATCCACCGGAGTGATCTTGGAAGCATTGATCTTTACCACGTGGCCTAAAACGTCGCCCTTGGCTTGGACTGCCAGATTGAAATAAGAATGGTTGGTCAGGTTCAGAACGGTATCCTTATCGGTGGTCGCCGAATACTCGATCCGCAGATCATTTCCATCCAAGGTGTAACGCACGGTGGTTGTGAGAGTGCCGGGGAAACCCTGATCGCCATCCTTACTCACATAGGTGAGGTCGATTCCGTTCTTGATTTCGTGCGCCTTCCAGACCACCTTGTCGAACCCAATGATTCCTCCGTGAAGCGTGTTGTCACCATCGTTCTTGGGAATGGAATACGTCTTGCCATCGAGCTGAAAGCTGCCATGCGCGATCCGATTCGCATAACGACCGATAATCGCCCCAAAATAGGCTGTCTTGGCGATGTAGTGGTCGAGCGAGTCGTAGCCGAGCACGATGTCGTCGAGTTTTCCATTTCGATCCGGTGCGCGCAGCGAAACTATGATTCCCCCGTAATTCGTAATGCGCACCTCGACCTTGTCGTCCGCCAAGGTATAAAGATCGACGCTCGTTCCGTCCGCGGTGTGTCCAAACGCCTGCTTGGTGATATTGGTCTTTGCCTGCATCATTGTCGTAAGAATAATCAGACCGGCGAAAATTGCAACCCAAGACTTGATCCTGTTCGCACGCATAATCCCTCTTGTTCTGTGTGACCGCGCGTTTTACGAAACCGGTTGGTCGGCTCCAGCGTATCAGGCTCGGCCTATACGCAACAAGGAATCGGCCGAGGAGCCAACCGTCGAACTAGTTCGAAGACCCCGAAAGGATTATCCACCGAGGCTACGCGGCATGGCTGAGGTGATAGAGCGATCCCAGTATCGCCCCAAATACCGCATGCGCCAGGAAAACTGAAATAGGGGTTTGCACCCCATAGTTCAGCGCCATGAAGCCTGGCGGTTCGAGTTGCCGATTTGCGTTGATCCCATGCTGTTCGCTAGCCATTCTCGGATGGATCCCGGGAATCAACGACATTCCAACAGTCAAGATTGTCAGCGCGTGCGCCAAGCCAAGCAACGCTCCAAACCACCAATTCGCCATGTGCCGCGCCTCAAACACGAGTACGTACAAAATGGAAAAAAGCCAGCCGTTCAACAAGTGAATGAGAAAACCGTAAACCTTCGCCCGTTCACGCTGCGGGGTCACGAAAGTTCCAATCAGATATGGAAGATTCATGCGCGTGAAACCAAAGCCCTGACTGGCCGACAAAAAGGTGGAGAGAGCCAAGGTCGCCAGGAACCCTGATAGCAGCCAGCTCGTCCAGTTCATGAAGTAGCCTCCGCCGGCGAATGCTCGGCTGCGGCCGGCGGTCGGTGCGCCAATTGACGTTCTCCCTTTTCGCGCTGGTCGATGGATAGTGCCGCGCCGATTAATCCCACGTGCGTGAAGGCCTGAGGAAAGTTTCCCAGTGCCGCGCCGGTGTTCGCATCTATTTCTTCGCCGTATAAACCTAGGTCGTTTTTGTATTTCATCAATTGTCCGAACAACTGGCGAGCCTCTTCCAGCGAACCTCCCCCCATGGCGAGATATTCCACTTCCCAGAAACTGCAGATGGCAAACGTCCCTTCTGGCTTTTCTCTCTGGTAGCGAAAAAGAAGTCCGTCCGGAGTGCTCAGATGTTGCCGGATTGCGAGGTAAGTCCCGCGCATTCTCGCAGACCCAGCTTCCTCGAAACCATACCAGGAAAGCAGAAGCAGACTGGAGTCGAGTTGATCGCTGTCGAGCACACTCACATAGCTTTGCATTTGTTTGTTCCATGCGCGTTCCTCGATCTGGCGCCGGATCGAATTGCTAATCCGCTTGTAATCCTCGATCGGCGCCCTTTGTAGCATGCCGCGCTCACTGAGACGGACCAGCCGATCCATCGCCGTCCAGCATAAGAGTCGCGAGTGGGTATGGTTCGCGCGTCCAGACCTGGGCTCCCAGATGCCTTCGTCGGGCTCGTCCCAATTCTTGGCCACGTAGTCGCCGAACCCAATCAATGCCCTCTGCATTTCCTGGTCAAGACGTCCGCCATGGAAGGCGAATTGGGCCGCCGCGTCGATGACTTCCCCATACACATCGAGTTGCAGTTGATCTCTCGCTGCGTTTCCAATGCGCACCGGCCGGGATCCGCAATATCCGGTCAAATGTTCCAATTCACGTTCCGCCGCCGCTTTATCGCCGTAAAGCGAATACAAAATTCTCAACCGGGGCTGCGTCAGCCGTGTCGCATGCAGCAGCCAGTCGAGGAAGTCTTCGGCTTCATCCCAATAATCGAGCTCCAGCAAAGCACGGATGGTGAAGGAAGCGTCGCGCAACCAGCAGTAGCGATAATCCCAGTTCAAATCTCCCCCCATAAGTTCTGGGAGAGACGTAGTTGCCGCGGCGATGATTGCTCCCGAGGGAGCGTAACTGAGAAGCTTGAGAGCGAGCGCACTGCGTACGACCGTGTCTCGATATTCGCCGTCGTAGACGGTGTGGCGTCCCCATTTTTGCCAGGCTTTCGTCGAATAATCGATCCGCTCATCCAGGGAAGGGTCCAGCGGCGGAAGCACTGCGGGAGCCTGCTCCGAATAGCTGAACGAGAACCGCAGGGTCTCACCCTCGCGAATTGATACGCGAGCACGGGCAACTCCGTCAGTTATGGTCAGAGTCACGCTGCTGCGTAGCCAGTAGACTCCTCCGCCCACAGCAAATCTCAGCCCCAGTTCTCCAAATTGGCGAAGCTGCACCTTGTTTTTCCCGTAGTCTGCCCTCGGCGAGAATTCGATTTCAAACTCCAACTCGCCAGCAACGCAGGTTAGCTTCCGGAGAATCTCGTGATCTGGCAGTAGGATGCGCTCGCGAGAGGCGCGAGATGAGCTTGGCATCAAGTCCGTGAGAACGGCGCTGCCAGAGTGATTGGTGAAGCGAGTTTCGAGCACATTCGAATCTTGCACGTATTGGCGTTCGATGGTGGCCGCCCCGACGGGAGAGATGCGCCAATAACCGCCCCGTTGTCGATCCAGAAGAGCCGCGAAGATGGAAGGCTTATCGAATATTGGCCAACAGAGCCAGTCGATGGAACCATCGCGCGAAACCAAAGCCGCGGAGCGGCAGTCGCCGATGATGCCGTAATCCTCGATCGCCGGCCAATCGGAGCCAACGCTTCCTGTCGTCTTTGGCTGATCCATGTCTCCGAGGCGCTGTGAGACGTAGGGATATTCTGGCACTTCTTATTGATGCATTATACGGCGATACGTTGCTATGCCGGTCCCAAACCGGCGAAGCGGCAGCTTCGGTCGGCTCACATCCCGAGCAAGTTGGGATAGAGTTTGGCGTATCCGTGTTCTTGCGCCCAAAGACTGAACGGGACGGAGGCAAGTTCGTCGACGATGGGATCGGCGAGACCGTTCTTGGTGAGGTCTATCGATTTGATGTAGGTGTGGCAAGCATCGCAACACTCGACCCGAATGTAAGCAAAGGTTTCCGCGGTGTAAACCGGAAGCTTGGCATGGTCTTCCTGGCCGCAACCGGGACATACGATGCGGCGGAACTCCCATTCGGCGAGGCAGAAGCTACAGAGCAGGTTGCGGCGGGCGCCATCGCCCAGTTGGCGGAGCACGCCTAACCCGGGCTTGCGCTTGCAGAAGGGGCACAAGGCATGGGTGTAGCCCGCAAGTTGCAAACGCGAACTGGCGCGAGCGTACTCGGCATAGGGCTGCAAAAAAGCAGAGGCAAGAAATTCTTCAGGATTCAACGGCGGCGCGCCGGCAGCAGACCAGCAGGCATTCAGCAGATGAGACCACGTGCTAGGGGGAGCACTGCGCAGCTCGTGAGCAACCTCAGTGAGGCGAGCCGGGCCGTTCTTTTCGACAACGGTGAGGAAACTCGGGAAGGCGGCGATGAGTTGCACGGGCTCCAGTGGAGCGGATAGAGAGATTGGCGCCGTGCCGGAGGCACGCTCGATATGCTGGTAGAGGCCTTCCTGGAAGCGCGCGACCTGGATATAGAAGCGCAGCATCTCCGTAGCAAAGGAATGCTGAGCGGCCAGCTGGTCGGCCCGGCGAATTCGTTGCTGCCACGGAGTTGGAGCCACCGGGCGATTATGCAGCTTAGACTCGCGGCAGGCAACTCGATGCACCATTGGTGCACCATTGGTTTCGGGTCGAAATACGCCTTCCGCGGCATACGCCTTCCGCGGCATTGACGGATGTACGCGCCTGGGATTATAGTTTCCTGCAATTTGGGGTGCAGTCCGCTCGGCTGGTGGTCGAATTAGTCGGAGGATGCGCAATGGAACTCTCCCGCAGAACTTTCCTCAGAGGCGCGCTCGTGGGCGGAACCGGTTTCTCTCTACTGGGATTCGATCTGACTCCTGCAGTGGCGCAGCTCAAAGAACTCAAGATGGCCCGCGCGACCGAGACGCGCTCCACTTGCCCGTACTGTTCGGTGAGTTGCGGGATTCTCGTCTACACGATTGGAGACAAGGCCAAGAACGTGACTCCGCAGGTGATTCATGTGGAAGGCGATCCGGACCATCCTATCAATCGCGGGACGCTGTGTCCGAAGGGGGCTTCGCTCGAGCAGGACATCCTGAATCCGCGGCGGCTGCTCAAGCCGCAGGTGCGCCGGCCCGGCTCGGATCATTGGGAAGACATCGCGTGGACGCAGGCCCTCGATGAGATCGGGCACTGGGTGAAGAAGACGCGCGACGACACCTTCGTTGAGAAAGATGCGCAAGGACGGACGGTGAATCGCTGCGAAGGCATGGCTTGGATCGGCGGTTGCACCGATACCAACGAATTCAATTACCTCGTGGTCAAGACCATGCGCAGCCTGGGGCTCACCTTCATCGAAAACCAGGCCAGAGTTTGACACGGCCCCACGGTCTCAAGTTTGGGACCAACATTTGGGCGCGGGGCCATGACGAATGGCTGGATCGACATCAAGAACACCGACATGATGTTGATCATGGGTGGGAATCCCGCCGAGAACCATCCTTGCGGCTTTAAGTGGGCTATTGAAGCGAAGCGCACTCGTAATGCAAAGATGATCGTGGTTGATCCGCGCTTTACGCGCACGGCGGCCACTTCCGATTTGTTCTGTCAGATTCGCGCGGGCGCCGACATTGCGTTTCTGGGCGGAGTTCTCCGTTACGCAATGGAAAATAACCGCATCGCGCACGAATATCTCGTCAACTACACCAACGCGGCCTTCATCGTGAAGGAAGGGTTCCAACTTCCCGACGATGGGCTGTACTCCGGCTTCGATGCGGCGACCCAGGTCTACGACAAGGCAACCTGGAATTATGAAGAAGGCGGAGACCTCAGTGGCGCCGCTGCTAGCGCAGTGCCAGTGAGCGGACATTCGAGTGGCAGCGCGTCCGCTGCCCAGGCTCAGCATGCTGGCGGTCAGTCGGGCACCAATCAGTCCGGTCAAGAGAAAACCGGACAAGGCTATCAGGGCGCGAGCGTGGCCGGAACCAAAGCCTCGGAACCCGCCAAGCCTGCGCCCATGCTACCTGCGAAAGTGGCCTATGACCTTACGTTGCAGCACCCGCGATGCGTTTTCCAGCTGCTGAAACAACAGTATTCGCGCTACACGCCGGAGATGGTCGAGCGCATCACGGGCATTCCGAAAGACCAGTTCCTCAAGGCTGCCGATCTTTACACCTCGATCCGCAAAGATGGCGACATGAAGAAAGTCGCGACCATTATGTACGCGGTGGGGTGGACGCAACATAGCTTCGGCACGCAGATTATTCGCGCCGCGGCAATTTTGCAGTTGCTGCTGGGCAATGTGGGGCGCGCTGGTGGCGGCGTCAACGCTCTTCGCGGCCATTCCAACATTCAGGGAGCAACCGATATGGGCGGCGTATTCGACATCTGGCCCGGGTACCTGAAAGCGCCGAATCCCACCGATACAGACCTGGCCGCTTACTTGAAGCGAACCACGCCGACTTCGTCCAAGCCACAGCCTTGGGATTCCTTCAATTACTGGTCGAACATGCCGAAATTTACCGTGTCCTATTTGAAGGCAATGTTCGGAGATGCAGCGACGAAAGAAAACGACTTCGCTTTTAGTTACACGCCGAAGGTGGATCGCAATTATTCCTGGACGCAAATCTGGGACAACATGTATCGCGGCTCGGTAAAAGGGATGCTCGCCTTCGGTATGAACGGCGTGGCTATCGGGCCGAATTCGCAGAAGAATATTGACGCGCTGAAGAAAGCCGACTGGCTCGTCGTGGGCGAGATTTATCCGGACGAGACCAGCGAGTTCTGGCGGTCGCCGGGAGTCACGCCGGAGGAAATGAAGACCATCAACACGACGGTCTATCGCCTCCCTTGTGCCGGCTTTGCCGAAAAAGATGGATCGATGACCAACTCGGCGCGCTGGCTGCAGTGGAAGAACGTCGCGGTTCCTCCTCCGGGCCAGGCTCGATTGGATCAGGACATCGTGGCCCAGATTTTTCTTAAGGTGCGCGAACTTTATCAGGCTGAGGGGGGCAAGTTCCCTGACCCGATTCTGAAGCTGACGTGGGGCTACACCGATCCGCAGCATCCTGCTCTTGGCGATTTGGCCAAAGAGTTAAACGGCAAGGCGCTCGCGGACCTGACCGATCCAAAGACGCAGGTGACTATCAAGCGCGGCCAGCAATTGCCGGGATTCGCCTGGTTGAAAGACGATGGCACGACTGCCTGCGGCAACTGGATCTATTGCGGTTGCTGGACCGAGGCCGGCAACCAGCTTGCGCGCCGGGGTACCGATGATCCGTCGGGCCAGGGTATCTACCAAAACTGGGCGTGGTCGTGGCCGGCGAATCGCCGTGTGTTGTACAACCGCGCCTCGTGCGATCCATCGGGCAAGCCGTACGATCCCGCGCGGAGACAGGTTTGGTGGAACGAATCGGCGCAACTCTGGGTGGGGAATGACGTGCCCGACTTCAAGGCCGATTCCCCTCCCAAAGACCACATGGGCCCGTTCATCATGAATCCCGAAGGCATTGGCCGGATCTTTGGGCCGCTTGCCGCATTCGCCGATGGTCCCTTCCCCGAGCACTACGAGCCGATCGAGAGTCCAGTGCAAAATGCGCTGCACCCGAACCAGTCGAACAATCCGGTAGTCAAGAAGCTCAAGACGGCAGCCGACAAGTACGCCACTCCGGGCGACGGCTTTAATGTCGTTTGCACTACTTACCGGCTCACCGAGCATTACCACTATTGGACCAAGAACAACCAGATGAACGTGCAACTCGTTCCCGAACCGTTCATTGAGATTCCGGTGGAGTTGGCTGCCGAACTTGGCATCAAGGGCAACGACAAGGTGAAGGTCACGAGCGCGCGAAGCTTTTACATTGCCAAGGCATTCGTCACCAAACGCATCAAGCCGATGAACATCGACGGCAAGAAGGTCTACCAGATCGGCATTCCGATCCATCAGGGTTATCGCGGCATTCAGGAAGACGCGGGCCGGGACGCAAGAACCATTCTCAACCGCCTGACCCCAACCGTGGTGGATCCCAACGCATACACGCCCGAATTCAAAGGCTTTCTGGTGAAAGTGGAAAAGGTATAGCGCAAACGTATGAGCCAGGCGACACTATCAATCCGCAGGATTTCCGGCCACGCTGGGGCAGCTCCCGGCGACAACGTGGAGCGCGACTATCAGGTCTGCAAACTGATCGACACCACAACCTGCATCGGGTGCAAGGCCTGTGAAGTGGCGTGCGTGGAATGGAACGGCTATACCTTCACCGAAACGGTGTTCGATAACAGCTACCAGACCATGCCTTCGACGGCGTGGAACTACTGGAACCTGATCAAGTTCAATGAGCACGAGCGCGAAGACGGCAGCATCACGCTGCTGATGCGCAAAGATCAATGCATGCACTGCGCCGATCCGGGCTGCCTGACCGCTTGTCCCGCGGATGGCGCGATTGTGCAATACACAAACGGCATCGTCGATTTTCAGCAGCAGAATTGCATTGGCTGCGGCTACTGTGTGAGTGGATGTCCGTTCGATATTCCCAAGTTCAATCCCACGACCAAGAAGATGTTCAAGTGCACTCTCTGCGTCGACCGCGTGAGCGAGGGACTAGAACCGGCATGCATCAAATCGTGCCCCACCGGCTGTCTGCATTTTGGAAGCAAAGATGACATGAAAGATCTGGCGGAGACTCGCGCCAAGCAGCTTCGCGAGAACTATGGGATCGAGAAAGCGGGCGTCTATGATCCGGCGGGCGTGGGCGGAACGGGCGTCATCTATGTGCTGCACGATGCGACCAATCCTGAGGCGTATGGCGGATTGCCGAAAGATCCGCACGTCCCCTGGGTCGTCCGCTTCTGGAAGGGGCCAGCCAAGTGGATTGGCAATCTCGCCATGCTCGGCGGCATCATCGGGGTCACGCTTCACTACTTCCGGTACGGTCCGAAAGAAGTGCATCCCGCGAAAGATGGGAACGGAGGACAGCCGTGAGCTCGCACGCCATCTCCTCGCCACGAACCACAGGCGAGCCCGGAGAACGCATCCTACGCTACACGCTGGGCGAACGCGTGAACCACTGGTTTGCCGCGCTGACCTACATTTATTGTCTGGTAACCGGGCTGGCCTTCTGGTCGCCTTATATGTTCTGGCTGGCGGTGCTGGTGGGGGGCGGGCCGACAGCTCGCTTTTGGCATCCCTGGTTTGGCTTGGCCTTCACCGTCTCCGTGTTTTTGATGTACAGGATGTGGCGCGGCGACATGCTGACGACCGACGCGGACCGGCGCTGGAACAAGGCGATCAAGCATTACATCGAGAACGACGACCAAGATCTTCCACCCGAGGGGCGCTTCAATTACGGTCAAAAAGTATTCTTCTGGCTGATGTTCTACGGAATCATTCTGCTGCTCATTTCCGGTTTAGGGCTCTGGTTTGTAGAGTTCATCCCATGGAGTTTGCGCTGGCTGCGTTACCTGGCGGTCACGGTACACGTGGTTGCGGCGCTGGCGACGATCGGCGGCTTCATCATTCACGTTTACATGGGCACCGCCATGGTCCGCGGAGGCTTTACGTCGATCATTCGTGGAGAAGTCTCGACCGCGTGGGCAAGAACGCATCACCGCCTGTGGTACGAGCAGGTGATGAAAGGGACGTCCCCGCAGAAGTGAGGCGAGCCAATGTCCGGCACAAGCCGGGGATATCGGACTCTTCAACAGCATGGCAAACCACAGGAAGCTTTCTCGGGAGTGAGGCCCATTGCTAAGGGGTTCGAGCAAAGCCTCTAGCAGGATCCTACGACGAGCGAGACCTTCTTCGGGTAATCAGTTCGTTCTGATGTGAACTGCGCGTCGAAGATGGCGAACAAAGCTCCGGTAGAAGAGTGTCCGAAAACGGGCAAGCAACTTCAGTAGGGATGAGACTTGCAAGCCCCTACCACTGCACTCCGAGCGCGTGGAGCCGGACCGCATCAGCATGGATCTCGGCTTCAATTGCGCGTTCGATCAGCTTGATAGCAGCCAACGCGCTCACGTCACCCTGGTTGAGGGCCCCAGCTTTCCGAACCACGGTGAGAGCTGCCTGAGGGGACCCATTGCCAGCGCTTAGGAGTTTCATCGTCCGAAGATATCCGCCATCTCTAGGTAAGGGAACGGCACCAGAGAGGGATTACCAGTGGCGTTACTTACGAGCGTCCTGTGAGGTCCTGCCGTCATCTGGGTAGGTTACTCAGCACTGCGGTCGCCGACAAGTGTACGGTGGGGTCTCTCGAGGGATTTGTCGCTTTCCGCCAGCTGACGGTGGAGCAGGCGAGCTTCAAGTAGCGTGTCCCGAGAGGAACTACAACATTCGGGCGTGGTCATGCCGCGAGCGTGGATTTCTTCAAACTGTGGATAAGGTGCTTGCTCTTCCTACCGCCAATTGGGGTGACCACCCAACAAAATCGTCTCGATTGGATCCTGCCTCCTCACGGGAATGGATCCGCCGTGAAGCCCGACGATCAACATGGCCAAAGTCTTCAGCCTGCGACGAGGTGAAGGATTAGCAAGATCGACCCCAGAAGCCCGATAACGATTGAGACAACCGTCCAGGGATACCTAGGCTCCTTCGGTTGATCCGAAAATAAGATCCTGGGCGACTTTCGCTCAGGCCGTCAGAACGTCGCTGAGTTCTGGACAACTTTCAAAACAAGTTCGTGCACATCCGCTATTTCGCTGTTCGCAACGACGAAGGCAAGTACTTGGGCATCGTGGAGCTCACTCAGCTCTTAGCGCCGCCGTGTCAACTTTCAGGCGAGAGAAGACGCTTAGCATACGAAACCAGCAACCTCAGTTCGATGGGAACTGAGGGTTGAGCGATTGCCCCCTCGTGGGAAGTCTTAGGGTGCATTCAGGAGCATAAGTTCCGTAAACAGGTAGATAGATTCTATTCTGTTTGCAGAACGCTGGGGAATCGCCCCCCTGAAGCTTACCATCCGAAGCTTGGCGCCGATCTATCTTCCATCCTCCGGCACCATTAAGCCGCGAGGGGTTCGCCTTAAGGTTTCACCAATTCGATGATCGCGGAATCGGGCTGCGTCCATGCCTGCGCTCCAGTGTGCTTGAGTCGCTGAATCGAGTCATCCCAATGCAGATGTGTGACGCTGGTATCGCCTTTTTCGTACGCATAGGTCACCCCGTCGTCTTGATATAGCGTGGTATCGCCTTCGGCGCCCGTATAAATCAGAATTTTCGCAATTTTCTGAGTCTCGTTTGTGCTCTCAATCGCCTCGCCGAATGGAATAATCGAGCCTGCGCGGACAAAAAGCGGCAGAGTATCAATCGGCGCTTTGACGCGAGTCTCCTGCCCACCGTGAATCCATTCCTTCGTCCAGTAGTTGTACCAGTCCGCGCCCGCCGGAAGATAAACCTTCCGGCTCGTCGCTCCCTGGTCCGTGACTGGCGCGACCAGAAATGATGGCCCGAACATGTATTCATCCCCCAGATCGGCAACCTTGGGGTCATTCGGAAAATCCATGAACAATGCGCGCATGAAGGGCGCGCCGGTTTCGTAAGTTTTGTCAGCGAGCGAATAAATGTACGGCATCAATTGATACCGCAGCTTCAAGTACTTCTCCAGAATGGCAGCGAGCGCAGCGGCCTTCCCGCATCGAACGCGCCTACATGCACAAGCAACACATAAGGGATGCCCCGTCCGTATAGGGGATGTAAGACGCTTCGATACGTTACGGTGGCCACTTTTTCTCACTCATCACAGCGCGAGCGAAATGCGACTCCTACGCAGGTGTTCGCGGAATATGCCGAGGACTTCCCACGCCAGCTGCGCAGATCGTTTTCCGTCCGTTCGCCGTGCCGCTAGGACGCAACTAGGACACAGAACTCATTGTCTGGAATCAAAAACTTGCGGAAACTGCGAGAATTGAGTCAACCGAATACTTTAGATTTGGTCGTCCTTCCTTGCGTTGCATTGAACGGCTGGCCCGTCTCAGGTCGTTACCGCGCCAGCGCGATCCACAAGAGAGTGAACTCTAGTTTAACGAGCACAAAATGGTTGGGGTGCGATCAAACGGCAAGGAGAGAGCGGTCGGAACAGCGCTGATCTCGCGGGGGCTGGCTTTGGCGGCATTTCGTTGTGTCGAGGGCGGCGGAAGGGTACTCTGCTCAAGCCAGAGGTTTAAATCGGAAATGCGGGTTACATGACCATTGACTCCAAATCGCTGACAGTTTTCTTCCGCAGTCAGGGCATTTACCTGTTCCTTGCTTTCGTGGTTAGTGCGATTTTCTGGGCCATCGGCCAGCCCATCAATCCTTTCACCGTCATCTTGTATTCGTTGTGCATCGGTAATTTCCTTTCGCCTCCGATGCAGTGGCTGCACGCGCTGTACGAAAAGCCGTCTCCCTATGACTGGCTAATCTTCCTGGCCGTCCTATGCGTCGTGATGTTTCCCGTCTACGCGCTGAGCACCGTAGTTGTCTGGTGGTTCGCCCCGCCAGGTCCGCAATCGCTCTGGCACTTGCTCTCCACGGGCTGGAAGATGCCCTTCCTGATCACCTTCGTCTATGGCGTGATGAATTTTCTCTACGGCAAGACGAGGGCGCGCCTGGAGCGCCGCAACGTCGAACTGCAGCGCATGGTTCAGTCGGGGGCGGCCCGCCTGGAAATCCACGAGCAGGAATTGCAACGCGCCAGCGAAATCCAGCATTCGCTTTTGCCCAAAGAAATTCCGCAGCTTCCTGGAATCGCCATAGCCACCGCCTGGCGCCCGGCGCGCGCGGTCGGCGGTGATTACTTCGATGTGCTGCGCCTCAACGGCAACAGGCTGGCCATCTGCATTGCCGATGTCTCCGGCAAGGGAGTTCCCGCCGCTTTGCTTATGGCTAATGTCCAGGCCAGCTTACGCGCCTCTGTGCGCGACTTGGATAGTCCAGCACGCGTGTGCAGCATCGTGAACGGCATGCTGTGCGAAAGCATTGCTGCGAACAAGTTCGTGACGTTTGTCTGCGGGGTTCTCGACGCCAATACGCGCACGTTCCGCTACTGCAATGCCGGTCATCCCTATCCTATTCTCGTTTCGGCTGGCGCCACGTACACCCTGGATCAGGGCGGTGCGGTGCTCGGCGTTTTCCCCACGTGGAATTACCGGGACTCCAGCATCAATCTGAAATCCGGAGACAGGCTGTTTCTATTTACTGACGGCATCACTGAAGCCGAGGACGCGAAAGGCGAAGAGTTTGGCACGGAGCGGGTTGCTGCATTCGGCAAGGCGAACGCGACCGGTTCCGCGGATGACTTGACCGGGCAACTGCTCGCGCAGGCGTCGGATTTTTGCGGCGCGCAATTCCAGGACGACGCTACCTTGGTGGTTGTCGCCGTAAATTAACGGTCCCAAGACGCGCTCGAAACTTGGGCGGAACAACCGATTTCTGACAGACCGACAGTCAGCTGTCTTGCTACAAGTTTCCATCAACCATGAAGGTCGAAGACCTGGCCAGGCTGGTGCAGATGAGTGTTTCTTCCTTCCACGAGCACTTCAAGTCGGTCACTTCGATGAGCTCACTGCACTATCAAAAGGTGCTGCGCCTGCAGGAGGCGCGGCGCCTCATGCTGTCGACCATGATGGACGCGGGGAGTGCGAGCCGGCGTGTGGGCTATCTGAGCGCTTCGCAGTTCAGCCGGAATACAGCCGCTTCTACGGGAGTGCGCCGAGCAAGGACATCGCCAGACTGCGGCAAGAGACACGACTCTGGGCGTGAAGCAATTCGTAGCGAGCTGCGCCACAGCCTTTGTCATCCAAAGCGAAGGACCTATGCAGTCCTCGCGGGTTGCATGGGTCCTTTCTACCGCTCAGGGCAGGCTTTTCGGCCCGCAAAAGGCGCAGGTCTCAGAATAACAGCGTCATGAGGACGGCGGCGCTACTCAAGAGACTAGCGCAATCCGGTGGCAACGTATAAATCCGAAAGATTTCGAGAGTAGTCGTAGACGTAGGATTTTGCATCGGGCGTCATGAGCACCGGCCCCACGACCGTAACTCCGGCAGTGTCGGAGGGAGCCAACTGAGCCAGCAGCTTGCGCCGGCCGGTGGCGATCTCAATGCGGTGTACTTCGGAAGGCACGGCGTACTTAAATACTAAGAGGGCGCGACTGTCGGCGCTCCAGCAGATGATTTCCTTGCCGGACGCGAGTTTCGAGATGATTCTAGGCTGACCGCCGTCGAGCCCCGCACTGCGGGTCTGTGCCGCGGTGAACCAGCTTGCCACATGGCTCCACGGCTGCCCACTGCGATGCCCTTAGAATCCAGCAACTCGCGGAACTTCGCCATTTTGAATACTGGCGTAGGCTTTTTCTGGGTCGTCTCCTTGCCCTCGATCGCATACACACCGTACTGGTGTGTCTCTTCAACCTTGTGGGCGATGCTGAGCTTGAGCTTTGAGGATTCGCTTTCGATGGCACGGAAGGGTTCGGCATCCACGGGGACGCCGTTGTGCTCGAAGTGGGCATTCGCTTTGCAGTACTTTCCCCGCCAGAGGGCCTGTTCGATGTCCAGTTCAGGAAGCATCTGGCGGCCCAACCAGACTCTCGTATTTACGTCCTCTTCGCAATAGGTGAGGATCCGCTTCTGGTGTTCTTCCATCGTGACGCCTTCAGGCGTCGGCGTGCCGTTTTCGATGATGTAGCTACGTTCCTCGTCCTCTATGGATTATGACTAGGATGCTTCGATCTGGAGACGCGTGTGTTGGAACCGCTGGAAAATCCCTTCGGCCCAAAACTGTTACCTATGTAGCCGGTACGTTGTGTTACCCATGTCTCCGGGCCGGACCGTTGCGAAATCGGCGCGCCGGAGGTAAGATTGTCTTACCATGCAGACCAAAGTTTCCACGAAGGGACAAGTCGTTCTACCAGGGCCACTTCGGCGCCGCCTCGATATCCGGGCAGGCGATCCGCTGGACGCCAATATAGAGGATGGGAGTATTGTATTGACGCCGCGCAAGAAACGGGCTCATCGAGCAAGACTTGTGACGGACCCGGTTACCGGACTACCGGCTCTGAGCGCGGGCCCAAACGCGCCGACGTTAAGCAGCAAGGAAGTTGAAGAGCTCTTGGCAACCTTCCCATGATCTACTTGCTCGATGTGAATGCTCTGGTCGCCCTCGGGTTCATCAATCACGAATTCCACGCTCGGGTTGCTTCCTGGGTCCAATCGAGTCATTCACCGCAGTTGGGGAGTTGCTCGATCACCGAGCTCGGATTTCTGCGTGTGCTAGCCCAAGCCCCGGCCTATGGATTCACCGTCGCTCAAGCGCGCACACTTTTGCTGCGTCTTAAGAAGGGCCGCACCTCTCGCCTCACATTCATTGCCGACGAACACGATGTTTCTCATCTTCCGGGTTGGGTCAGAGCGCCTATGCAAATTAGCGATGGTCACTTGAGCAAGCTTGGGACCGCGAAGGGTGCGGTCCTAGCAACGCTAGACGAGAGCATTCCTGGATCATATCTGATTCCAAGATAGTGTTTGCTTTGTTGAATCGGATTGCGGCATTACGCATTCCGTTGACTTTGATCTACGTTCTCGGGATTCTCGCGATCCCGCTTAAGGTCACGAAGTATTGGGCTGCAGTTTTGTGTTTCGCAGGCTTCTGCTGTGTGCTCGCATGGTGGCTTACCCTCAAGCCCTCGAATGATGGCAATGGCAACCCGACAGTGCTCTAACAGCCCGGGCTGAAATCGACGGAGATCACAATTCACAATTTACGCAACTGCGACTATCGCACCGAAGCCGACTAGGCGAATTGCTGCAGCGAGCGGACATTCTTTAAACAGATTTGGTCGGGGAGAGAGGATTTGAACCTCCGACCCCTGGTCCCGAACCAAGAAAGTCCAAAATTCCAAATGCTTCATTTGGTGTCGCTTAGGAGCCAGCGCACCATTTTTTCTCTCCCTCAGTTGCACCGAAGTTGTACCGAACTGGACACGATCGGAGGCGACCGCTGCACCAGGCATCGGCTGACAGGTTCCGGGCCCAAGATAGTGTGCCTCTCGAAAACCTCAAAGTGTCTCAGCGGATGGGAATTGTACTGTCTGTCCTAATTCTCCTGTGATGCTCATTTTTTTTGCGACACTCCTTGGCACTCTGTCTTCAAGGTTGCATTCTCCGGTGGCGCTTGAGCTAGAGAACTTGGCTCTGCGCCACCCAGTCGCTGTGCTGCAACGCTCCGCGAGAAAACGCCCGAAATTGACCCCGGCGGACCGCCTTTTATGGGGCTGGCTGTCCCGCCTCTGGAGCGACTGGCGTTTGGCCCTGGTCATCGTCAAGCCCGAAACGGTCGTGGCCTGGCATTGTGTCGGCCTTCGCCGGTTCTGGACCTTAGTTAGGATTTAACGGCTACGCGAGGGGAGATTTGTGCAAACATCTTGTCGCTAAACACTGAGGATGTAATTGCGGTCCTTTGACGTTGGCCGACATCGCCTATCCGAGCGAAGCTTCCATCGCCAGGGGTTTGGCGACAGTACAACGATCACGTCTCGGTAACGGTGAACAGGGCGGCAAGTGAGCGGGCCAGGCTCTCGAGCGCGGCTTCGTTCGGCAGTGTGACAGTGAGTCGCGGGCGGCCCTGCTCGTCGCGCTCCAGACACTCGGCGAGACGAGCTTTGAACTCGCTTGCCTTTTGCTCTGAACCGTCCGTTGGCCGACGCTGCGGGATCATTTCGCCGAGGAATGCGAATGCGGCAGCGACGAGTTGGCCTCCAGCCTCTGCCACACGCGAGCGGCGAGCGAGCCGCTCTGCCTCTTGCTGCTGGCGCTGCTTTTCCGTCTCGTCTACCGCGGCGTGTGCCCTCGCGCCGAGCAGCACCTCGAGGCGCTGCTTCAGCTCGTCGATACCAGATGCGAGTGCGACCTCCCGCACATTAGATTCCATATCCAGCGCGGCGAGAGCCAGGTCATGTTTGGCTGAGAGCGTCGCCAGCAGCTTCTCCTCAATCGTCCCTTCCGTCACGAGCAAATAGACCTGCACCGGGTTCTTCTGCCCCATCCGGTGCGCGCGGGCGATGCGCTGCTCGAGAACGGACGGATTCCACGGCAGATCGACATTAATAACGGTATTCGCCGCCTGAAGGTTGAGCCCCGTCGAGCCCGCGTTGGTGGTGAGGAACACGCGACAGGTCGGATCGCGCTGAAACTGGTGCACCAGCTGCTGCCGCTTCTTCTGCGGGACGGATCCGTCCAACCTTACGGAATCGAGCTTGAGTCGCGTGACCTGCCGCTCGATCAAATTGAGCATCGTTGTCCATTCGGAGAAGAGCACGATCTTGCGATCGTCCTCCGCGGCCAGCTCTTCCAACAGCTCCTGCAGCCGCTCCAGCTTGCTCGAAAAGCCCGGAGCATGCTTGTCCACGAGAAAGGTGCTGTCCGCATTCATCCGTGCGAGCAGCAATGCTTTCTGCAGACGCAACAGGTCCATCTCCGAGATATACGACTTACGGACGATGGCGCTCACAATCTGCATCTGCGCGAGTTCGATGCCCGCCTGCTCATCCGTGGGCGCAATCCGCACAATTTCCGTCGTGCGCGGGGGCAAATCCTTCATCACCGCGCTGCGCGTCCGGCGCAGCAGTACCGGCTTGAGTCTTTCGCGCAGCAGATTGAGATCCTTGTAACCCAGGATCTTGCCGCTCTCGTCGGTGACGCGGTGACGGTTGAAGAATCGAAATGCAGGCCCGAGACGTCGGTCGTCGATGAACTCGACGACGGAGAAAAGATCGTCGAGCCGATTCTCCAGCGGCGTGCCGGAGAGAACGAGTGCGAACGGCGAACGCAGGCTCTTGATGGTCTGAGCCGTCTTCGCTTCCCAGTTCTTGATGCGCTGGCCCTCATCCAGAACAATTAGATCCCACCTCACGCGTTCGATCGCGATAATGTCACGCAATACCTGCTCGTAGTTGCAGATGGTGAAAAAGCATTCGTTCTCGTACTGACCGCTCCGCCCCGCAGCGCTCCCTAACACGATCTGGCAATCGCGCCCTGAGAAGCGGAGAACCTCGCTGCGCCATTGGGCTTTCACGGACGCGGGGCAAACGACCAGGACTTTGCGGATGTCTGCTTCGCGCGCCAGCAGCTCCGCCATACCGATACCCTGAAGGGTCTTCCCGAGTCCCATGTCATCAGCCAGGATCGCGCGCCCAGCGCTTGCTGCGAAAGCGATGCCGTCCAGCTGATAGGGAAGGATCTCCACCTTCAGCAGCGTCGTGCGCAGTGGATGAGATTTCGGATTGCGCCGGATCTCGGCGGCCTTTGCCGCGATGCGCTGCAGCCGCAGACGGGTCTGGATGTACTCCTCCGCATCGGGATAGACCGTCACGGCGACGTCGTGTGCTTCGAGTTGACGGATGCGTTTTAGCAGATCCGGGAGATCGGTGATCGGCCTATCGCGGATCGGGCGCACGATGCCGCTGGTCACGTCATCGAGGTGGGGCGGCAACAAGATACGCAATTCCAGCTCCTCCCCATATGACAGATGCACACTGATGTCCCGGCGCCGATACGGTCGATTGCGCTGCGAGTCTGAGAATCGTCTTCGGACTTTTTCCAGCGCATGAAGGATATGCTTGCAGGTGCCGAGCGTGTTCTTACGGAAATCCGGGCACGAGCAGTACGACTGTCCCGGCTGCCACCCTCGCAGAGCGACCCGGTACGACTTGCCAGAGGCCGCATTGGTCAATGTGTAGTCGGTCCAGATCTCCTGACCGTCGAGAGACGTGAGCCGCATTTTCTCGGTGCGGGCGCGCTCTGCCCGCTCCGCGAGCGCTTGCGCGACCAGCGCCTCCTCGCTCACGCTTTCAGCTGGGGCCCGCGCGGGTGGCGCTCCGGCCAGTCCCAGCGCGAGCTTCTCTTCCAGAATCAGAGAGAAGGCCGCCCCGGCGTGCTCACACGGCACCTCGCACGCGTCGCAGCGCCATTCGAGACCATGGCGGGCGGCCGGACTCAAAGTCAGCGTGACCGCCGCGCCGTCCAGAGTCAGCCGAAACATGTCCCGATCGAATTTGACCTGAGTGGTGAGGTCAATGTCGAATTTGCCGCCTGTGGCGATGAGGCGGTTACCCTTGGGGCCGAGCAGCTTCGCCGCTCTGGTGAAAGTGAGTCGCGAAAGTGTGTCGAACAGCGTCAGCTCGGCGCTCGGTTTCGTCAACATGAGGTATAGGGAGTCATAGGGTGATTATTCCATTGGAGGGGCGTAATCCACCTCACAGCCGACGGCTTGCACTTCCGAGATCCGGCTCGGGTCCGCTATCTTTGCTTCCGACTCAAACGCGAAGAACGTCGTGATCCGGATGTTGCTTAGGGGGGTCTTGACGACGACATGGTGGGGACCGAACTTCACTACTCCCATCACCCGTTCGAGCGAATACGACTGCTGGGCGGCGTGCCAAAGATCCCTGGCGAAGCCTGGTGATTGAATGTCTAATCCGGCCTGCGTGGCCAGCTCGTCGCCCACCCGAGTCCCGTCGCGCCGGCCTGCGGTCTCGCAGCGCTTGAGGCGGTCATGAATCGTGTTGAAAGACAGGATGGAGTCCGACAGCATGTCTGCCTGGACGCGCAGGTACTTTCGCCATATTTCCCCGTTAGCGGGCGAGAGTTCTTCGGGCCGGAATCGCAAGCAACGGAAACGAGTGGCCTGTCCGATGCCCCGATAAAGCGAGACCTCTCCGACCGGGATGCTCGGCTGATCCTCCAGGGAGACCCACTGATAACTATCATGTTGCATGAGCAAGGAACCGGGTGTGTCGCGATAGTCGCGGATATGATGATAGGCCGCCGTCGGCGTCCTCAACTCGTTGTCTGAAAAGAATCCGAACTGGCAGTATCTTTGCAGCGCCGGTCCATCTCCTCTACGGGCATTTGCCCAGAAGTCGAAAAGGAAGCGTGCGCTGTCCTTGAGGGGACTGCCGAAGTAGCGATGCTCGCGCAGATTGCCCTGCGGATTGAAAATTCCCGAGAGGATCCAGGTGTACTGGAAGAAGTAGTCTCTCGCCGGCGGCTTGGCGGGGCTGTAAGCCAGGGGTCCTTCTGCGGACAGCCACGGGACGAGGTATTCCGAATCGATGACGGTGGAGGTGGAAAAGCGAGACCGTGCAGCCATATGGAGCTTCATCCTGCACCGACCAGCATTTGAATGGCACCGCGCGTTTCTGGGCTCAGACTGGAAAATTCATCCCCCGTGAGCAACCCCTGCGAGCGGATCCGGGCCAGCATCGTTAGTGCATGAGAGCGCCGCGGATTGTCGAAGGGACGTGCCATCTCCCGATCACGTTGTTGGAGAATCCTGAAGATTTGGAGGTAGCGCGCATGGTGACTCGTCGTGCCATCGCGCGAGACGCGGTCGATCTCGGCAAGGACACGCTCGCAGAAGCGTTCGAGCGCAAGCGGATGCACGCGCCTAAGCACTTTCCAATCAGGTTCCTTAATCTCCCGCATAGGGTTTCCGTGCACTGGGGCAGTGCAAGTGTAACGCGGGAAGCTGCGGCTCGTGGAGGTCCCCGCGACGTCCGTGTTGAAACTCTTTGACAATGTCCCCTCGCGGATTCGTTAGAAATGACCCCCTTAAACTGAGGCCCCCAGCCAAAGAGGTCTTGTTGAAGAGGACGGCGAGGAGCACTCGTGACCTGGAGGCGAGTGGAGGTATCGGGACGAGTTGCCCAAGAGGGAAGGAGTTGGTGGATGCAGCAGCCATGCTGCAGTTGAGTTATCGCAAGATGAAGCGTATGTGGCGACGTTATCAACAGGTGTGGCAGGCAGGGAATAAAGCACGCCCATGCGGGTCGGCCCTCAAACCTCAAATCGCGGTAAGCCGATGAAACTACGGTGTCGAGTGCTGAACTTAATCAAGAAAACTCAAGAAAAAATGTTCCGGTTCGGAGGAAGAGCGATTCGGCCCGACCTTAGCCGCTGAGCACTTGGCTGATGAAGATGGGATTGTGGTCGATCACGAGACGTTGCGCCGATGTTGGCGGAGCACCTCTGGATTCGGCGGAAGCGCTGGAAGCGCTTCGCGACTGTTATCGGCAAAAAAAGGCGGCGTCCATTCCAATCTTGTGGCGAAATTTGAAACAGTCGGCCACCTCACGAGAATTGTGGAAGGCAGAAAAACATACCCTTCGGTGTCAAGCAGAAAATCCCTATCGAGGCAACGCTTTCTTAAATCGTCCCAGCCCTCCCAAGTCGCCAGTTTCCTAGACAGCACAATACCCTAGAGTGAATGGCTTATCGGCCTCGTCATAAGCACCGACCTTAGAGTTGACGGCGGCACTGAGGGTAGGATCTCCGTAAGGGAGTGGAGTATTTCAAGAAGAAGACGGCTTTTCATTCTTCTTGACAGGGCTCGCTACTTTTTCTAACCTTGCGGACTTATAGTAATGTGTGTGCTGCAACACGCAGCAAATCTCTGCTCCGCAATACTGGGGAACTTTCATGCGGGTTTTGATGTGCCTGTTCATGTTGTGGCGTCTTTGGTTGCCCCAGCCTTGGCCCAAGATCGCGACTACGGTCGCTCCATGGTAGTGACTGACCGCGGTATTGTGGCTACCAGCCAAGTTCTAGCTTCCCAGGCAGGCGCCCACATCCTTGAGCGGGGTGGTTCCGCTATCGACGCGGCTATCGCCGCCAATGCCGTGCTGGGCGTAACTGAGCCCATGATGAACGGCATCGGCGGTGACCTGTTCCTTCTGTACTGGGATGCCAAGAGCGGCAAGCTGTACGGGCTAAACGCAAGTGGGTGGGCTCCGCAAGGCCTCACGATAGATTTCCTGAAGAAGCAGGGCATCACGTCGGTGCCTGACGATGGAATCCACAGTGTCACGGTGCCGGGAGCCGTGGATGGTCGGGCGAAGGCTCATCAGCGTTTTGGAAGATTGCCTTGGAAAGCTTTGTTTACACCCGCAATTTATTACGCCGAACATGGCTATTCCGTACCTGAAATCATCCACGATTTCTGGGGTATCGGCCGCGCGAAGTTGAAGCAGACAGAGGAAGCGCAGCGTGTCTTTCTTCCCAATGGCAAGCCGCCTACCGTGGGTGAACAGTTCTCCAATCCCGACCTGGGGAAAACCTTGCGATTATTGGCAGACAAGGGACCTCGTGAATTCTACGAAGGTGAAATCGCGAAAGCAATCCTGAAGACATCAAACCCTCTGGGCGGGACCATGCAAACGGGCGACTTGGCGGAATTTTCTTCGGAGTGGGTTGATCCAATCTCGATTGATTACCGCGGGTGGAGAGTCTACGAACTTCCTCCTAATGGGCAAGGGATGGCTGCGTTGGAAATGCTGAATATCATGGCTGCCTCGCAGCCAGACAACCACGGCCCAGAAGGGACGGTAGAGCTACACAAGAAGATCGAAGCGATGAAGCTCGCCTACACCGATCTGTATCGCTACAACGGTGATCCTCGTTTCGCGAGTATCCCGGTGCGAGGCCTGCTTTCGAAAGAGTATGCAGAACAACGTGCCGCCCTAATCGATCCGCAGAAAGCGAATTGTGCCGCGGTCAATGGTACGCCGGCAAAAAGCGACACCACGTACCTGGCCGTGGTCGACAGAGATGGCAACATCGCTTCGATGATCCAGAGTGTGTACGACTATTTCGGCTCTGGCGTCGCTGTGAAAAGCATGGGTTTTCTGCTTCAGGATCGAGGAGGACTATCTGTGCTCGATCCCAAACATCCGGATGCGCTCGGCCCGCACAAGCGTCCCTTTCACACCATCATTCCTGCATTTATGGAACGGGGAGACCAACACATAGGATTTGGGATTATGGGCGGTTCCAATCAGCCGCTTGCGCATGCGCAATTCGTGTCCAACGTCGTGGACTATAGCTGGAACATCCAGGCAGCTCTCTCTCCGCTCCACGCTTCACCATCCGCGACACAGGAGAGCCAATCAAGTGCACCATTCTTCTGGAGTCGCGAGTCTTGCCAGAAGTGCAGAGTCAGTTGCGCCAGAAGGGCCATGACCTGGTTCTGCGAAAGGATTATTCCGCATTGATGGGACGGGGACAGGCAGTGCTTCACAATTCCGCAACCGGCACGAATTTTGCTGCCTCTGACCCGCGGGCTGATGGCTCCGCTGAGCCGGAGGCGATGCCAAAAAAGTAGTGGGGGCTATTTTTGTGGGAGAGGGCATCTTTGCGTACCAAGCAGCATGGTCTATGAATACTGAATGCTTCGTCGTTAATCCATGAGCGAAGAAAATCGCGACCGGCAGTTGGGAATGCGACGCCGCATCACACGGCGCGATTTCCTCAATGGTGTTGCGGTAGGCATCGGAGCCCTAGGTTACGCCAGCCTGCCGGACCTGGCTTACGGCACCGAAGCTTCATCGCAAGCTGGTGCCGATTCCGCCAAATTCTTTCCGCCTGCTTTGACCGGAATGAGAGGCGGCGCGCCGGGCTCATACGATGTTGCGCATGCACTGCGCGATGGGGACTTCTGGGAAACCGCCGGAAGCCCCGCAGACACGCACGAAACGTATGACTTAGTCGTCGTCGGGGGCGGCATCAGCGGGCTTGCTGCGGCTTACTTCTACCGCAAGAATGCCGGCAAGGGTTCACGCGTTCTGGTTCTCGATAACAATGATGATTTTGGCGGGCACGCCCGGCGTAACGAGTTCCGCGTGGGAGGACGGCTGCTGTTGAGTAACGGTGGAACCCAGTCAATTGAGAGTCCCTCGGAATACAGTGAAGTCGCCAAAGGCGTTCTCAGTGATCTGGGAGTCCAAACGAAGACCTTTTATAAAGCCTACGATCAGAGGTTGTACTCGCATCTCGGTACAGCCTGCTTCTTTGACAAGGAGACCTTTGGTGAGGATCGCCTAGTAACTGGAATGGGCTCGACTCCCTGGCCCGAGTTTCTCAAGAAGAGTCCGTTGCCGGAAAAGGTGCAGCAGGTGATTGCCCGTCTCTACGACGAGAAGAAGGAGTATCTTTCCGGCCTCTCGAAAGAGGAGAAGCATGCGCGGCTGGCAAAGATCAGTTACGCGGCATTCTTGACTGAGATTTGTAAAGCCGATCCTGACGTCTTGCCATTTTTCCAGACCTATACACACGATTTGTATGCAGTCGGAATTGATGCGGTCTCTGCTCTTGCCTGTTATAGAAATCCCGACGACTACGGGGCATGCCACTATGCAGGTTTTGCAGGGATGGATCTAGGCGGAGACGAGGAAAAAGAAGAACCCTACATTTTTCACTTTCCCGATGGGAATGCGTCCATCGCCCGCTTGCTTGTGCGGAGTCTCATCCCTGAAGCGGTTCCAGGGCACACCATGGAGGACGTTATTACCGCACGTGCCGACTACAGCAAGCTTGATCAGCCGTCATCTCCAATCCGAATTCGCCTGAACTCGACCGCGGTTCGTGTGCTACACTCCGGGCGACCAGAGTCGGCGAAAGAGGTGGAAGTCTCGTATGTCCAAGAAGGAAAGCTAAAGAAGACAACAGGGAAATCCTGCATCCTCGCCTGTTACAACAGCATGGTCCCATATCTTTGCCCTGAGCTGCCTGAGAAGCAGAAGGAAGCTCTGCACTACTGCGTGAAGGAACCGTTCATTTATACGCACGTTGTCCTTCGTAATTGGACGGCATTCCACAAATTGGGGATACGACAGATCGTCTCGCCAGGAAGTTATCACAGCTTCACCATGATCGATTTTCCTGTCAGCCTCGGTGCGTATCAGTTTCCCAGCAACCCGCAAGAACCAATGGTGCTCTTTATGTTGCGGACTCCCTGCAAGCCGGGGCTGCCGCGCCGGGATCAGTACCGGATGGGCAGGTTCGAACTCATCAGCACGCCATTTTCTGAGTTTGAACGCAATATCCGTGAACAGTTGAATCGCGCGCTCGCGCCGGCTGGATTCGATTCCGCCCGCGATATTGCTGCAATAACGGTAAATCGGTGGGCGCACGGTTACGCCTACGAATACGATTCTTTGTTTGATCCGCACTGGGCGCCGGAAGAGCGACCTTGCGTCATTGGACGGAAACAATTTGGACGAATTTCGATTGCGAATTCCGACGCTGCTGCTAGTGCGTATACGAACGCAGCAATTGACCAGGCCTATCGTGCGATTCAGGAGCAAGTGAAAGGTGCGTAGAGCAATATGACTGACCTCAAGAATGAAGACGGCGGTCGATCTCGCGATCGCGAGCTTGGTATGCACCGCAACATCACGCGCCGGGATTTCTTGAACGGCATGGCGGTTGGTGTGGGTGGGATGCTCGCCAATCCATGGATTGGCGGACTGCTCTCGGCCCAAACGCCCATAGCCTCCGCGCAAGATCGCCCAGGCTACTATCCTCCGACGCTCAACGGAATGCGGGGAAGTCATCCCGGGGCTTTCGAAGTCACACACTCGCTGCGTGACGGAACCTTCTGGGAAAAAGCAGGCAAGCCTGTCGAGACTGGCGAGGAATACGATCTGGTGGTGGTCGGGGGCGGCATCAGCGGCCTCGCGGCGGCCTATTTCTATCGCAAGCAAGCCGGACCTTCAGCCCGCATCCTGATTCTGGACAATCACGATGACTTTGGGGGACACGCCAAAAGAAACGAGTTCCACCTCGGTGGAAGGTCATGCACCTGCATTATTCGCCGGCGCCCAAGAGGAAGTAGTCTGCCGCTGCTCTCGGAGGGCATTTCGTGAGCGACTCTTACGATCGCTATCTAGGGATGAATCGGCAGATCACGCGCCGGGATTTCATGAACGGCGCTGCCATGGTGATCGGAGCCGCCATGCTTCCGACTGCTCCGGCTTTCGGCGTGGCCAATCCCCTGGAGCCGCAGAACGAACCCGGATACGATCCACCAGTAAAGACAGGCTTGCGCGGCAGCCATCCCGGTTCGTCGAGATTGCTCACAGCTTGCGCGACGGCACCTTTTGGGAGAGCGCAGGCAAGCCCGTCGAGAGCGGCGAAACGTAGGATCTGGTGATTGTCGGAGGAGGAATTAGCGGGTTGGCCGCCGCTTATTTCTTTCGTGAGAAAGCAGGAAGGTCAGCTCGCATTCTCATTCTTGAGAATCACGACGACTTCGGAGGTCATGCCCAGCGGAATGAGTTTCACTTCGGTGGTCGACTCCAAATCCTGAATGGCGGCACCTTCCTCATCGACAGCCCCACTCCCTACAGCAGGGTGGCAGATAATCTGCTGAAAAAGCTTGGAATCGATCCACCACAGTTTGATGCGAAGTTTACAGACCATAAGCTTTATCGTTCTCTGGGCCTGCAGTCTGCTGTTCTCTTTGGTAAGGAGACGTTCGGTGAAGATCGCCTGGTGGTGGGTGCGCCTGGACGTGGCTGGGACGATGAAGTGCCTGAAAGCCAAGTAGGGGAAGCGCTCACTTGGACGATCTTTGGCATTACGCGGCTTTTGTGATGATGACCGTGGGCGCACTCCTTTGTTTCTGGCTGCGGGTTATGGCGATATACCGTGGATGGCATTTGCCCGTCGCCCAGGCGCAGAATCGGCGGGATTGAATCATCGCTTACCAAGTCGTCCTAGGAGTTGGCAGCCTAAGAAGGGGACGGCTGACATGCTGTTGGTTGGTCGAGGGCGAGCCGATTGTGCGCCATCTTCTATATGCGATGCCAAATTTTGCAGATTTGATAACAGAGCACAGTCACCAAACACAAGTGGGACCCAGCTTGATCGTTAAAAAATGGTCGGGGAGAGAGGATTTGAACCTCCGACCCCCTGGTCCCGAACTATGAAAGTACAAACTCCAAGTGCTTTATCTGGTGTCACTTAGGGAACAGCATTCCGTTTTTTCTCTCGCTCAGCTGTACCGATGTTGTACCGAAGGGCCTGAACTGCAGACTGGAACAGCTGGGTCGCTTGGAGTCTGACAAGTGGAGAACTTTCCGTTGCCAAGCGGCTTTTGAGTTATTACAATAGTAATAACATATTGGAGGTCAGCTGTGGTCGAACTCAAAGTCCGCAAATTCGGGAACTCGCTCGGAGTTGTCCTACCGAAAGAGGTCATCAATCGTCTCCACACCGGCGATGGTGAACCGCTGTTCCTGATCGAAGCTCCGGAGGGTGGTTACCGGCTCACTCCTTATGATCCCGGCTTCGAGGAAAAAATGACGAAGGCGGACGACATCATCAGCCGCTACCGCAATACACTCCACGTTCTCGCCAAGTGAAGGAACCGGTCTGGATCGACGAGCGCGATGCGCTCGCCCTGCACGATCGCCTGCTCGCGCTGCACGGCGGCGCGGTGGGATTGCGCGACGATGCCTTGCTGAAATCAGCGCTGGCCCGGCCGCAACAGCATTTCGCCTATGCCGAATCTCCTGATATTGTCGACATGTCCGCCGCCTATACAGGCGGCATCGTGCGCAACCATCCTTTTGTCGATGGCAACAAGCGCACGGGATTTGTGGTGGGAATCCTGTTCCTCGAACTCAACGGTTATCGCTTCAGCGCCCGCGAGGAAGACGCAGCGCAGGCGGTCCTGAAGTTGGCGAGCGGGAACCTCGACGAAACTAGCTATATCGCTTTTCTTCGCGCTCATGCATCGCTTGGGGAAAAATGAAACAGCATTTCTGTACCCAAAGACACCGCGGAAACGGAGCTTCTTTCTCAATTTCTGGATCACCGCACATCAAGATGTGAGCCGTTCGACTTGACAGGACGCCCTCCGTTCGTGTTGCATTAGCACGTCAGTTGTTCCCTCCGGACAAACACTAAACCGGCACGCGATGCGGAGGCAACATGCCGAAAACACTAGTGAACCTTTCACTCGTGTTCTTTGTGGCCGTCGGTGTCATTTTGGCGGCCCAAAACTCATCTGCTCAGACGACTGTGGCGGTCGGGAATTGTCGGCCTCCTCTGGTCAGCTATTCGACCATCTCCGAAGCGGTTGCCGCCGTGACGCCGAATTCGACCGTTCTCGTCTGTCCCGGCACTTACCCGGAGCAGGTCACCATCACGCAGGCGCTGAAATTGAAAGGACTGAAGGATGAAGCGGGCTATCCGGTAATCACCGTACCCAGTGGTGGGTTGGTGGGAGGGCGCAGTTTTCGGTTCCAGGGACAGATTTCGTCTCGATCGGTCCGGTAGATATCGCCAACCTGGTTGTAGATGGAGCCAATTCCGGTGTCGACTGCTCTACTAATCTTCTCATCGGAATTCAATATAACGCCGGCTTTGGTTCTTTAGACAACGTGGACGTGCGCAACCAGAACCCGGGCGGTTGCGGATACGGAATCATCGCCGGAGGGTTAGGGGACAATCTGGAGGTGAACATCCGGAATAGTAGAATTCATGATTTTGACTATATCGGCGTCTTTGCTGGGGCCGTTTACGCCGAGTTCACATTGAATCTCGCTTCAAACTGGATCGCATCGGCTAGCACGACGGTGCAAGCAGGGGTTTCTTATGGCTTTTCGTCTGAGGGACGAGCCACGTACAACATTATCGAGGTAGCCGGCCGAATCGGCCTAGATGCGGCGCCTTACGTCGGTGGTGTAATAATTGTTGCCGACAATTTGGTCATTGGTTCGAATGTAGGAATGTTTTTGGGTTGCTGCGGAACGACTGTCACGCGCAACAACTTATTCAACAACGGCACAGGCATCGTTCTCTACGGGGAGGGCAATGTCATTAAGTCGAATGCCATTGTTCAGAGTAGTACTGCGGCGATTGATGCCGATTGTTCCTCGCCGAACACCGTCGAAAATAACATCATTTTCGGCGCTCCCATAGGAATCGCAAATATAGCCTCGGGAGACACCGTCAAGGGAAACACTTTTTACAGCGTGACTACTTTGACTACCACGTGCCCCTGATCTTTTCGTCCCCTTCCTTTGGGTTCGCCAAGGTGACGCGGACCCCGATCACATTTCGACCAGTTTTGTTGAGCGGCAGAACCTCACGATGCGGATGCAGCTCCGCCGTTTTACGAGGCTGACGAATGCTTTCAGCAAGAAACTTTCGCACCTGAAAGCCGCTGTGAACCTGTGAGCCTGCATTTCGCGTGGTACAACTTCGTGAGAGTCCACAGGAGCTTGAGGGTCACTCCCGCAACGGAGGCGGGGATTGCCGACCATGTGTGGGCAATCGGGGAATTATTTTATTGAGGCTTGGCTTCTTTTTAGCAAATCATCCAGGTAATCAGCGGCCCGCTTAGCATCGAAATCTGGGAAGTTGCCACATCTATGCTCGAAAGTGGAATGCCGAGTTTATCGACCTGCCCGTGGTCGAGAAGGAAAAACAGAACACACCTTCTTTCTCCTCGCGAGGTGATGACGGGTCTATCACAGTGGAAAAAGCAAAAGGAGCGGATGATTTTCATTCTGTGTGGTGCCGGCGGTTTTCGAGCAGGAGAGGCACTAGGCATCGAAATTGACAAGCACATCTCTCCAGATTTCTTGACCATCTCCGTCAAACAGAAAGTGCATCATGGCAGAGTCGAACAACGTCTCAAAACAGCGAATGGGCTTCGACAGGTTGACCTTCACCCTGCGATAGCCGCTCTCCTTAGAGAGTTCGTTGGCGCGTTGGCGACCGCAATTCTGGTTTCCTATTCTGCACTCGAAACGGAAACCCACTCTCGCCATCGAACATCATCCGTCGCCATCTGCACAGGGCTCTCAAGGAACTGAACTATGTCAACCCGTACATCGGAACACACAAGGCGGGAAACCATGCGTTCCGTCGCTTCAGAAACACGTACCTGCGGAACTACACCGACTGCCCCGAAGGTCTTTACAAGTACTGGATGGGTCATGCGGGAAAGGACATGAGCGACCTCTACGACAAAATCGAAGAGGACGTTGCCTTCCGCAGAAAGTGGGAAAGTGGGCTGAGCAGTGTGGCTTCGGCTTTGAATTGCTTCCGTTGTACCGAATGTACCGAAACTCGCCGAAAAGACTCAAGGGCAGAAGGCAGCGTAAGCAACTAAAAGAGCGAGAGAAATTGGTCGGGGAGAGAGGATTTGAACCTCCGACCCCCTGGTCCCGAACCAGGTGCTCTACCAGGCTGAGCCACTCCCCGACGGCGCAGCGGGAAGAACAGATCATCCGCCCGCGCGTATCTACTTCTCGATAGGCATTCAGATTATAGCATCGCTTCGTTGGACTGATCCCGCTGCCTCGCCAACATCTTTCGCGCTACACTGATGGCGCACCGACTTCGCATGCTTCATGAGCTAACGCAATATGATCGTCCTCCGCGCTCGCCGTCTCTATACGCCGCTGGAAGAACGAATGAACCCGCTCGTGTTTATTGAGGACGGATTCATTTCCGCGGTTTCGTCGCAGGCGGAACAGGAAATTCCGAAGAATGCGACGGTGATTGATTTTACCCGCGAGGACGGCGACGCCATTCTCGCGCCGGGTTTTGTAGATATCCATATCCATGGGGGTGCTGGAGTGGATGTCATGCGAGCTGCGCCGGCAGAACTGTCACGGCTCAACAGATTTCTGATAATCCATGGCGTAACCGGCTACTTCCCTACTACAGTCGCCGCGCCGCTGGACCAGACCTGCGACGCGCTGGAGCGAATCGCCGAAGCCATTGAAACAACTCCGTCCCCCGGAGCCAATGGCGACTCAGTGCAGGCCCGGCCGCTCGGCATCCATCTGGAGGGTCCATTTCTCAGCCACAAACGGCGTGGCGTTCATCCTCCGGAAAATCTCGTGGAGCCTACGCTAGAGATTTTTGAACGACTCTGGCAGGCCGCGCGAGGACACGTACGCATGATGACCATCGCGCCGGAGCTGCCCGGTGCGATCGAGGTAATCGCGGAAGCCGCGCGCCGCAAGGTTTGCGTGAGCATTGGCCATTCGGACGCGAGCATGGAGAGCGCTCGTGCCGCGGTGAAAGCTGGCGCTCGCCACGCCACGCATACCTTCAACGCCATGCGCCCGCTCGATCATCGCGAACCCGGCATCATTGGCGAAACGCTCACCAATGAGGAACTCAGCGCCGACATCATTGCCGATGGAATTCACACTGCTCCGGAGGTGGTGAAACTTTTTCTGAAGGCGAAGGGCATCGAGCGCGCCGTGCTTATCACCGATGCTATCGCTGCGGCTGGCATGCCCGACGGGACCTATCAACTCGGGCCCATCCAAGTCGAGGTCAAGAATGGCCGGTGTACTTCCGATGGAAAACTTGCTGGGAGCGTCCTGACCATGGATCGGGCCGTCCGCAACATTATCCAATTTGCCGATTGGAGCTTGCAGGACGCGGTCCAGACCGCGACTCTGAATCCCGCGCGAGCCGTGGGACTCGCGCACCACGGGCACCTGACGCCGGGCGCGGAAGCAAATCTTGTGGTGTTGGGTCCAGATGGCGAAGTAAAACGAACACTCGTCCGAGGCGCAACCGTTTAGTTCGGCTTGCGTTCCTTAGCTTCGGCCATGTAGCGCAACAGCAAGGCCTCATCGGCGCGGGTGAGTTGATCGAGGAAGGACGAATCCACCTTGGCGTCTTCGATACTCTTCGATGCACTGGACTGGCGCTGTTTGTCGCCGAGTTCGGGATCGTTGATCATCACCTGGGTGTAGAACCAGAGGAAATGGCGCATCTGGTCGAGCGCTTTGCACAACATCTGGATGGCTTCCGTCTCCGGCAGCGCACTCAGAGCCTCCATCAATTCGGGATCGCTGGGAGCTTGCATGGCGGCGCAATTCAGTTCGCGCTGAATCACGCGCAAATCTTCGGTAACTCGCGTCATCCGTGTATGAAGATCGTCCATCTGTGGATCGATTCCCGTGGCCATGGAATGGTTGAATTGTGTCGTTTGAAGATCTCATCGGCAAGGACAAGCGGATAGATGTCCCACGATCATGCGCTTTGGTAATTCGTGCAATTACTTTGGCCTGGTAGACGGTGACCTTTAGCGCGATGGGCTCAGAATGAGCTATTGGCAAGGCTTTTCACGTGCTCGTCCGCTCGTGTTACCCTCGCGTAATAGCTTCCTCCCCCCAGTACTTCTGGCCTCGTACCGCGGCCAACAGTACAGTTGCGATCTGCTCGAAAGTCACGCGTCGGGCAGCGTCATCTAGGACCGCACTGTCCGCAAATCCAGAATCTGTGATACAAACCTGCGGTGATGGAATCCTCCGCCCCGGTTAGCGCCACTGGGCCCGGGCTCATCCGCGCCATCGGCCGCTGGAGCCTGGCCGCGCTGGTCGTCAACTCCATCCTTGGCAGCGGCGTGTTCGGACTGCCATCGACCGTGGCCGGTCTCCTTGGTAACTACAGTCCTTATGCCGTGCTCGCTGCCGGAGCCGGAATGGGCGTGATCATGGGCTGTTTCGCCGAAGTTGCATCGCGCTTTCAGCAGGCCGGCGGCCCTTATCTCTACGCCCGCGTCGCTTTCGGACGCCTCATGGGCATTCAAACCGCCTGGCTGCTCTGGCTGGGACAAATCGCCGCACCTGCCGCGAATGGCAACTTATTTGTCATTTATCTGGGCGAGTTTTGGCCGCACGCCAAAAACCCGCTGCCCCGGGCTCTTATCCTCACCGTGCTGGTCGGCCTTCTGACGTTCATCAACATTTGCGGCGTGCGCGCTGCAGCGGAGGTGAGCAACCTGTTCACCGCGGCTAAACTTGTTCCGCTTTTGGGCGTGATCGTTCTCGGCCTGTTTGTGCTTCGCAATCACCACTGGGCCATCGCGAACGCGGCGGTTGCGTCCCCGGGCGCTACTCAGTGGATGAAAGCCGTGCTGCTCCTAGTCTTTGCCTTCGGGGGATTCGAGACCGCGCTGGCGCCCATGAGCGAAGCGAAGAATCCCCGCCGTGACGCTCCTTTTGCACTCTTCGTGGCCTTATTGCTCTGCACCGTGATTTATGCGCTGATCCAGTGGGTGGTCGTAGGAGTGTTGCCCAACGCCATGGGCAGCCAGCGGCCTCTGGCGGATGTGGCTCGGGTGGCGATTGGTCCCATCGGCGCCGCGCTGGTTGCGGTGGGGGCGCTCATTTCTTTCTACGGATATCTGAGCGCGAAAATCCTTGCCATGCCACGTGTGACCTTCGCTTTGGCCGAGCAAGGGGATTTCCCCAAAGCCTTCGCCGCCATCCATCGCCGCTTTCACACACCCTATGTCTCAGTCCTCGTCTTTGGGGCTTTGGTGTGGGGATTCGCGCTGATGGGCGAATTCAAATGGAATGTAACGCTCTCCGCGGTAGCCCGCCTTCTCTATTACGGCGTAGGCTGCGCAACTTTGCCCATCCTGCGCCGCAAGCAGCCCGAAGGCGCGCTCTTTCGCCTACCCGCAGGGAATTTCTTCGCCTTAGTGGGTGTATTGCTATGCGCAGCTCTGGTAACCCGCGTGGACTTCGGCCAGTCGCTGATTCTGATTGCGACCATCGCGCTGGCCCTGCTGAACTGGGCCCTGGTGGCTCGAAGCGCCACCGGCTGATAGCCATCGAGTAGATGTCCTAATCCTGAAAGCCTGTCAGGGCTGCCAATCCAGGGCGTAAATCTCGGGGCTGCCGATGTCGCGCGTTACCAGCAGAGAATCACCCGGACCCAACCCGCTCCATTCTCCGTTCGGCCCCCAAAGCCGGTGAATGTCTTTCAAACTGGTCAGGCGCTCCAGTTGGCGGTCAGAAATTCGCACCCGGAAAAATGCCGGATCGTCCGTAAGAATGGAATCGAAATACAAGTACTGCCCGTCATGCGACCAGCTCGGGAATCCAATTCCCATACGCGCCAGCACAGTCCACTGTAGCTTCGTACGATCGAACAGCATGAGCGTTTGAGAATCGGTCGTGATCGCCGCGAGGTAACGTCCGTCGGGAGACCAGCGTGGCGAGAACAGATTTTCTCCGCCCGGAACGGGGGCAACCGTCTGCGTTTGCAGATCGAGAATGCTGATTTTGTTGCTGGTCAACCCTAGGTCACCTACCGCGAGCAGGATCGACTTGCCGTCGGGCGACCACCCGGGATCGAAACCCGCTGCCGCGCCGGGGATGAGCTTTCGCAAACCGTGTCCATTCGCCGCTGCCAGATGCGCCCGCCAGTCCGTGTTTTGTGTTCTCGCCATGAACACGATCTGACTTCCATCAGGCGACCATCGGGGCAAGGCCGCTTCCATGACACTCGGATCATTTAGCTTGATCCGGTCACTGCCGTCGATTTTGCTCGTCCACAGGGCTCCCTCAGGAACCGAAATGTAGGCTATGCGCTGTCCGTCTGCCGAAAATGCCAAGTCCGTCACTGATGCACCGTCGAGATACGGGACGAAGGATCGCCCATCATATCGAAGGACCTCGGAGCGTGGCTGTCCGCCCACGGCGAAGATTCGCTTCCCATCCTTGGATGGAACCGGCATCCAGAAATCCAGCGGACCGTTGGTGAGTTGCACGGGCTTGGCCTTCGGCTGAAACCACGAACGCCGTTCCGGCAGCACCCATATGCTGCTTCGTCCTTCGCGCTGGCTGCTGAAGAGAAAATATCTTCCGTCCGGCGTCCATCGCCCGCAGCATTCGTGGGGAGAATCGTCCCAGTTCGGCAGCAGAGGATGAAGCCGGCTCCCGTCGCGGTTGAGTTCCCAGAACTCACTAAAACCGGTCTTCAGGTCTTCGACGGTCACGCAGATCTTCCGTCCATCCGGCGACACCCGCACATTCCCGATTCGCGGGGAAAGCGTGGCGAGCTTCCTGGCATCGGATCCATCGGGGTTTGTGTCGTAGAGGTCGACGCCCTGGACGAAAAGCAAACGGCGTCCGTCCGGCGACCATACCATCGAGTGAACCTCCATGGTTCCGAGCGGACGTGGCGGGCCGGCGGGTAATGGGAGAATCCAGATGGGAGCTTCCTTATTGGTGCCTTCGAAACTGCTGATCAGTAAGGAGGAGCCATCCGGCGCGATATCGCCCAGAAAGGCAGCGT
>Ga0187887_10000209_pt1 | contig 61475 bp, 46 predicted proteins | sample June2016WEW_7_10_FD_132977 | JGI IMG/M metagenome (GOLD analysis project Ga0187887, IMG submission 132977) | Peatland microbial communities from SPRUCE experiment site at the Marcell Experimental Forest, Minnesota, USA - June2016WEW_7_10 | ecosystem: Environmental > Terrestrial > Soil >... | reverse complement strand
GCGGTGAAGGAACTCGAGTGGAAGAACGTGCGACGGCGGTCGGTGGAGTAATGCGCTTGGAAGATGTCGTGCCGGCAAACGGTAACGGCCAGAGGAAGCGCGCCGCCGGTGAGCCCTTTGGAATAGCAGGCGATATCAGGCCGTACGCCCGCCTGGTCGCAGGCCGAGACGGTGCCGGTGCGCCCCCACCCGGTCATGACCTCGTCGGCAATGAAGAGCACGCCATGCTTGGAGCAGATGCGGCGCAACTCGGCGAGAACGTTGGGTGAGTACATGAGCATGCCGCCGGCGCCGAGCACCAAGGGTTCGACGATGAGCGCGGCCGGGTTGCTCGTGCGACAGAGAATGTCGAGCGCCTCGAGCGTGGCCGATTCTCGCGTGGCGGCCGGAAAGGGAATGCGCTCGACCTCGAAGAGGAACGGTTCGTAGGGATCGGTGAAGGGCCCTCGGGCGCCGACGGACATGGTCCCGATGGTATCGCCATGGTAGCTGTGCTCCAGCACCAGGATGAGCCGGCGCGATTCGCCGTTGTGGCGCCAGAAACCGAGGGCCATTTTCAGGGCCACTTCGACGCTGGTCGAGCCGCTGTCCGAGAAAAATACATGATCGAGACCCGGAGGGGTCAGGGTGAGCAGTTTGGCGGCCACTCGCTCGGCCGCCTCATGCGTGAATTCCGCAAAGATCAGCTGATCGAGGCTGTCGGCTTGAGCCTTGATGGCATCGACGATGCGCGGATGCCGGTGTCCGTGGGTGATGACCCACCACGACGAAATGGCGTCGATGATCCGATGGTTGTCGTCGGTATAAACGTAGGCGCCTTCTGCGCGAACGGCCTTGGGCAGAGATGGACGCAGCGCGTGCTGAGTAAACGGGTGCCAGATCGGCGAGTGGCGAGTCGGGGGCTCGGTCACGAGTTACCTGCGCGATTAGAGGGGATCGGAGACAAAGAGCTTCCGCGCAAACGCGAACTCGAAACCGGCGCGTAACGCCAGAGGCGTCAGCGGCTCGAGGCGCGGCAGGCGGCCCAGTACGGGAACGCCGCCCATGGCGGCGAGCGTGCGTTCGTTGTCGACGTGCGCATCCCCGATCAAGGCAATGCCGATGACGGGAATGCCGCGGCGCTGCAGCGCCTCGAGTGACAGCAGCGTGTGATTGAGCGTGCCGAGCGCGGTGCGAGCGCAGAGAATCACGGGCGCTTTCCAGCGGGCGAAGACATCGATATAGAGTTCGCGACGGTTGAGCGGCACCATGAGACCGCCCGCGCCCTCGATGATCAGCGGCCGATTGACCGCCGGAAGCGCCAGGGAATGGGAGTCGATGTCGATTCCCTCCCGCTCCGCCGCGAGATGAGGAGAGGCCGCAAGTTTCAGCCGCCAGACTTCCGGCAGGAAGCGGCTGTCATCGAGGCCCGAGAGACGGCGAACGGTGTCCGTGTCGGTCTCGCCGTCGAGTCCGGCTTGGACGGGCTTCCAATAGATGCCCTCGAGCAGCCGGGTGAGTCCCGCGGCGAAGACGGTCTTGCCGATGTTGGTATCGGTGCCGGTGACGACGATGCGGAGCGTCACGGCGCGCTGCCGTATGTCATGGGCACGAGTTGCAGCTCGGCGGCGAGAACGTCGAACAGATCGGAGATTGCCTGCTCGTCCACGTTCAGGGTAATGGAAACCCGCAGTCGAGCGGTGTCTCGGGGCACCGTCGGCGGCCGGATGCCGCGTACGTCGAACCCGCGCGCTCGAAGAGCGGCGGCGGCCGACATCGTAGGAGCATCGGCGCCGATGATGACGGGATGGATCTGGGAGCCGGATCCCGGCGTCCCCAGCTTGGATTGGGATTCGCGCGCGGCGTGCTCTATAAGCCGAGCGAGTCGCGCGCGGCGCTCCGGCTCATCTTGCAGAATGGCCAGCGCTTCGAGCGACGCAACGGCCATCAGCGGCGACGGGGCGGTGCCGAAGATGAATGGACGACAGCGGTTGACCAGGAAGTCGCCGAGGATGCGCGGAAGCGTGACCAGGGCGCCGGCGCTGCCGAGCGCTTTGCTGCACGTGTGAACCACGATGATGTTGCCCCGCCCTTCGAGGGCCGCGGCCAACCCGCGGCCCTCGGGGCCGAAGACGCCGGTCGCATGCGCTTCGTCGACCACGAGGAAGGCGTCGTGGCGTTCGGCGATGGCCGCCAAGCTGCCGAGAGGTGCGCGATCGCCGTCCATGCTGTAGAGACTTTCCACGGCAATCCACGGTTGGCCGCGGGCGCCTTGGGCGCGGTAGCCGAGGATGGCGTCCTCGAAGGAGGCGGGATCGTTGTGACGCGCCGCCACGAAGGGCGCGCGACCGGCGCGAAGGCCATCGCGCATGCTCGCATGAACGAGCTCGTCGATGACGACGACGTCGTCGCGTTGGGGAAGCGTCGATAGAACCGCGAAATTCGCGAGATACCCGCTGGCGAAGAAAACGGTGCGCTCCGTGCGGAAGAACCGGGCGGCCGCCGCCTCGAGCGCCTCGTGCTCCTCGGTGTTTCCGCGCAGCAGACGCGAGCCTCCGGCACCGATCGGGGTACCGCGGGAGATTGCTGCCGACAGCGCGCCGGCGAGGCGCTTGGAGGTTGCCAATCCGAGATAGTCGTTGGACGTGAAATCGATGCCGGCGCGCGGAGCGAGCGTGCGGAGGCGGCTTTGGTCGGAGAGCCGGTCGAGATCTGCTTGATATCGATCAAGGGCGCGCACGGATTCCATGTCGCAGCGGCGCGTCAATGATGTTCGATGCAATCCGCGGGCGCGTCAGCCTTGCGATGAGCGACGGGGAAATCGGCCGACAGGCTCGCGGCGGCACCCGCCGGCTCCGCGCGGATCTGCAGGCGGGCGAAAAGCTGCCGGTCGTGCTCCACGTCGGGGTTGCCCGTGGTGAGGAGTTTCTCGCCGTAGAAAATGGAGTTCGCTCCGGCGAGAAAGCACAGTGCCTGGAGCTCGTCCGACATCTCGGCTCGGCCGGCGGACAGCCGCACGCGGGATTCCGGCATGAGGATGCGGGCAATTGCGATGGTGCGGACGAAGTCGAACGGGTCGAGGCTCGGCGCGGAGCCCGCCAATGGGGTGCCTTCGACTCGCACGAGGAGGTTGATGGGAACGCTCTCGGGGTGCTCGGGGAGCGTCGCGAGCGTATGCAGCAACTCCGCGCGGTCGGCCGCCGTTTCACCCATGCCGACGATGCCTCCGCAACAGACGTTCATTCCCGCCTCGCGCACTGCCTGGAGCGTATCGAGCCGGTCCTGGTAGGTCCGCGTAGTGATGATCTTTTCGTAATAGGCGGCGGAGGTGTCGAGATTATGGTTGTAGTAATCGAGGCCCGCCTCCTTCAGCTCAGAGGCCTGCTCCGGTGTGAGCATGCCCAGCGTGGCGCAGGTCTCGAGTCCGAGCGCCTTCACTTCGCGGATCATCGCGATGACCTTGCGCAGATCCTTGGGCTTGGGCGAGCGGTAAGCGGCGCCCATGCAGAACCGAGTCGCGCCGGCTTGGCGGGCCGCGGCCGCACGCGCGAGCACATCGTCGAGCTCGAGGAGCTCTTGGGGGTCGAGCCCGGTGTCATAGCGGATGCTTTGCGGACAGTACGCACAGTCCTCGGGGCATGCGCCGGTCTTGATGCTGAGCAGGGTGCTGACCTGGACGGTGTTCGCCGACTGGAATTCGCGATGCACTTGTTGGGCGCGGAACAGCAGATCCATGAAGGGGAGTGCGAAGAGGGCTTGGACCTCGGAAAGCGTCCAGTCGTTGCGTGCGTCCAAAATGATACTTCCCCAAAAAATGAGTTTCAGCAGAACAGTATTGAATCGATGCGGGGGGCCAGTCAACCGATATGGGATCAAAGCGTAGGACTATTCCTACATGGTGGCCATTCAGCCGCATATCAAAAAATCCCTTAAGTTTCATTGACTTGAGTACTGCCGTCACAAAGTTGCGGCATAATCGATCCATTGGTTCAGGAATCGAAATCAGCTCGGGTGCTCGTCATCGCGTCGGTGATGAGTTCCATGTTCATGATTGCCATCGAGGCGACGATCGTCTCCACGGCCATGCCGCAGATCGTCGCCCAGCTCGGCGGTCTGCATCTTTATAGCTGGATCTTCTCATCATTTCTGCTGACCCAGACCGCCATGACGGTGGTGTTCGGCAAGTTAGCCGACATTTATGGGCGCAAGCCGATGATGCTCGTGGGTATCGCCATCTTTCTGATCGGATCGATACTTGCCGGCTTTGCCGGATCGATGATGACGATGGTTCTGTTTCGGCTCGTTCAGGGCGTCGGGGCAGGCGCGATTCAGCCGGTCGCCATGACGATCGTGGCCGATCTCTATCCGGCGCGCGAGCGCGGCAAGATCCAGGGCTACCTCGCGAGCGTGTGGGCGATCTCGGCGGTGCTCGGACCCATCACGGGAGGACTGATCATCCGCGACTGGTCCTGGCCGTGGATTTTCTGGATCAACGTTCCCATCGGCATCATCGCCGCGCTCGGCTTCAGCTGCTTTCTGAAGGAGCACTCGAAGCATGAGCGCCGTTCCATCGACATACTGGGCGCCGCCTTGTTTACGGTTGCCGTCGCATCGCTCTTGATCGCCTTGACGGAAGCCGGCCGATCCGAGGGCCCGCTGGGCGGCGTGACGGCGGCGGCCGTATTCTGCTTGTCTTCGATCCTTTTCATCGCACAGGAGCGGCGCGCAGCCGATCCGATGATTTCATTTGCCCTCTGGAGCCGCCGGCCCATTGCCGCCGCGAACGGAGCCGGGGCGCTCGCGAGCATGGCGCTCGTCGGGTTGACGACGTTCCTGCCCATGTACGTGCAAGGCGTGCTGCACCGTTCTCCCGTCGTCGCCGGCCTTGCTCTGACGATGATGCTGCTCGGGTGGCCGGTGGGCGCGACCTGTGCGGCGCGCAGCTTTCATCGGTTTGGTTTGCGGCAGATCCTGATCGCGGGAAGTCTGCTCGTTCCGGCCGGCACGAGCGTGCTGGTGTTGCTGACGCCGGGGAGTTCGCCGATCACCGCTGCGCTCGGCTCGCTGATCATGGGGTTGGGGATGGGGCTGATGAGCGTGAGCTCGCTCGTGCTGATCCAAGAGCTGGCCGACTGGTCGCAGCGAGGCAGCGCTACGGCTTCCAACGTATTCGCGCGCAACATCGGCAGCACGTTGGGTGCGACCCTCTTGGGCGCCATCCTCAATCGTGGGTTATCGCACGCCAATGAGGGCAAGGCCGTCACCTCCGATCAGATACGCGGCCTTCTCGAGGCGCCGGCGGGCTCCGTGACTCACACGGCGATCGGCGCGGCACTTCAGCAATCGCTCAACGCCACCTTCTGGGCGATGCTGGTGATCTCGCTAGCCATCGTATTGCTGGCCCTCTGCGTGCCGCCGGTCGAGATGCGTGCACTGGTCGAGGTTTCGGCCGAGTAAGCCGAAACCTGCGATCGAACGCGCGCCGTCCCGGCGCCGAGGGGCGGCGTCCTTTGAGCGGCAGGCCATCGCGGCAACATCCCGACGGATACGCATTAATACGTACAGATTATTCCCGGTCGGGGCAGTAGGGTTGCAGGCGAAGAAGTTGGGCTGCAGATGTCACGGGCAGCCCGACGGATGTACAGAGAGCCACGATAGGAGCATAGGTTATGAAAGAGAGCATCACCCGCCGGGCGGTCATCAAGGGCGGGTTAATGGCGAGCGTCATGGTTCCGGCACTGGTATTGATCCATGCCCCTGCCGCCACGGCGGCCGCTGACCTTCCGTTACTGGATCCGAAAGATCCGCAAGCCGTCACGCTCGGGTTCGTCAACGATGCGTCCAAAGTCAACGCCACCGCTAATTCGACCTACGCCCCCGGCCAGAAATGCGCGAACTGCCAGCAGTATCAAGGCAAAGCGGGCGAGGCACGAGGTGGATGCGTCCTCTTTCCCGGCAAGAGCGTGCCAGCGGCGGGCTGGTGCAAAGTCTGGCGTAAGATGCCCTGATTGCGAACAGGCGGCGACTGGCGCGGATCTGCGGCGACAGCGCGAGGGATATCTGGGCCTAGGAGGGATATCTGGGCCTAGTTGGGCCTAGTAGGGAGGTGCTTGGATGGCCCTTTGGGCCTTGGCCGCATTCGCCCACCAAGCCAGATCGTCGGCGAAGGTCGAGAACGCACTCTGAAGGAATTTTCCGGGGGCTCCGATCGGCTGACTCCGTTCGTCCAACGCCTCGGTCACCGGACCGACGGACAAGGCGCTCGAGATCACGATCATCCCCATCTCGGACAAAGTGCCGTGCCAGGCCGTGGCCGAGCGTACTCCCGACAGCCGGCCGGCCGAGTACGATGCGACGGCGGCCGGCCTCCAAAACCATTCCTCCAGAAAATGGTCGGTCAAATTCTTGAGCCCCGGCTGAACGCCCCAGTTATATTCGCCGACGACGAACACGAACGCCTCGGCGGCGCGGATCTTGGCGGCAAGCGCCTCCATCGCAGGCGGAGCCGCGCCTTTCGGGTATTCCTTGTACATCCGATCGAGCATGGGAAGACCGACCGCCTTTGCGTCGATCAGCTCGGCGTGATCGCCGCGCTGCATGAAGCCGTTCAGGACGAATTCGGCCAGCCGGATTCCGCGCCGGTCCCTGCGATACGAGCCATAGAAGACGAGAATGCTGAGTGGCATGGTTACCTATCGGCAGGGTCTATAATCGAGTTGTTATTGTAAGCGCGCCCGCTTTCTCGAGGAACCGGTATGCCGCTGTGGTCAAATGGGCTTCTTCGCCCGCGCGTGCTGTGCGGGAGGCGAGTACCTCGCGCTATTCTGGCGGCCGTGGGGCTCTGCGCCCTGTCGATCGGCGCCGGCAGTTGCGCCGAGCCGGCGGGCTATGCGGATCTCGTGCGGCGCGTGGCACCGAGCGTCGTCACGATCTTCGTCGAGGAGCAGCGCGTCAACGAAGCCGACCGCGCCGCGCAGCGCGCGGAGCGCCGGGCTCAGGCCGAGGCCGACCCCAACGAGATCAATTCGATCATTCGGCGCCTGCTGTCCACGCAGTCCGACGATCCGAGGAACGACGGGGGCGCGACCGGCTCTCTCGGCTCCGGATTCGTGATCCGCGAAGATGGACTCATCGTCACGAATCGTCACGTCGTCGTCGGCGCTCGCACGGTGCGGGTACGCATCGCAGACGGACGCGAATTTCCCGCGCGCATTGTCGGCGCGGACGCGGTCACCGACCTCGCCCTCCTCAAGATCGACGCCGGCCGGCTGCCCGCGCTTCGGCTGGGATCATCTCAGACGGTGGCCGTAGGCGATGCCGTGATCGCCATCGGCAATCCATACGGCCTGGGGCAATCCGTGAGCGCCGGCATCGTCTCCGCGCGGGGACGAATACTGGAGGACGACCCGTACATCGATTTTCTGCAGACCGATGCGGCCATCAATCGGGGCAACTCCGGCGGCCCGCTGGTGACGGTGGACGGCACGGTCGTCGGCGTGACGTCCGCCATCTTTTCACCGAGCGGGGGCTCGGTGGGGCTCGGCTTCGCCATCCCTGCGGAGACGGTCGCGACGGTCGCCCGCGAGCTCGAGGCGCATGGCCGGGTGGCGCGGGGATACATCGGCGTATCGGCACAGGCGATGACGCCCCCGTTGGCGGCCGCCTTGCGAATGAAGAGCGCCATCGGCGCCTTGGTCACCGCGGTGGATGCACGAGGACCGGCGACCGACGCGCTCACGATCGGCGACGTGCTCTTGAAGGTCGGCAATTCGCCGGTGACGTTCAGGGATTTGACCAAGATCACGGCCCGCCTTGCGCCGGGTGCGCTCGTTACCCTGGTCATCCTGCGCTCGGGAGAGCGGCAATCGGTTGCGATAAAAATCGGCACGCTTCCCGAGCCCGCCGCCGACCCGACCATGACCGGCGGGGGCGATACGTGGGTGCCGGCTCTGCGGCTCGGCGTCGCGGATACCACGAGCGAGATCCGAAGGGCTCTGAAGGCAAACGACGAACCGACAGGATTGATCGTGACGCAATTGCGGCCATCCGGACCCGGTGCGTTGGCGGGTCTCAAAGTCGGCGATTTGCTTACCCATCTGGGCACGAAGCAGTTGCTCCACGCGGGCGATATGCTGGCGGTCGCCCAGCCTTCCGCCAAAAGCCCCGTTTTACTGCGCGTGGTGCGCGACGGATCGCCGGTCTTCGTCGCAGTCACCGGTGAGGACGGATCTTGACGTCCAGGCGAATTCTCATCGTGCTGTCATCTTGTGATCGGATCCCCGGAACGGATCGGCGCACGGGGACCTGGCTCGAGGAACTCGCCGCGCCTTATTACGTTTTTCGAGACGCCGGCGCTCAAGTGGATGTCGCATCGGTCGCGGGTGGAAGGGCGCCTCTCGATCCGACCAGTGAGGCTCAGGCATTCCAAACGGACGCGACGCGGCGCTTCGCGGCCGATCCCGAGGCTCAGCGAGCCCTGACCGACACCTTGAAGCTTGCCGCGATTCGACCCGAGGTCTATGACGCGGTGTTCTACAGCGGCGGTTTGGGGCCGGTATTCGATTTGAGCGAGGACCGCACCTCGGTTGCGCTCATCGAGGCGATGCACCGGGCGGGCAAGCCGATTGCCGCCGTGTGCCATGGCTCGGCGGTATTTCGTAACGCCCGCGACTCCAAGGGCATGGCGCTGGTGATGGGCCGCGGGGTGACGGGCTTTTCGAACAGCGAAGAGATCGCTGCGAATGGGCCGGGCGTGGTGCCTTTTCTCATCGAGGATGAGCTTAGGCGTCTGGGCGGCCGCTACAGCAGCGCCGCCGACGGGCAGCCCCACGTCGTGACCGACGGCACGCTGATCACCGGCCAGAATCCGGCTTCCTCGGAGGGAGCCGCCCGTAAGATTCTCGAGATGATTCGATACCCGACCGGCGGGGCATAGAATACCGGCGGATGGATCTCGGGGGGTACCGTCATGCTGCAATCGAGTGCGGAAACTGCAGACCTGATTCGCCGCTTTCAGGCATTGCGGCGCAGCGTGCTGTTCGCCCTGGGGGTGCCCGGCCTCGTGTGCGGCCTGCTCTTCATTCTATCGGTTCTACTGCATTGGCCGCGCTGGACTGCCTATGCGTGCTTCGCGGCGTTTTTTGCCGTCGCCGTACTCGTCCCCATCGTCATGCGCTGTCCCGCTTGCGGCCGGGGGAACCTGGCCGGCGGCGGCAACGGATTTACGCTCAACCCAAGAGTCTGTCCCCATTGCGCCCGGCCGTTGCGGCAACCGAAATGAAGCTCGTACCGGCGCGCGACGGCCTTCTCGCACTCTCCCTGATTGCCGTGGTCGTCGGTGTCATCACCGGATTCGGATCCATCGCGTTCCGCGATCTCATCGCCCTCATCCACAATGTTCTTTTTCTCGGTCGGTTTTCGATTCATTACGATGCCAACGTCTACACCCCGGAGAGTCCCTGGGGAATCTTCGTGATCCTGGTGCCGGTGATCGGCGGACTCTGCGTCGTATTCCTGGTCGAGAACTTTGCTCCCGAAGCGCGCGGTCACGGGGTGCCGGAAGTGATGGACGCCATATTCTACAAAGAAGGCCGGATACGCCCGGTGGTAGCCGCCGTCAAGTCGCTGGCCTCGGCCTTGTCGATCGGCAGCGGCGCCTCGGTCGGCCGCGAGGGTCCGATCATTCAGATCGGCGCTTCCCTCGGATCGACTTTCGGCCAGTTGATTCGAATGCAGACCTGGCAACGGATTACGCTGGTGGCGGCCGGCGCCGGCGCGGGTATCGCGGCCACCTTCAATACCCCGATCGGCGGGGTAATGTTCGCGATCGAACTGATGCTGCCGGAGGTGAGCGTACGCACGTTCTTGCCGGTCGCATTGGCGACCGGCACGGCGACATTCATCTCGCGCTTGTTCCTGGGTGTGCGCCCGGCCTTCGATATGCCGTCCGGATCGTTGGTCGCGACTCATCCCGCGCCGCTTGCCGTGCTGTTGCTGTATGCGGTGCTCGGAGCCGCGGCGGGCCTCGGTGCCACCGCATTCATTCGGGGCCTGCATGCCATGGAGGGCACATTCGAGCGGATAGGCAATGCTTATCTGCGCCACGCTCTCGGCATGCTGCTCGTCGGCGTGCTCATGTATGCGCTTTATCGTTTTACCGGCCAGTACTACGTGGACGGCGTGGGATACGCGACCATCCAGGACGTGCTGCTCGGCGGATTGGGAGCCGCGCCGCTGCTCGCGTGCCTGTTCTTTTCCAAGCTCGCGGCGACCACTCTGAGTCTTGGATCGGGGTCGTCCGGAGGAATCTTCTCGCCCTCGCTTTTCATGGGCGCGACGCTGGGCGGAGCATTTGGCGCCGTCGCTCATCTCATTCATCCCTCGCCCGACATCAACGTCGCGGCGTTCGCCATCGTGGGCATGGCCGCCATGGTAGGCGGCGGCACGGGCGCAGCAATGACGGCGGTCACCATGATTTTCGAGATGACCCGCGACTATGACATCGTCATGCCACTGATCATCGCGGTGGCGGTGGCCATCGGCGTGAGACGGTTGCTCTCGCGTGAGAACATCTACACCATCAAGCTCGTCGCCCGCGGCCATTTCATCCCCAAGGCTCTGCACGCGAACATGTTTCTGGTACGCCGCGCGGGCGATGTCATGGACAAGGACATCTTGATCTTGCCCGCCGAGACGAGCTTCGACACGTTTCTGAAGCTGCCGGATCACGGCGGGCGCATGCGGCATGTGGTCGTTACCCGAGGTGACGAGATGATCGGCGTACTGCGGGTCAATACCGGACTGCGCCAGGGTCTGGAGGGCTCGTACACGGGGGTCACGCTCGGCGAAGTCGCGGTGCGCAACTTCGCCTTCGCGCGCGAGGGCGACATCATGTTCGATGTGATCGGCCGCATGTCCCGCGAGAAAGCCGTGATGGTGGTGGTTTTTCAGGGCGCAGGCTTCCCGCGCCCCTCGGACATCACCGGGTTGATTTCCAGGGACCAGATCGCCGACTCAGTAGCCGAGAGCATCAGTCCCTATGCGATGGAGGAGCTCGGCGAGTGAAGCGGCGGGCGATCCGCGACTGGCGGATCAGCACTGCAGGCGCCCCACGAAAATGATCGAAGAGGGCACTGGCGCATCGGGCGCGATGGGCTCGCGGCAGTCGACCAGTTCGTATCCGAAGCGCCGCAAGAGCGCGAGCCAGGAGTTCAGCGTCCTGAAATACCATGGCGGCGGGTCGCCGAACTCCGGGCCGAAACCCGACCAGCTTCCCGGCCGCCAGCCGTCCCGATACGGGTGATCGCCGCAGGCCGCCACCGGGTGCAGCGTTTGGATGACCAGATACCCTGACGGCTTGAGATATCGGCGGACGGCACGACACAGGCTGTCGACCGAGTCCTCTCCCAACAGAGAGAAATTGCAGACAGCTGCATCGAAATCGCGGTGCTCGAAACGGCCCTCGACAAGGTCGGCATAATCCCGAACCTCGAATGTGCCGCCGCCGAGCGTCCGGGCCTCGGCGATGAGCGAGTCCGTGGCATCGATTCCCGTCACCGCGAGTCCCTTCAGGCTGAGCGCGCGTGCCAACCACCCCTCGCCACAACCAATGTCGAGAACATTCCTCACCGCCAATGCGAGGACGGTGTCGACGATGGCCCGATTGGTAACGAGCGTCCGGCTGGTTATGCGCTGATCGTGGATCGCGCGCGCCCAGGAAGTCGCATTCGTGCGCCATGAGCGGAGGATGAGATCCTCTCGCGACTCGTCGAGGGAGGAACGCTTGCTGAAATAGTCGACGGCTGCGCGGACCGCGGCATCGACGGGCGCTGCCGCGTCGAGCGTGAGAATGTCGGTCTCCGCATGGTCCGGACGCTCCAGGACGTCAAACTGGCTCGCGATGAGCGCCTGCGACATGAAGTGATTGCGGCGAGCCTCTAGCCGCCGTTCGATCAACGGCCGCGCGGCGTCGAGAAACACGAATTGCAATCGGTGCGCGGCGCGCAAAGCATCTCGATACGCTCGTTTGAGCGACGAACAGGCAACCACGACGCCGCGCGGATAGCTTGCGCCGTCTGCGAGGACAGCTGCGATTGCGCGAAGCCATGGCGCGCGATCCGCGTCGTCCAGCGGCTGTCCGCGCCGCATCTTGTCGACATTCGCCGCCGAGTGGAGATCATCGCCGTCCACGAACTCCCTACCCATCGCCCGCGCCAGCGCCGAACCGAACGTGGACTTTCCACTGCCGGATACGCCCATGACTACGACCGGCAGTCTCGAGCAGCGCGGCGAGTCCGTCATGGAGCTGCGAGATCTAGCATTTGAAGCAATCCAACATGTAATTTTTTCTACGGGAAATGTCGGTAATTACCGACATTCATTGTGCCATCAAGGCAACGGCCAGGCGCGCGCATTTGATTGTAAAAATTCCTCTTGAGTGCGCCGCCATCGGACACACGAGTGTTATGAAACTGTAAAACTATTGAGCTATCTATGGGTCCAAGATGCACATGGACCTGCCTCAACGCCAAATGGACCTGCCAATGCCAAATAGCCCGATGCGCGCGACGACTCGAACCGCTGTCGTGGTCGCCACGAAGGGCCGGCCGCAGGCCCTTCAGCGGCTCCTGCGGGTGCTCGAGCGGCAAACCCTCCCTCCGTCGTTGGTCGTGGTGTCGGCCACCGAAGATGCGGATCTCGGCAAGCATCTCGATACCTGCATGCCCATCGACGTCATCATGGGTTCGCCGGGCCTTACGATTCAGCGCAATCGTGCGTTGGATCGAATTCAAAAGCGCTGCGATATAGTTTTTTTTCTTCGATGACGACTTCGTGCCGTCGCGCTACTGGATCGAGCGGACTGTTCGTCTATTCGACAACGACTCGGGACTCGCAGGCGTGTCCGGACGCGTCATTCGCGACGGGGCTCCAGCCGAGGCAGTGTCGTGGGAGGAAGCGGATCGATTGGTAGGAGAGGCCGACGGCTCGGACCGGGAAGGTAGCAGCCTATCGGAAGCCCGAGACCTTTACGGATGCAACATGGCGTTCCGCATGTCCGCCATCGGAACCGACATAAGGTTCGACGAGCGCTTGGTGCTGTACGGATGGCTGGAGGACAAAGATTTCTCGCGGATCGCCAAGAAGTCGGGACGACTCGCGAAATGCGACACCCTGTTCGGCGTCCACTTGGGGCTGAAGCAAGGGCGGGTGTCCGGAACCAAGTTCGGTTACTCGCAGATCGTCAATCCCTGGTATCTATGCCGCAAGGGAACGCTGTCGGCGAAGGAAGCATGGTCCAACACCATCAAAGCGCTGGCCGTCAACGGCATCAAGACGTTCCGGCCTGAGACGTTCATCGATCGGCGGGGACGGTTCAAAGGCAACGTCGTAGCGGTTCGTCATCTTCTGTCGGGGATCTGCCGCCCCGAGAAAGTGGCGGAACTCTGAGGCCTCGAGCCCGAGACTGTTTCCCCGACGCGAGGGTGAATCCCGCGCTTTCGGATCTGCTCAGCCCGCGAGCAGCGTAATGGACATCTTGATGGCGACGTCGGCGTCAGGCGAGACGACGAACACGCCGGGCTTCGCACTGAAGTCCCCGCTGAATCCCTCGGGATCCGCCAATCCGTGCCACGGCTCTATGCAAATGAAAGGGGCGCCTGGCTTCGTCCAGATCCCCAGATAGGGCGCGTCCGGATAGCTCATCCGCAGCCGCGGACCGACATCGGCGCCGTAGATGACGCTGCGGCTGCGGATCTGGTCGAAAATGACGGCGTCGTCTTGAAACAGCGAATCCGCCAGCACCAGGCGCCGATTTGAAATCGGCGTCGCGTGCGCGACGGGCGTTACGAGACCATCCGCGTCGAGGCGCCGGATCGGAGCCGGCTCGTCGCGTTCGAACTCGATGACATGGCGCGACCGCTCTCCTCCGAACGGCAGCGGCCAGCGCAGCGCCGGGTGATAGCCGAAGCTCGCGGGCATCGACTGATCGCCGTTGTTGCGGACCGTCGCCGTCACGGAAAACGTCGGACCGTCCAGCTCGAAACGGACCTCCAGCGCGAATCGGAACGGATAGACCTCGAAACTTTCCTTATCCGCCGCCAGTTCGAACACGGCCGTCGTGCGCGTCGACGTCGTCACCGCGAATTGCCTGCCGCGGGCGAAGCCGTGTCGCGGCAGTCGATAGGTCTTGGAACCCAGGCGGTAGCTGCCTCCGGCCAGAGCGCCCACGATCGGGAAGAGGAGCGGAGCGCGCCCCTTCCAGACTCCTGGGTCTCCGTCCCACAATAGATCCCGTCCGCCTCTATCGCGCAACACGGAGAGTTGGGCGCCGAGCGGATCGATCTCGGCGATGAGGTCGGAGGACTGGAGCGGTATCCAGGTTGATCCGTTCACCGGGTGCCCTCCTCAAAGCAGTTGCAGTACATTCTCGGGCGGCCGCCCGAGCACCGCGCGATTGCCCTTCACGACAATCGGCCGCTGGATCAGAATCGGGTGCTTCACCATCGCGGCGATCCACGCGTCGTCCGATAGCGCGCGACCGGCATATTCCGATCGATAAATTTCTTCGCTCTTCCGAACCAATTGCTCCGCGCTGATGCCGAGCTTGTTGATGATGCCCTCGAGTTCGGCGGCGCCGGGCGGTGTTTTCAGGTATTCGACGATCACGGCATCGATGCCGCGTTCCGCGATCAGGGCCAGCGTCGCACGGCTCTTGCCGCATCTGGGATTGTGATAGATCGTCACTGGGCTGATCGGCGTGCGGGCGGCGACCTCAGGCATGCAGGAACCCCGCATCTTCACGAACTTCGACGACCGTCGGCCGATCGGCGCGGGCGGCCTCCTGCAGCAACTCGCGCAAATGTGCGAAGCTCGAGGCGCGCGCTGCGCTGCAGCCGAAGCCCCTGGCGATGCCGAGAAGATCGGGCGTATAGATATCGACGCCGATGGTCGGGATGCCACGCTCTTGCATGTAACGTTTGATCTCGCCGTAACCCTCGTTGTTCCACAGAAGCACGATGATCGGCGCACGCGCTTCGATTGCCGAAGCCAACTCCGGCAGCGTGAATTGCAAGCCGCCGTCTCCGATCAGCGCGACCACCGGGCGGGCGGGCGCGGCGAGCTTGGCGCCGACGGCCGCGGGTAGTCCGTAGCCCAGCGTTCCGTAGCCGGTCGCCGAATTGAACCAGGAGTGCGGTGCGCTCGGTTCGAACAGATGATTGCCGGAGTACACCGGCTGCGTCGAGTCGCCGACGATGATGACCTCCGGCAGGGCTTCCTGCAGCGTCTCCAGAGTACGTCGCTGACCCTTCCAGGCGGCCGGCCACTCCGCATCGAGACGTGCCCGAACCTTGGCGGTGAGCTTTGCCCCGCGACTTTCCCCAGAGTCGACGCCGCGTTCGCCGATCTGCGCCAGAATCGCTCCGATCGCCATCCTTGCGTCGCTGACGATCGCCACGTCCGACGGAAAATTGCGATTGATCTGCTCGGGGTCGATGTCGATCCGAATGAGGGGGCAGTGGATGCGCAGATTGCCGTCGAACACGAGATCGTAATCGGTCTCGCCCATTTCCGTACCCACGGCGAGAACCACGTCCGAAGCCAGCACGAGATCGCGCACCGGCCGCAGGGATGTATTCGATCCCAGCGACAGCGGATGGCCCTTGGGCAGGATGCCCTTGGCGTTGATGGTGCACGCGGTCGGCGCGTCCAGCGCCTCGACCAATTGCCGAGCCTCTGCGGCGGCGTGGCTCGCGCCGCCTCCCAGGAACACCACGGGCCGCCGCGCCGCCTTCAGCAGCTCGACGGCACGCGAGATCGCGGCGGGAGAGGCTGCCGGTCGGCTCGGTATCGCACCGAGCTTGCGGCCGACGTGATCGGCCGGTGCGGTGATGACATTGATCGGAATCTCGATATGCACCGGCCGGGGCCGCGCACTTCCGAAGACCGCAAAGGCGCGCGTCAGTACCGCCGGCAACTCGTCCGGACGCATCAATGTGTGGCTGAACGCCGTGACGCCGGAGGTGAGGCGGCATTGCGAGGGGAGCTCATGCAGGCGTCCTCCCCCCATGCCCAATTGCTCCGTATTGTTGACGCTGGAGATGACCAGCATGGGGATGGAATCGCCGTAGGACTGAGCCATCGCCGTCATGATGTTGGTCATGCCGGGCCCGGTGATGATGAAGCAGACGCCGGGTTTGCCGGACACCCGCGCGTAGCCGTCCGCCATGAATCCCGCGCCTTGTTCGTGCCGCGGTGTGATGTGCCGGATGCGCGTCGACGGAAGTCCGCGGTAGAGCTCCACGGTATGCACTCCGGGAATGCCGAATACGGTATCGACGCCGAAATCTTCCAGGAGCTTCACCAGAAGCTCGCCGCAGGTCAGCATGGAATCTCCCCCGGAGGTCAGGCGGCAAACTGGAGAGTCTATCGCCACGGCGATGGGTTGGCGACCGGCAGCCGAGCGATGACGGCCCTCGCGGAACGGCCGGGTACCCTATAGAATCCGCCTGTCTTCGGCCGACCCCGGTCGAGCGACAGACCGGAGAGCGCGCCGTAGCCGAAAGTTCGTCGAAAGAAGTCCCGGTCGCGGCGGCCTCTGCCGTCGTTGCGATGCTGCCGAGCCGCGCCATTGCCGCCACCTGGCCGCTCCTGCTCGGAATGGGCGTGCTCATGCTGGGCTCGGGTCTGCAGAGCACGCTGCTCGGCGTACGCGCGACACTCGAGGGATTTCCCACGGTAGTCACCGGCGCGATCATGTCGTGCTATTACCTCGGGTACTTGGTGGGCACGCGCATCGCTCCGCCGCTGCTGCGCCGGCTCGGCCACATCCGGGTGTTCGCGACCCTGGCCGCGGTCTCGTCGGCCGCGATTCTGGTGCAGGGATTGTGCGTCGAACCGTTCGTGTGGGGCGCCATGCGCATGGTCTCCGGGCTTTGCCTCGCCGGCATCTACGTCGTCGCGGAAAGCTGGCTCAACGACCGGGCGAGCCGCGAGAACCGGGGCCGATTGTTCGCCGTGTACATGGTGGTCCTCTATACGGGACTGGGCTCGGCACAGTTCCTCCTGGTTCTGTCGAATCCGGCCACTCAAACGCCCTTCATGCTGGTGTCGTTGCTGATCTCGCTCGCGCTCGTGCCCATCGTCGTCTCCTCGCGCCAGGTTCCGGAGCACGCAGTGCCGCGCAAGGTACGGCTTCGCGAGCTGTACCGGGATACGCCGCTGGGCGTGGTCGCGGTCGCCGTGTCCGGCACGATTTCAGCCTTCATCTTTTCGATGGGACCCGTGTATGCGCGGCTCAGCGGCCTGGACACCGCCGGCGTCGCAAGGTTCATGGCGGTGAGCATTCTCGCGACCGTCGTGACGCAGTATCCCATCGGGCGGCTGTCGGATCGCATGGACCGCCGCACGATGATTGCCGCCGTCTGCACCCTGGACGCGGTGATTGCCGGCATCATCACCGCGATCCACGATTTGCCGCACGGCGTATTCCTGGCCTTGTCCGCGGTCTTCAGCGGATTCGTTCTGACCATTTATTCGCTCGCCGTCTCGCACGTCAACGACAAGCTCGAGCCGGCGCAAATGGTCGCCGCGAGCAGCGCGCTGCTCAGGCTGAACGGGACTTCCGCGGCGGTCGGCCCGGTGCTTGCCGGCGGCTTGATGACGGCGTTCGGTCCGCGCGCCTACTTCGCGGCGCTGGCGGGGCTGACGGGGGGCCTCGCCGCGTACGATCTCTGGCGCAAGATGCGCCGCAAACCCGTGCCGCCTGCGCAGCGCGGGCCGTTCATCGGCGCGCGGCCGCAACCATGAGGAGCGCCACCCAGCGGCGAGTCCTCGCGCGGGCGAACGAGGGCGGCACCGAAATATTCCAACGATAAAAATCCGCGCCAGCGAGCGCGGTCTGACGTGAGGTTGCAATGCCGGTATCGAGACGTGACTTCCTGTTGAAATCGGGGGCTGTAGTCGCGGGCACCGCGGTGTCCGCGGCCGGCCTGTCCGGGGCCCGGGCCGCGCCGACAACGGTCGAGGCGTGGCAGCTTCCGCCGAAGCGGCCTTTCCGGCTCGTCGAAAATGAATGGATAACGCTCAGGGACGGCACCCGGCTCGCAGCTCGAATCTGGATTCCGGACGGCGCCGAGAGCTCGACCGTGCCGGTGGTATGGGAGTACTTGCCGTATCGAAAGCGCGATTCCGAGCGCCTGCGCGATACCGGCTGGGCCGAGATGTTCGTACCCTACGGGTTCGCCTTCGCGCGCGTGGACATTCGCGGCTCGGGTGATTCCGATGGCGTATTGCTCGGAGAATATCTGCAGCAGGAACAGGACGATGCCGTCGAAGTCATCGCGTGGCTGGCGCGCCAACCCTGGTCGAACGGCGCGGTCGGCATGCGGGGTATCTCCTGGGGCGGCTTCAGTTCCTTGCAGGCCGCGGCGCTCGCGCCTCCGGCGCTGAAGGCCATCATCCCGCAATGCGCGTCGGATAATCGCTACACGGACGATGCCCACTATGTGGGCGGCGCGCTCACGTTGGACAACTACGATTGGGGGGCCGAGTTCAAGACCGTCCTCGTCGGGCCGCCCGATCCCGCCATCGTCGGCCCACGCTGGCGAGAGATGTGGATGAAGCGGCTTGAGGCAACGCCGCCCGTCCTGGCGGAGTGGCTTGCGCATCAGCGATACGACGCCTTCTGGCAACACGGCTCAGTGGCGACGGACTACTCGCGCATCAAATGCCCGGTGTACGCGGTCGACGGGCAGATCGATTCGTATCGGGACTTTCTTCCGCGCCTGCTGGCGAATCTCAAGGTGCCCCGCAAGGGACTCATGGGTCCGTGGGGCCACCAGTATCCGCAGCTGGCGGATGCAGGGCCGGGCCTCGACTGGGTCACGGAGGAGGTACGCTGGTGGACTCAGTGGCTCTTGGGCATCGATACCGGGATCATGAAGGAGCCCATGTTGCGGGTATTCATGGAAAACCGCACGGCCGCCGAGGTGTGGCCGCAGGATGTTCCGGGGCGCTGGCTGGCCGAGCCATCCTGGCCATCGCCGCACGTCCACGACCGCACGCTGTTTCTCAATGTCGACGGACTGTCGGAGACGCAAGGCATCGAGTCCGTGTGGCAGATTCATTCGCAGGAGACCCTGGGGCTTACCAAGCGCGAATGGTTTCCCTGGAATTTGAACATCGACCTGCCGCCCGATCAAACGCCGGACGACAAACGTTCGCTGACGTTCGACTCGGGCCCGTTGGACGCGGATCTGGAAATGCTGGGGCGGCCGATCGCCTCGATTCGAGTGGCCAGCACGGAGCCCGTCGCCAAGCTGGTCGTGAGGATCAACGAGGTGACGCCGGACGGCGTGTCATGGTCGGTGAGCTACGGGGTGCTGAATCTCACGCATCGCGAGGGGCATGAGAAGCCGTCGGCGCTCCAGCCGGGCCGGCTGTATGACGTGCAGGTACCCTGCTACTTCACGGCGCATCGCTTCAAGCGGGGCAATCGCATTCGGGTGGCCATCAGCGAATCGATCTGGCCGATGTTGTGGCCGTCGCCCAAGCCGGTGCGACTCGACATCACGGCGGGTGCGTCCCGGCTGTCCCTGCCGATAAGGCCAGATGACGGGCGCTCGCCGAGCATGCCGATCGGGCTCCTGCGAGACCGTGTTCAAAGGCGGGTCGAAGCCGACCCGGCGGACTTCAGCAATCAAAGCGTCACTCAGGCGGGTCCCGATGCCGAAGGGCGTGTGATGCTGCACAAGAGACTGCGGGATGAGCCGGAGACGCTCGCGGACATCGGCACCCGGATGTCGGGCGGAAGCGACTGGTACATGTCGATCAAGGAGGGCGATCCGAACAGCGGCGTATGGCGGTTGGAATGGTTCAGCCGTCTCGCGCGCGGGGAATGGGACACGGAACTTCGATCGACGCTCGAGCTCACGTCGACCCCGGAGCATTTCCGTATGAAGGAGTCGATCCGCGCGACCGACGGCGAGAAGGTCGTATTCGAGCGGCACTGGGATCACGTCATCGAGCGCGATCTTCTGTAGAAGGGGTGTGCTCGACGGGGCGCCCGCCGCCGGCCCGGGTCAACCGCCGTGCTTGCTCGGCGCGGCCTCCGGCGAAGTCGCGGGCGGCGGTTCACCGGCCGGGCTGCCGGCGGCGGGACCCGTCGTGCCGGGGCCGACCCGTGCCGGGCTTGCACCCGCCGGAGCCGTGCCGCTCGCCGCATCCGGCCCGAGCAGGTAGGCATCGAGCACCTTGCGCGCGATCGGTGCCGCGGCCGATGCGCCGAATCCGCCGTTCTCCACCAGCACCGAGAGCGCGATCTTGGGGTCGTCGACGGGGGCGAAGGCGATGAACCAGGCGTGGTCGCGCTTGCGCTCCTCGGTATTTTTGCCTCTCGTGGACTTCGTGTTTTCCGTTTGCTTGATCGTGAACACCTGAGCCGTCCCGGTCTTTCCGGCAAATTTGTACTTTGCGCCGATGCCGGACGCATAAGCGGTGCCGCCCGGCTGGGATACGGCGCCGATCATGCCGTCGTACACCACCGACCATTGCGCGTCGGTTCCGAGTTCTACCGGCTTCAGGAACTTTGGCTTCAAGGGGATGACGACCGTGGATCCCGGGTCTCTAATGGCTGCGACCAAGCGGGGGATAGCGACGATCTTGCCGCGCTCGGCGATCTCCGCCGCAAAATGCGCCTGTTGCAACGGTGTCACGGTGATCGGTCCCTGACCGATGCCCATGCTGATGGTCTCGCCCGGGAACCATACGCGATCCTCGGGGCGCTTGAATGCATGCCGCTTCCACTCTGGCGATGCGTAGAGTCCGGCCTTTTCGCCCGGAATGTCGATTCCGGTGAGCGATCCGTAACCGAATGCCTTCATGAACTCGGCCATCCGGTCGATTCCCAGTTGGTGGGCGAGCTTGTAAAAATACACGTCGCAAGATCTCGTGATAGCTTGGCGCATATCGAGAGTGCCATGCTTCTCGTCGTCCCGGTATTTGTTGCTGCTGCCCGGGAGCTGGAAAAAGCCGGGGCAGAATTCGGTCGTTTCCGGCGTAAAGACTCCATAGCTCAGCGCGGCCAGCGCGTAGAGCGGCTTGACCGTCGATCCCGGCGGATACGCGCCGCGCAACGCGCGATTGAGAAGAGGCACGTCGATGTCGCTCGCGAGCGCGCTGTACTCCGGCACGGTCAGCCCGCGAACGAAATCGTTGGGGTCGAAGCCCGGCGTGCTCGCGAGTGCAATGATGTCGCCGGTCTTGGGATCCAGAGCGACGACCGCTCCGCGCTTGCCGGCGAGCGCTTCCTCGGCCACTTTCTGCACGCGCGCGTCCATGCCGAGCACGAGGTCTTCGCCGGCGACGGGTGCCTTGCTGGGCAATTGCGGGGCGTAATCGCCCGCGCGCTCGACGGGCCGGCCCGCGGCATTCACGAGTATCTCGCGAAACCCGGGTTTGCCGTGAAGCTGGGATTCATAGGCGGCCTCGACACCGAGCTTGCCGATGAGACTGGTGCCCGCGTACTCGGCGGTGTCGATCCTCTTGAGATCCTCTTCGTTGATCGCGCTCACGTACCCGATGGCGTGAACACCCATTTCCTTCATCGGATAGTGCCGCGCAAGGCGGGGCCGAATATCGACGCCGGAGAATTGGTAGCGATGGATGGCGAAGCGGGCCATTTGCTCCTCGTCCACCTGCAACTTGATCGGGACGCTCTCGTACACCTTGTGCGACATGACCGTGCGCCGGATGGCAGCCACTTCCTCCTGGCGCAGCACGCCGATGGCCACGAGCTGGGCGAGGGTGGCGTCGAGCGCTTTGCCATCGCCCACCTGCTCCCGCACCAACTCGATGTTGAAGGCGGGCTGATTGTCGGCGAGCACCACGCCGTTGCGGTCGAGTATTAGCCCGCGGCTCGGCGGAATGGGCTCGATGCGGATGCGATTGCCCTGGGAGAGGGTGGAGTAGTATTGATACTTGACCACCTGCAGATAGAACAGCCGCCCCGCGACGCACAAAAGCAACACCAACGCGAAAACGCTCGCCACGATGCTGCGCACCATGAAGAGACGATTTTCGGCGAAGTAATTCTTGATCCGGGCTTGGCGGCGTGCCATGGGCCCGGAATTCTACAGGATCGAGCGCGCTGCGATTGACAACTCGATCACGCCCCAGTCCCCCGGGTGGCGGTGAGCGGCGACTCCTCGATCCACGCGGCGAGTACTGCCAGAAGCGACTTGACGCCGGCGGTGAAGGCCGAACGGAACCTCCGCGATTGCCCGGGCAAGTCCGAATTGAGCGCGACGATCGGACATCCGAAGTGCGCATAGAAGCCGCCGTGCGTCAGCCCGGCGGAGCGCATCAGTCCGCCACTCCGAGCTGATCGGGGCCTCTCTCACGCAAGGCCCTGCCCGCCAAGCCGACGAGATTTTCGTGGGTTTGCTGCTTGTGTGTCTCGCCGTATCGCATCGACGAATCTCCTGGTGCTTCGGTGTAAAATTTGGCGCATGGAGCCGCAGATCGAAGCCCTGCATGAAAACGGATATGTCGTCGTACCCCGGTTGGTTCCGCCGCAGGCGCTGAGCCGGCTCAACGAAATCGCGCGTGCGCAGCTGCGCGCGCGCGCGGCGCCGCTCGAGCTGGAGGTGGACCTGCGATATCCCGGCGCGCCCAAGTCCCGGGATGACGCCGGCGGCGCCACGGTGCGCCGGCTGCTGGATGCATACACTCGAGACCCGGTATTCGCCGAATGGGCCAGATCCCCCGAGGTGCGCGTGTGGACGGAGTCCTATTTCGGGGAGGGAGTTCTGATGTCGCGCGCGCATCACAACTGCCTCATGACCAAGCATCCTCGGTACGGAAGCTTGACCGGCTGGCACCGCGATATCCGTTACTGGTCGTTCGAGCGCGAGGATCTGATCTCCGTCTGGTTCGCGCTCGGCGAAGAGACCGTCGACAACGGCGCACTCTGGCTGGTACCGGGGTCCCACAGGATGACGTTCGGCGCGGAGCGATTCGACGAGGCGAAATTCTTTCGCGCCGACCACGAGGGCAACGGCGAGATCATCCGTACGGCCGTATCGCCGCGCCTCGCGCCGGGCGACGCGATATTCTTCCACTGCAACACGCTGCATTCCGCAGGCAAGAATCTCAGCGATGCGGTGAAGTTCTCGCTGGTTTACACCTATCACGGCCGGAGCAATGCGCCGCGGGCGGGAACGAGGTCGGCGTCGAGGCCTGAAGTCGAACTCTGAGTCTCTAGAACGAATACGCCGCTGCGCGAAGGCTCGGCAGCGGCGTATTCCAAGGCCAAGCGACGATCAGCGAGCCCAGTGGCCTTCGTGCATACGCCAACCGCCGCCCTCGCGTACCCAGGCGTGCGGCACCCAGTGATAGCCCGGACGACCCGGACCCCAGTGGCCCCCGACCCAGACGTGACGTCCGCCAACCCAGTTCCAATAGCCGCCGAACCATACGAAGCCGGGCTGCGGCGCAACCCCGTACACTTCCACCTGCGGTGCGGGCGGGGCGACCGCGACGACCGCGCCGCCGTAATAGGCCGGTGCAGGCGCGACGCCGTAATAGCCCGGAGCAGGCGCGACTATGCAGCCGCCGAGAAGCGCGCCGGATAGCACGGCGATCCCCGCGAGAGTTTTAATTCCACGTAATGATTTCATGCTTTCTCCAATTCGCTTCAATGGGTCCCTCACCATTAACGCATGGGCTGCGGATCGGATGACGTGACCTCCGGCACAGTGCTGCGGTCAGAGTGCTGCGATCAGAGTGCGCCTCGAGAAATTCTGACCGACGCGCCGATTCATGCCCGCGGTGCGGCCAGTACCTGGACCCAATAAAGGCCATGCCTCACCGCGCGGCCCTGCGCGTAGGCGATGCCCATCTCGGCGAAGCGCGGATCCATGATGTTCTCGCAATGACCCGGGCTGTCGAGCCACCCCCGTACCGCATCCTCGGCCGATTTCACTCCATAGGCGATGTTTTCGCCCACCAACTTCTCGCGATAACCGACCGCGCGCACGCGGTCGGCCGGCGAGTGGCCGGCGAGATCTTCGTGTTCGAAGTAGTCATGCACCGCCATGTCGCTGGCATGGCCGAGCGCGACTTGGTCCAGCGTGCCCGACAGCCTCACCGGCGGCGCGGGTGCATACCAGCGCGACCCGCATCGGGCTCCGCGCGCGCGCGCCTCGTTGACGAGATCGAGCGCCCGCGCCGCGAGCACGGGCGCCTCGGTGCGAGAGGGTACGACATCCGGCGCGGCGAGCACGATCCACGTGTCCCTGCCGCGATGATAGACGCCGATATCGCGCATGCCGCGATTGGTGAGGGCGGCGCAATCCGATCGCCGGAGCATCTCCACCGCTGAGGAGGGCGGACCGGTGAGATGTACGCCGGATGCCGCCTCGGGCCGATAACCACTGCTCTCGATCGCCGCCGCGAGCTTTTTTCCCGAGGACCATTCCGCGGCCGCGTGGTCTAATAAGACACTGTGATCCAGCCGGCGTGCCGCGGGGACGATTCCGCCGCAGCCTCCTTCGCGGAGCATTTGCACGGCGGCGATGGCCTCATCGGGCGGCCCCGCAACGGCGCGCTCGGACGCACCCGGCGCGGCGACGACGAGCGCGGCGACGACGAGCGTGGTTGCGGGAAGGGCGGTGGCAAAAACGCCGGGTAAAATGACGGCGGCGAAACGCTTCATCGCTGGTTCTCCGGGACAGATTTGCTACATCGCGCAGTCGCGACTCCGGAAGCAACGCCCGATGCCCGCATCGGATGACCGGCGGGGCGGTACCACGTCACAGAATCCGGCTTACCCCTATTCCTGGCGGGCGGGCGCGGGCTCGCTCGCCGCGACGGGGGTGGCGGGTGCGGCTCGCTTCAGCTCCTCGATCAAGTCGCATGCCCGGGCGAGGGCGGCGGCCGAATCGACGCGCGCCGCGAATTCTCGGCATCGGCGCGCCAGGCCGCGGTCGTTCAGAATGGCGCGAATCTCGCCCGCGGCGCGCACCGCGCGATAGCGGCTGCGCGGCAGCGATCGACCCAGGCCCAGTCTCGCAATGCGCCAGGCGTTGTCGAATTGATCGTGGGCGTTCGGAACCACCAGCTGCGGAACACCGGCCTTGACGGCCTGGGCCAGTGTGCCGATTCCACCGTGATACACGAGCAAAGCCGCGGCGGGCAGGACCTCGCTGAATGGCAGGTAGCCGAAGGTCTTGATTCCCGGCGGCAGCCTCGCGGGCAGCTGTCCGGGAAAGTTCGTGATCAGCATTGCGCGAAGGCCTAGTCCATGGAGGGCGGCAATCGATTCGACGAAATAGCCCTGCATGGTGGATGCGGCCGAGCCCGGCGTTACGATCACCGGCGGATCGCCGGCGGCGAGAAATTCCCGAGCTTCTTCGGCGGTTTGGGGCGACGAGGCGCCCGCGCCGCCATCCCATAACGGGAACCCCACCAAGTGCACGTTCGGCGGCCAGTCCGGTTGGGGCGGCGCGAACCAATCCGGAAAGAATCCGATCACGCATTGCGGAGAGTGGATCCAGCGTTCCAATACCCGGGCGACCGGGGACAGGCCCAGCGTCGCGCGAAAGTCGTTGAGCGGCCGCCGCAGCAGCCGGTCGATTGCCGCCCAATCTATGAAGCGAAACAAGGCGCGCTTGAACCACATCGGTTGCGAGGAGGAGATCCGCAGGGGCCCGAACATGCCTTGATCGACGAGGCTTCTAATGACCGTGGGTTGCAGGTGAACGCTCGCCATCGGCAATCCCAGCTTCTCCTGCGCGAGGCGGGCGCCGAAGGAGATGCTCGAGGCGGCGACCACGGTGTCGGCATCCGCATGCTTTTCGATGATGCGAAAAATCTCGGAAGTCGAGGGAATGATCACGCGCTTCGCGACCACCTCGAACCCCCTTTTCGGGTGCCACAGGTCCGGATCGGCGATTGCGCTTTCCACGTCCGCGATGCTTCCCACCGGCAGAAATCCCAGTCCTTGCGCCTCGATGCGCTCTTGAAAGAACGGATTGGTGATGATGGTCGCCCGGTGCCCCCGGGCTCGCAACTCGCGACCGAGCGCGATGAAGGGATGCACGTCGCCGGCGCTGCCGAGAGTGGGCAGCAAGACGTTCAAACGGCGCGCCGAGTTCACGCGGTACTGGAGGGTCCCGGTTTAACGCGCGCGGTGAGCGCCGGGGTTCTCCAGCCGCTGCGTAGACCCCAGAAGAAAAAGCACAATGCCACAGCCACCACGCATAATTGATCCCAGCCGTAACCGATGTACCCTCGTCCTTCGAACTCTTTGCTGCCCGCCCACGAAAGTGCGACGATCGAGGCGAGGTACGCTATCAGCCACCATGCGCCCTTGAGATGCCTGCCGAAGTCGCGCCAGCCGCCCTTCGCCTGCGAGTAAAGATAGATCGGCATCGGCAGGATGAGCAGCAGCATGATCTGTCCCGTATGCGGCCAGCGCGCCCAGTACAGCATGAGCGTTGCGAGCACGAACGCCACAGGCGCCAAGATCGAGAGCGCGGGCATGCGCAGCGGGCGATGCAAGTCGGGCGCCGTCCGGCGCAATACGGCGACGCTGATCGGCACCACCAGATAGGTGATGATGGTGGCGACCGATATGACCTCCGCGAGCTTTCCCCACCCGCGAAAGAAAAACAGAAACAGGAAGGAGACGAGCAGGTTGAACCACATCGCGGGCCTTGGAATGCCGAAGCGGTCGTGAACCCGCCCGAAGATCCGAGGCAGCGAGCCGCTGCGCTCCATGGCATAAATCATGCGCGCGGTGGTCGCCGTGTAAGTCGTGCCGGTTCCGCTCGGGCTGACGAATGCGTCGGCGTACAAGAGGAGGGCGAGCCAGTTGAGATTGAGGGCAAGGGCGAGCTGCGCGAACGGCGAGCTGTATTCGAGCGCCGACCAGCCCTCATGCAGATGCTCGGGGCCGACGGCGCCGAGGAAGGCGATCTGCAGCAACAGGTACACCGCCGTGCTGAGCGCGAGCGATCCGAAGATCGCGAGGGGGATGCTGCGGCCGGGATTGCGCGCCTCTCCGGCCAGATTCACCGGACTCTGGAATCCGTTATAGCTGAAGACGATGCCTGAGGTCGCCACGGCGGTCAGAATGGAGGCGAGATCGCCGACATACGCGCCGCCATGTACGCCGACGTGGAAATTCTCGGAATGAAAGCCGGTGCACATCATCGCGATGGCGGTGGCGGCGGGAACGATGAGCTTGAAGAAGGTGATGGCGCTGTTGGTTCCGGCGAACACCTTCACGCTCCAGAAATTGACCAGGAAATAGAGGACCACCAGCACCGCGCAGATCCAGAGGCCCGGCACCGTCAGCTCGCCATGGCCATGCGCGGCATGCCTGTAGAGTCCCTGCGCCCAGCTCCACGGCCAGGAGCTCATGTATTGCACCGATGCTTCGGCCTCCACCGGGATGACCGACACGATGGCGATCCATGCGGCCCATCCCGCGACGAATCCGACCAGCGACCCGTGCGAGTAATGTCCGTAGCGCACCGCGCCTCCGGATTCCGGGAACATCGCGCCGAGCTCGGCGAACGTGAAGGCCACGAACATGATGACCACGGCGCCGATGATCCAGGCGTAGACGGCGCCGGGACCGGCGAGTTGCGCCGCACGCCACGCGCCGAACAACCAACCCGAACCGATGATCGATCCGAGTCCCGTGAACATCAGCGCGACCGCACCCACGTCGCGCCGAATGGCCTTTTCCTCGAACATCCCCGATTTCTCCCGATTGATGATCGTGCGCTCGCCGCAGCCGCGCAGGGCGCAAGCTGACAGCATACGACGATTATCGAACGATAGGGTCTTCGGGCTAGTCGAGATCGCCGGCCAGGGCGGCGCGCACCGCGTCGGACACGGGGCTCACCGAGTGCCGGTAGTAGTCGTGGTCCACCCCGATGCTCAAGGTCGCGCCGCCTTTCATGGCGTCGACCATCGACGGCGTCAGCTCGAAGCGCAAGAAATGCACGGCCGAGGTCTTTTCATCGTTCTCCCGCTCGAGGTCCTCGTCGGCGATCGCGAACACGCGGTCCATCTCGCTCACTCTCACCCAGCACCGGTCCTCGACGCCGATCAGCTTCTCGAGCGCCACGCGCCTCTGCTCCGGATCCGGAAACTCGAGCAGCAGCGTCACCTTCCAGTTGCTGCCGCTCGGAATCAGCGGGTTGTAGGCATCGAGTTCGTCCTGGATCCCCGCACTCTCGAAGATGCGCTCGGCCCGTAGCATCTCCAGGACCTGATAGCGGATCGTGGTCCGATCCTCGAAACACCAGGTCATGTTCGGCCCCACCTGGACGTTGCGCCGCTGCTTGTGGGCGATGACCTCGTTGCGCAGGCGCGCACGCTCGATCGAGTATTGCTCGAGGCTCATCAGATCATTGCGGGATAGTTTTTCCATGGCGTCAGAGTCCGTAGGCCAATTTAAGCAGCGTCAAGGGATGGGTGGGCGGCCTCTCGTCGGCCAGCCCGCTCTCGATCTGATGGCCCGCCATCGGGCAATCGCTCGCGTAGAAATCCGCGGCACTCGACTCGACCCGCTGGATGACGGGTTTGCCGATTTTCATCGATGTCTCCCGGAATTCGCGCTTGACGCCGTAAGTGCCGTCGTGACCGGAGCATCGCTCGATCGGCAGCACGGTCGTGTCCGGCACCAGCTGCAGAATGTCGCGCGTCTTCAGTCCGATGTTCTGCACGCGCAGATGACAGGCGACGTGATACGCGACCTTCCCCAACGAGCGCTTGAAGTCGGTGCGCAAGAGTCCCGCCTTGTGCCGCTGCGCCAGATATTCGAACGGATCGAACATGTGCTGCTTGATCCTGGCGATGTCCGGATCGTCCGGGAACATGAGTGGCAGCTCTTGCTTGAACATCAGGACGCAGGACGGGATGGGCGCGACGATGTCGTAGCCGCGCTCGATCATGGCGATCAGCGGCGGCACGTTCTTGGTCTTCAAATCGGCCACCGCCTGCAGATCGCCGAGCTCGAATTTCGGCATCCCGCAGCAATTTTCGCGTTCGGCCAAGGCGACCTCGATGCCGTTGTGCTGGAAGATTGCGGCGAGATCCATGCCGATGTCCGGCTCGTTGCGGTTGATGTAGCAGGTGGCGAATAGCGCCACCTTGCCGCGCGTGGTACCGGCCGGCTGTGCCGCCGCGGCGGGGCTGGGCGCCTTTTTGAGACGGCTTCGCAACGTCTTGGAATGATATTTCGGTATCGGTGCCTCCGGGTGCACCCCGAGGGCCGCATCGAGCACCTTGCGTCCCAGCGAGCTCGCATTGACCGCGTTGACGATCTCGCTCACCACCGGAATTCCGGCGATGCTTCCGACCGCGTCGGTCGAGCTCAAGACCTTGTCGCGCCAGCGTGTGCCGCCGCCGCGATTCTTTGCCGCCTTGGCCCGCAACATCAAATGCGGGAAGTCGACGTTCCAGGGGTGCGGCGGCACGTACGGACACTTGGTCATGTAGCACATGTCGCAGAGATAGCAATGGTCGACGACCTTGGCGAAGGCCTTCTTGTCCACACCGTCGAGCTCTCCGGTCTTGGACTCATCGATGAGATCGAACAGCGTCGGAAAGGAATTGCAGAGATTGAAGCAGCGACGGCAACCGTGGCAGATGTCGAAAACCCGCTCGAGCTCCTTCTCCAGAGCCGCCGGATCGTAGAACTTGGGGTCCTGCCAACCGAGCGCGTGGCGGGTCGGCGCCTCGAGACTGCCCTCGCGGCCTTGCGTGATCGGTCCGTCGGACACAGCGAGTCTCCCAGATTGGATAGAAAAGCGGGCTCCGGAATGGAGCCCGCTCGGGTCGGCCCAGGGGGCGCGTTATGGGATTACAGGTTGTCCAATGCTTTTTGGAAGCGGTTGGCATGAGAGCGCTCGGCTTTGGCCAGCGTCTCGAACCAATCCGCGATTTCGTTGAAGCCTTCCTCGCGGGCGCTCTTCGCCATCCCGGGGTACATGTCCGTGTACTCGTGCGTCTCGCCGGCGATTGCCGCCTTCAGATTGAGCGAGGTCGCGCCGATCGGCAAGCCCGTGGCCGGGTCACCGCTCGCTTCCAGATACTCGAGGTGACCGTGGGCATGCCCCGTCTCGCCTTCGGCAGTCGAGCGAAATACCGCCGACACATCGTTGAAACCTTCGACGTCCGCCTTGGCCGCGAAGTACAGATAGCGACGATTCGCCTGCGATTCGCCGGCGAAGGCGTCCTTCAAATTCTTTTCCGTCTTACTGCCTTTGAGATTCACGACTCACTCTCCTTCCGATTGATGGATTCGGAAACCAAATCCGGATGAAATCGTCGCGACGGTAGTCCCGTGCCCCGCGCGAAGTCAAATTGCTAGTCTCTATCGGCGAGATGGATGGCGTCTATCGCGCGCGCCGATGAGCGCCGAATTACCGGGGCAGGATTGCCGCATCGAGGGAGCCCGAGGGAGTGATGGGTAGTTCGCCCGGGAGCAGGACGACTGTGGGGATCACGTCACCGCCCGCCGAGCCCCGACTCGATGCAGCGGCACTAGCATGCGGCAGAGAGCATCGGCTTCTTATCAGCCGAAGGCGCTGACCGGTGTCGTCCTCCGCTGACGCACGCTCTTGGCGCGGGGCAGTCATGGACGAGCCGCCAGCGCACGTTGCGAAACAGCAACGCGAGATTTGGTTTGGTCGGAAGTTTGAGAGCGAGCGAGACCGCCGCCCCCTCATTCGAGGGGGATTCCGTTTCCGGTCAGTCCGTTACGCCGCTCACGGCCGGAGCGGTGCGAGCGCGGACTTAGTGCTGCACCGGGTGAGCCCGATGATGCGCCGCGTGATGGCGATGATGCTTGTGATGAGGCGGCGCCGCAAAGCTCGCACTTGCAAACAACAACAGCGCAACCGTGATTCCGACAATCTTGCCCATGGCTCGACCCTGTCCTCGATGAATTGGGCGCATAGCATAGCCCTGTGCGGGCCCGGCAGCGAGTCGATTTACGGCGCCCCGGCGCACTTCCTGGACGATCGTTCAAGCCGCGTCTTTCTTGCAACACATACATTGACAAAGCCACCGAACGCGTTTCTTATAAGCCTATATAAGAACATTGGGGATGCAGGGTGCGGGATTGAATATTGCGTCAAAGCCCCTTGGGTCGGTCGACATGGCAATTGCCCATGCGCAGCGGCTCCTTGAGAAAAATCCCGATCTCGCCGCGGAACAGGCGAGGGAAATTCTGAACGTCGATCCTGCGCACCCCGCCGCCCGTCTCATCTTGGGCGCCGCCCTGCGCCGCGGCGGACGCGCTCGCCAAGCGCTGGACGTACTGGAGCCGCTCGGCCGGGAGCTGCCGCACGCTGCGCCCGTGTATTTGGAGCTCGGAGTTGCACGCGCCGAGACTGGTCGTCTGCCGGAGGCCATCGCCGCGCTTCGCCGGGCCGTGCAACTTCAGCCCGCGTCGGCCGACGGATGGCGCTTCCTGGCGGACTATCTGCAGGCAGCCGGCGACCCGGCCGGCGCCGGGGATGCAAGGGTGCGATACGTTGCGGCCGCAGCGCGCGACCCGCGCTTGAAGGAAGCGGCGACAGGGTTGATGCATAACGATTTGCCGCTGGCGGACCGCCGGCTGCGCGCTCACTTGGCGATCTATCCGACCGACGTGGCGGCGCTGCGCATGCTCGCCGAGGTGGCGGGGCGGTTGCGCAACTATGCGGAGGCTCAGGAACTGCTGGAACGTTGCCTGGATCTCGCTCCGGAGTTCGATGCCGCACGCCAGAATTATGCCGGGATACTCAACCGGCAGGCCAAGCCGGCGGCGGCCCTGCCCCAGGCGGAGCGGCTCTTGGCCAAGGACGCGGGCAATCCCGGCTACCTGAATCTCAAGGCGGCGATACTCGCGAATCTCGGCGATTACCAGGGATCGATCGACCTCTACGGCAAGGTGCTGCGCGACCATCCGCGGCAGCCCAAGGTGTGGATGAGTCTCGCGCACGCGTTGAAGACGGCGCGCCGGGTCGATGAGAGCGTGACCGCCTATCGGCGCGCCGTCGAGATGGAGCCGACGCTCGGCGAGGCTTACTGGAGCCTCGCCAACCTGAAGACCTTTCGATTCTCCGCGCAGGATGTCGGCGCCATGCAATCGGCGCTCGAGCGCACCGATCTCGACGAGGAGGATCGGCTGCATTTCGAGTTTGCCCTCGGCAAGGCACTCGAGGACGAGGGGTCGTACGAGAGCTCGTTCGCCCATTACGCCGCCGGCAACGCGCAGCACCGACGCCATCATCCCTACAGCGCGGAGGAGACCCGCCGCTTCGTGAGCCGCTCCAAGCGCGAATTCACCGCGGAATTCTTCTCCGCCCGCGAGGCTACGGCGAACCCTCCGGCCTCGCCCGTACCGATATTCGTCGTGGGCTTGCCGCGCGCCGGCTCGACGTTGGTCGAGCAAATCCTCGCCAGTCATCCCGCGGTGGAAGGGACGATCGAGCTGCCGGATATTCCCCAGCTCGTTCGCGAGCTGATCGGACGCGACGAGGACGCGGACCAAGCACGCCTTTTCGAGGCGCTTGCCGCGCTCACGCCGCCGCAGCTCGCCGAGCTGGGCGAGCGTTACCTTGCCTCGACCCGGGTGCATCGCACGCGCGGTGCGCCTTATTTCATAGACAAGATGCCGAACAATTGTCTCTACGTCGGCCTGATCGAGCTGATCCTGCCGAACGCCAAGATCATCGACGCCCGCCGCCATCCGCTCGGTTGTTGCTTCTCGGCGTTCAAGCAGCATTTCTCGCGCGGCCAGAGCTTCACCTACGGCCTCGAGGACTTGGGCCGCTACTATGCCGATTACGTGGACCTGATGGCGCACTTCGACGAGGTGCTGCCGGGCCGCGTGCATCGCGTGTTCTACGAGGCCATGGTGAGGGACACCGAGTCCGAGGTGCGCCGGCTGCTCGAGTACTGCGGGTTGGCGTTCGATGAGCGGTGTCTCAAATTCTACGATAACGAGCGGCCGGTACGAACCGCGAGCTCGGAGCAGGTGCGTCGCCCCATCTTCACCGAGGGCCTGGATCACTGGCGCCACTACGAGCCCTGGTTGGGCCCGCTGAAGAGGGGGCTCGGCGAGGCGCTCACGGCCTATCCGCATTGAATCAAATCGATCAATAAATCGATAACCACGGGAGCAAGGGAAACATCATGACTCGCAGCCGATTCAAATTGAGACACCGAAGCACGGTCGATGCGCGCCGTCCGCTCGGCCTGCAGCGCCTCGCGTTGCGCCAGTTGCCGCTGGCCTCGGCGATATCCGCCGTGCTGGCGGTAGGCGCGCCGGTCGTCCGCGCTCAGGCTCCGGAGCCGCAGCCGCCGACGGACACGCTCGAGGAGGTCACGGTCACCGCGCAGAAGGTGACGGAGAACCTCCAGAACGTACCGGTGAGCATCGAGACGCTCGGTACCCAGAAGCTCCAGGAGCTCAACATCTCGAACCTCGACGACTACGTCCAGAATCTGCCGGGCCTCACCACCATCAAGAGCATCGGCCAGGGCGGCAATGGCGTCGGCACGACGCATGTCTACATGCGCGGCATCAACTCAGGCCAGGACGGCAACCACTCCGGCTCCCAGCCCACCGTCGGCACTTATTTCGACGAGCAGCCGGTGACCACCATCGACGGCACGGTGGACATGCACATTTATGATATCGCGCGCATCGAGGTGCTGGAGGGCCCGCAGGGCACCCTGTACGGGGCGAGTTCCGAGGCGGGCACCGTCCGCATCATCTCGAACAAGCCCGATCCCTCCAAATTCGAGGCGAGCTACGACGTGAGCGGCGACCAGATCACCAATGGCGGCGGCGCCGGCTGGAAAGCCGAGGGCTTCGTCAATATCCCCCTGTCGCCCATCGCGGCGGTGCGCATCGTCGGATGGGACGAGCACGATCCGGGTTACATCAGCAACGTTGCGGGCACCGACGTGAACGCGGGAATCGTCAATGGCAACCGCACCTTCCCGACCTGGACCGCACTGACCGGCCAGACTCTGAGCAATGCCGGTTCCGTGGAGAAGAACTACAACACGGTCGAGTACCGGGGCGGACGAGCCGCGCTGAAGCTCGACCTGGGAGACAACTGGACCGTGACCCCCACGTTCATGGGTCAATCGACGGCGGCCAACGGATTTTTCGGCTACGACCCGGCGGTCGGTCCGCTCGAGCTCGTGCACTACGGGCCGGAGAACGATCAGGACTCGTTCACTCAGACGGCGCTCACCGTCGAGGGCAAGGTGAGCAACTTCGACATTACGTACGCGGGCGCCTATTTCACACGCAACCAGCATTCGATCGCGGACTACTCGGACTACTCTTACTGGTACGACAAGTACTACGGATCCGGACACTTCTGGACCAACAACGCAGGCACGCCGATCATGCCGCAGGAGTTCGTGATCGAGGACAACCATTACTCCAAGTGGAGCAACGAGCTGCGCATGAGCAGCCCGCAGGATTATTTCGTCAAGGGCACGGTGGGCCTGTTCGCCGAGCGCCAGGTGCATGAGATCTGGGAGGACTACGTCATACCCGGCCTCAACGGCAATCCTTACACCTACAATACGCAGGGCTTCGGCTCGAACTACACGATACCGGGCCTCGACAACAACACGATCTGGCTCACCGATCAGGAGCGCGTGGACCGGGACTATGCGGCATTCGCCCAGATGACCTGGGACATCGGCTCCGGTTGGTCGCTCACCGGCGGGTTCCGCCAGTACCGCTACGACAATTCGCTGCAAGGATTCTACGGCTATTCGCTGGGCTACACCGGTCCCGGGGAGCACTCCGGCCAGGCGACCTGCGGTCCGCCCGGTCTGGGCGGGTCGCTGACGACTCAGTACCCGAACTATGCGCCGTTCCATTTCGCGCCCTGCACCGACCTCAATCTCACCGCGGTCTCGGCCAACGGTCATACCGAGCTGCTGCGCCTGAGCTACAAGTTCGATCCGGATCACATGGTGTACGGCACGTTCTCCACCGGATTCCGCCCCGGCGGCGTGAACCGCGTGTTCGACAAGAACATCGACGCCATCTATCCGCCCTATAAGTCGGACGAGCTGAAGAACTACGAGATCGGTTGGAAGACTCAGTGGTTCAATGAGCACCTGCGGTGGAACGGCGCCGTCTTCTGGGAGAACTGGAACAACTTCCAGTTCTCGTATCTCGGCCCGAACAGCGTCACCGTGGTGCAGAACGCCGCGTCCGCCGTGAGCAAGGGCATCGAGTCCAACTTCGAGTGGCTGGTGGGCGGCGGCTGGACCGTCTCCGGCAGCGCCACTTTCCTGGACGCGTATCTCACCCGAAGCTTCTGCGGCACGACGACGCTGGTGTTCCCGACCAGCTGCCCGAACCAGCAGAGCGGGTCGTCCACATCGCCCATCTCCTTCGCCGACGGCACGGTGGTGCAGGGACCCTATGCGCCCGCCGGGACGCGCCTGCCCGGCACGCCGAGGCTCAAGATGAACTTGCTGGCACGCTACAGCTTCTCGATCACCGGTGACTGGACCGGATACACCCAGGAGGAGGTGGTCTATCAGGATTCCTCGGTGCCGCTCATGTTCCCGGCCTTCTACGAGCAGGGGCCCGAGGGCCAGCAGCACTTGGGCGAGCTGCCGCCCTATACCCTGGTCAACCTCGCCACCGGGGTCCAAAGGAACGGCATGCACATCGACGTGCGGCTGAACAACGCGATCAACACGCTCGGCGAGTTGACGCGATTCGCAGCCTGCACGCCGACGACCTGTAATCAGCCGTACGTGATCCCGGTGCAGCCGCGGACCGTGTGGCTGCAATTCGGCCAGAAATTCTAGGGGGAGCGTTAAAAAAAGCGGGCGCGTCACCGGCGCCCGCTAATCGCAAAACGGATCGGATCCCGGCCGGACTCGGCCGGGATCCTCTCCGCGGGAGTGCTAGGCGGCGAGTACGCCTTTGCAATCAGAGGGCTGGAGCTTCATGACGCGGCGGCCTTTGCGACGCCGTTGACTTTCACGGCGTTGGCGGCCAGCAGATCCATCAAAGCGGGCGAGAGGCAATCGTACGGTTCGAGCTTGAGCTCCTTCAGGCGTGCGCGAATCGCGTTCATGTCCTCCGGCTTGGTGCCGGTCTCGATGACCGATGAGACGAACGCGGCGAACCCCGGGGGCGCCCAACCGCTCTTATCGAGACGCTCGGCATGCACGAAAGTCAGCCCGTTGAACGCGTGTTTCGGGTTGTCGATCGGTCCGTGCATGTGCACCCCGCAAACGGTGCAGGCGTTGCGCTTGAAGGTTTTGCTCGGATCGACCACTTTCAGCTTCTGGCCGTTGGCAATCACTTTCACCTTCGGCGTCGGCACCACCGCGATCATCGAGAAAAGCGTGCCGGCCGGTCTCCAGCACTGTGAGCAGCCACAGACATGGTTGAACAGGACGTCGCCTTCGATCGATACCTTCACGGGATCGGAGGTGCATTTGCAGACCAAGGTGCCGCCGGCAAACCCGGGCGTGCCTGCTTTGACGCCGTTGTCCACGGCAGGATGAATCTTGACAGTCATGTTGAGCTCCTCATTGTTTAATAAATGCACACGCTGCGGATCGACTCGCCCTTGTGCATCAAGTCGAACGCGTCGTTGATCTTCTCGAGCGGCATCGTATGCGTGATCAAATCATCGATGTTGATCTTGCCGTCCATGTACCAATCCACGATCTTCGGCACTTCCGTGCGTCCGCGCACACCGCCGAAGGCGGTTCCTTTCCACACGCGCCCCGTCACCAGCTGGAACGGACGCGTCTGAATGGTCTTGCCGGCTCCGGCAACTCCGATGATTACCGATACTCCCCATCCACGATGGCAGCATTCCAGCGCCTGGCGCATGATATCCACGTTGCCGATGCACTCGAAGCTGTAATCGGCGCCGCCGTCCGTGAGGTTGACCAGATGGCCGATGAGATCGTCGCCCACTTCCTTGGGGTTGACGAAATGCGTCATGCCGAACTTCTCGGCGAGCGCCTTGCGGCGAGGATTGATGTCAACGCCGACGATCTTGTTGGCGCCCACGAGCTTCGCGCCTTGAATGACGTTGAGGCCGATGCCGCCCAGGCCGAACACGACCACGTTCGCGCCCGCTTCGACCTTGGCGGTATTGGTGACCGCGCCCACGCCGGTGGTCACGCCGCAGCCGATGTAGCACACCTTGTCGAACGGCGCGTCCTCGCGGATCTTCGCCACGGCGATCTCGGGCAGCACGGTGAAGTTCGAGAACGTCGAACAGCCCATGTAGTGATGGATCTTTTCCTTTCCGATGGAGAACCGGCTGGTTCCATCCGGCATCACGCCTTTTCCCTGGGTCGCGCGAATCGCGGTGCACAGATTGGTCTTCTGCGACGTGCAGGACTTGCATTGGCGGCATTCCGGCGTGTAGAGCGGGATCACATGATCGCCCTTCTTCACGGAAGTGACGCCGGGTCCGACATCCACCACGATGCCGGCACCCTCATGGCCGAAGATGACGGGGAAGAGGCCCTCCGGGTCCGCGCCCGAGCGTGTGAACTCGTCGGTGTGGCAGATGCCGGTCGCCTTGAGCTCTACCAGCACTTCCCCGGCTTTTGGACCCTCGAGGTCCACCGTGGCGATTTCAAGCGGCTTGCCGGCCGCGTAACAAATGGCAGCTTTGGTTTTCATAGCGTTGATCTCTCGATGCTGGCGTTTAAAGCGTTGGCGTGCAAATTACATGCCGGACTGCGGCGGCCGGCGGGCGGGGGATGATCCCTCGGTCCCTGCGGCGAGCCATAGCCTTGCATGCGGGCTTGCGGATGCAGATTGTAGACCACCGCGGCGAGCGCAGGTGCCGTGACGTTGCACTGAATGTATCCGTTACAAAATGCCCCGTGCCTCCATCGAACCGTCGCGGAAACGGTACAAAAAAATTGCGCTGCTCGTCGCGCCGCAGATGGGCGCAGGCTCGCTACGACGGCGCGGGTGTGACCTGCGCGTTGCGATGCGTAACGTGTGAACGTCGCATAGCCTCACGAACGGCGCAATCGACGGAGCGACTGTAACGCGCGTGGCACACTTCGCGTTGTGCGCTGCCCGGCCCGGCCGGCTGATAGATCGTAAATAATTGATTTATAAGGACTACGATCCTCTCGCAGTATTTATTTTGCAATTGCCTTGGATGGCATAAGCATTGCTAATCTTTAGCGCAATCCAAGACGGTGAGCGTCGCTGACTTGGGAACAGACTGGTGGCGATCGGTGCGACCAGACAAATACAACGTATTGCGAAGGAGGGAGTTTTGCAGGCAAGACAATCAACAAGATCCGCTTTTTTCCGCCGGCACCTAGGATCTATGACTTGGTGCACGCCATTCGCCCCTTCAGCGGCGAAATGCTCAGACCTTACGCAGGAGAATTGAGATGAAATGGCTCACAGCAAAACGTCATGTCAAGGTCCTATATGCCGTTGCAGCGCTCGCCACGACCTGTGGTGCAGCGTTGGCGGCATCATCGGACACAGAAGAATTTCAACGTTTTAGCGACCCCAACCAGTGGGGAGCACCCGCGGGCAATTTGAATCTGCACCGCTATAGCGCGTTGAAGGATATCAACACCGGCAACGTGAACTCGCTGCAGATGGTGTGGTCGCAATCGAGCGGCACGCTGCGCGGTCACGAAGGACAGCCCTTGGTCATCGAAGACGTCGGCGGCAAGCCGATGATGTTCATGGAGAGCGGCTGGCCCAACATCGTCCAAGCGCTGGATTTGAGCGATCCCGATCATCCGGTCCAGGTGTGGAGCTACACCAAGACCAGCGGCCGTGACGAATCGGCAGTGCCCCGCGCCTGCTGCGATACCGTCAACCGCGGCCTGTCCTATGCCGACGGAAAGCTGGTGTTCGGCACCTTGGACGGCTATGTCATCGCGCTCGATGCCGCGACCGGCAAGCAGGACTGGGTCGTCAAGAGCGCCTACCCCGAGCATGGTGAGACCATTACGCCGGCGCCGATCATCGCGGCCGACAAGGTGTTCATCGGCTTCGGCGGCGATGAGTTCGCAGCCCGCGGTGCGGTCACCGCATACAACCTGTCCGACGGCAAGGTAGCGTGGAAATGCTACAACACCGGAAGCGACAAGGATGTGTGCTTGACGGCGAAGACCAACGCGAAACATCCGGAGTATGGCAAGGCCGGCAAGGATCTGGGCATCCATACCTATCCGGGCGATGAGTGGCAGCGCGGCGGCGGCGCGGCGTGGGGCTGGTATGCCTACGATCCCGACCTGCACCTCGTGTACTACGGCACCGGCAACCCGGGCCTGTGGTCGCCGCAGTATCGCTGCGCCGAGCCGATCACCCAGGAAAACTGCAACAGCGGCAAGTTCGACAACAAGTGGTCGTTGAGCATCTTCGCCCGAAACATCGATACGGGTGAGGCGGAATGGGTATATCAGATGACGCCCTTCGACCAGTGGGACTATGACGGCATCAACGAAGTCGTGCTGGTCAACTTGGAAATCGACGGCAAAATGCACAAGTCTCTGGTGCACTTCGATCGCAATGGCTTCGCGTATGTGCTCGACCGCACCGACGGCACGCTGCTGCGCGCCAACAAGTACGTGACGGTGAACTGGGCCGAGAAGGTCGACATGAAGACCGGCCGCCCGGTGAAGGTGCCTGAGCACTCGCCCCTCAAGGTCGGCGGCAACACGCAAGCGTGTCCTTCGGCCATGGGCGGCAAGGATCAGCAGCCGGTTGCGGTGGATCCGAACGATCCCGCGAACTTCTACGTACCGACCAACAACTGGTGCATGGAAGACGAGCCGCAGGCTCGCTCGCATACGCAGCAGGGAACGGTGTACGTGTTCGCGAACGTCTATATGTACCCGGAGAAGCCGGGCGTGACGGGCAAGTTCAAGAAGTTCAACGTCGTCACGGGCAAGACCGAGTGGGAAATCCCCGATCAGTATCCGAACTGGGGCGGCGCGCTCGTGACCGCCGGCGGTCTCGCGTTCTACGGGAGCCTGGGCGGCGATTTCCGTGCCGTCGATCGGGCGACCGGCAAGGTTCTCTGGTCGCGCAAGCTCTCCTCGGGAATCATCGGCAATCCCATCACATACTCCGTGAAGGGCAAGCAGTACGTGTCGGTGTGGTCCGGAATCGGCGGTTGGATCGGCCTGCCGGTGACGGCAGGATTGGATCTGAACGACAAGTTCGGCGCGATCGGCGCAACCGCCATGACCAAGGCGGCCGGCCTCAATCACATTCCGCAGGGCGGGACCTTGTTTACCTTCAGAATCGGCAATTCGATGCCCGACAGTCCCACTGCCGGCGCCCCGATGGCGGACGCCCCGGCGGCGGGCGCCCCGATGGCGGGGAATTGATCGCAAGAGAGTAGGTTGGATAAAAAGGAATGGCCCGGTGCCGAAAGGCGCCGGGCCTTTCTCATGTAGATAGGCCCTCGAGTCCGTAGGGCATACAATCACCGTGGCGCAGCGTGGTATGAAACCTTCCGCGGCGCCGCAAGTCTCAACTGGGATGCAGCTGGTGTGGAAACACGCCCTCGAGGAGAGCAACGATGATTCACAGAACCTCGCGCCGCATCGGGCTCACTGCCCTCATCGCGGGCTTCATGGCCGTCGGCAACGCGGCTCTCGGTGCGGAACTCCGATCCCTCACGGTATGCGCGGATCCCGGCAACATGCCGTTATCCAACCAGGCGGGTGAGGGGTTCGAGAACAAGATCGCGCAAGTGATCGGCAAGGCGCTCGGCACCGGCGTCAATTACTACTGGCGGCCCTCGATCGAGCGCGGACTCATGCGTACCACGTTGAGCGAGGGCAATTGCGACCTATGGATGGACATGGCGTCGGATACGGAAGGGGCCGTGGTGTTGCCCACTCCTCTGTACCGCTCGACCTTCGTGCTCGCGTACCGCAACGACAAGGGCATCGACATCAAGAGCTTCCACGACAACGAACTCAAGAAGCTCCGCGTGGGCGTATTTCAGGTGTCGGCGATCCGCGAGGCGTTGTCTGAACACGGCGTGGCAAACAATACCGTGGTGCATTATCTGAGCCACAACGCCGACACCGATCTCGAGAATCAGCCCTCCTATCAGGTGCAGCAGGTCATCGACGGCTCGCTCGACATTGCGGCCATCTGGGGTCCGATGGCCGGTTACTACAAAGCCATTAAGCATGCGCCGCTGATCATCAAGCCGGTCAACTTGATGGAAGACCAGATTCCGATGGAATTCGACATGACCCTGGCCGTGCCGAGGGGGCGTCCCGAAATCAAATCGGCGATACAGAATGCGCTCGATCAGCACAAGGACGAGATTCACCAGATTCTGGTGGACTATGGAGTTCCCCTGGTCCAATGCAAGGAGTGCTTGGTGCCGGGCGATCTGCCCTCGCACGGACCCTACGCCGAGCCGACACCGCCGACCGAGACCGCTGCGGACATGGAGAAGGCGCGTCGCGCCCGGATGGCCGAGCTCAAGAAGTGGCTGGCGCAAGGGGCCAATCCCGACAGCGAGCTCGCGGACGCCATCGTCGCCAACGACATCGATCGCGTGCGCTACTTGCTGAGCCACGGCGCGCACCCGGATTCCCGCGACGGCGAGGGCAATACACCGCTGGTCAATGCCGTGCGCTTCGGTTTCGTCGATATTGCGACGCTGCTGGCCGACCACAAGGCCGACTCGAATCAGACCAACATGAGCCACTGGACCCCGCTCATGTATGCGGCGTGGGGCGACAATCCCGAGCTCGTGAACGTGTTGGTCAAGCATGGCGCACGACTGAATGCGGTGGACAATGATGGACTGACGCCGCTGGCGATCGCATCGCAGAATGCCAAGATCAAAGCGGCCGAGGCGCTGGTCGCCGCGGGTGCCGACGTGAATGCGCCGGTGGCGAAGGGTGGGTATACGCCGCTCATGCTGGCCGCGATATCGGGCTCGAGCGATCTTGCGACCTCGCTCATCGGCCATGGCGCCAAGGTCAACGCCGTGAACCCAGGCGGGGTCACGGCGCTGATGATCGCCGCGGCGAACGATCACCGCAATGTCGTGACGGTGCTGCTCAAATCCGGCGCCGACGTGAATGCGCGCAGCGCGGACGGGCGCACCGCGCTCAGCATCGCCCAAGCGGACAATAATGAGGCCCTGATCCAGCTGCTCAAGGATGCCGCGCAGCACGGCGCTCCCGCGAGCAGTTGATTCGGGCAATGGAACCAACGAGGAGAACGGTAGATGAGAAGAAGCCTTGCAATCGCAACTGCAGTCATCATGTTCGGTTCGCTGGCAGGGATTGCCACCGTCGGCAGGGTCATGGCCGACGACAAGCCCGACTACACCAAAGTGACTCCGCCGGAGCTCGAGAAACAGACTCCGAAGGGGAAGCTCAGCAATCCGTACAAGGATACTCAGGCGGACATCGTATCGCAGGGCGAGACGTTGTTTCGGAGCTATAGCTGCAGCGGCTGCCACGGCGGCTCGGGCGGCGGCGGCATGTGCCCGCCGCTGACCAACGATACCTGGGTGTACGGCGGCGACGACGACACGCTGTTTCGGCTCGTCACTCTCGGTAGCGATGGATTGCAAAAGGAAGGCTATACGCGCACCGGCCATGAGAACGTCGTGGGTCCGATGCCGCCCATGGGATCCATCGTCAAGAACGCCGACGATCTGTGGAAAATCATCACCTTCGTTCGTGCGCACTATGACGGCGATCCGAGCTACAAGTATGGCGCCCCGAAGTCGGAACAATAAGTAACGCCGAGACGAGCTCAGCGTCCAGTGCAGCATCGGCGCATCGCGCCCGATGCTGCACCGCATATTGCGAGTTTACGTAAAACGGCACAGGCTTCCGGCTAAGGCTGACCGCAAATCCGTGATGCGGAAAAGCTACTAATTCGATCCCATGTGCAGCGTAGGATGCGCAAGGGGCGGCATCAGCGATGATGCGTGTCTCAAAGGGGGAGTGCTTGAAACAAGATAGATTGGTGACGAGCCACGCGTCTCACATCATTCACGTCGTCGAGAGCGGGCTTCAACCCGCCGGAATAGAGCCCCTGGTCACCCGATCCTGGCATCGGTGCCTGAGGGAGTATGGGATCGAGCCGTCGGCGCCGCGTCAGAACCACATTCTCAATCCTCAATCCGTCAAGGAGTTGCAGCAGCGGCTGGGCGAGCTTCTGCCCGTCGCGCGCGCCGAGATGGAAAGTTTGTATGAGCAGATTGCCGGTTCCGGCTTCGCCGTCATCCTCGCCGACACGCAGGGCACGGTGCTCAGCACCATCACCGATCCGGCCTTGCAGCGCGAGTTTCGACATGCCGGCTTATCGCTGGGCGCTCTATGGGACGAGCGCCACGAAGGCACGAACGGCATCGGCACCTGTCTTGCGGAGGCCGGCCCGGTCACTGTGCACCGCGAAGAGCACTTCCGCGGCTATAACGTGTCGCTCTCATGCTCCGCTGCGCCGATCCTGGACCCCCATGGCGGCATCATGGCGGTGCTCGACGCGTCCACTGCCAATTCGAGCGACAGCCGGCTCATCCAGCGGCATACCATGGCCCTCGTCAACATGTCGGCCCATCTCATCTCCCGCTGGAACTTTCTGAGCGAGTACGGCGAAGCGTGGATATTGCGGTTTCACAGCCGCCCCGAGTTCGTGGGCTTGCTGCACGAAGCGCTGATGGCGATCGATGACGAGGGCAATATCCTGGCCGTCAACGAGAGTGCGCTGGTGCAGCTCGGTTGTTCCAACCGCCAATCGCTGGTCGGCGAGCCGATCGGTAGATTCTTCCAATTCAATTTTTCGGCGCTCGAACAGCGGGCCAAGTTCGAACCGAGCGCGATTTGGCCTGTACGCGACGTAGCGCACGGCCGGCGCTTTTTCGCAATCGCGCGCGCACCGCTGCACAACTCCCTGCGTGGCGGAGAATCCTCCTGTGCCACCCATGCGGCCGCCGCCGGCGCCGAGGCAGGGAGCAGGGAACGCGAGCATGTGGGCGAGGACATCCAGATGCGCAAGAATCTGGCCTGCGGACGGCAGCTGTTCGCGAAACAAGTGCCGATTCTGCTGCATGGCGCCACCGGCACCGGCAAGGAGGCGTTCGCAAAGTCCCTGCATCGGACGGGGCTCTGGGCGGATAAGCCGTTCGTGACGGTCAATTGCGCCGCCATTCCCGAGAGCCTGATCGAGAGCGAACTGTTCGGCTATACGCGCGGAGCCTTCACCGGTGCGGCGAAGGAAGGGCGCGTCGGCAAGATCCTGCAATCGAACGGCGGCACGTTGTTCCTCGATGAAATCGGCGATATGCCGCTCATGCTGCAGACCCGATTGTTGCGAGTCATCGAGGAACGCGAGGTGGTTCCGCTCGGAAGCGATCAGGCTATTCCCGTCGATCTGCACGTGATCAGCGCCACGCACCGTGAAGTCCATCAGATGATTCAGGAAGGCCAATTCCGCGAAGACCTTTATTACCGCCTGAACGGCATCACGCTGCACCTACCGCTGCTTCGGGAGCGCGGTGACAAGGCGGACCTGATTCGTACTTTGCTCCGAGATGAGAACGGCGGTCAGGACTGCGTCCGGATCGAAGACGATGCGTTCGCCAAATTGATGGAATATTCCTGGCCGGGCAACATTCGCCAGCTTCGCAACGCTCTTCGGACCGCATCGGCATTGTGCCGCGATGGGATCATCCGCTCGTCGAATCTGCCGCAGGAGATTCTCGACACGAATACGCCGGCCCCGCCACCGCCCGCGGCCACGATTGCGGCGGCCGCGCTCTCGGCGCTCTCCGCGGAGGCGAACGGCGGCCCGACGCCTTCGGAGGGCTCGCCGTCCGCGGCGCTGCGCGATGCGGAATGCGCGGCGCTGCTGCGCGAACTCGAGCGGATGCGCTGGAACATCAGCCGCACCGCACAGACGCTCGGTATCAGCCGCAACACTCTGTATCGAAAGATTCACAAGCACCGGATTTTGTTGGAGCACTGAGGCGGCCTTCCTGGGGCCGCCTCAGAACTCGATCACCGTGCGGATCGTGCCGCCTTCGTGCACCAGATCGAAGGCCTGGTTGATCTTCTCGAGCGGCAACACCCGGCTGATCAACGGCTCGATACTGATCTCGCCTACGAGGTACCGGTCGACGAACGCCCGCAATTGCGAGCGGCCCTTCACGCCGCCGAATATCGAGCCCCGCCAAACGCGGCCGGACATGATCTGCGAGGGGCGGGCGCGAATTTCCTGACCCACACCGGCGACGCCGAGAATCACCGATTGGCCCCATCCGTCGCGGCAGCATTCGAGCGCTGCGCGCATGGCGTGAACGTTGCCGATGCATTCGAACGAATAGTCGACCCCACCACGAGTCATGTCGAGAATGACCGACTGGATCGGGCTGTCGTAGTCCTTCGGATTCACGTAATCCGTAGCGCCGAGAGCCTTGGCCAGTTTCCATTTGATCGGGTTGAGATCAATCGCGATGATGCGTGCCGCCTGAGCCATGACGGCGCCCTGGACGACCGAAAGCCCCACGCCACCGAGACCGAAGACGGCGACGGTCGAGCCCGCGCTCACCTGTGCGGTGTTGAGCACCGCGCCGATGCCGGCGGTAACGACGCAACCAAGCAGGCAGACTTTGTCGAGCGGCGCCGCGGAGTTGATCCTGGCCACGGCGATCTCGGGCAGCACCACGTGCTCGGAAAAGGTGCTCGTGCCCATGTAGTGCAGGATGGGCTTGCCTTTCAAAGAGAATCGAGCCGTGCCGTCAGGCATCAGTCCGCGAGCCTGGGTGTCGCGAAGTCTGGTGCAGAGATTGGTTTTGTTCGAAACGCACGCCTCGCACCTCCCGCATTCGGGAATGTAGAGCGGGATCACGTGGTCGCCGGCTTGCACGCTGGTCACCCCGCGGCCGATCTCCTCGACGATGCCGCCGCCTTCGTGTCCGAGAATGGCAGGGAATATTCCTTCAGGGTCCGCCCCTGATAGCGTAAAAGCATCGGTTTGGCATACGCCCGAAGCGACCATTCGCACCAGCACCTCGCCAGCCTTGGGGCCGCCGAGATCCACCGTTTCGATCATCAAAGGCCGGCCGGCTTCCCAGGCGACAGCCGCTCTCGTCTTCACGTAGGTCGAGCTCCGCGCATGCGCTACCCCCGCATTACGCATAGCAGCTTGCGTGCCATCGCCGACTGCAGCGCAACGGGCCGCCGCAGCGGGCAAATTGCCGTGGTCCGAGGGCGGCGGGGGAGCCGCGAACCCGCGTCGTTGCCGATATGTCACAAAGTGTGCCGCGCGGAAGGGGGCACTCTCTGTTCCTAATCCAAGACAGAGTGCGACATATCTGGCCCTCGGGCGGGACACTCGGCGGCGCGCCGGACAGGACTTTGCGTTTTTCCGGCGTTTGCGTCAAAGCCACAAGGTTTGGCCAATCGCCGCGCCGTGCCACAGGGTGGGCGTTGGTTACGCAAACCCGCTGGATTTCCAGCCGCCGAAATGGGTTCGAGATGCGGGTCGATGTGCGTCCGAGGCCGCCGCCGCCACGCTCGTGGCGTGATTGGTACAGCTCTTGCAAGCATTCATCCAGGCTGCAAGGGCGCGGTCGACCCCGGTCTTCAACGTCAACAAAGAACCCGAGAAACCGAACGGAGGGAGTTTATGAAAGCGCGAATCAAGCATGCGATCGCCATCGGAGCGGCGATTTCGCTGGTCCCATTGGCCCAGGCGTTCGCCGGAATCGATATCGAAGCGGGCGATTGGAAATTGGATTTCTCAGGCAACATCAATGCCTTCTACGTGAATGCGAGCTGCGACCACAATGCGAACACGACGGTGGAGGGTGGTCTCGCATGCACCGGTGACAATTCCACCGCGGTACGCAATGGCTTGTTGCCCGCCGCGTTCGTGTTCACCGCGAGCACTCGGCAGGACAACCTCGACATCAGCGCGACCATCGGACTGTATCCCGGCATCAACAGTTCCGCCGCCGCGGGAGTAAACGGCGCCGGTCTCCCGGCCGCACTGCAAACTCCCGGCATCGATGCTCGTCAGGAGTTCCTGACTTTCGGCGACAAGAGCTGGGGCACCGTGAAGATGGGACGAGATATCGGCATTTTCGCCAAGGACGCGATTCTCGACGACATGACCCTTCTCGGCGTCGGCACGGCGTCAGCCAACGCTGCGCCCAGCAACACCAGTTTGGGCCGCATCGGCTTGGGCTACATCTACACCGACTGGATCCCGCAGATCACCTATACCACGCCGAATTTCTCAGGCTTTACGGCGTCCGCGGGAGCATTCACGCCGTTGGATGACGGCACCTACACCTCGCACAACTCGCCCCAGTGGCAGGGCGGCGTAGCCTACACATGGGGAGACCCGAAGAGCGATCTGGTCAGCGGCAAGGTGTGGGTCGATGGAGTCACTCAGCAGGCGAAGGCGCCCAGCGCGGACGTCACCGCCAATACACTAGCCGGCATCCAGAACGGCACCAAGGGCACGGGCGTCGACGCCGGCGTGAAAGTCGATGTGGCCGGATTCGAGGGCGTGTTGTACGGATATTACGGCCACGGCCTCGGCACGACCGGCTTGTACGTCCTCGCCACCTCGGCGGCAGGGAGGGAGCGCAACTCGGACGGCGGCTACGCACAGCTCACCTACAAGATCGATCGCCTGAAGGTCGGCGTGAGCTACGGCATCTCCGAGCTCAAGCTCGCGAGCGACGAGCAGACGTTCGTAGTCAATCCGGTCACCTTGGCGTCGACCGGCGTCTATGCCAGCGATCTCGTCCATCGCAACGAGTCCGGCGTCTTCGGGTTGTACTACAGCCTGACCAAGAGTATGACGCTGGTGGGTGAGTACATCCACACGGAATCTCTCGCTTGGAACGGAAACATAGCCATCGAGAACGACATTGCGATCGGCGGCATTCTGTTTTTCTGAGGCTGGGATTCGGCGTACGCGGCGGCGCGATCGTTTCGCGCCGCCGCGGGTCCGATTCATCGGGCGCCGTCGATAACGGCGGCCGAGCGAGGGGAGTAAACTAAACTATTGGAACCGGTCGGCCTGAGGTGCAAGCGACGATGACCGAATCAGCGTCCGGCAGACGCTTGGCGTGTGCCGTCGTCCTGAGCGCCCTCGGGCTCGGAATCGTCGGCGCGGCGATCGCGGAGGAGGATTCCCAGCCTTCGGGCTCCGCTTGGGAGTTACTGCGCGCCAAGTACTATGGCGAAAAAACCATGGGCCTGGTCGACGAGGCTTACATGAGCCTGGAGGTTCCCAGCAATACGCCGGATCCCGCCTCGACACCGCTGACCCTGCATTTCTCGGACGACGCCGAGCGCCGAATCAAGCGCGTCAGGGTCTTCATCGACAACAATCCGTCGCCGCTGGTTGCGACCTTCGATTTCGCCCAAACGCCGATCACTGAAATCGACATGCACGTGCGCGTCGATCGATTCACGTCGGTACGCGCCGTCGCGGAGACCGCGAACGGAGGCCTCGAGATGCGCAGCGCCTGGGTGAAGGCGAGCGGCGGATGCTCCGTGCCCCCGACGGGTTCCTCGACGGGGGGCGCACTCGGGCAGATCAAATTGCGGCCGGCCGCGGACGACAAATCCCTCCTGGTCAGCATCCGCCACCCGAACAGCTCGGGCTTTCAAATCGATCCGCGCACGGGCGACCCCATTCCGGCGCACTTCATCTCGCGCATCCGCATCGACGCGGCGGGGGCCGCATTGCTCGAGGCGCAGACCGGTATTTCCGTGAGCGAGAATCCGACTTTTCGGGTCGCCTCGGACAAGCCCCTCGCGCTGCCGCTGAGCGTCGATGCGGTGGATTCGGTCACGCAAGCGCATTACACGGCCAGCACGGAGAGCTCCATACGAAGCGCGGCCGCGACGAGAACCGGCTCGACGATGAATGGCAGCGATCGTTGACGGCCGCCCGGTCCGCTCGGCGATCGCGCCGGCTCTTTGCGGATCGGTGCTGCTCGCGTGCGCAACCGGCCCGGGCGCCGTCGTTGCGGCACAAACACGGGACGGGTTCAATCTCAGCGCGCCGCAACCCGGCCTCTATGTGCATCTCGGGAAGACCCTTCCCCTGGATGCGCCGGGCCATGACGACATAGCCAACATCGGGTTCATCATCGGCAGCAAGTGCGTCGCGGTGATCGACACGGGAGGCTCGGTGCGCATCGGACGGCAATTGCGGGCGGCGATCCGGCGGCGGACTTCGCTGCCGATATGCTATGTGATCGATACGCACGTGCACGTCGATCACGTGCTCGGAAACTTTGCTTTCAAGGCCGACAAGCCCCGCATCGTGGGGCATGCTGCGCTTGCCGATGCGATGGCGCGCAATCGGCAGTACTTCATGAGCGAATACGGCGGCGACTTCGACGGAGCGCCGAGCGCCGAGCAGATCATGGGACCGGATCAAGCCGTCGACCGCGAGCTCTCGTTGGATCTTGGAGGCAGGACCCTGCGTTTGCGCGCGTGGCCGACGGCGCACACCGATTGCGATCTCACCGTGTATGACGAGCGGACCGGAACATTGTGGGCGGGTGACCTGTTGTTCCGCGAGCGTTTGCCCGCGCTGGACGGCAATCTCAAAGGATGGCTCGCGGCGATCGATGATCTATCACGGATGAAGGTAAGGTTCGTCGTTCCCGGCCACGGGAGCCTAACGTCCGATCTGGGTGGGTCGCTGGACCGGGAGCGTGAGTACCTCACCGCGCTTTACGACGGAGTACGGAGCGAACTCGCCCAGGGGCAGTCCATGCGGGACGCGATCGACAAGGTGGCGGTGGCGCAGCGGGACCGATGGGCGCTGTGGCCGGACGTGCACCCGCGCAATGTCGCGCGCGCATACGAGGAATTGCAGTGGGAGTGACGTGCGCCGCCGCGCCGCGCTGGAGTTGACCCTCGGCGCCGCCGCGGCGGCGATCGGCGGGCTGACCGGCGTACGCCCGGCGCGCTCGGCCGCCCGGGCACGCGTGCTCGTGATCGGGGGTGGATTCGCCGGAGCGGCCTGCGCCCTGCATCTGCGCGCGCTCGATCCGGAGCTCGAGGTCGAATTGATCGATCCGGACGGGGTGTACGTGACTTGCCCGATGAGCAACAGCGCCCTGGTCGGGCTGCGCACGCTCGAGACGCTGACCGTCACCCGCATCGGTCTGGAACTGCACGGCGTTCGGGTGATCCGCGGCCGCGTTGCCTCGATCGATGCTTCGCGCCGGAGTGTGCGCCTGGGCGACGGAGTCGCGCGAGGCTATGACCGCCTGGTGTTCGCGGCAGGCATCCGATTTCTATGGGGAAAGCCGCAGGGTTATACCGAGGCCGCGGCGGCGGCTCTACCGCACGCGTGGCAAGCAGGGCCGCAGACCAGAATCTTGGCGGCGCAGATCGCCGGCCTTCGCGCGGGCGGGGTGGTCGCTATCAGCGTGCCCGCAGGCCCCATGAGATGCCCGCCTGGTCCTTTCGAGCGGGCCAGTTTGATCGCGGATCTCCTGAAGCGGCGCAATCCGCGGGCCAAGGTAATCATTTTCGACGCGAACAATCACTTCCCGAAACAGGAGGTGTTTACCGATGCTTGGCGTGATCTGTGTCCGGGAATGATCGAGTGGATCCCGGTCGTCGACGGTGGCGCGATCGACCGCATCGACGTGCGCGCCATGACCTTGTACGGCTCGCGCGGCGCCGTTCGTGCCGACGTGATCAACATCATTCCTCCGCAAGCTGCGGCCCAGCTTGCGGTCGAGGCCGGTCTCGCGTCCGACCATGGATGGTGCCCGGTCGATCCGATTGGCTTTGAGTCCGCCCTCCTGCCGCACGTGCACGTGATCGGCGATGCCTGCATCGCGGACCCGATGCCGAAGGCGGCATCCTCGGCCAATGCGCAGGCGAAGCGTTGCGCGCGCGCGATCGTGCTCGCGCTGGGCGGGCGCGAGACCCCTGCACAACCTCTGGAAAGCGTCTGCTACAGCCTGTTGGCGGCCGACCGGGCGCTGTCGATCCATGCGAAGTTCGAGATCGCCGGCGGAGCCCTCAAGGCGGCCGCCGCCAATCCATCGGCTTCGGCGCCGACCGAGCCTGCACCCTCCGCCGCGGAGGCGCAAAACGCACTTGCTTGGTATGCCGGCATCGTTGCCGACTCGTTCGGCTCTTGATCGGGCGGAGCCGGCCGTGGAGCGGAACCCACGATGGGTACCAAGCCGGCGGTGCGGGGCTTCAGTGCTGCCCGTTCAATTTGCGCCAGCCGATGCGCGCGCGCTCGATGTAGTAATGCGGGCGGTCCAGAAAATACTCCAGCGAGGTTCCGCTGGAGAAGCAATAACGCGCCCCGTCGTCGGGATTGACCCAATTGATGGAGCAGTCCGCGGGGATCCTCGCGCCTACCGCCACGCCGATGGGGTCCAAATTACCGAACTCGCCCGTCATCGGCTTCAAGGGCACCACGGCCTTCCAGATCCCGCCCTTGGGGGCGGCGCTGGCGTCGGGGTCGCCGGTCGGCGTGCCAGCGGCCGCGACACAGGCCCCGATCGCGACACAGGCCCCGATACTCAGTGCGATTGCGAAACGCCCTGCACTCATGAGGTGATTTTGCCATGGGTTCGCGACTTGTAGTAGGACCCGGACGCGGTATTATCGATAGGAGTATTGCCCGACCGTTCGGGGGAATTTCCCGGCGCCGCCAGGGAGCGGCTCACACGCGCAAAGCGACCAAGAACCGCTCATGAAACACTGGATCCGGGACTCGCTGCAGCTCGCGATGTACACGACGCTCGCCGCATCGTTCGTTGCCTTGGGCGATGAGGACGATGCGCCCCGGACGGCCAGTCAATCCACCGCGCCGGCGCTCAACGCAGAACAGCAGCGCGCCGTCGAGCTGCGGATTGCGCATCCCGTCCCGGCGATGGCGCCGGAGCGTACCGATGCACTGGGCACCGTGCTCGATCGGACGGTGCTTCTGGCCGACGAAGGCGAAGCTGCCGTTGCGGCCGCACAAGAGCACGCTGCCTCGTCCGAGCTCGTCCGTCTGCACGAGCTGTACAAGGGCGGTGCGGGTGCGTCGTTGAAGATGCTCGAGACTGCTGAGGCCGAGGATGCGAAGGCCCGCGCGGATTCTCGGTTGGCTGCGGCGCGCTTCGCGCAGCATTGGGGACCCTTGGCGGCGCAGGCAGCCGAAGTTCGCCGCAAGCTCCTGGACGCCGTGGCGTCCGGACACGCGGCGCTGGTGCGCGCGGATTTGCCCGGCAGACACACTGTGGGCTCGCTACCGACCCAGGCGATGCTCGACGTGGACGGCATTCAAGTCCCGGGACGAGTACTCGGCGTGCTCGAGCAGCCGAGCGATCTGCAGAGCGCGGGCCTCCTGATCGAAGTGCAGAATCCGCCCGCGGGTCTCGCCCCCGGCGCGCGCATTCCACTGGCCTTGTTGAGCGCGCAACGGGCCGGGCTCCTGCTGCCGAACGGTGCCTTGCTGTACGGAGCGGACGGAGCGTATGTCTACAAGCAGGTCGCCCCCAAGACGCCGAATGAGAAGCTCCGATACCTGGCGGTGAAAGTGACGCCGCTGGTGCCCTACGGCGACGGATGGCTGGTGAAGGGCGTGGTCGACGATGACGATATCGTCGTCCACGGTGCCGGTGTCCTCTGGTCGCTCGAGGGCATGGGCGCCCATCCGGCTGACGACGACGACGATTAGGACGTCCGGTGCTGGCTGCCATCGTACGCGCCTCGCTAGCGCATCCCCGCATCGTGACCGCGCTCGCCTGCCTGATAGCCGCTTTGGGACTGGCGGCGCTGGTGTCCGCGCAATTCGATGTCTTTCCCGACTTCGCCCCGCCGCACGTATTGGTGCAGACCGAGGCGCCCGGCCTCGATGCGACCCAGGTCGAAGCACTGGTGACGCGTCCTCTCGAGGAGCTCCTGGCGGGGACCGAGAACGTGAAGACGGTGCGCTCCACCTCGAGCCAAGGCTTGTCGGCAATGCAAGTCGTGTTCGACCGGAGCGGCGATCCGTACCGGCAGCGGCAAGTGGTCACCGAGCGCCTGGCGGAGTTCGCCGGTTTGCTGCCCGAGGGTGTCGGCGCGCCACTCCTCTCCCCGCTCAGCTCATCCATGGAGTACCTGGTGCATTTCGGCTACACCAGCGACCGCTTGTCGCCCGTGCAGTTGCGCGACATCGTGCAATGGATCGTCAAGCCGCAAATCCTGGCCGTGCCCGGCGTTGCCCAGGCGCAGATATTCGGCGGCGAGGTGCGTGAGCGGCAGATCGCCGTGGACCCGGTCAAGCTCGCCGCTTCGGGGTTCACGCTCGACGATGTTCTGGCGACCGCCAAACGCGCCACGGCGCTGATCGGCGGCGGCTATTTCGAGACCTCCACGCAGCGCATCGTCATCCGGGCCCAAGCGCCGGCCACCACGCTCGACGCGCTCTCCGGAGCGGTGCTCGGCTCGCGCGCCGGTTTCCCGGTCCGGCTCGGCGATGTGGCGACGGTGCGCGAGGGCTCGGAGCCGCGCTTCGGCGACGCGCTGATCGGGAGCAAGCCGGGCATTCTGATCGAAACCTCGACGCAGTTCGGTGCGAACACGCTCGAGGTGACGCGCGCGCTGGAAGAGCGGCTCGACGCGATCGCTCCCGCGCTCGCCAAGGAGGGCGTCGAGTACCATCCCGCGCTGTTGCGTCCGGCCAGCTTCATCGAGAGCGCGATCGAGAAGCTGCGCAACTCCCTCGCCATCGGCGCGGTGCTGGTCGTGGCGCTGTTGCTGATCATGCTGCGCGATTGGCGCGGCGCCCTGGTGTCCTTCAGCGCCATTCCGCTCGCACTCTTGACCACCGTGTGGCTTCTCGAAGTCTTCGGGTTCTCGCTCAACACCATGACGTTGGGCGGACTGGTCGTCGCGCTCGGCGTGGTGGTCGACGATGCGGTGATCGATGTCGAGAATATTCTGCGCCGGCGCCGTCTGTCGGGACCGGACTCGAACCTCGTGCGGCTGTTTACGGGCGCATCGCTCGAGGTCAGGCGGCCGGTGTTCTATGCCACCGCCGCGGTGGCGGTCGCGTTCCTGCCGATACTCATGATGTCGGGTCTGCAGGGTGCCTTCTTCCGTCCGCTGTCGATCGCATTCCTTCTCGCCGTCGGTCTGTCGCTGCTGGTGGCGATGAGCGCGACTCCCGCCATGAGCGTGCTGGTGATGGCTCACCATGAGCCGAAGCCCGAGGCGCGGTTTCTCGAGTACTGCAAGCGCGGCCAGTTGCGGACCATCGAGTGGCTGCACGCGCGCCCCCGCTTGGCGGTCGCCATCCTCGCGACCACCGGAATGGCCGGCGTCGTGTGTCTGCCGCTGCTCGGTGCCCGGCTCCTGCCGGATTTTCGCGAAAACTATCTCATCGCCCATGCATCGCTCCGTCCGGGCATATCGCTCTCGGAGACCTCCCGGGTGGGCGAGCAGATCTCCAAGGGGCTCATGGCCATCCCCGGCGTCAAAAGCGTCGCGGAGCAAATCGGGCGCGCGGAGAACGGCCAGGACCCGGATGCGCCCAACAAGAGCGAATTCGAAGTGCAGATCGATCCCCGAACGGGCCATAGCGCGACCGAGATCGACGCCGCCATCCGCGATGTCTTCGACGACTATCCGAACCAGCTGGTGGAAATCTACTCGGTGCTCGCGGAGCGTATCGGCGAGACGCTGTCCGGGGAGTCTGCTCCATTCACGATCAGCGTCATGGGTTCGGATCTGGACGTCGACGACCGGGTTGGCGCCCAAATCGTCGATGTCCTGCACCACCTTCCCGAGAGCGGCAACGTCCGGCTCACCGTGCCCCCGCGCGAAGTGGAGATGCACTTGGAGCTCGAGCCGGACAAGCTGGCGATTTACGGGCTGCAGGCGGCTGATGTGCTGCAAACCGTCAACGCGGCCTACCATGGCACCGTCGCCGCGCAGCTCAACCAGGCGGACCGCAGCGTCCCGGTGGCGGTGCGCATCGCGGGCGCTGGCGCCGATCCGCAAGCCGTGGGCGCCTTGCTGCTGCGGGGACGCGATGGCGCGCTGACGCCGCTGTCCTCGGTTGCAAAGATTACAATGGAGCTCGCCCGCAGCCTCGTCGATCACCAGGACGGTTTGCGCCGGCAGATCGTGGTAGCAACGCCCCGAGGGGCGGACCAAGCCGGGTTTGCGGCGGCCGCCCGCAAGGCGATCGCGGCGAAGGTCCCGCTGCCCGCGGGGGTTTATCTGCGCTACGGGGGGGCGGCCGAAGCGCAGGCCTCGGCGGCGAGGGAGCTCCTCCTGCATTCGGCCGCGGCATTCGTGTTGATCGTATTGCTGCTCGCATTGGCGTTCGGCTCCTCGCGTCATGTGCTGCTGGTGCTCGTGGCGCTGCCGAGCACCCTGATCGGCGGCGTGGCGGCCGTCGCCCTCACCGGAGGTACGCTCACGCTGGGCGCCATGGTGGGGTTCGTCGCGCTGTTCGGAATGGCCGCGCGCAATACCATATTGCTGATCTCTCACTATGATCACTTGGTGGCCGAGGAGCATCAGGCATGGAACATCCAGACCTCGAAGCGAGGGGCGGAGGAGCGCCTGACCCCGGTGCTGCTGACGGCGCTCCTCACGGGACTCGCTCTGCTGCCGGTCGCGCTGCAGCTGCACGAGCCCGGACATGAAATCGAAGGCCCCATGGCGGTCGTTATCCTGGGCGGCCTGGTATCCTCCACACTCGTGAGCTTGCTGCTGATTCCGCCGCTGGCGGCACGCTGGCTGAGACCATCCGCGAATCCATTGTTCCATCGGGAATCGACAGGAGAAAGTCCATGAAAATAATACGTGCGATCGCATTGACGATGACCGTTCTCGCCTCCGGCTACGCCGTCGCGGCTGCGCCGATACTGCATGTCACTCAGACGATTGAAATCAACGCCCCCGTCCACAAGGTCTGGAAGGCGGTGGAGAGCTTCGATGCCTTGAACACCTGGCATCCGGCCGTCGCCAAAGACGAGATCGTCGAGGGGACCAACGACACTGCCGGAGCCGTGCGGCTTCTCACCTTGAAGGACGGCGGCACCATCAAGGAAAAACTGCTGGCGTTCGAGCCGAAGGCGCACAAGTTCCGTTATGCGATTGTCGAAGGAGTGCTGCCGGTCAGCGGCTATACCTCGACATTGACCGTCGCCTCCGCCGGCAAGGGCAAGAGCACCGTTACCTGGTCGGGGCACTTCCGCCGCAAGGACACGGGCCCCAATCCGGCCGACAACGCGAACGACAAGACCGCGACCGATACCATCACGGGCGTCTATCAAGGCGGACTTCAGAATCTGAAGAAGATTCTCGAAGGGGGCTAGCGCTGGAGGGTGGAACGTAGGAGCCGCCATCGCACCATGAGCGTTCTCGATCGCTTTCATCCCGCCGTTACCGCGTGGTTCATGCGGAGCTTCGATGCGCCCACGCCGGCGCAGGTGCAGGCTTGGCCGGCGATCCAATCGGGACAGGACGTGCTGGTGGCGGCTCCCACGGGTTCCGGGAAGACGTTTGCGGCCTTCCTCGCGTCGATCGATCAGCTCGTCAGGGAGGGGCTGGCGGGCGGGTTGCCGGATGAGACACGGATCGTCTATGTCTCCCCGCTCAAGGCGCTATCCAACGACATCCACCGCAATTTGGAGGCGCCGCTTCAGGGCATCGGCGAGGAACTCGCGGCGATGGGCCTTCCCGAGGTGCCCATTCGATCGGTGGTGCGCACGGGGGACACGCCGCAGATAGAGCGCGCCCGAATGCGGCGTACGGCGCCGCATATCGTGGTGACGACGCCCGAGTCGCTGTACATCCTGCTCACCTCGGAATCCGGCCGTGCGATGCTCTCGACTTGCCGCACCGTGATCGTGGATGAAATTCATGCGATCGCCGGCAACAAGCGCGGGGCGCATTTGGCGTTGTCGCTCGAGCGGCTGCAGGCGCTGGTCTCGCGCCCGCTGGTGCGGATCGGCTTGTCGGCGACGCAAAAGCCGATCGAGGAAGTCGCACGATTTCTGACCGGCGTGCGGCGCGGCCGCGCGGCGTCCGCCTCGGCGGGGGCGCCGCAGGAACGGCCCTGCGCCATCGTCGACGCCGGGCACACACGGCGCCGGGATCTGGCTCTGGAGCTGCCGCCGGTGCCGCTCGAAGCGGTCATGTCGGGCGAGGCGTGGACACAGGTCTATGATCGGCTGGCAGAGCTCGTGCGCGAGCATCGAATCACGCTGGTCTTCGTGAACACTCGCCGGCTCGCCGAGCGCGTGGCGCGACATCTGTCGGAGCGCATCGGCGAAGAGTTCGTCACCGCGCACCATGGCAGTCTCGCGCGCGATCGGCGCCTCGATGCGGAGCAACGCTTGAAGCGCGGCGAGTTGAAGGCACTGGTCGCAACGGCCTCCTTGGAGCTCGGCATCGACATCGGCGACGTGGATCTGGTCTGCCAGATCGGATCGACGCGATCCATCAATGCCTTCCTGCAGCGCGTCGGGCGTGCGGGGCATTCGGTCGGCGGGATCTCCAAAGGCCGCTTGTTTCCTCTATCGCGCGACGAGCTCGTCGAGTGCACCGCGCTGCTCGATGCGGTGAGACGGGGCGAGCTGGACCGTGTGGAAGTGCCGCAGAACTTGCTCGACGTGCTGACCCAGCAGATTGCCGCCGAGGTATCGTCGCAGGAGTGGAACGAGGACGCCTTGTTCGACCTGGTGCGCGGCGCATACGGCTATCGCGAATTGCAGCGCGGGGATTTCGACCAATGCGTCGCCATGCTGTCCGAGGGCTTCAGCACGCGCCGCGGGCGTCATGGGGCGCTGATTCATCGCGACGCGGTGAACAAACGGGTGCGGCCTCGCCGCGGCGGGCGCCTGACTGCGATCACATCGGGCGGGGCGATTCCGGACAACGCGGATTACCGCGTCATGCTCGAGCCGGAATCGCAGCTCGTCGGGACCGTGAACGAGGACTTCGCCGTCGAAAGTTTGCAAGGCGATATTTTTCAGCTCGGCAACACCTCGTATCGGATACTGCGGGTCGAGCGTGGGACGGTGCGCGTGGAAGACGCGCACGGCGAGCCGCCGTCGATTCCGTTCTGGCTGGGTGAGGCGCCGGGCCGCAGCGACGAGCTGTCGTTCGCCGTCTCGCGGCTCCGACAGGATGTCGAAGAGCGCCTCATCGGGACGGGTGTGAGCTCGGGCGCAGGCGCGGGCCCGAGCGCCGGCGCAGGCCCGAGCGCGGGCGCAGGTTCGGGCGCCGCCGGCCTGCGATCGGCATCCGAGTGGGTGGCGCAAACGATCGGCATCGACGCGGTTGCGACATCGCAGCTGATCGAGTATCTCGCCGCCGGGCGAGCCGCGCTCGGTACTCTGCCGAAGCTCGACACGATCGTGTTCGAGCGCTTCTTCGATGAGTCGGGCGGCATGCAATTGGTGATCCATTCACCCTACGGGAGCCGGGTGAATCGGGCGTGGGGCCTCGCGCTGCGCAAGCGATTTTGCCGCACTTTCAACTTCGAGCTGCAGGCGGCGGCCACGGAGGATCAAATCATCCTGTCGCTCACGCACGCGCACAGCTTCGAGCTCGCGGAGGTGTCCCGATATTTGAATTCGAAGACGGCCCGGCACGTACTCGTGCAGGCGCTCTGCGCCGCACCGATGTTCGAGGTGCGCTGGCGCTGGGATGCGGGAATAGCCCTCGCGCTGCCGCGCTTTCGCGGCGGCAAGAAGATACCGCCGCAGATCGCGCGCATGAATGCCGAGGATCTTCTGGCCTCGGTTTTTCCGGATCAGGTCGCTTGCGCCGAGAATCTGCCGGGAGAGATCGAAGTGCCGGATCATCCGCTGGTGCGGCAGACCATCCGTGATTGTCTCGAGGATGCCATGAACGTCCATGCGTTCGAGGCGCTGTTGCGCGGACTGGAAAGCGGGGCGGTACGGGTCGTCGCCCGGGATTTGACCGAGCCGTCGCCGCTGGCGCTCGAAGCGCTGACCGCGCGTCCCTACGCCTATCTCGACGACGCGCCGCTGGAGGAGCGGCGCACCCAAGCGGTCATGAGCCGCCGGTGGATCGACCCCGCCTCCGCTCAAGATCTCGGGCGCCTGGACGGCGAGGCCATTGCCCGGGTGCGTGAAGAGGCGTGGCCGGATGCCGCGACGGCGGACGAGCTTCACGATGCCCTGCTATGGCTCGCGTTCCTAACGGACGGGGAGCTGCACGCGAATTCCGCATGGCCTGCGCTCATGAGCGAGCTTGCCGCGCAGGGTCGCGTCGCCCGGATCGGCGCACCGGACGGGAGACAGTTGTGGATCGCCGTGGAACGGCGGTCGCTGTTCGAACCGCAGCTGCCGGCGAGCGAGGAGGCCATGACCGAGATCGTGCGTGGCCGGCTGGAGGGCTCGGGGCCGATCACGCCGCGCGCGATCGCGGAGTCGGCCGGCCTGCCGCTCGCCTCGATCCGTGCGGCGCTCGCGGCGCTGGAGCGCGAAGGGTTCGCGCTGCGCGGCCAATTCACGCCGGGCGGCGACGAGGAGGAGTGGTGCGAGCGCCGCCTGCTCGCGCGCATTCACCGCTATACGGTCAAGCGTCTGCGCGCGGAAATCGAGCCGGTCGCCGCGCGCGACTTCGTGCGATTTCTGTTCGAATGGCAGCGGGTGCTGCCGGATGCCCGCATGCAGGGTCCGGATGCACTGGCGGCGGTGCTGTCGCAGCTCGAGGGATTCGAAGCTCCGGCGAGCGCCTGGGAAACCGACATTCTCCCGTCCCGCATCTCCGAATACGAACCCGAGTGGCTCGATGAGCATTGCCGCGCCGGCCGATTCGTGTGGATTCGGCTCGCCGCCCGCACGCCTGATTCGGAGCGAGGGGCGGCCCCGGTGCGCTCGACGCCGATCACCCTGCTGGCGCGGCGAGAGCTGAGGTGCTGGTCGGCGCTTACCGAGGGACCGGACCCCGCTCAGCTGACCTCGCGGGCCCGTGCGGTCCTGGAATTCATCCAAACGCACGGGGCATCCTTCTTCGACGAAATCGCGGACAGCGCCGGGATGCTTCCCTCGGAGGTCGAGGACGCGCTCGCCGAGCTCGTGGCGCTCGGAATGGTGAATTCGGACAGTTTCGGCGGCCTGCGCGCGCTGCTCGTGCCGAGCAGCCAACGCGGCCGATCTCACGGCCGCGGCGGCCGCCGCCGTCGATCCCTGGCGCTGTTCGCCATGGCCGATGCGGGCCGATGGGCGATCGTACGCCGCCCGGCGAAGGTGTCCGGTTCGGGCACGACGGATCCGGAAGCGGTCGAGCACGTCGTGAGAACGCTGCTCAAGCGCTGGGGGGTCATCTTCTGGAAGCTTCTGGCGCGTGAGGCGGAGTGGCTGCCGCCCTGGCGCGAGATCCTGATGTGCTGCCGCCGCTTGGAGGCGCGCGGCGAGCTTCGAGGCGGCCGTTTCATCGCAGGCTTCTCGGGAGAGCAATATGCGCTGCCGGAGGCCGTGGCGCCGCTGCGCGAGGCGAGACGGCGGTCGCGGAGCGGGCAGCTGGTGTCGTTGTCCGGAGCCGACCCCCTCAATTTGCTCGGCATCATCACCCCCGGGGTGAGACTGCCGTCGCTCGCCGGCAATCGCCTCCTGTATCGCGATGGCGTGCCCATCGCCACCTACGCGGCGGGGGAAGTCCGGTTCTTGGAGAGTCTCGACCCGAAACAGGAGTGGGAGACGCGCAATGCGGTACTCCGTCGGCACGTGCCGGCCGCGCTCTTGCCGCTGGACGAGCCGTCGGCAGGCGACACGGTCTAGGCAGGCTTCGAGCGCACGCAAGCACCTTGTTGCCGAGCGCGCGGTAGGGGATTCGTCGGGTGCTGAACTGCCACCGTCGGGGGTGGTCCGAAGGGGCGGGGGTGCGTTTACGCGCGTTGTTGCGCGAGGCGGCCGGGCGAGGGAAGCTCGAAAGCGCTTATCGGGCTTCCTGCCGCATGGACTTCTACGGACTTCGAGCCGGAGCAGCAAACTGCCCACCAGCTATAGTCGCTCGCCCCGGAACGCGGCGTCAAGCACACAATCTGGCGAGTATTGCGAGTTTCCCGGGCATTGGCGGGAATCCGCGGGTCATGCGCGGGTCTCGCCCGGGTCTCACGCGGGAAGGGGCGCCGCCCGCCGAAATTGTCTAGAATCGGCGGCGATTTCCTTCCATACCGGGCGAACGTGGAGCTTATCGATGAAGTCATTCGTGTCGATGGTGGCAACCTTCTCTTTGATTTCGAGCGTTTTGGGGGCGACTTCTCTCGCTCGCGCCGCGACCCCGCAGTCCTCGCCCGCACCCGCCGCACCCGCCGCAGCCCCCACGGCCCCGAAGTGGGTCGAAGGAAGAAACTACTTTCTGATCGTTCCGGCGCGTCCCACCGGATTGCCGGCCGGAAAGGTCCAGGTTACGGAGGTGTTCTCTTATGCCTGCCCGGCGTGCAATCAATT
>Ga0187887_10000208_pt1 | contig 61636 bp, 56 predicted proteins | sample June2016WEW_7_10_FD_132977 | JGI IMG/M metagenome (GOLD analysis project Ga0187887, IMG submission 132977) | Peatland microbial communities from SPRUCE experiment site at the Marcell Experimental Forest, Minnesota, USA - June2016WEW_7_10 | ecosystem: Environmental > Terrestrial > Soil >... | reverse complement strand
CGCCGCCGGGAACGTCGGGCACCACCACCACCGCCGCGCCCGTCGTGCCCGGGCAAAGCGCCCAGCAGGTGACGCTCGCCCAACCCTGGGCGCAGCCCACGCAGCCGCTGCCCATCACCTCGCCGGACGACCCGGAGGCGGAGCCGATCGGCACCCTGCAGGCCGCTCTCGAGGACATGCAAGGCCGGTTCAATCTCAACAACCTGGCGCACATGATCCAGCAAACCGGAACAAACGGGCAAGCCGGGCAGTGGATCGAAGATCCGCAGCCGCTGGCGCAATTTCAGCGGCTGCTCACCGCCGTCGGCCTCGAGCCGAAATGGGCCGGTATCGCGCGCGACTGGATCGATCCGGACAATCAGCCCGGGCAGCCGGACGGCGCGGAGGACAGCGTCTACACCATGCAGAATCCGCCCTATCGGACCGGCAACTGGCCGATGATGAGTCCGACGGAGCTCATGAACATGCCCGGATTCGGCGCGGATCGCTACCGCAAGATCGCTCCCTACGTGACCGCCCTGCCCTCGGCCAACACCAAGATCAATATTTGTACTGCCCCATCACCGGTCCTGGAAAGCCTCGCCGACAATCTGAGCGGCGAGTATTCGGCGCAAACGCTCGCCACCGGCCGGCAGACCGGGTGTTTTCCGGACGTGGCGACGCTCAATCGTGTGCTCGGGCAAAACGCAGGCCAAATCGCGAATCAGTTCGCGGACACGAGCCAGTTTTTCCGCCTGACTACACGGGTCACGCTTGGCACTACCGAGTTCACCTTGTACAGTCTTTTGTATCGAGGGCCCGGCGGCAAGGTGACGCCGCTGCTGCGCTCTTTCGGGACACTCTAACGACATGCCTCAAATCTTGCTGCTACGCCTGCCCGCGCCCGGCCACGAGGAAACCGAGTGGCTGAGCATCGACGAGGCCGGATCGTCGATCACCGCGAAACAGCGCGGGCCGCTGAGCCTGGCGGCGGTCTTGGCGCGCAGCGCGAAGGTCATCGTGCTCGCGCCCGCGACGCAGATCCTGCTCGCCGAGCCGGAACTGCCGCCCGGCAGCGGCGTCAAGCTTGCCCGGGCAGTGCCCTTCGCGCTGGAAGAGCAACTCACCGAGGATATCGATGAGCTAAGTTTCGCGATCGGCCATCGTCAGTCGACCGGCCGCGCGCCGGTCGCCGTGGTGTCGCGCCACGTGCTTCAAGAGTGGCTGGCGGAGCTGGCTGCCGCGGGGATCGAGCCCGCCGGGATCTACGCCGACATCTCGCTGATGCCCGACAATCCCGGACAAACCATCCTCTGGCTGGAGGGGTCGCGATTGGCCGTTCGGCGCCCGGGTGCACTCCCGTTCGCGGTGGAGCTCACGCCGGTCGCGGAGGCGCTGGTGGTCGCCGGGGTCATCCCGGATGCGCTTGCCGAATCTCCCGAGGGCGACCCGGAGCTGAAACCCCTCGAAAGCGCGGTTCTGTACATCACCCGTGAGGATTGGGTACGGGTGCAGGGTGAATTCGAGAGCCTCGGCGATAAGTTCGCCTCGCTCAAGGTTCAGATTCTCACCGATGGACCGCTGCCGTGGCTGGCGCGGCATCGCGGCGCCGCCGATGCCGTCAATCTCCTGCAGGGCGAGTTTGCGCGCGCCACCGACTACGGCGCCCGCTGGCATCAATGGCGCACCGCCGCGATGCTGGCGGCGGGATTGCTGGTGGCGCATGTCGCCGCCGCGGCGCTCAAGATCCATCAGGCGAATCACGAATCCAAGGCCCTGGACGGTGAAATTGCGCAGATTTTTGCTCAGACTATGCCCACCGAGACATTGCAGAATCCGCGGCACCAGATGGAATCCCGCCTCGACCGTATCCGGCATTCGGGGGCCGGCCCGCAGTATTTCCTGCGCACGCTCGAAGCGCTCAGCGGCGCCGTATCCGCCGCACCGAAAATCACCATCGACTCGCTCAGCTATCGGGAGCAATCGCTCGACATGAAGGTGTCGGCACCGAATCTCGCGGCGCTCTCGCAGCTGTCGCAGTCGGTCGCCAAGCGCGGACTCGAGGCAGACATTCAGTCCTCCAAGCCGGTCGACACGGGCGTCGAGGCGCAAATGCAAGTTCGTTCGCCGGGCGTCAAGGCACATCGATGAACCTCTATCTCGAGAAATTGAAAGCCTGGTACACGAACCTTCAGGAACGGGAGCGGCGGCTGGTGCTCATCGGGTCCGTGGCGCTCGCCGTACTGATCCTGGCCGGAGGGGTGCTCCTGCCGCTCGAGTCCGCCGTGTCGGCTGCGGAGAAGCGCACCGAAATCCGGCGCGAGGATTTGGCGTGGATGCACGAAAACGCCGCGGAGCTGGCGGCTGCCGGCACCACTCAGTTCAACACCAGCGGCGAGGCGCCGGTGGTGGTGGTGGACCGAGTCGGCCGCGAGGTGGGCCTCGGCACGGCGCTGCGCGGCACGCAGCCGAGCGGCACGGGAGTTCGGGTACAGCTCGAGGCGGCGCCCTTCGACACGCTGGTCAACTGGATTGCAACCCTCGATCAGCGCTATGGCCTGTCGATCGACTCGATCACCGTCGATCGCGCGGCACGTCCCGGAGTGGTGAATGCCAATATCACCTTCGCCGCGACGCGGCGCTAAGGCGCAACAGCCGGCTGCGCGGCCGGCTCCTCCCCGCTCCCTTTGGCCACGCCTCGCCCTGATCGGCGCACTGGCGATCGTGGTCGTCGTCGTGTGCGTGCTGCCGGCCTCCCTGATCACGCGCTTTCTCCCGCCGACGATCCAGGCAGCGGATTTCTCCGGGAGTATCTGGCACGGCTCCGTCGGCCGCATTACCGCCGGCGGCCGGCCCGCGGGGGCGCTCGAATGGGAGGTTCACCCGCTGCCACTTGTCACGCTGCACGTCGTAACCGATCTGCACTGGGTCAAGGGCGGCTTCGTGCTGGACGGCTCGGCCGACTTGAGCCGCACGCATATCGCGGCGACGAACCTCGCCGGCGGCGGTCCACTCCAGGATCTCAGTGACTTCGGACTCGGCGCGGGCTGGCGCGGCAGCGCCGGCGTGCGCATCACGGAGTTGACGGCCGATGTATCCGGACCCCAGACGCTGCTCAAGTCGGCGGTCGGCGACATCACCCTATCCGACGTATCGTCCGCACAGGTCGCCTCGGGAGCGAACCTCGGCAGCTACGATCTCAACTTCAACGATCCCGGCTCCGCATCCGGCACGGACTTCAGCGCCGCCTTGACCGACACCGGCGGACCTTTGGCCGTGAATGCGACCATTCAGCTCTCGATGAAGACGCGAAGCGGGCTTTTTTCCGGCACTCTCAAGGAGCGCCCCGACGCGCCGCCCGCGCTCCGAAGCGAGCTGGACAACCTCGCGCAGCTTCACGCCCGCGATGCTCAGGGCCGCCTTCCGGTCGATTTGGAATTCACTTTTTGACGGTGTGAAGCCGGTCACTCTTTTGCCCTACAGTACGTTTATCGTGATATCAGCCACCAATCCGAGGTTTGTCGAATGCTGTTGCTCGCCATCATTGCGCATCTCATCCCCACCCGCGCGCAGCAGCCCGATCAAGGCCCGAATTACGCCAATCCCATTTTGGGACATGTGGGCTTGACGATAATCGCCCTGGTATATGTGCTCATCGTGATGTGGCAGAACTGAAAGAGCCCGAGACGGCGCTTCTTCGCGCAATACGCTCTACATCGCAGAGTACTTGACGATACAGCATGAAGGTCTTAAATTCGCGGCTCCCTCCAAGGAAAATCGCGTGCCACCGATGCAATCCGAGATTCCCGTCCCGATCGAAACCCGCGCACTCGGCACGCTTGCCTATATCCGCCGGTCGATAGAGACATCCGGCTCCCTGGCGGTGCCGGGGATGGCCGGGGTGGTCATGGGATGCATCGGTTTGCTCGCCGCGCTGGCCGCATCCACGCCCCAGTGGGCGCCGCGCTGGCCCGACATTTGGATGCTGGCCGGCGCCACGGCGTTTCTGGTGGGCGGGGCGCTCATGGCGCGCGAGACGGCGCTCTCCGGGCATGCCCGCTATCTCGGCCCGGTGCGCAAATTCCTGCTCTGCCTGTGCCCCGCTCTGTTCGCGGGAGTCGTGCTGACCGCCGTGTTGTGGCATGCCGGCATGGTCACGCTCCTGCCGGGCACCTGGCTGCTGCTCTACGGTTGCGCGGTGCTCTCGGCGAGCACAGTGACCATTCCGAGCACGATGCGGCTCATCGCCATCATGGGTGCGCTTTTCGTCGTGCTGGGCACGCTCGCCTTCGTCCTGCCCGCGCAGACTCACACGGCGATGCTGGGCGTCGGTTTCGGGGTCCTGCACATCGTATTCGGCATTCTCGTGGGACGTCTCGGCCGTGCCGACTAGAGCGGCCACCGCCAAACGCCATGAGGCGCACGGGGCCAACGCCCCGAAGGGCGCGTCGAAGCCGGCGCCCGCCGTCTATGGCACGGCCGCGAGCGGTCAGTCCGGCTTCGACCGGCTGATCTACGAACGGGTGCGGCTCGGCATCATGAGCGCGCTCGCCACCAACGACGAACTGACCTTCAATGAACTCAAATCGCTGTTCAACGCGAGCGACGGCAATCTCGGCGCACATGCGCGCAAGCTCGAGGAAGCGGGTTACGTGGCTTGCACCAAGTCCTTTGAGGCGCGACGGCCAAAATCGATCTACAGAATCACGGCGGCGGGCCGCAAGGCGCTGCTGCGCTATCTCGAGCACATCGAGGCCGTGATCAAGGCCACGCGGCGCATCTGAAGCGCATCCAGACCATGCACGTTGCCATCATCATGGACGGAAACGGCCGTTGGGCCACCGAGCGCGGCCTACCGCGCAGCGTGGGGCACGTCGAAGGCGCCAAGACCGTGCGCAAGGTGGTCGAGGTTGCGGCGAAGTCGCAAGTCGACACGCTGACCATCTATGCCTTCTCCGCCGCCAATTGGGCGCGCCCATCGAGCGAGGTGTCGGCGCTGATGCGTCTTTTCGGCCAATATCTGTTCACCGAGACGCGCCGCTGCGTGGAGCAATCCATCCGCATCAACGTGATCGGGCGCCGCGACCGATTGAACGAAAGTCTGCTGCGCTCCATCGAACAGAGCGAGCGCCTGAGCGCGGCCGGCACCGGCATGCATCTTCGCATCGCGGTCGACTATTCGTCCCAGTACAGCATCGTCGAGGCCGCCCGGCGCGCATCGCGCGATTCCGATTTCAGCGCCGAGGGCTTCAAACGGCTGCTGCACGAGGTCGATTACTGCGCGTACCCTGCGGGCGACGTGGATCTGCTGATTCGCACGGGCTCGGAGCAGCGCCTCAGCGATTTTTTGCTGTGGGAATGCGCCTACGCGGAGCTCTACTTCGCCGACTGCCTGTGGCCGGACTTCGACGAGCGCAGATTCCGCCAAGCCCTCGACGCCTTCGCAGGACGCGAACGCCGCTTCGGCGCCTTGGGCGGCGATCAGCGCTGAGCCCCTCGACGCGCTGAAGCGCTGAGTTCCTCGCCGCGCCAAAGACGCGCTAAAATATCTGGATGATGACTGACATGCAGCGCGCGCTCCGGCCCGCAAGACTTGTACTCCTGGCCGCCGCGACGGGACTCGCTTTGCTGCTGGGCAGCGCGGTTGCCGGCACACCCGAACCCGGCGTCCGAACCGAGCACGGCGCAGACCTCGAGGCCACCCTCGACAATGGCTTGCGCGTGGTGATCGTCCGAAATTCGCTCGCTCCGGTGGTGACGGTCGAGATGAATTTCATGGTCGGCGGCGACGAGACTCCGGCGGGCTTTCCCGGAATGGCCCATGCCCAGGAGCACATGGCGTTTCGCGGCTGCACCGGAATGAGCGCGGATCAGACTGCCGCGGTCTATGCCGAACTCGGCGGCCAGAACAACGCGGATACGCAACAGAACATCACGCAATACTTCGCCACCGTGCCCGCCTCCGATTTGGATGTCGCGCTGCGGGCTCAGGCGGCTTGCCTGCAGGGTATCGAAGACTCGCCGGCCGAGTGGGCCAAAGAACGGGGCGCCATCGAACAGGAGGTCGCGCGCGATCTATCCAATCCCACCTATAAGTTCATCGACCGGTTGAACCGGGACATGTTCGCGGACACGCCTTACGCGCACGATCCACTCGGCACGAAGGCCTCTTTCGACGCGACCACGGGCGAGATGCTGCATTCGTTTTACCGCGCGTGGTATGCGCCCGGAAACGCCATTCTCGTCATCGTCGGCGACATCGATCCGGCAGAGGCCATGGCGAAGGTGCGGAGCCTGTTCGGGACCATCCCCAATCATGCGATTCCGGCCCATCCAGCGGTGGCCTTGAAGCCCGTGAAGTCCGAGACCTTCTCCCTGGACAGCAATCTTCCGTATGTCCTCGGCTTCATTGCCTACCGATTTCCGGGCACCAGCTCATCGGACTACGCCGCCGCCGGAATCCTCGCGGACGTTCTGAGCAGCCAACGAGCGGATCTGTATGGAATGGTTCCCGCGGGCAAGGCGCTCGCGGCGGAATTCGGCGTCGCCGAGCCGTACACGCAGGCGAGCGTGGCGTATGGGGTCGTGGCCCTGCCTGCCGGCGCCGACGCCGATGGCGCCATCAAGGAAATGCGCGGCATCCTCACGCACTATGCCGAGACCGGCGTTCCGGAGGAACTCGTCGCGGCGGCGAAGCGCCATGAGCTGGCGGATGCCGAATTCGAGCGCAATTCGATCCCGGGGCTCGCCAATGTGTGGTCGAACGCGCTGGCGGCCGAAGGCCGAACGACGCCCGATGAGGACATCGAGGCGGTCAAGCGGGTCACGGCCGCGGACGTGAATCGCGTGGCCAAATTATATTTGGCCGATCAAAATTCGATCACCGCCGTCCTGAAGCCGGTGCCCACGGGCCAGCCCGTCTCCACCAAGGGATTCGGTGGCGCGGAACAGGTGACATCGGCTCCCACCAAGCCGGTGCAACTGCCTTCCTGGGCCGCCGCCGATCTCGAGAAGCTCAAGATTCCGGCCGACTACATCAAGGTGTCCGACGTGACGCTGGCCAACGGGATCCGCCTCATCGTCAAGACCGACAGGACCACACCCACCGTATCGGTATACGGTGCCGTGAAGCACGATTTCGGCCTCGAGACGCGGAGCGGACAGGACGGCATTTCCGATGTCTTGGGCGCGCTCTTCTCCTACGGCAGCGAGGCTCACGACCGGCTGGCGTTCCGCAAGGCATTGGACGATATCGCCGCCAACGAAACGGCGGGCTACGAGTTTTCCTTGAGCGTGCTGACCGCCAATTTCTCCCGGGGGGTCCAGCTGCTCGCCGAGAACGAGCTGCATCCGGCGCTGCCCGAGAAGGCGTTCGCGGTGGTCAAGCGGCAGACCTCCGAGTTCCTCGCCGGCAATCTGAAGAGTCCCGAATACCGCACCTTCCGTGCGCTCGATACCGCGCTGCTGCCCGTCGGGGATCCCGTTCTGCGTCAAGCCACCCCTGCCACTGTCGCGAACGTCACGCTCGAGCACGTGCGCTCGTTTTACGCGGCCACCGTGCGGCCGGACCTCACCACCATCGTGGTGATCGGCGACGTATCGGCGGATGAAGCGAGATCGGTCGTCGAAAAGTGGTTCGGCACGTGGCGCGCGAGCGGATCCAAGCCCGACACCACCCTGCCGCCGGTGGGTCCCAATAAGCCCTCGTCGGTGTCCGTCGCGGATCCCCAGGCAGTGCAAGATTCGGTGTTCCTCGCCGAGCAGTTGAATCTCAACCGCTTCGATCCGGATTACTATCCGCTGCAGCTCGGCAATCACGTGCTCGGCGGCGGTTTCTACGCGACGCGCCTTTATCACGATTTGCGCCAAGTCGCGGGCTACGTCTACACCGTCGACGTGCGGCTGGATGCCTCCAAGACGCGCGCGAGCTACGCCGTCGCGTATGGGTGCGATCCGGACAACGTATCCAAGGCACGCACGTTGATTCAGCGTGATCTCGATCAGATGCGCACGCAGGACGTGTCCGAGGAGGAACTGCATCAGGCGAAAGCGCTGATCTTGCGGCAGATCGTGCTCAATGAATCCAGCGAGGAAGGCGTGGCTCACGGCCTCCTGGCGCGCGCCGAGATCGATCTTCCGCTGAACGAGCCCATCATCGCGTCCAAGAAGTTTTACGCGATCACGGCGCCGGAGATTCGAGAAGCGTTCGCAAAGCACGTGCGAACCGGCGACCTGGTCGAAGTCGTGCGAGGTCCGCCGCCGCACTGAGTCGCAAGCCGGCCGGCTTTGTGGGCGTTTGGCCACGGCGCCGGAGGGTCCCACCCCTTGAAGCCCCCCCACTTGAAGAAAAAAGGGCACGACCCTATATGGCCCCCTGAAGGGCAGGCGCGGTGTGTCTGGCGCCGGCCGGTCGGAACATTTAACTATCGGGAGGGCGTTTCGATGGCTACTTTACGGTACGAGCCTTGGGCGGTGGTTTCGCAGCTGCAAAATGAAATCAACCGCGTCTTTGGCAATCTGAATGACGGCGAGAGCAGCAGCGCGACGGCGGAGTGGCAACCGGCGGTCGACGTGAGCGAATTCGAGGACCGGTTCGAGCTCTTGGTCGACCTGCCGGGGGTGGACCCCCAAGCCGTGGAAATCACTTTGGATAATGGCTTACTGACACTGTCCGGCGAGCGCCGCGACGAAAAGCGCGCGGTCAACAACGGAGGTGCCGCTCAACAGCAGCGCCGCGAGCGGCGGCAGGGCCGATTCCACCGGCGGTTCATCCTGCCGGATACGGCCGATGCCGAAAACGTCGAGGCCAAGGGACGCAATGGGGTCCTGGAGATTTCGATCGCCAAGCACGCCAAGGCGAAGCCAAGACGCATCGAAGTTCGAAGCTGACGACTAGGGGCCGCACGGACCGGATCCGTCCCGCCCGTGCGGCCCGATCGTCGCGGTACCGCGCGCCTCCCGCCAGGAGCTCAGTCGCTCGAGTCGGCGGGCGCGCAATTGGTGCGCCCCTGCATCACGCAGTCCTGCAGCTCCGACATGGCTTTGAGCTTGTACACGAGCAAGAGACCGCCGAACACCAGCACCAGGCAAATGATCAGCCCGAAGATCGCCGCGCGATGCGAATTCGTGTCCTGCCGGCGGTGCGATTCCACGTTCGAGCTTTCATCTCCGTCCATACGCGCGAAACTAGACGTTCCCAGGGCAGCGGTCAACCGAGTCAGCCTTGCGGGTCCCACTCCCGCCACGCGCCGATCAACGGGAAATACAATCCGACGCGCACCGGCTCCGGACCGAGCCGTCGCGCCAAAACGGCGTAGCGCTCGAGCTGCGGGCGGTAGCGCTCGACTTCGCGTTCCAGGAACTCCGCGAGCCCGCCTCCCGAGTGCCGGCTGGTCTTGTAATCGATGACCCAGCGTATGCCCTGCTCGTCGATGAAACTCCGGTCGAATACTGCGCGCACCACTTCGCCGCGCCAGTGACCCGACACGGCATGTTCACGGAAATCGTCCCGATAGCCCCGCTTCAGAATCCAGCGGCCGCGCGGATCGCCGTGCACGGCGGTGAGCGCTGCAATCACCCGCTCGCCGGCCTCGCGAAGATGCTCGGCCGGTACGCCGTTGAGTGCGAGCCAGCGCCTGAAGTGCGGCGCGCGCGCCCGGATGGCGGCCTCGTCATGGGTCTCGGGATTCATGACTTGAAGCTCGGCATGAACCAGACTACCCACGCGCCGGGCGGTCTCGCCCACCCAATCGAACAGCGGCGTCTCCTCGCGCATATCGGCAGCCCCGAGCGTCGCTGCGGGAAGCCCCTCGGATAGCCGCTCGGGCGACCAGTCGACCGGCACGCGGCGCAGCGGGCCACCGCGCAGAGCCGCCGGCGCGTCGGCATCCGAGGTGCCCTGCGCGTCGACCGTGAACTGCTCGCACACCGTCGGCCACAACACCGCCAACAGGCTTCCCGGATGGGGCGGACGAACGTCGGGAGAGGAGGACTCGTCCGCGACGTTCTCGCCGGGGGCTGCGTCCGGGTCCTCGCGCAGCCCCAGAACGGCATACAGATGCAGCTCCGATTTTGCGCGAGTGCAGGCAACGTACAACAACCGCTGCGCTTCGAGCGCGGCGGCATCCTTGGCCTGCGCCCGTAGAAACTCGAACAGCCGATTGTTTCCCGCCCCCACGGGCGGGCGGGCGGCCATGACCATGCCATCGCGTTCCGTGCGCGCGAACTGATGGGTCAGCAGCAGTGCGGTCGCACCCTGTCTCGCGTGCCGATCGAGCGCGGGCACGATCACCAGATCGAACTCGAGACCCTTGGCCTTGTGAATAGTCATGATCTCCACGGGACTCTCGGCGCCGCCGTCCGCATAGAGGTCTGCGAACCGTCGCACCAGATCGGCCGCATCCGGAAGGCCGTGCTCGCCGAGATTGCGCAGGCGCGCGAACACCGTACGGACGCGGGCGAGTCCGCGCTCGTCACCGGCGCAGGCCGCTCCCCCGAGCGCGAGCCAGGTGCGCTCCACCCACCGTGAAAACCCCGTGTGACTTTGAACCCGAAATGCGTCATCGAGTATCCCCTTGAGGCGTCTGCAACGCTCGGCGCCGTCGGCGCTCAGGCTTTCGAGCACGCGCTCATCGCCCAGCGCGTCCCATACGATCGGGCCGGCGCGCGCGATGAGGAGCAGATCCGACAGCACAAGCCCCGCCCACGGCGCTCGTAAGAGCGCGAGCCAGGCCGTGCGGTCGCCGAGATGGGCGAGCGCGCAGATCAGCATGACCAGATCCCGAACCACGGCGCGGTCCTGCAAGGGCTCGATGTCCACGGCTCGGAATGCAATTCCGCGGGCCCGCAGGGCGAGCGCGATGTCCCGGGCATGCGTGCGGGCGCGCACCAAGATGGCGATGCGCCACTCGGGATGTTGGGTGCGCCGAGCCTCGATGAGCTCGGCGACCGCCTTCGCCTCCGCCGCGGCACTCATGAATCCGCGCAGAGTGACCGCCGCCCGCCCGCCCGCTTGCGGCGCCTCCACCTCGGAATCACTCGGGCGGAACGCGATTGCGCCGCGTTGCCGGTCATCGGTCCGCGGCATGATTCTCTCGAAGCAGCCATTGATCCATTGCACCAGAGCAGGGACCGAGCGGAAGTTGCTCGACAAGCGCCGCACGTCGAACTTCAGCTCGCCGATGCCGATTTCGGCGAGCTCCAGAAACGCTCTGACTTCCGCCTGGCGAAATCCGTAGATCGACTGCATCGGATCTCCGACGCAGAATACGCTGCGTCCGTCGCCTCGCTGCCAGCCGGCGGTCAACATTCGCACCAGCTCGAGCTGTGCGCCCGAGGTATCCTGAAACTCGTCGAGCAACAGATGCTGCAGCCGATAGTCGAGCCGCAAACCGAGATCCGTCGGCGCGTCGTCGGTGCCGAGAGCGCGCAGCGCGGCCAGCGATACGGCCGGAAAATCCACGGCACCCTGCTCGCGAAACACCTCCTCCAATTCGGCGGCGGCCAGCACGAGCACTTCGGCCGCATCGCGCACCCGGATCCAGTCCTCGTCGCCGTACTTGGGGTCGGGCAGCCCGCGAACACCCTCGAGCGCGCGAGCCGCGCCGGGACGGCGGTCGAATTGCTCCAACAAATCGTGCATCGGCTGCCGCTCCGCACATTCCGGAGGAAATCCCTCCTTCTTGGTGAATCGCTTGCGCAACTTCCCGTCCTTGGTCAGGAACAGCTCCGCGACCGTGCGCCAGCGCTCCATATCCGAAGCGTCTGCGGCGAGCGCACCGGGACGCGCGAGCCATACCGCCAAATCCGGCCGCTCGGGCCCTAGCCGCCTTGCTGCGGCTTGCATGAGCGGAGGCAGGCTCGCAATCACCTCGCCTCCCAGGATCTCCAGGGCGCCTTTGAGCATGCGCGTGACCAAGAGCGCGAGATCCTGGTCGAAATGCCGTCTCACGCGCTCGAGCTGCGCCGCATCGAGCGTTGCCGCCGCGCCCATGGGTCCCGCCAGAAGCGCCAGCCAGCGATCCCGGCCCTTGAGCATGTCGGCGATCATCCCGACGAGTTGACGCCAGCGCTGATCGCCGACGGCGAGCGTGCGCTCGACCGCCGCGCCAAAGGAATTCTCCCCCTCGTGCGCCAGCGCGCGCCTGGCCGCCTCTTCGTACGATGGATGCGCATCATCGAGCAAACTCAGCCTTCCGCCGGCGCCCGAGGCGATGGGCAATTGGGCGGCCAGCCAGGCGTTGAAGGAATCGATGGTCTCGATGCGCAGGCGTGACGGCTGACGTTCAACGTCGATCCGAAGCGACTGCAAATGCTCTCGGGCGGCGACACCCAACCTCCATGTGTCGGTGTTGAAGCCCGGCGGACATTCTGCAAGCGCCGCCATGTTCAGTGCGGCGATCACGCGCTGGCGCATCTCCTCGGCGGCCATGCGCGTGAAGGTCAGCGCCAAGACACGTTCCGGCGCATCGACGTTCGCCAACAGTCTCAAGTAGCGTTGGGTCAGCAGGGTGGTTTTGCCGCTGCCGGCGGGCGCTTGCACCAGCACCGAGCCGCCGTCATTGACGGCATGCGCACGCGCGCCCGAGTCTCTCGGCACGGCGCGGCTCACGCTTCCTCCGGGGGCTCGTCGAGCGATTCCGACAGGTCCATGGTCGAGGGCACCCGGCACAACCCGTGCAAATGGCAGCTTCGGCATGCGGTCAGGGTCGGATCGACTGCGGCGCGCCCCTCGCCGAATTCGAGGGCCAGCCGCTCGATCCGCTTTGCCCAAAGCTCCATCAATTCCGCAAGGCTTCCCATGCCTTCCATCCGAGTGGCGAGCTTCCTCGGCAAAAAAGCTCCCTTGCGTTCCGATTCCGCGACGAAAGCGCATTCCGCCGCATTGATCTTGCCGTAGGCCACGGCTATCAACGATTTCCGATGCAGAAGCGCATAGAGCGGCAGCTGCGGATTGTCGGGACGCTCACCCTGCCAGTCGCGGTTCGCCGCGCCGGTTTTGTAATCGATCAAGAGCCGCGACCCGTCGGACAGACGGTCGATGCGGTCGATGCGCACCGAGAAGTTAAGCCCCGCATGCCGGGCGATCTCGCTTCCCGCTTCCAACCGCTCGACCTCGAACGAGTCGCGCTGTCCCTCGAGCTCGAGCCACCGGGCGAGCAGCCTCGTCAATCGATCCCGTTCGCGTTCGCGCCAGAGCTCGCCCGGATCGCGGCGCGCGCATAATTTGGCAATCGCGCGGCGCGCGCTCGCTGCGGTCAGGCGCTCGAGAGCCCCCGGCTGCGCCAAGATCGCGGCGAGTCCGGCCGAATCGCGCAGCTCGGACCAGATCTGCTCCAGCGAATCGTGGACGAGTTCGCCGCGCTCCCGTTCGTTGAAGCCGGGCACCGGATACTCCAGCGGCTCCGCCCGCAGGCGGGTCTCCGCAAACCCTCGAAAAGCGCACCGGGATTGCGCCTTCAACGTCGCTACTCCCCGGGTTCTTTCGCCGTCGCCGAACGGCGGCGCCCACTCGTCCTCCAGCCGCTCGGTTGCCGGCGCGCGCTCGAGCTGCGCCAGCCAATGCGGATGCGACACCGTGGGCAACGCAGCCGCGGGCGCCGCAGCCGCGGCCGACGGCCCCGCCGCCGAGCGGTCCCATGGTTGTTCGGAAGCTGCGATCAGTGGGCTCGGCGCCGCCCGCCGCCCGTCCTCCGTGTCCGCACAGCTGAACACGCACACAGCCGCCCGCTCGAGCCAACGACGCTGCAGGTCCTCGGCGAATCGCAGCTGGGACTCCATCGCCGCGGCGAGCACACCGTATCGACGTTGCAGGCGAACCGGCAACAGCGGGATCGGATCCACCGGAGGCGGCCAATGGGTCTCATCGCATGAGGCGACCCAGAGTCCGTCGTAGGCGAGCCATGGATCCGCCCATTGTCCGCTCACCCATATCGGCGGAATTCCGGTCTGCACTTGGAACGGAGTGTCCCGTGCGGCTCGCCGCAGAACGCTCTCGGCCGAGGTTCGCGACTGAGCGCCGAAACTCGCATCGCCCAGCGCGAGGGTCGCCAAGAGCTCCCTGAATCGCTCGGCAGCCTGGTACTCGTTGCTCGACCATCGATGCTTGAGACTCCAAGGACCGTTCTCGAAGGCGGCGATCCAGACCGATAGCCAGCGGCTCATGGGATGGCTGCCCGTCAGCTCGACGAGAGGGCGCAACGCGGCCATCAAGCGGCGCAGCGCCGCCACCGGCGGAAGCTCCTGCAAGCGTTCGATTTTCTCGGCGAGCGTCAGCCAGTCGGTGAGAAAAGTCTCGGAGGGAGCCCTGGAGCGCAAGGCGACGTCGAGACCGGCGGCGGCGCTCGCCTCCGAGGCGGATTCGCTGAGCTCGGGCGCCCGCAACAGCGCACTGAACCTCGAGAATGGGATGCGTCCATTCGCCGCCGACAACAGCTCGAGCGCCGCCCGAACCGGCGCGTAGTCGGCAAGCGGCGTCCCGCCGGCCACGGCGTACGGAACGCCCGCCCCCGCCTCGGACAGCGCGAACCGGTGCGGGGCCAACTCGGCGTCGAAGGCATCCACGAGCTCCGGCCGGCGGCGGGCGAGATCGGGTATGCACACCCAAGCGCGAAAATCCGGGCGCAACTCGAGATTGGCGCGCGCCCACCGCGCGCTCGCCGCGAGCTCCGCGGCCGGCGACTGCGCACGAAGAATTTGCTGCACGACGCCCTGCGCCCCACGCGCCGCCCGGGCCGGCGGCAACGAGGCGCCGGCGTGGCGCTCGAGCCAGCGACGCGCAACCGGCCGCCAAAGCGGACTCTCGATCCACGCGACACCCGCATCGCTCTCGCCATGGAGCGTCGAATCCGCATCCGCTCCCCCGAGCAAATCGTCCGCGCCGATGCACCCGAGATCGCGGCAACGCTCCGCGAAACGAGCGCTCCACTCCACGAACATCGCCGATTCCTCGCCCCCATCGGCGGCAACCTCCGCCATCGGAATGCCGTATTCATGGGTCGCCCGGCGCGCCCTTCTGGCGGCGCGCGCGGCGCCCGAGGGCTCGAGGAAACGGCGGTCCGCGTCGCTGTCGAGAACCGCATCGCGCCAGAGCTCACGCTCCTCGACGTCCGTGAGGCAGCGCGGAAGCGTCGCGTCGAGCAGCTGCCGCCGAACGTATCGATCCTTGAGCCACCCCCCGAAATCGCGTATGCGCGGGGTGGGCCAGATCTCGCGCCCCAGGTTCCGATGCGAGCGTTCAACCGCATCCACCAGCGCCGCGGCAAGCTCGGTGTTCGGCACGAGCACGGTACGGCCCGAATCCACCGCGTCGATCAGTCGAGATATCACGAAATCTCCGCTCACGCGGCGTGCCGGCCGATCGGATCCGGAACGGCGGCCAGCAACGCACGCGTATGCGGATGGGTGGGCGCGGCGAACAGCACATCGCACGCCGCAGACTCGATCAAGTTGCCCTCGTGGATCACCGCGACTCGATGACTGATGTGCCGCACGACCGCCAGGTTATGGCTGATGAACAACATCGCGGTGCCGAGCTCGCGCTGCAGATCGCTGAGAAGATTCACGATTTGTCCCTGGATGGACACGTCGAGCGAGCTCACCGGCTCGTCGCATACGAGCAGTTTCGGATGCAGCATCATCGCCCGTGCGACGCCGATGCGCTGGCACTGACCGCCGCTCAGTTCATGCGGGTATCGGCCCAGCATCGACTCCGCGAGACCGACGCGCTCGAGCATCCGCGCGATTCGCATCCCACGCTCCCTCGCCGCGAGATGCCGCTCGAAGATATGGAGCGGCTCGGCCAGGGTATCGGCCACGGTCATGCGGGGATTGAGACTTGCCGTCGGATCCTGAAAGACGATCTGCAGCTCGCGCCGCCGGCTTCGGAGCGTGGCTGCATCGCATCGCAGAAGATCCGATCCGAGCCAGAGCACTTGGCCGCGGGATGCCGGCACCAATCGCAGCAGCGCCCGCGCCAACGTGGATTTACCGGATCCTGACTCTCCGACCAGGCCGAGCGTCTCGCCCGCGTAGATCTCGAAGCTCACCTCGCCCAGCGCGCGAATGCCGCGAAAGTCCACGCCGAGCCCGCGAACGTCGAGCAGCGGCTCGCTCATGGCAGCGGATGGTGACATGCGACCTGGGAGGCAGCGCCCACGTTCTCGAGCGCCGGACGTTCGTAGGCACAACGCTCCGTCGAACGGGGACAGCGCGGCGCGAAGGCGCAGCCGAGCTCCGGCGCCGCGGCGCCGGGCGCCTGTCCGGGAAGAAACGGCATGCGATCGGTGCGCGGCTGACGAAGGTCGGGCACGCATTGCAACAGGAGCGCCGAATAGGGGTGACGCGCACCGCGCATCAGATCCGCGGTTTTGGCGCTCTCCACGACTCGGCCGGCATACATCACCACGACGCGGTCCGCGAGACTGGCGACGACCCCGAGGTCATGGCTGATGAGCACGATCGAGATTCCCGTCGCGGCGCGCAGCTCGCGCAAGAGATCGAGGATCCGCGCTTGCACGGTGACATCGAGCGCGCTCGTCGGCTCATCGGCGATCACGAGCGCGGGCTCGCACAGGAGACTCATCCCGATCATGACGCGCTGTCGCATGCCGCCGGAGAGCTCGTGAGGATATTGCTTGAGACGGCGCTGCGGATCCGGAATGTGCACGCGATCGAGTGCCCGCAGCGCCATGCGCTCGGCCTCCCCCCAGGACGCGCCGCGATGATGAACCAGAACTTCGGCCAGCTGCACGCCGATCTTCAAATGCGGGGTGAGCGACGTCATCGGATCCTGGAAAACCATGGTGAGCTTCGATCCGCGAACCCGATTGAGATCGTCCGGCGCGCGCCCCAAAATCTCCTCACCCTCGAAGAGCGCGCTGCCCGCCACCCGCGCAGCGCTCGGCAACAGACCCATCACAGCCAGAAAAAGCTGAGTTTTTCCCGAGCCCGACTCGCCGACCACGCCGAGGCATTCGTTCGCATCCACCGAAAGCGAAACGCCGCGCACGGCGGCCGCCGCGCCCCCGGGGATCGGATACTCGACGCGAAGCTCCCGCGCGCGCAAAGTCGAAAGCGCCGTTGGATGCGCCGTCATCGGCGCCCCGCAGTGTCGAAGGCGTCGCGCAGCCCGTCGCCGAAGAGGTTCAGGCAGACGAGCAGAACCGTCAGAAAAGCGCCGGGCGCGAGCAACATCCACGGCGCCGCTTCCATCTCGCCGGCGCCTTCCGCAATCAGCGTCCCGAGACTCGCGCCCGGCTCCTGAATCCCGAGGCCGAGAAAGCTCAGAAAGCTCTCGAGCAAAATGATCTGGGGAACGGTCAGCGTCGCATATACGATCACCGGTCCGACCACGTTCGGCAGCACGTGTTTGTAGATGATGCGGGCGGTGCCGGCTCCGGACGCGATCGCTGCCTCGATGTACTCCTGGCGTCTGATGCTCAGCGCTTGACCGCGCACGATTCGCGCAAGCGTCAACCAGCCGACCGCTCCGATCGACACGAACAGCAGATACTCGTTCCGGCCGAAAACCACGGTGAGGAAGATCACGAAGAAGATCAGCGGCAGGCCGCCGAGAATCTCGATGATCCGCATCATTACGTCATCCGTGCGGCCGCCGACATACCCCGCGACCGCGCCGTAAACCAATCCCAGAGTGAGGCTCACCGCACTCGCCACCAGGCCCACGATCATGGAGACTCGCGCACCCTCCAGGGTGCGCACGTAAAGATCGCGTCCGAGGCGGTCCGTGCCGAACCAATGTGCGTTCGCCATACCCGGGTCCGTGGCGACATGCGACCAATCGAGCGCCTGCGCGCTGTTGGGATTCAGCCAAGGTCCGACCACCGCGAGCACCACCAGGGCCGCGACGATGCCGAGCGATATGCGTGCGCCCGGATTTGCGAGCAGGCGGCGCCTTGCGCCGCTCCAGTATGTTTCGGTCACCGCTCGAACCTGACCCGCGGATCCAGCCATGCGTACAAGAGGTCCACCACGAGGCCCATGCCGATGAGAATGACGGAATAGAGAATGACCATGCCGAGCACCAGCGTGTAGTCGCGGTTGATGGCCCCCTGCACCAAATAGCGGCCCACCCCGGGAAGCCCGGCAATCGATTCAACCACCAGCGATCCCGTCATGATCGACGCGACCGCGGGTGCAAGATAGCCCGCCACCGGGATCAGCGCGGGGCGCAGCGCATGCCGAACGATCACCGTGCGCAGGGGCAACCCCTTTGCGAACGCGGTGCGGATGAAGGGACGCTGCAGCACCTCCAGGAAGCTCGCGCGAGTCAGGCGCGCGACGTAAGCCAACGGCGGCAAGGTCAGCGCGATCACCGGGAGGATCAAATGCCGGATCGATCCGGGCTCCCACCCTGCAACCGGCAGCCAGTGAACGTAGATGCCGAACAGCAGCCCGAGCAGCGGCAGTACCACGAATGACGGCACGGCGATGCCGGCAAGCACCACGGCCATGACGGTGTAGTCGGCCGCCAGATTCTGCCGGAGCGCCGCGAATACTCCGATCAGCACGCCGAGCGTGAGCGCAAGAAACAGAGCGGCGACTCCGATCTCCGCCGTGACCGGCAGTCCCTGTCCGATGAGTTCGGTCACCGTGAAGTCCTTGTACCGGAACGAGGGGCCGAAATCCCCGTGCAGGAGCGAGTGAAGGTAGCGCGTGTATTGCACCCATAGCGGCTGATCCAGGCCGTACGCGCTCTCGAGATTCGCCATGATCTCCGGGGGCAGCGTCTTTTCCTCGTCGAAGGGGCCGCCGGGCGCGATCCGGACGAGCAGAAAGGACAGCGTTACGATGATGAACAGCGTCGGAATTGCGCCCCCCAAGCGCTTTAGGAAATAACGGAGCATCGACGCGAGTCTATCGACTGACCGCAAGGTGGACAAGTAAACGGGCGCCCACTAAAATACGAAGTTCGCCCTGTCTGAGGTTTCATGGAATCGACACGCCCCATCCGTGCGCTCATTCGCGGCCTTGACGCGCTGACGGTGCTCAATTCGCGCGATGGCGCGACAGTGTCGGAGGTGGCGCAGGAGATTCGCCTGCCGCGCACCACGGTCTATCGGATTCTCGAGACTCTCTGCGCCGCGGGATTCATATTCCGCGACGCAAGCGACGACCGCTACCGCCTGACCGTCATGGTGCGTGCGCTCTCGGGGGGCTTCGACGACGACGCCTGGGTTACCCAGATCGCGAAGCCGCTGATCACCGATCTGGGTCGCGAGATCGTGTGGCCGATCTCGATATCGACACTCCTGGGATCTACGATGGTCGTGCGCGAGACCAATTCGAGCGCTCTTCTCGACGTCGAGCGCTACTCGGCCGGACACCGATTGCCGCTGCTGTCCACGGCCGCGGGCCGCGTCTACCTGAGCTTTTGTTCCGCAGCCCAGCGCGAGACGCTCATCGACCTACTGGCGAGATCGGGCAAGGAAGAGGATCGTCTCGCCCGCGCGCCGCGCACGGATATGCAGAGAATCCTGTCGGAGATCAGATCTCATGGATATTCATCCACCTCGCGAATTCGCCGGCTGGTCGAGGAGATCAGCCTGAGCGTTCCGGTGCTGTCGGAGGATCGCATCCTTGCGTGCCTCACCGTGCGATTCGCCGCGAACGCCCTGCCGCAGAAGGCGGGCATCGAGCGTTTTCTGCCCAAGCTCAGGCAGTGCGCGTCCAAAATCAGTCATTCATTCGTTGAACAACAAGCCGAGGCGCAACGCAAGGGCGCGCCAGAACGGGCCGCTTAAGGAGTTTCAAATGCAGAAGATCGTGGTATGTATCAAGCGCGTCGTCGACTACAACGTGCGCGTGCGCGTCAAGCCGGACGGCAGCGGCGTGATGCTCGACGGCGTCAAAATGAGCGTGAATCCGTTCGACGAGATCGCGCTCGAAGAGGCCCTGCGCATCAAGGAGCGCGTGGGCAACGTCGAAGTGGTGGCCGTGAGCATCGGCGTCGCCGACACTCAGCAACAGCTCCGCACCGCCCTCGCCATGGGCGCGGACCGGGCGATCCTGGTTCAAACCGATGCCGCCATCGAGCCGCTCACCGCGGCACAGACCTTCCTGGCGGTCGCGAAGAAGGAAAATCCGGATCTCATCTTCCTCGGCAAGCAGGCGATCGACGACGATGCCAACCAGACGGGCCAGATGCTGGCTGCGATCTGGGAGCGGCCGCAGGCAACCTACGCGTCCAAGGTGGAGATCGACGGCGCCAAGGCGAAAGTCACGCGCGAAGTCGACGCGGGCCTCGAGACGATCGAAGTCGATCTGCCCGCGGTAATCACCGTGGATTTGCGGCTCAACGAGCCGCGCTACGTGAAGTTGCCGGACATCATGAAGGCGAAGAAGAAGCCGCTCGATGTCACGACGCTCGATGCGCTCGGCATCAGCGCCGGACAGCTGATCAAGACCGTGAAAACCGACCCGCCGCCCCAACGGCAGAAAGGCATCATGGTGAAGGATGTGGCGGAGCTGGTTGACGTACTCAAAAAGAAGGGTTTGATCTAATGAGCAAGATACTCATCATCGGCGAACACGACGGCAAGGCGCTGAATCCTGCCACGGCCAAATGCGTCACCTGCGCGAAGTCGATTCCGGACGCCGAAATCACCATCGCGCTGCTCGGCGCCGATACCGCCGCTGTCGCCGCGCAAGCCGCCGCATTGGCCGGCGTGAAATCGGTGATTCGCGTCGACCGCGCGGAGAATGCCCATCCGCTGGCGGCCACGTTCGCGCCCCAGATCGCCGCGCTGGCGGCGGACTACAGCCACCTCTTCGGGCCCTCCACCAGCTTCGGCAAGGACCTGACGCCGCGGATCGCGGCTCTGCTCGGCGTGCCGCAAATCAGTGACTTGATGGCGGTGGAAGGCGCGCATCGCTTTCGCCGGCCCATCTATGCGGGCAACGCCATCGTGACGGTGGAGGCCGATCCGGCCCGCAAGCTGGTCGCGACGGTGCGCGTCGCCTCGTTCGAGGCCGCCGGCACCGGAGGCTCGGCGTCGATCGAATCCAAGAGCCTCGGCGTCGCTCTACCGGCGCACACGCGCTATATCGGCGCGAAATCCGGATCCACCGACCGCCCCGATCTGCAGACCGCCTCGAAGGTGGTTTCGGGCGGCCGCGCGCTCGGCAGCGCCGAGAACTTCAAGATCCTGTTCAGCTTCGCCGACAAGATCGGCGCTGCGGTCGGCGCATCGCGCGCGGCAGTCGATGCCGGCTACGCCCCAAACGAGATGCAGGTGGGTCAGACCGGCAAGATCATCGCCCCTGAGATGTACATTGCCATCGGAATTTCCGGAGCCATCCAGCATCTGACCGGCATCAAGGACGCCCGCACCATCGTCGCGATCAACAAGGACAGCGAAGCCCCGATCTTCGAGGTAGCCGACGTGGGCCTCGTAGGCGACCTTTTCCAGATCGTCCCCGAGCTGGAACGCCTGGTCGGCTGACCCTCCCCAGCAAGCGCTCTGAGCGGGCCGCCCCGCTCAGAGCCGCAACCTGGCCACTGGCACTGGGAGCCAGTCAGCCTCTTTGAGCAGCCCACCCGCGCCCTGAGCGCCCCTGGCGGGCAGTCGATCGGCCCTCGCCCCACCGATCGGCTGCCGTTCTTCTCCACCCACCCGCTGATGGACCGCCCAGAACGGCCCCTCCATTACACGGAGGCCGGAACGGACAGGCATGTCCCGGATCGTGGAAAACATGGATGTTTTCCCCGAAGCCTCCATGGAAGGATTCACGGCGCTCCGGGAAATGCCTGTCCGTTCCGGCCTTGGCGCAACAGGGGTGACCGTCCTAAGCGGTCAGCTTGCCTGCAGCGTGGTCAATCGCCTCCACCAACCGATCCACATGCTCCCCCCGGAACGGCATCGGCGGCCGAAGCTTCAGGATGTCGGCGTTGGGACCTTCATAGCCGATCAGTACGCGGGCCTCCGAGGCCAACGTATTGATGATGCGCTTCGCGCATTGACGCGCCGTGAGGCCGCCCACGGCGTTCACTTGCAGGCCGTACAGCAGGCCCGCGCCGCGCACTTCGCCGAGACAGGCATGCTTGGCGGCGACCGCCTCGAGCTGCCGGCGCAGATAGGCCCCGGTGATGGCCGCATTGGCCACGAGCTCTTCGCGCTCGAGCACATCGAGTACCGCGAGGCCCGCCGCGGCCGCCACCGCGCTGCCTCCGAAGGTCGAGAAGAATCCGAATTTCGCCTGGAACGCCTCGATCAGATCGCGATTGGCAATGACCACGCCCATCGGATAGCCGTTGGCCACGGGCTTCCCCATGGTCACGATGTCGGGATCGAGGCCGCGGCGTTCGAAGCCCCAGAAATTGGACCCCGGCCGGCCCATTCCGTATTGAACTTCGTCCGCCACGATGAGGCCCCCGGCGGCCCGGATGCTCGCCGACACCGCGGCCCCCCACGCCGGCGGCGGGTCGTAGACCCCCGAACTGGTCAAGGCGGTGTCGATGTAGAACGCCGCGGGCTCGAAGCCGCGCTGCGCCAGCGTCCGTACGGCGCCATCCGCATCCGCTCGGGCGGCGGCAATCTGCGCGGCACCGGATGCCGCGTGGGTCTGCAGCCCGGGCTGCGGATTGCCGATCGTGACGACGTGCGGCTCGCGCGGCTGGCCGACACCCGGCGTGAGCGCGGCCACGGCATCGGTGATGCCATGATAGGCGTTCTGCATGACCAGGGCGCCCTTGTGGCCGGTTGCGAATTGAGCCATGCGCCACGCCACATCGTTCGCCTCGCTGCCCGAGTTCACGAAGATGCAGGCGTTGAGCCGCGCCGGGACCTTGGCAATCAAGCGTTCCGCATACTCGAGTATCCCGGAATGCAGATATCGGGTATGGGTCGCCAGGATCGCGGCCTGGCTCTGCACCGCGCGTACTACGGCGGGGTGGGCGTGCCCGACATGCGGGACGTTGTTGTACACATCGAGGTAGGCGTGGCCCTCTGGGTCGAACAGCCAAACTCCCGAGCCTCGCACCAGATGCAGGGGCTTTTCGTAGAAAAGCTCCGATCCCTTGCCCATCAATCGATGCCGCCGCGGCAGCTCGGCCGACGCGGCGGCTCCGGCCCATCGCTCGCTCCGTGTGCCCGCGACCTCATGCCATTGCCCGGTCAACGTTGCCCGGCCCGTCTCGAGCAGAGCACGGAGCGATCGCGCGGCGTGGATCGTGGACTGATCGAGCACGCGAGCTCCCGCCGGATCGTGCCGTCTGCGCCACGCATGGACGAGGACGGTGAGGGCGTGGCGCGCCGCGATGAGATCGTAAAGCACTTCGATCTCGGCGCCCTCCAGCGGCTGCCGGCGAGTGTAGCCGGCGAGGACGGCCGATACCGCCGAGAGCGGTGTGACGTCTTCGGTGAGCAGCTCCGACATCGTCACCGCGGGCTCGAGAACCCGCGGCGCATGGATCATGTCGCCGAAATCCAGGATGCCGCTGACGGTGCCGGCCGCCGAATCGACCAACAAATTCTGGCCGTGGCAATCGCCATGGATCGCCTGGCTGCGCAAGCCGGCGAGCGCCGAGGTACGTTCCCGGAATGCGGCCACGACGTTCTCGATGTCGCTGCGCACCGCAGCCGATTCGATGTATTGAACGTGCGGCGCCAGCTCAGGGAGCCGCCGGACATCCCACGCCAGCCGCTGCCCCAGCGCCGGATGAAAAAACCCCTGCAAAGCGCGATCGAGGCGCGCGAGAGTGTCCCCCACATTGTCCAGGAGACGCGGATCGGGCGCCGCCTCGGCCAGCAATCGGCCCGGCAGGAACCCGATGAGACAGGTGGTGTACTTGACACCGTCATGGCCGATGAACTTGCCGATCTCCTCGCCGAGCATGGTCGGAAACAGGCGCGGGACGGGCAGCAAGGGATCCTGCTCGGCCAGGTGACGCAGCACGGCGAGTTGGCAATCGATGGTCTCCGGCGCGGCCTCGAGATCGATGATCTTGAGGACGTACTCGCGCTGGTCCGCGGTGCCCAGATGAAAATTGCAGTCGCGCTCGCCTGGCAGCGCGCGCACCGACACGACGAGTCCGTACGTGTCGCGCGCCACGCGCTCGGCTTGCGCAGCCGAGATTACCGGCGGCGAAGTCCGAAGAGCTAACAAGGCAGGCGCAGCCGCTAGAGCTGCTTCAGGACGAAATCCGCGGCCGACACCTTGAACTCGCCCGGCGCTTCGACGTTGACGTGCGTCGCGACACCGTCCTTGGTGATGATGGCGAAGCGCTGCCCTCGAATACCCATCCCGAAGCCCGTGGCGTTCAACTCGAGCCCCAATGCCTTGGCATAGTCGCCGTTGCCGTCTGCCAGCATCAAGATCTTGTCGCCGACGCCGCCGGACTTGCCCCACGCATTCATCACGAATACGTCGTTCACCGCGGTGCAGGCGATGGTATCGACACCCTTCGCCTTGATCTGATCGGCCAGCTCGACGAACCCCGGCAGATGCTTCGCATCGCACGTCGGAGTGAAGGCGCCGGGAACCGAGAACAGCACCACGGTCTTGCCCTTGAACAGATCGTCCGTGGTGAGCTTTTGCGGACCGTCCTTGGTCATGCGCGTGAATTTGCCCTCGGGCATCTTGTCGCCAGCTTTGATGGTCATCGAGTTCTCCTGACTATTTAGCCACTCTCAGCCGGCGCCCATGCCGAGCGTCGCCGCATACAGCGTCCACAGCTTCAGCACCCGCGGACTGATGTTCGGAACGTCCTTGAGCTTCGCAAATGCCTTCTTGGCTTCGGCGGTGTTTTTGAGCTGCACCTCGGCCAATCCGAGATACACATAGGCCTCGTCGAGATGCTTGATCTGGCCCTTCTGCAGGCCTTGATTGACGGCATCCGCAGCCTTCTGGTAGTCGCCGAAGCCGTAGTAAACCTCGGCGAGCTTGACCAGGAGTTCGCCGGCCGCACTCTTGTTCGCCTCGGTCTCCTCCTGCGGCAGAGCCTTTCTGTCGGCGTCCGCCCGCCCCTTCAGGGCGTTCAGCAATCGGGTGGTGCGCTCCTTGTGCTCGTCCTTGATGACGCCCGTCGACATCGCCTTGTCGAGCACCGCCGCCGCCTCGCCCGGCAGAGCAGCGTCGCCGAGGAGCTGCGCCATCTCGATGTAGTCGGTGTCGGCATTCATCGAGTTGGTGTTGTACATGATGCGATAGATCATCAGCGTGTTGTGATCGTCGCGCTCATCCTGCCGCTCGATGCGCAGCAGCGTGTTCCAGTACGTGGTCTTGTTGTTCAGCTTGATCAGGTCCGACAGCACCGCGTCCATCGCCGGGGTGTCCCCCGCGTCCGAGGCGCATTGCAGCTTGAACAGATAGAGATTCTCCTTCGGAGTCTCCCCGGCCTTGCGGGCGGCCGCGATGGCCTTGTCGGCCCAGAGTGCCGAGTCCTTGCAGTCCTTCAACAGATAGTAGCTCTGGGCAATGATGGCGAGATTGTCGTTGGTCGCCGTGCCGTTATCGACCATGGTCTTGCCGTAGTCGATCGTCTTCTGATACTGGCCCGTGCTCGCCGCGATGCCGAACAGCGTTTTAGTCCACTGAGTGGTTTCCTCGGGAGTCGCGTCGCCCGACGCCAACGCCTTTTCGAACTCGACCTGCGCGGCCTTCAAGTTGTTGAGCTTGATGTCCGCGAAGCCCTTGAAGTTGTAGATGGTCTTCTTGTCGAACGGCGTCAGAGGCGACTTCTGCTCGGCTTCCTCCAGGTTCTTGAGCGCCTCCTGCCATTGCTGCGCCTGCAGGGCCTTTTGCGCGGCCGTCATTTCCTTGGCGATGACGCGGCTGATTTCCTGCTTCTTGGCGTCGGCGGCCGAGGAGACGTTCGTGCTCAGCAGAAAACATGCGGCCGTCAGCGTGAGCGCGAAAGCGGCGCCCAGCGTTTTGAGCGCGACTTTCGCACCCGTCCGGGAATTTGCATTGTTGTTCATCGAATGAATCATGATCACACCTTCACAACTTGCGATTTCAGATTTGTATTTCAGTCGAGCCGTCAAACAAACGGCGCGTGAACCCGCTGCAATTCGGGTTGACGCGCCGTAACACCCGCTGGGACCCTACTCAAAAATAGTCGTTATTGACGAATCCGATCTTCTTCAGACCGCGGTGCTGCAAATCAGCCAGCGTCTGCGCCACGATCTCGTACTTCGCGAACTTATCGACGGTGATGTGCACCTCGGGCTGCGGATCCTTGGTGGCCTCCGACGAGATGTAGCCATCCATCGTGGCACGATCGACCGGCGTCTTGTTCCACAGCAGCGTACCGTCGAAGTCGATCGACAGATCGATGACTTCCGGCGGCGGCGGCGGCGGTTGATTCGGCGGCGGCGGCAAGGGATTGTCGATCTTGACCGCGTGCGTCTGCGAGGGAATCGTGATGATGAAGATAATGAGGAGCACCAGCATGACGTCGATCAACGGCGTCATGTTGATATCCGAATAGGAATTGCCCTCGTTACCGCCTACTGCCATCGCCATCGTAATCTCTCCTGGTACCTAGTCTACGTTCCCGGACCGAAATGATCCGGCGTGGTGATGAACGCCACTTTGCGGATTCCGATCTGCTGAGTGGCGACCAGCACCTGGCCGACGAACTGATAGCGCACATTGGCGTCGCCGCGGATGTGCACCTCGGGTTGCGGCTCCTGGCGGGCCGCGACTCGAAGCCGTTGCTTCAAATCGTCCGTGCCCGCCAGCTTCTGGGTGTTCCAGAAGATGTCGCCGTCCTTGTCGATCGCGATGGTGATGTTCTCCGGCTTGGTCTGCGTCGGCAGATTGGTCGCCTTCGGCAGCTGCACCGGCACCTGCTGAATGATGACTCGAATCGTGATGATGAAGATGATGAGCAACACCAACATCACGTCCACGAGGGGCGTGACGTTGATGTCGGACATCGCTTCCGCTTCTTCATTCGTACCGACGTTCATCGCCATGGCGCGCTACCTCAGCGGGCCGCGACGGGCGCGGGCTTGACGGCGGGAATGGCTCCCTTGTCCATGCCGAGGCCCATCTTCGCGCCGGCGATCAGATACGCATGCAGCTCGTGCGTGAAGTGGCTGACACGCTCCTGGACCTGCTTGTTGCGCCGGAGAAGGATGTTGTATCCCAACACCGCCGGCACCGCGACGAACAGACCGATGGCGGTCATGATCAATGCTTCGCCGACGGGTCCCGCCACCTTGTCGATGGAGGCCTGTCCCGCGACGCCGATCGCGATCAGCGCGTTGTAGATACCGATGACGGTGCCGAGCAGTCCGACGAACGGCGCGGTGGCGCCGACCGAGGCGAGGACCGGCAGACCCGCTTGCATGCGGCTGATGACCATGTCCGCAGTGCGTTGCAGCGACTCGGTGATCCATTCACTGGTGCCGATCGCGCCGGACAAGCGCGTCTTGTTGGTCTCGTGATACTCGTACGCCTGCTTGCCGGTTTCGGCCAGCGCGCGGAACGGATTGGAGGTTCCCTTCAGCTTCGAGATGGCGTCCGTCAGGCTGGAGGAGGCCCAGAATTCCTTCTCGGCCGCGATCGCCTGCAGGCGCGTCTTCCGTTGATCGAAGAACTTGGTGATCATGATGAACCACGTCAGGAGCGACATGATCAACAGAATGGCGAGAATCGATCTCGAAACGATATTGCCATTCTGGATCAGGGCACCAAGGCCATATGGGTTTTCAACAGCTGTCTCTTGCATTGACCGATTTCCTCTACATTTTGTTTGAGCGTAGTAACAGTTCTAACGAGCGAGATTCTTGAGTAAGGTGGTGACGAAGTTTCGAGCTCCAGCGTCGTGCGCTACTGATGAAGCTTCCAGACGATAGGGACACTTAATTTGCTCTCGATTGGCTTGCCGTCTTCACTGGCCGGCTTCAGCTTCGGCGCCGCCTTGATGAGCTTCAGGCAAGCCTCATCCAGACGGGGGTGACCACTGGTCTGGGTGACCTCCGGATCGGTGATGCGTCCATCGACGGCGACGGTGAACTGCACGGTGCAGCGGCCCTCCTCGCCGGCCCGCCTCGAGGCGTCGGGATAATAATCCTCGCTATTCGGAAATGGATGCCTGGGATCGACGGAAGCGCGGACGATGTTGTGTTGCACGGGCGGCGGCGCGGCGGGCGCTGCCGGTCTCTGCACCTGCGTGGTCTGCGAGATCGCGTTCGTCTGCTGCTGCGGCGCCTGGATGTCGACGAATTCCGGCGGGGGGACGAAAGGCTTGATCTCTTCTAATTTCGGCGGCGGGGGTGGCGGCTTGTCGACTTCTTTGGGCTTGTCGATCTGGGCGATTTCTACGGGGGGAATGACTTTCTGCATCAGCTTGCCGGCCAAACCCGTGTAGAACGCCCAAGCGACAAATATGTGGAGAATGATGACGGCGATGAGGGCGATGCCCCTCGTGCCCGAAAACAACGATGGCTGCTCGTATGTATACATAAGTCTGTTTCGACCTGCCCCTAGCTTAAATTCGATACCGTCACGTGTACGCGCTTGACACCCGATGTTGCCATGTGCGGCTAAAACGCGCGAGCCGCTTGCCGCTTCCCTTGTTTGAGCGGCGTCCCTTCAAGTCCTACGGCAAGTAAAGAGGTTGACACACCTGCCGCCCGCACTGCAAGCAGGACTTGCAGCGCGAGCACATCATTCTTGATCCGTCACCGCACCGAGCGATGCGCTGCTGACCTGCTTGGCATATTTGGCGAGCGCGCCGCGCCGCGCGTAGGGCTTCGGGGCCTTCCAAGCTTTGCGGCGGCGCTTCAATTCGGCTGCGCTCACGTGCAAGCTGATTTCTCGACGCTCTGCATCAATCGTGATTTCATCGCCGTTTTTCACGAGCGCCATCGGCCCACCCAGGGCCGCCTCCGGCGAGACGTGGCCCACCACGAATCCGTGGCTGCCGCCCGAAAAGCGACCATCCGTGATCAATGCGACTTCGCTGCCCAGCCCCTTGCCGATGATGGCTCCCGTCGGACTTAACATCTCGCGCATGCCCGGACCGCCCTTGGGGCCCTCGTATCGAATCACGACCACATCGCCCGCCTTGACCTTGCCGCCGAGAATCCCCTGCAACGAGTCCTCCTCCGAGTCGAACACCCGCGCGGTGCCGGTGAACTTCAGCCCTTCTTTACCGGTGATTTTGGCAACCGCGCCCTCCGGGGCGAGATTGCCGTATAGAACCACGAGGTGACTATCCTTCTTGATCGGATCATGGATCGGACGGACGATTTGCTGCCCGGCATCATAGGGAGCGACGCCTGCCAGGTTCTCGGCGAGCGTCGCGCCGGTCACCGTCAGGCAATCGCCGTGCAGGAGCCCCGCCTCGAGCAGCGTTTTCATCAGCGGCTGAATGCCGCCGATCTCAACCAGCTCGGACATCGAATATCGTCCGCTCGGCCGAAGATCGGCGAGCACCGGAACGCGCCGGCCGATACGAGTGAAATCATCGAGTTGCAATTTGACATTGGCCGATGAGGCGATTGCCAGCAGGTGCAACACGGCGTTGGTCGAGCCGCCGAGCGCGATGCAGACGGTGATGGCATTCTCAAACGCTTTGCGCGTCATGATCTGACGCGGTCGAATGCCGCGCTTGATGAGCTCGACCACGGCTGCGCCGGCGCGGGTGCAATCCGCCCGCTTGTGATCGGAAATCGCATCCTGGGCGGAGCTGTTCGGCAGACTCATACCCAGCGCTTCGATGGCCGAGGCCATGGTGTTCGCCGTATACATTCCCGCACACGAGCCGGGTCCCGGGATGGCGGTGCGTTCGATGTACTTTAGCTGAGTCTCCGAGACCGTACCCTTGGCATGGCCGCCGACCGCCTCGAACACCGAGACGATGTCGCGCCGCTCGGCGCCGGGCCGGATCGTGCCGCCGTAGACGAATATCGCCGGACGGTCGAGGCGCGCCAGCGCCATGAGGCATCCCGGCATGTTCTTGTCGCATCCGCCGATCGCCACCACACCGTCGAAGCCCTGGGCTCCGACCACCGTCTCGATGGAATCGGCGATTACCTCGCGCGATACCAGCGAATAGCGCATGCCGGGGGTTCCCATGGAGATGCCGTCGGACACGGTAATGGTGCTGAAGGTCACCGCCTTGGCGCCCTGCCCCTCCACACCCTGCGCAGCGAGACGCGCCAGCCCGTCGATGTGCATGTTGCAGGGGGTCAGGTTGCTCCAGGTCGAGGCGATGCCGATCTGCGGCTTGTCGAAATCGGCTTCGGCAAATCCGACGGCATGAAGCATGGCCCGCGCCGGCGCCTGTTTGATGCCGTCAACCACCAGGCGCGAATAGCGGCGAGGATCGAGGGGACCGCCCGTGGCGGATTTCGTCTTATTTTTCATAATCACACCGTACCGTAACGTTGCAAAAGATAACGATACACGCCGCGAACGGCGTGAGCCTCGGCTCCAACCCCGCGGCCCGGGCGGTCCTTGGAATTCCAGGCGTACAAATCCAGGTGCAGCCAATGGGCCGTCGCGGTCACGAAGCGCTTGAGGAACAAAGCGCCGAATATCGCCCCGGCGAGGCCCGACGCGGCGACGTTGTTGAGGTCCGCGATCTTGCTGCCGAGCTCATCGTCGTAGCCCATCCAGAGCGGCATGGGCCACAAAGGGTCGTGTTCCAGGGCGGCCGCTCGCGTGAGATCGGCCACCATCCGCTCATCCGTGCCGAACAGCGCCGGCAGTTCCGGCCCCAACGCGACGCGCGCGGCGCCCGTCAGGGTGGCGAAATCGATGATCAGATCCGGCTGCCCGGCGTCGGCCAGCGCCAGCGCGTCGCATAGCACCAGCCGGCCTTCGGCATCCGTATTGCCGACCTCGACGCTCAGTCCCTTGCGCGTCGAGAGCACGTCGCCCGGGCGGTAGGCGTTGCCGCTGACCGCGTTTTCCACCGCCGGGATCAGAATTCGCAGCTCCGCCCGAATACCGGCCCCCATCAGCATATGGCCGAGCGCGAGCGCGACGGCCGCCCCGCCCATGTCCTTCTTCATCAGCGCCATGCCGGAGGCCGGCTTGATATCGAGTCCGCCCGAGTCGAAGCACACCCCTTTCCCGAGCAGCGCGATTCGCGGCAAGGCGGCAGGCTCTCGTGCGCCGGGCGGACTCCAGCGTATTTCGATCAGCCGCGGCGCCTGCGCGCTGGCGCGTCCCACGGCGTGAATGGCCGGAAAGTTCTCGGTGAGGAGCGCCTCCCCGACCCATTCGTGAAACTCTGCCCCATGGCGCTCGGCGAGCCGGCGCGCGGCCGCCGCCAGTTCGGGGGGGCCCAGATCCGAGGCTGGGGTATTGATCAGGTCGCGGGCCAAGGTGAGCGCCTCGCCCGCCGATTCGACGTAGCGCATGTCGGCGTTCGACGGGGGCTCGAGCACTGCCACGCGCTCGGCGCGACCCGGCCGATAGCGCTCGAACCGATAGGCCCCATAGGCGAAACCGAGCGCGATCTGAGTCGCCTCGGCATCGGTGAACGACTGAGCGAGGCGATAGGTGCCCGCCGGCAAGCGTTCAGCGAATCCCGCAGCATGCCACAGCGATATTCCGCCCTGGCGCTTGCCCAATCCGCCGACGGCCATCGAAACGCCGCCGCTTGCATCCGGAATCGCCAGCACGCGGTGCTTCTCGCCCTTGAAATGATTCGCGCCCAACCAATTCGCGGTTGGCGCGCTTTGGCCTTTGCGCCAGTCGTCCACTTCCTCCTCAAATAGAAGCCAGAGCGGAATGACGGCGCGCGCTTCGACGGTCATGCATTCATCCTTCGATCAGTCGGAGCCGCGGCGACGGCCGCGGGCGGTTCTTGCATGATAAGAGATTCTGTGGTGCTATTTGCGGCTACTTTCACGGAGCACCTCATGCGTTTGTATTCGCAAAAAGACGTCGACAAAAAAGCACTGCGCGGAGCGCGGATCGCCGTTCTCGGTTATGGAAGCCAAGGGCGCGCGCACGCGCTCAACCTGCGTGACAGCGGCTACGATGTAGTCGTCGGCGTCCGCAAGGGCGACAGCTGGAACAAGGCCAAGAAGGACGGTTTGAAGGTGACGGAGCCCGCGGCCGCCGTGCAAGGCGCGCGTCTCGTCGCGATGCTGGTTCCCGACATGACGCAGAAGGCGCTCTACCAGGAACTCAAGACCGTGATCGAGCCGGGCGCGACGCTGCTGTTCGCGCACGGATTCAACGTGCACTTCAAGCAGATCAAGCCGCGGAAGGACCTCAACGTGGTGCTGATCGCACCCAAGGGCCCGGGCGATTTGGTGCGCCGCCAATATCAGCAAGGACGGGGAGTGCCCTGCCTGATCGCGGTCGCGCAAAATGCGACCAGGAACGCCAAGGCCATTGCGCTCGCCTATGCCGACGGCATCGGCGGCACGCGCGGCGGCGTCCTGGAGACGACTTTCGCCGAGGAGACCGAGACGGATTTGTTCGGAGAGCAGGCGGTGCTTTGCGGCGGAGCCACGGAGCTCGTGGTCAAGGGCTACGAGACCCTGGTCGAGGCCGGTTATCAGCCCGCGGTGGCGTATTACGAGTGCCTGCACGAGCTCAAGCTGATCGTCGATCTGCTGCATGAAGGCGGCATCACCAAGATGCACCGCTTCATCAGCGAGACCGCCAAGTACGGCGATCTCACTCGCGGGCCGCGGATCGTGAACAAAGCCACGAAGAAAGAGATGAAGAAGATTCTCGGCGAGATCCAGCAGGGCAAATTCGCGCGCCAGTGGATCGCGGAGACCAAGAACGGCCGGCGCAAGTATTCGAAGCTGCTGAAGGCCGATCTTGGCCATTCGATCGAAAAGGTCGGCTCGAAGCTGCGCGCACGCATGCCCTGGCTCGAGTCCGGCAAGGCCTAGGTTTCGAGCCGGGAGTGGTCATGGCGGCGAGCACGCTGTTCGACAAGGTCTGGAAAGCGCATGAAGTGGTGCCGGAGACGGCGGCTACTCCGGCCGTGCTGTACATCGATCTGCACTTGGTCCACGAGGTCACATCGCCTCAGGCATTCAGTGTGCTGCGGTCGCTCAAGCTGCCCGTACGCCGCCTCGACCGCACCCTCGCCACCATGGATCATTCCACTCCGACCACGACGGACCAGGTTTTCGGCAAGGTCCCGATCAAGGTGGACGCGGCGGCCAAGCAGGTGCGGCAACTGGAGCAGAACGCCGCCGACTTCGGCGTCGAGCTGTTCGGTATGCGCGACGCACGGCGCGGAATCGTCCATGTCATCAGTCCCGAGCTCGGCGCGAGCCGGCCGGGCATGACCATCGTTTGCGGCGACAGCCACACCAGTACCCACGGTGCGTTCGGCGCCCTCGCCTTCGGCATCGGCAGCACCGAAGTCGGCCACGTGTTGGCGACCCAGTGCCTGCTGCAGCGCAAACCAAAATCCTTCGCCATCAACGTCGAGGGGAAACTGCCGCCGGGGGTCACCGCCAAGGATCTCATCCTCGCCATCATCGGCAAGGTGGGCGTGTCCGGCGGCACGGGTCATGTATTCGAGTACCGCGGCTCGACCATCCGCGGGCTGTCGATGGATGAGCGCATGACGATTTGCAATATGTCCATCGAGGCCGGAGCGCGTGCCGGCATGGTGGCGCCGGACGAAGTCACCTTCGCCTATCTCGACGGCAAGCCGCGAGCGCCCAAGGGAAAGGATTGGGAGGAGAGCCTCGCGCGCTGGAAGCAGCTCGCCAGCGATCCGGGCGCAGCCTTCGACTTGTCGGTCGACATCGATGCAGCGGCGCTCGAGCCCATGATCACCTACGGAACGAATCCCGGCATGGTGGTGCCCATCGGCGGCGCCATCCCCCACTCGGCCGGCGATGCCATCCACGACAAAGCGCTCGGCTACATGGGATTTCGGGGCGGCGACGCGATGCTGGGCAAGCCGGTGAACACCGTCTTCATCGGCAGCTGTACGAATGGACGCCTGGAGGATCTGGAGGCCGCGGCCAGGGTGCTCAAAGGACGCAAAGTGGCGTCGGGTGTTCATCTTCTCATCGTGCCGGGATCGCAGCAGATCAAGCGCGATGCCGAGGCGGCAGGCCTTGCCGATGTGTTTCGTGCGGCAGGCGCCGATTGGCGCGAGTCGGGCTGCTCCATGTGCCTCGGGATGAATGGCGACACCGTCGGCGCGGGCCAGTATTCGTTGAGCACCAGCAACCGAAATTTCGAGGGGCGACAGGGCGTCGGCGCCCGAACGCTGCTCGCGAGTCCGCTCACCGCCGCGGCCAGTGCCGTCCGCGGCCGCATCACCGATCCGCGGGAGTTCCTGTAATGGAGCCCCTGCGAATCGTCCGCTCGCGGACCGTCGTCGTCCCGCTCGCCAACGTGGACACCGATCAGATCATTCCCGCGAGATTCCTGACCACGACCACCAAAGAGGGGCTGGGAAAGCAGCTGTTCGCCGATTGGCGCTACCGATCGGACGGGGCTCCCAATCCCGACTTCATCCTCAATCAAGCGCCCGCGCTGGGCTGCCAAGTACTCGTGGCCGGCCGCAATTTCGGTTGCGGCTCATCGCGTGAGCATGCGCCTTGGGCGCTCCTGGATTATGGGATTCGGGCCGTGGTCAGCACCGAGATCGCGGATATCTTCCGCAACAACTCGTTGAAGAACGGCCTTCTCCCGGTGATTGTCGACGAGGCCACCGCGAAGTGGCTCATCGAGCACCCGGGCGCCGATGTGAGCATCGATCTGGAGAGCGCGACTTTGACCCTGCCGACCGGCGTCGCCGTCCCCTTCCCGATCGAAGCCTTCGCGCGCCATTGCCTGCTGAACGGCGTGGACGAGCTCGGCTATCTGCAGAGCAAGCTCGCGGACATCGAGCGCTACGAAGCCTCGCGCCCCTCCGCCGCCTGACCCACTCAAAGGAAGAAACCAAGATGCAAGCTCTGATCGCAGTGCTGGGCGGCGACGGCATCGGCCCCGAAGTCACCGCGGAGGCGGTGCGTGTACTGTCGCGCGTCGCGGACCGCCACGGCCACTCGTTTCGATTCGAATCGGCGCTGGTCGGCGGGGCGGCTATCGACGCCACCGGCGAACCGCTGCCGGCCGACACGCTGGCGCTATGCCGGCGCGCGGACGCCACTCTCCTCGGCGCGGTAGGCGGTCCGAAATGGTCCGCTCCCGACGCCAAGGTGCGCCCCGAGCAAGGCCTGCTGCAGCTGCGCAAGGAACTCGGCTTGTTTGCGAACCTGCGCCCTGTCGTGCCCCATCCGGCCGTACTCGATGCCTCGCCGATCAAATCCGAACTCTTGCGGGGCGTCGACATCATGGTCGTGCGCGAGCTCACCGGAGGGATCTACTTCGGGGACAGGCAGCGCACCGCAACCGAGGCGTTCGACGTCTGCCGTTACACGGTCACTGAGATCGAGCGCGTGGTGCGCACCGCGGGCAAGCTCGCGCGCGGGCGGCGTCGCAAACTGACCTCCGTCGACAAGGCCAACGTGCTGGAGACATCGCGGCTCTGGCGCTCGGTAGTCGATCGAATCATGCCGGCCGAATTCGCCGATGTCGCCTACGAGCACATGCTGGTCGACTCGGCAGCCATGCATCTGATCAAGCGGCCGCGCGACTTCGACGTGATGGTGATGGAGAACATGTTCGGCGACATTCTCACCGATGAGGCGTCGATGCTGGCGGGCTCGATGGGGCTTCTGCCCTCCGCATCGCTCGGCGCGGAAACGCGCGGGGGCATGTTCGAGCCCATCCACGGATCGGCGCCCGACATCACCGGCCGCGGCATCGCGAATCCCTATGCCGCCATATTGAGCGCCGCGCTGCTGCTGCGATACGCGCTCCAGCTCGAGACCGAGGCGGGACGCGTCGAAGCGGCGGTCTTCGACGCGGTCACCGCCGGCCTCCTGCCGGCGGATCTCGCGGCTCCCGGCGCGCCCTCGGTTACGACGCGTGCCGCCGGAGATGCGGTGCTGGCTGCGCTATAGCGGCGGCCCGCTCGAGGCCCGCCGCAAGATCGGCGACGAGATCGCCCGCATCCTCGATCCCCACGGATACCCGCAATAGGCCTTCGCCGATGCCCGCGCGCTGCCGCGCGGTCTCGTCCATGCCGGCGTGCGTCATGCTCGAGGGGTGCGCGATCAAGCTCTCCACGCCGCCGAGCGACTCGGCCAGCGTGAAACAGGTAAGTCCGTGCAGGAAGGCCGTGACCGCCGCCTCGCCGCCGGCGAGCTCGAAGCTCAGCATGGCGCCGAAGCTCGACTGTTGACGCCGCGCGATCGCATGGCCCGGATGATCGGCGAGCCCCGGATAATACACACGCGTTACCGCGGCATGATTGCGCAGCAGTTCGACCACGGCGGCGGTATTTTCCTCGTGAGCGCGCATGCGCGCGTGCAGGGTGCGTATCCCGCGCAGGCTCAGGAAGCTGTCGAACGGAGCGCCCGTCACCCCGATGACGTTGGCCCACCAGGAAAGGCTCTCCGCCAGCTCCTGGCTGGAGGCGACGACCGCCCCGCCGACGACATCGCTGTGGCCATTCAAGTATTTGGTGGTCGAATGCATCACCACGTCCGCACCGAGGGCGAGCGGCTGCTGCCAGACCGGGGACAGGAAGGTATTGTCCGCGACCACCAGGGCGCCTTGTGCGTGCGCCGCATCGGCCACCGCGCGAATGTCGACGATCCTGAGCAGCGGGTTGCTCGGCGTCTCGATCCAGACCAACTTCGGCTTCGCCGCCAGAGCGGCCTCGAGCGCCGCCGCGTCGGTTTGATTGACGAAGTCGACGACCAGCTTGCCCTGCGCTTGCAGAGCAGCCAGCAGCCGATACGTGCCGCCATAGCAGTCGTGCGGCGCGAGCACGCGCGCGCCCTGCGGCAAGGTCGCGAGGATCAAGGTGATCGCCGCGAGACCGGTACAGGTCACCACCGCCCCCACACCGCCTTCCAGGTCCGCAAGCGCCTGCGCGAGCTGGTCGCGGGTCGGATTGCCGGAGCGGGTGTAATCGTACTTGCGCGGCTTGCGGTAGCCCTCGAAGGCAAAATTGCTCGATAGATAGATCGGCGGCACCACGGAACCGTGTTCAGCATCCGATTCCAGTCCCGCCCGCACCGCGCGGGTGGCCGAAGTCTTTCGTGGTTTATCTTTCCTGGTCATAGTAGAGGCTCCGAAACGGCTCGTTTGATGATCGGGGTCAATGCCGCGCCCTCTTTGAGGAACGCGTCATGACCGAAAATGGAATTGATTTCGATGAGCTGGCGCGGCCCATTCAGGCGCGCCGCGAGGCCCTGCATGTCGGCGAACGGAACCAGCTGGTCCTCCCGCACCGCAATCAGCGTCGCGGGCGTGCGCACGAGCGTCGCATCGACGCTATGCAGGTCGATCGATTCGCTCAAGGCCAGGAAGGTCTCGGCGCGGTACTTCTGCACGTAGTCGTCGCCGCGCGCGAACAGATAGTCCTCGATCGGGAAGCGGAAGCGGTCATTAAGCCGGGCCGGCGCGCCGCCGAACCGCAGCTCGAACTCCACGGCACTGCGATATGTCGCCATCGCCAGCGCCCGCGCGAGCTTCAGGCCCGATGGCCCGTCCCCGCGCGCGATGGCCTCGCGTACGATCTGACGCTGTACGCTGCGCCACGCGGTGGACAAAACCTGCGATTTGTCCGCGGCGCTCAGTACGACGATCCGTTGCACGAGCGCGGCATGCCGCTCGGCGAAGCAGAGCGCCACCATGCCGCCGTACGATGCGCCGACGATGGCATGCAGCCGCTCGATGCCGAGGTGCCTGACGATGCACTCGATGGCGTTCGCCTGATCGAAGGAGCTCAGCGGCGGGAATTTTGCGAGAGGCTCGGGCGCCGAGCTGCCGCCGCGGCCGCCGAGGTAGTCGATTCCCAGAACTCGAAATTCCCGCGTATCGATACCGTGACCGGGACCGACCAGATCGGGCCACCAGCCCTCCGTGCCGTCCACGATGCGGTGCGCGGAGATCCCGCCGAGCACCGCGATGACCGGCGCATGCTCGGGACCCGTCAGCCGATACGCGATGCGCGGCTCGGCGAGATCGTCGCCGTAGTGCAGCCGCCAGGGCCGAGGCAGGTCGAGCACCGCGTCGCGGACGGCGGCGCTCGCCTCAGCCGGACCGGGGGACTTGTCGAGTGGATCTTTCGGCAATTTTCGCTCTCCTCATAGGTTGACATAACCCCTGGGGAGCGGCGCCGCTCTTCGGCCGTTGCGGCAACTCTACGGAGCGCCTTTCAACTCGCCGCCTATCTATCGGAGCCGGAATTGCATTCGCTCGAGCTCCGCAGGAGTTGGCACCGTTCCTCGGAGTCTCTCGCGAGACGCCTTGGTGGTTGCCCCGGCTTCTAAGGGCCTTTCCCTCAGCCGGTCTAGATAGGCATGCGAATGTTAGGCACACGGCCCTTTCCCGTCAAGCGGTTCCCGCTTGCACGTCGCGATCCAATGCGCTAATGTACTAGTGTGTTAATACATTGGCGAGCCGAATGAAAACCAACCGTCCGGTGACCTTGCGGCAGGAACAGCAGCATGAGCGTGCGCTCTTCACGGCGATCCTGGCGCTTCGGAGCGTCGAGGAATGCCGCAGCTTCTTCCGCGATCTGTGCACGCCGACCGAGCTCCAGGCGATGGCCGACCGCTGGGCCGTGGTCGAGCTCCTCGAGCGCGGCCTGCCCTACCGCGACATCCATCGTCAGACCGGGGTGAGCGTCACCACCATCGGGCGCGTCGCGCGCTACCTCATGTCGGGGAACGGCGGCTACCGGGCGGTGACCGACCGCCTCAAGATCAACGCATGATCAACCCTGGAGAAAATGCGGCCGTGCGCCTGAAGATCGCGGTACAGAAGAGCGGCAGGCTCACCGATTCCTCGCTCGATCTGTTGTCGCGCTGCGGACTGAAGTACAGCCGCGGCAAGGATCAGTTGATGTGCTACGGCGAAAACATGCCGTTGGACGTGCTGTTCGTGCGCGATGACGACATTCCGGATCTCGTGCAGGAAGATGTCTGCGATCTCGGCGTCGTGGGTTTGAACGTCGTCGAGGAAAAGCGCCTCTCCTTCGGCGCGCGCGGTATCGCACCGCTGTTCGAGACCGTTCGAACGCTGGACTTCGGGCGCTGCAAGCTCTGCATCGCGGTTCCTGACGGATTCGACTATCGCGGCACGGCCTCGCTTCAGGGCAAGCGCATCGCCACCACGTATCCCCACATCCTCGGGCGCTTTCTCGCCGAACGCGGCGTGCGCGCCGAGGTCGTGGTGCTGTCAGGATCGGTCGAGATCGCCCCGCGCCTCGGCCGGGCGGACGTCATCTGCGACCTGGTGTCGACCGGCTCCACGCTCGCCGCCAATCATCTGCGTCAAGCCGAGGTGGTGCTGGAAAGTCAGGCGGTGCTCATTCGCACGCCGGTGCCGATTCCCGCGCAGAAACAGGATTGGGCGCGGCGGCTCCTCATGCGCATCGACGGCGTGGAACAGGTCAAGGGCAGCAAGTACATCATGCTGCACGCCTCGCGCTCGTCGCTCCCTGCGATCGCGAAGCTCCTGCCCGGAAGCGAGGCCCCGACGGTGATCCCGCTCGAGGGACTGGGGGATCGCGTGGCGGTCCATGCGGTGTGCCGCGAGAACGTATTCTGGGAAACGCTGGAACAGTTGAAGGTTGCCGGCGCGAGTTCCGTGCTGGTGCTGCCCGTCGAGAAGATGCTCGCTTGAGGGCGGGGCCGGCTATGCGCATTTTGCGTTGGAATTCATTGTCGAGCGACGAGCGCCGCCGGGTTCTGGAGAGGCCCGCGCAACGCGACTCTGCTCGCACCGCGAGCGACGTGCGCGCCATCATCGAGGCCGTGCGCCGCGGCGGCGATGCGGCAATTCGGGAGCTGACGCGCCGTTTCGACGGGGCGGAGGTCGAGTCTCTCGCGGTCTCGCGGCGCGAATTCGACGACGCCGAGCGCGCGCTCGACGGCGCACAGCACCGGGCGATCGACAAGGCGATCGAGACGGTGCACGCCTTCCATGCGGCGCAACTGCCCGCGCCGCTGCGCGTGGAAACGGCGCCCGGCGTCATTTGCGAGCGCATCCACGTGCCGGTGCGCGCGGTGGGTCTGTACGTTCCGGCGGGTTCGGCGCCATTGCCCTCGACCGCCATCATGCTGGCGGTGCCGGCCGCCATCGCGGGCTGCCCGGATCGGGTGTTGTGCACGGCCCCGAATCGCGCAGGCGCGGCCGACTCCGCCGTGCTGGTCGCGGCGCGGCGCGCCGGCATCGAGCGGATATTCAAGGTCGGCGGCGCCCAAGCCATTGCCGCCATGGCTTACGGAACCGAATCCGTGCCGAAATGCGACAAGCTGTTCGGTCCCGGAAATGCCTGGGTCGCAGCCGCCAAGTCGCTCGTGGCATGCGACCCGGCCGGCGCCGCGGCGGACTTGCCTGCGGGGGTCACCGAGGTCATGGTGATCGCGGACGCAGAGGCCCGCGCCGAATTCGTCGCAGCCGATCTTCTGGCCCAGGCCGAGCACGGCCCCGATGCGCAAGCCCTCCTCGTCACGACCTCCGAGGCGCTCGCCGAGCAAGTGGAAAGTGCCGTGAGGCGGCAGGCACGTACGCTGTCGCGTCAGCGGATCCTCGAGTCCTCCGTGGGCGAAATTCGGCTCTTGGTGGTCGAGTCCCTGGAGGTCGCGCTCGGCATCGCGAACGACTATGCGCCCGAGCATCTGCTGCTCGAAGTCCGCGAGCCCCGCTCGTGGCTCCCGAAAGTGCAGTGCGCGGGCGCCGTATTCCTCGGAAGCTGGTCGCCGGAATCCATGGGCGACTATTGCAGCGGGCCGAATCACACCTTGCCGACCTATGGCTACGCCAGGGCTCACAGCGGGCTGTCGGTCGAGGATTTCCAGAAGCGCATCACCGTTCAGGAACTCTCGCCGTCCGGCTTGAAGGGTCTCGCGGACACGGCTCGGATCCTGGCCCGTCTGGAAGGATTGGATGGCCACGCCGCGGCCGTCGACGTTCGCCTGGCCGCCCTCGGGGAGCCGGCCGTATGAGCTCCCTGCTCGCCCTGGCGCGGCCGGACATCGTCGGCATCCAAGCTTATTCGCACGCGGCGTGGCTTCCGTCCATGACCCGCCTGCATGCCAACGAGGCGCCCTGGCGGCCGGCCGGAGACGCCACCGCCGCCGGCCTCAATCGCTACCCGGAACCGCAGCCGGCAGCGCTCATCGAGCGCCTCGCGAGCGTGTACGGGGTGCCGCCCTCATCGCTCCTGGTCGCTCGCGGGAGCGACGAGGCCATCGACGTGCTGTCCCGGATCTATTTGCGCGCCGGCACCGACTCGATCCTGCAGTGCACACCGTCGTTCGGCATGTACAAGGTGGCCGCACACATCCAGGGCGCCGGCGTCGTCGAGGTTGCGCTGGACCGCGCGCGGGACTGGGCGCTCGATCCGGAGCAGCTGCTCGCCGCCTGGCGGCCCAACGTCAAATTGGTGTACCTGTGCTCGCCCAACAACCCGACCGGCAACTCGTTCGCGCCCGACGCGCTCGAGGCCGTGTGCACGGCGCTCGACGGCAAGGCGGTCGTGGTCATCGATGAAGCCTATATCGAGTGGTCGACGCGCTCGAGCCTGACGGCGTGGCTCGGGCGTTTCTCCACCATCGCCATTCTGAGAACCCTGTCGAAGGCGCACGCGCTGGCCGGCGCGCGCATCGGCGCGCTCATCGCGCCGGCGGAGCTGGTCGAACTGGCGAGGCGCATCATTCCGCCCTACTCGCTCGCGCAGCCGACCATCGAGGCCGCGCTCACGGCGCTCGAGCCCCGGGAGCTCGCCGCGACGGGCGACCGAGTGCGGGCGCTCCTCGCGGAGCGGGAATACCTGCGCGAGCGCCTGCTCTCGATTCCGACGGTGACGCGGATCTGGCCGAGCGACGCGAACTTCCTGCTGATCGACAGCAGCGATCCGGACGCATTCCTCCGTTCGAGCATGGCCGGCGGCACCATCGTGCGCGACATGCGCTCGAACCCCGCACTGCCCGATTCATTCAGGATCACGGTGGGCACCCGCGCCCAGAACGACGCGTTGATATCGAGCCTGGAGGCGGCATGATAGAGGTACACCTGTGAGCGGCGACCGAGTCTTGTTCGTGGATCGAGACGGCACATTGATCGAGGAGCCGCCGGACGAGAAGATCGACCGGCTCGACAAAATCAAGCTGCTGCCCGGGGTGATTCCCGCGCTCATCGATGTCCGCCGGGCGGGCCTCAAGCTCGTGATGGTGACCAATCAGGACGGACTCGGCACGTCCAGCCTGCCGACCAAGGACTTCGACGAGGCGCATCGATTCGTGCTCGATCTGTTCGCCACCCAGGGAATCGTCTTCGATGCCGTGTTCGTCTGTCCGCACTTCAAGCATGAGAACTGCGGATGCCGCAAGCCGAAGCTCGGCATGGTCGAGGAATACGTCCGGTCTTACCCCATCGACGCGGCGCGCAGCTTCATGGTCGGCGACCGCGACACGGACCTCGAGTTCGCTGACAAGCTGGGCGTCACCGGATTACGGGTGCTCGTCAACGGCACCGCCGAGCAGAGCTGGGCGTCGATTGCCGCGCGAATCATCGGCGCGGCGCGCCGCGCCAAGATCGAGCGGCGCACCAAGGAAACTCAGGTCACCGTCAGCCTCGATCTGTCGCGCGAGGGGCCGAGCCGGATTGCCACGGGCCTGGGATTCTTCGACCACATGCTCGAACAGATCGCCAAGCACGGAGGATTCGCCCTGGAACTCGATTGCCGCGGCGACCTCCACATCGACGAGCATCACACCGTGGAGGATTGCGCGCTCGCGTTGGGCTCGGCGCTGCGCGAGGCGCTCGGCGACAAACAGGGCATCGCGCGCTATGGTTTCCTGCTGGCGATGGATGAGGCCGAGGCACAGGTCGCCATCGATCTGTCGGGGCGGCCGTACTTCGTCTGGGAGGGCCGCTTCGAGCGCGAACGCATCGGCGAAATGCCGACCGAGCTCGTGCCGCATTTTTTCCGCTCGCTGGCGGAGACTCTGGGCGCAGCGCTCCACATCCGGGTGCGCGGCGAAAACAGTCACCACATGGTCGAGTCCTGCTTCAAGGGGGTCGGCCGCAGCCTCCGGCAGGCGATCAGACGCGAGGGTAACGAGTTGCCCAGCACCAAAGGTGTCCTGTGACATCAACCGAGGCGGCAAGCCTCGCACTGCGCCTCCCATGAGCGTGGTCATCGTCGCCTCGGGCGGGGCGAATATCGCTTCTCTGCAGTTCGCGCTGGAGCGCCTCGGTGCGCCGTCGGAGGTGTCCGCGGACGCCGCGCGGATTCGGGCGGCGACCCATGTCATTCTGCCGGGCGTGGGCGCCGCCGCGGACGCCATGGCGCGTCTGCGCGGCCATGGACTGGATACCCTGATTCCGTCGCTGACCCAGCCGGTGCTCGGAATCTGCCTCGGTATGCAGCTTCTGCACGAGGCGTCCGCGGAGGGCGGAACCGCGGAGGCGGGAACTCCCTGCCTCGGCATCATTCCGGGCACAGCCTCGCGATTCGCCGAGGCGCCGGGACGGCCGGTGCCGCACATGGGTTGGAACACGCTCGACGTGGAGCGCAGCTGTCCGCTGCTCACCGGATTGACCGGGGCGGACTACGCGTACTTCGTGCACAGTTACGCGCTGCCGATGAGCCCAGCCACGGTCGCGAGCTGCCGCTACGGCGACAAATTCAGTGCCTGCGTCGCCTGGCGCAATTTTTTCGGTGCGCAATTTCATCCGGAGCGATCCGCCCGGGTCGGTGCGCGCCTCTTGAAGAATTTTCTCGATCTCTCCCCGGCGGGGACGCAGGCAGCACCGTGCGCCTGATCCCCGCCATCGACCTGCGGGCGGGACGCTGCGTACGGCTTCTAAAAGGCGACTTCGCGGCGGAAACGCGTTATGCAGCCGAGCCACTGGAGCTGCTCGAGCGATATCGAGGATTCGGCGCGGATTGGCTCCACGTCGTCGACTTGGACGGCGCGCGCGACGGCAGCGGCGGCAATCGCCCGGTGATCGCACAGCTCGCCGCGGAGCTCGGCATCAAGCTGCAGGTGGGCGGTGGGTTGCGCGACTCGGGGGCGGTGCGGGCGATGCTGGATCTGGGCGCGGCGCGGGCGGTGGTGGGCAGCGCCGCTGTGACGGAGCCCACCGAGGTACGGCGCTGGCTTCGGCATTTTGGCAGCGGCCGCATCGCCCTCGCCTTCGATGTGCGGCTCGATCCGGGCGGCGTGCCCTGCGTCGCCACCCACGGGTGGCTGCGGCAGTCGACCTTGTCGCTGTGGGCGGCCGTCGAGGAATTCATCGGCGCGGGCCTGGAGCATGTGCTCTGCACCGACGTGGGCCGGGACGGCGCACTCACCGGGCCCAACGTGGCCCTGTATGCCGAGGCGGTGCGGCGCTATCCGCAGGTCGCCTGGCAGGCATCCGGGGGCATTCGCGAGGCCCGGGACCTGTATGCCTTGGCCGATTGCGGCGCGGCGGCGGCGATCAGCGGCAAGGCGCTGCTCGAAGAGCGCATTCCAATCGAGGAGTTGGGACCATTCTTGCCAAACGCATAATTCCCTGTCTCGACGTGCGCGACGGGCAGGTCGTCAAGGGCGTGCGCTTTCGCGATCACCGCATTGTCGGCGAGATCCTGGACCTCGCGGCGCGCTACCGGGACGAAGGCGCCGATGAGCTGGTGTTCTACGACATCACCGCGAGTCCGCAGGGGCGATCGGTCGACCGCTCTTGGATCCGGCGCGTGGCGCGTATCCTGGACATTCCGTTCTGCGTCGCCGGAGGAATCCGGACGTTGGCGGACGCCGAGGAGGTCCTGGCCTGCGGTGCCGAGAAGATTTCCATCAACTCTCCCGCCATCGCCCATCCCGAGCTGATCGACGCGCTCAGCGAGCGCTTCGGCGCGCAATGCGTCGTGGTGGGAATCGATAGTCAAAATATCGGCAACGACTACCGAGTCCAACACTTGACGGGCGATGTCAACCTGAGCCGCGACGCCTCCCGGGGCACGTTGGACTGGGTACTCGAGGTACAGCGGCGCGGCGCAGGCGAGATCGTGCTCAATTGCATGTCGAGCGACGGGGTGCGGCAGGGCTACGATATCGAGCAGCTGCGCGCCATTCGCGGCATATGCCGGGTACCGCTCGTGGCTTCCGGCGGCGCCGGGGCCATACGGCATTTTTCGGACGTGTTTCGCGACGCAGGGGTCGACGCCGCGCTTGCCGCGAGCGTATTCCACTCCGGCGACATCGCTATTTCCGATCTCAAGCGGCAGCTCCGCGCGGACGGCATCGAGGTGAGAGCATGACGGATCTCGACCGGTTGGATTGGGCCAAGACCGACGGTTTGGTGCCGGCGATCGTGCAGGATGCCGTCGGCGGCGCGGTTCTCATGCTCGGATACATGAATCGGGAGGCACTGGCGGCGACCCAGGCCAGCGGCCGCGTCACGTTCTGGAGCCGCAGCAAGGGCAGACTCTGGACCAAGGGAGAGACATCCGGGAATTATCTGGAGGTGCGGTCGATCGCCGCCGATTGCGACGGCGACACCCTGTTGATACTGGCGCGCCCCGCGGGGCCGGCGTGCCATCTCGGCACACGCACCTGTTTCGGCGAGACTCCGCCTCGCGCAACCGCCGAATCCCTGGCGTTCCTCACCACCCTGCAAGAGGTCATTGCGGACCGTATCGCCGATCCTGCGCCGCACAGCTACACGGCGAAGCTCCTCGCGCAAGGCCCCCGGCGCGTGGCGCAGAAGGTGGGCGAAGAAGGCGTGGAATTGGCGCTCGCCGCCGTGGCGCAAGGCGAGGCGGAGATCATCGGCGAGGCGGCCGATCTTCTTTATCACGTGCTCGTGCTGCTGCAATCGAAACATCTGTCGCTCGAACGGGTCGTCGCCGAGCTCGAGGCGCGGCATCGCGCGCGGTAACGATTTCCGGGATCATGCAGATCATCGTTCGGAAGGAAGCGCGCCTGCTCCTCGTGTTCGTCGACGACCGCCCGCAATCGAGCTATCCGGTGACCTTGGGCAGGAACTGGGCCGCCGACAAGGCGACCGAGGGAGACGAGGCGACGCCGCTGGGCGAATTCTACGTTTGCGCGAAGAACCCGCGCAGCAGGTTCTTCCTGTCGATGTGCATCAGCTACCCGAACGCCGAAGACGCGGAGCGGGGGCTCGCGGCGAACTTGATCACCCCGGCCGAACATGGCGCCATTCTCGAGGCAATTCTCCGCCGGGCCGTGCCGCCCCAGCACACCCGGTTGGGCGGGGAGATATACATCCACGGCGAGGATCCCCGTCCGCCACCGGTGGGTGCAGGGACAGCCCACGGCACCCGGGGTTGCATCGCCTTGCAGAATTCCGCGATGCAAGAACTTTTCGAGCGTACCCCCATCGGTACACCGGTCATCATCACCCCGTAAAGCGCGGCCGCCGATGGGATGACCGGGCCCTCAAGCGGCTCTACGACTGCGCCTCACGCCGTAGATCCCGATGCCGAGCCAGATGACGTTGAGCCACGCCGACGGCCAGGCCTTGTACCAGCCGCTGTTGATGATGAAGCCGACCGCGCCGACGATATTCATCCACTGATACAGCGCCGAACGGGCGTGCAACTTTCCCGTGGTGACCAGGGCGTAAGCGCCCAGAATGAGCACCATGGCCAGCCAACCCGCGCATTCGATGAACGTTTTCAATTGCAATTATCGTCTCCTTCCGATGCGCGTCGCTTATAGCATACCTCCGACCCTTACTAGGACGTGCACGCAAGTGCTACGCTGTTGCATCAGCAGCGACGGATTTTCCTGGCATGACGACCTCCGATACTCGACTCAAGCGCTTCAACGGCATGGACGAGCTCGCGCCGGACCTCGCCTCGGATGTCGCGCAAAGCCTGGCGCGCGCGATCGCCGCGCGTGGCGGCGCGAGCCTGGTCGTTTCCGGCGGTAGGACCCCGGTCAAGTTCTTCGAGCGGCTGCGCACTCAGCCGATCGAGTGGCGCCGGGTATGCATCGCGCTCGCGGATGAGCGCTGGGTCGATCCAAGCGATCCCGGCAGCAACGAAAGGATGGTCCGCGAGGTTCTGCTCAAGGATGGGGCGGCGGAAGCGCGCTTCGCCGGCCTGAAGAATGCAGCTCCCTCTCCGGATCTCGGCGCCGTATCCGCCTGGGAGACCTTCGCGCGCATTCCGCGGCCGTTCGACGTGACCCTGCTCGGAATGGGCGACGACGGACATACCGCCTCCTTGTTTCCGGGATCGCCGAATCTGCGCATCGCGCTGGATCTCTCGGCTGCCGCCGGTTGCGTCGGCATGTGGGCTCCCACCCCGCCGCAGCCGCGGCTCAGCTTGAACTTGAGCGCGCTTCTCGGCTCGCGGCGGCTGCTGATTCTCATCGAGGGCGACGCGAAGCTCCGCACCTACGAGGCGGCGAGCGGCGACGGCGCCGTCGAACAGATGCCCGTGCGGGCGGTGCTGCGCCAGAACCGCGTGCCCGTCGAGGTGGTCTGGGCGCCATGACGGAAATCGGCGACGGCCGCACAGCCCTCGACAAGGAGGCCATCAAGCGCTCATTTTTGGACGACCTGTTCTACATGCAGGGCAAATTCCCCGCCCTCGCGACCAAAAACGATTACTACATGGCGCTGGCATACGCGGTGAGGGACCGCATGCTGCACCGCTGGATCAGCACCGCGTCCGAATACACCAAGTACGGATCGCGGACCGTCGCCTATCTCTCGGCCGAATTCCTCATGGGCCCGCATCTCGGCAACAATCTCTTGAATCTCGGCATCCTCGAGCCGGTGCGCGAATGCATGAAGGAGCTGGGGCTCGATTTCGACGAGCTCTTGCAGCAGGAAGAAGAGCCCGGCCTCGGCAGCGGCGGCCTCGGCCGCCTGGCTGCATGCTTCATCGACTCGCTCGCGACGCTGGAGATTCCCGCGGTCGGTTACGGCATCCGTTACGAGTTCGGAATCTTCCATCAGGAAATCGTCGACGGCTGGCAAATCGAGAAGACCGACAAGTGGCTGCGCTCCGGCAATCCGTGGGAATTGATACGTCCGGAATGGGCGGTGAGCGTCAAGTTCGGCGGCTACACCGAGAAATACGTCGATGAGCACGAGCGCATACGCGTGCGCTGGGTGCCGCACAAGATCGTTCACGGCATTCCCTACGACACCCTCATCCTGGGATATCGCACGAACACCGCGAACACCTTGCGGCTCTGGCGCGCCGAGGCCCCAGAGTCGTTCGACTTCGCGATCTTCAACAGCGGCGATTACTACGGTGCGGTGAACCAGAAGGTCACGTCCGAGAACCTGAGCAAGGTGCTCTATCCGAACGACGAGCAGCTGCGCGGCAAGGAGCTCCGGCTCGAGCAGCAATACTTCTTCGTCTCGTGCTCCATCCAGGACATGTTCCGGATCCTCCGAACCCAGCAGCTGCCGGTCAGCCGATTCCACGAGAAATTCGCCGTACAGCTGAACGACACGCATCCGGCCATCGCGATCGCCGAGCTCATGCGGCTGCTCATCGACGAGTACGCGCTCGCCTGGGACGAGGCGTGGAGCATCACCTGCCGGACTTTCGCCTATACCAACCATACGCTGCTGCCCGAAGCGCTCGAGCGCTGGTCGCTGGAGGTTTTCGGCCGCGTGCTGCCGCGCCACCTGGAGATCATCTACGACATCAACGCGCACTTTCTGCAGGAGGTGCGCATGCGTTTCTTGGGAGACGACGACCGCATCCGGCGCATGTCGATCATCGACGAGAACGGCGAGCGCTACGTGCGCATGGCGCATCTCGCGTGCGTCGGCAGCCATGCGATCAACGGCGTGGCGCAGCTGCATACCGAACTCCTCAAGCGCGATGTACTCAAGGATTTCCACGAGCTCTGGCCCGGCAAGTTCAGCAATAAAACCAACGGGGTCACACCGCGGCGCTGGATGGCGCTCTCCAATCCGCGCCTGTCGAGTCTCATCACCGAGCACATCGGAGACGGCTGGATCAAGGATCTTGCCGAGCTCGGGCGCCTCGAGCCGCTGGCCGAGGATCCGGCATTCCGCGCGCGCTGGCGCGAGATCAAGCAGGGGAACAAGCGCAATTTCGCGGCCCTGGCCGCGGAGCGCACCGGGATCGTCATCGATCCGAATTCCATGTTCGACGTGCTGGTGAAGCGCATTCACGAATACAAGCGCCAGCACCTCAAAGTGCTGCACATCGTGTCGATGTATCTCGGCATGAAGTCGAATCCGGCGCTTCCCGTCGAGCCGCGCACCTTCATTTTCGGCGGCAAGGCGGCGCCCGGATATCACCTGGCCAAGCTCATGATCAAGCTGATTACGGCGGTGGGCGATGTCGTCAATCAAGACCCGGACGTGCGCGATCGCATGCGGGTGGTGTTCCTGCCCAATTTCAATGTCACCAACGGGCAACGCGTCTACCCGGCCGCCGACCTATCCGAACAGATATCGACCGCCGGCAAGGAAGCCTCGGGCACCGGCAACATGAAATTCTGCATGAACGGTGCGCTCACGATCGGCACGCTCGACGGCGCGAACATCGAGCTGCGCGAGGAAATCGGTGCGGAAAACTTCTTTCTGTTCGGATTGAGCGCGCAGGAAGTGCATACGCGCAAGGCCGAGGGCTACCGGCCCATGGACTACTACGCGGGCAATGCGCACCTCAAGGAAGTGGTCGATCTCATCCGCAGCGGCTTCTTCTCGCACGGCGACACGGAACTGTTCCGGCCGCTGATGGACAATTTGATGTACTACGATCCGTACATGCTGTTCGCCGACTTCGCATCCTATGTGGAATGCCAGGCGAAGGCGTCGGAGGTCTACCGCGACAGCGAGCGCTGGACGCGGATGGCGATCCTCAACACGGCGCGAAGCGGCAAGTTCTCATCGGATCGGACGATCCGCGAGTACTGCTCGGATATCTGGCGCGTGCGCCAGGTGCCGATCCACCTGCTTACGCAGAGCGAAGCAGGAAGCGCATCGTTCGGCGCAGCGGCTCAGCGGCACCCCACAGCAGCTGATCGCCCACGGTAAAGGCGGAAAGGTATTCGCCGCCCATCGCCATCTTGCGCATCCGCCCGATGGGGATGGTAAGCGTTCCCGAGACCGCCGCCGGTGCGAGCTCCCGGATCGAGGGCTCGCGCTGATTGGGGACCACCCTCACCCACGGGTTGCCGCCGGCGACGATGTCCTCGATTTCGGGGAGCGGGATGTCGCGCTTCAGCTTGATGGTGAGCGCCTGGGAATGGCAGCGCATGGCGCTCACCCGCACGCAGATGCCTTCCACCGGCACGGGCGCGCCCTCGGTGCCCATGATCTTGTTGGATTCGGCGCCCGCCTTCCATTCCTCGCGGCTCCGTCCGTCGCCGAGATCCTTGTCGATCCAGGGGATGAGGCTCGCCGCAAGCGGCGCACCGAAGTGGGCCTTGGGAAAATCCGCGGCGCCGATCGCACCCGTCACCGCGCGATCGATGTCGAGAATCGCCGATGCGGGGTTCTGCAGCAGCGCCGCCGCCGAGCGATGCAGCGCACCCATCTGGTCGAGAAGCTCGCGCATGTTTTGGGCGCCGGCGCCCGAGGCCGACTGGTAGGTCATGGCGCTGATCCATTCGACCAAGCCCTGATGCATGAGGCCGCACACGGCCATGAGCATCAGCGACACCGTGCAGTTGCCGCCGATGAAATCCTTGATGCCCGCGTCGCGAGCCGCCTGCATCACCGAAAGATTGACCGGGTCGAGAACGATTACCGACGACTTCGCCATTCTGAGGGTGGATGCGGCGTCGATCCAATAGCCCTGCCAGCCCGAATCGCGAAGCCGCGAATGAACTGCCTGGGTGTAGTCTCCGCCTTGGGTGCTGATGAGCATCGGCAGGCGTTTGAGCGCGGCGAGATCATTCGCATCCTGCACCGTCGATTTGACCGCCCGGCCGATATCCGGCGCGGTGCCCCCGGCCTGCGAGCTGCTGAAGAACACGGGATCCACGAAGTCGAAATCCCGCTCGGCGCGCATGCGCTCGAGCAGCACGGATCCGACCATGCCCCGCCAGCCGATGATTCCGACTTCCGTCATGATTCGAGCACGAACTCCTTGGCAGGGGGCCGACGATTATAATTCGACCCCATCACGTATCCATAGGCGCCGCAGTTGGCGATCAACAGCACGTCGCCCTCCCGGGTCGCCGGCAGCCAGCGATCGCTGCCGAGCTGATCGGCGCTCTCGCAGATGGGACCCACGACGGTCACCTTATCAGTTAGCGGCTCGCCGAGCCGCGAGAGATTGCGAATATCGTGATGTGCGCCATAGAGGGCCGGACGGATCAGGGAATTCATCCCGGTCGCGATGCCGACGTAGCGCACGTCGCCCTTGCTCTTCAGCTGAGTGACGGTCGAGAGCAGCACGCCGGCCTTCGCCACCAGGAAGCGTCCGGGCTCCATCCAGAACTCGATCCGCGGAAAACGCCGGCGAAGACTCGCGACGCCCGCGTCCAGGGCGGCGAGATCGATACCGGCCTGCCCGGCCTGCTCCGGCACGCCGATTCCTCCGCCGAGATCCACCACGGCAACGTCCGGGAACCGCTCCGCGAGTTCGGCGAGGAGCGCGCCCGTCTCGGTCCAATTGGCGACATCGAGGATGCCGCTGCCCGTATGGGCGTGCAGGCCGACCACGCGCACGCCGTGAGCACGAGCCAACGCGGCGAGCTCTTGCGCTTCGCTCGGCAGCACCCCGAACTTCGAGTGCACGCCCGCGGTACGCACGTGGTGATGATGTCCGCGTCCGAAGCCGGGATCGATTCGCACGAAGATCTCGCGGCCGCGAAATACCTCGGGCCACGCCTTCAGAGGATAAAGATTGTCCAACGTGACGTGCACGCCCTTCCGGAATCCATATTCGTATTCCGAGCGCGGCGCGAAATTGGGGGTGAAGAGCACGCGCGCGGGCTCGAGCGAGGGCACTTCGGCGAATGCATGCTCGAGCTCGCCTTGCGAGACGCATTCGATCGTCAGACCGGCGGCGTAGATGCGCCTCAGGATTGCGGGATGCCAGTTGGCCTTCATCGAATAGGCCCAGCGCGCGACCGACTTCACGCCGAGCACCGCCGCTATCGCGGCATCGACACTGGCCATGTCGTACACGAATGCCGAGGATTCGCGCGCGCCGATTTCCAGCAATCGGCCGCGCTTGGCGGGATCTTCCCACCAGTTCGCCGCGGGTGCGGCGGCGGCGTCCTTGGGAGCGAACAATTGGAGCCACGTGGGGCCGAGCACCTTGTCCGAGCCGATGCTTTGGATCAGGCGTTCGTGCAACTGCTGCATCAGGCGGTCGCCCTGTGCTTCGTCGATCACGAAAGTGAAATTCAAATCGTTGGCGGCCTGGCTCACCAGGTAGACCTTGTGGTCCTGAAACAGCTCGAACGCCGAGCCGAGCTCGTGCAGGATCCCGCGGATGTTGTGGCCGAGGAGACTCAACGACGCGCAGGGGCCGAGGATCTCGACCCGGCACAGCTCGCCCAGCGCGGCCGAGAGCTTGGCGAGCGCTGCCGGGTCGAGCGTGTTGGCGGACGGATCCAGGGAGACGGTGACGTTGGTCTCCGAGGTCGAGATGAGATCCACCGACATGCCCTGCGCCTTGAATACCTGGAACGCGTCGGCGAGGAATCCGACCTGATGCCACATGCCGGGGCTGTCCATGGAGACCAGCGTGATGCCCTTCTTGATGGCGATCGCCTTGACCTGCGCGGCACTGTCGGCGACATCCGCACGGATGATGGTGCCCTCCAGGCCGGGCGCCTGAGTGGCGTAGACATGCAGCGGAATCTTGTATTGGCGGACCGGCAAAACGCAGCGCGGATGCAGAACCTTCGCGCCGTTGCTCGCGATTTCCTGGGCCTCGTCGTAATGCAGCGCGCGCAAAAGCCGCGCCGTGGGGACCGCCCGCGGGTTGGCACTGAACATTCCCGGCACGTCGGTCCAGATCTCGAGGCGCGCCGCCGCGAGCTTGGCCGCGAAGTACGAGCCCGAGGTATCCGAGCCTCCGCGGCCGAGGAGTACCGTCTCCCCGTCATCGTTCGAGGCGATGAATCCCTGGGTGATGATGACTCGATCGAGCGCCTGCCAAGAAGTCTGCAGCGCTTCATCCGGCGCGAAGTCGCAGGTGGCGGACAACAGACCGGCCCTCACGTTCGCGCCATGGCGCCGCTCGGCGTGCAGGACCTTGCGCGCATCGACCCACGCTGTCGGGATTCCCTGCGCGTTCAGGAACGAGGCGCCGAGGCAAGTGGCCATGAGCTCGCCCATCGCCATGACATTCGCGCGCATTCTGTCGTCGACCTGGCGGGTTTGCCCCACCGTGGCGGCCAGGCTCTTCAGCTCGTTCAGAAAACGCTCGAAGTCTTCGTTGGGAACGACGCCGAGACGCTGCGCCAATTCGCGGTGCGCGCGCTCGATTCGATCGAGAGCCGCGCTATGTTCGCCGGCCAGCGCGGCCGCGAGCAGCGACTCCAAACGATCGGTGATTCCGGAGAGGGCCGAGTGCACGACGGCGGGACGCAGGCCCTCATCGATGCGTTGGCGCAGTACTCCGGCGATGTTGTGCCAATTCGAAGCCGACGACACGCTGGTGCCGCCGAACTTGAGCACCACCCAGGGAAGCGCGCTCAAGGGGATCAATCGTCTTCGAAGATGTCGCGCAGCTCTTTTTCCAACTGCCGCTCGGCCAAGACGTCCTCGACTCGGCTCCACGCGGCCTTGCCGCGTTTGCCCGTCGGCGTCGCCTTCGGTCGGCGCTCCGCACGTTCCATGACGGGGTCGAAGTCGTGTGATTCCTCAGCCTCGCCGAGGAACTCATCGTCGATATCGAAATGTTCGTCTTCGCGTTCGCTCATTGCTCGAGAAAAGCCCTTGAAATCAATGGGATCGATAAGGCCGAATCTTGAAGCTGCGCACTATAGCGGATTTTGCATCGCATTCAACTAGCGCAAGCTGCCGGAATGGCCCTAACGCCGGTGTCGGGGCGGCGGCGACGTTTTCAAGGGCCTTCGCTTAGCCTTTCGATTCAATTAGTTAGGAAGCATCGGGGTCCCGATCAAGTTCCCGTGCGGGCTGCATCCGCCTGCGCCGCCAGCGCTCCCAGGGCAATCGCACGATTCACGGCCGAGAGAATCGCGAGGAGCGAAGCCGTGATGATGTTGGAATGCATGCCGGCGCCGAATAACGTGCGCCGCGAACGCGTCGTGATTTCGATATAGGACACCGCCATCGCGGCGCTGCCCTGGCCGCGCGAATGCTCCTCATAGGAAAGCACGTCGAACGGCAGAGCGATCGCCGCGACCATGGCGTCGATGGGCCCGGATCCCTGACCGAGCCGGGTTTCCAGCCGCCCCTCGCGCTCGACTTGCAAGGAGAGCCGCTCACTGTCGGCGCCGTCCGTGGAGGCCGAAAGCTGGTGGGAGCGATACACAAACGGCGCCCGCGGAGCCAGATATTCCCGGGTGAACAGGTCCCACAATTCCTGGGAAGTCAATTCCTTACCGGTGATATCTGCGGCAGCTTGTACGACCTGACTGAACTCGATCTGAAGCCGGCGCGGCATCACCAGTTGATAGTCCCGCTCCAGCAGGTAGGCCACGCCGCCTTTGCCCGACTGACTGTTGACCCGGATGATGGAATCGTAAGACCGGCCGACATCGCTCGGATCGATGGGTAGATAGGGAACGTCCCAAATCTCGCCCTCCGTACGCGCCGCCAAGCCCTTCTTGATGGCGTCCTGGTGGGAGCCGGAAAACGCCGTGAACACCAGATCACCGACATACGGGTGCCGAGGATGGATGGGCAGCTGATTGCAGCCCTCCGCGCATCGGGCGGCCTCGTTTATGTTAGAGAAATCCAGCCCAGGATCAACGCCTTGCGTGTAAAGGTTAAGGGCAAGTGTCACGACGTCCACATTGCCCGTCCGCTCGCCGTTACCGAACAGCGTGCCTTCGATCCGCTCGGCGCCTCCCATGACCGCGAGTTCCGCCGCCGCGACCGCGGTCCCGCGATCGTTATGGGGGTGGACACTCAATACGATGCTGTCGCGCTTGCCGATGTGCCGCCCGAACCACTCGATCTGGTCCGCGTACACATTGGGCGTCGCCATCTCCACGGTGGCCGGCAGATTCAAGATGGAGCGGCGCTGCGGCGTCGGCTCCCACACCGCATTGACGGCATCGCAAATCTCGACCGCGAAGTCGAGTTCGGTTCCGGTAAAGCTCTCGGGGCTGTACTCGAATATCCATTCCGTCCCGCGGTCGCGTTCTGCGTGCTCGCGCACGCAAGCCGCGCCGCGCACCGCGATGTCGACGACGCCCGCGCGGTCGGTGCGGAAGACCACCCGGCGCTGGGCGACCGAGGTGGAGTTGTACACGTGCACGATGGCGCGCCGGGCGCCCTTCAAGGACTCATAGGTCCTCGCAATGAGTTCCGGGCGCGCCTGCGTCAACACCTGAATCGTCACGTCGTCGGGCACCAGCCGCTTCTCGATGAGCTCACGCACGAAATCAAAATCGGTCTGCGAAGCGGCGGGAAAGCCGACCTCGATTTCCTTGAATCCGATCCGAATCAGCATGTCGAACATGCGGCGCTTGCGGGCCGCGTCCATGGGCTCGATCAGCGCCTGATTGCCGTCGCGCAGGTCGACGCTGCACCAGGTCGGCGGCGCGCTGATGACTGCGTTCGGCCAGGTGCGGTCGTTGAGAACGATGGGAGCGAACGGGCGATACTTGGCGGATGGCGTGCGTAACATGGCGGTCTCTGCTCTGTCAGGTCTTAAGATCTCGTGGCGAAACCAGCGTTTGAGCGAGGGTTCGGCATCGAGGAGTCTGGTTTTCGGTCTTGTTGGCGCCGACCGATGGCGCAAGTATGTGGCGCCTAGCGGCGCAGCAGCAGTTCAAGCGAGCAGAGGCGCGCCGCACGGGTCAACCCGCCGGTGAGGCCGCGCAAATCGCCGTATTCTGGGGTTGCCGGATGCATGTCTTTACCGAATCTAGCATTGCGCCGGGCGCTTTCGCAAGTCAAACCGGCGGTACTATAGTCTCAAGAGCAAAGCAGGTCCCCCGCATGCCGCCTTCGTCGACCGAGCCGTTCAACCAGACGCCGCCCTTGGTGGACTACAACTTGTTCACCACCGACCAGGCGCTGCAAGAGGCCGTCACGAGAGAAGGTGCCGGCGTATGCGCCGAGCAATTGGCGCGCGACGGCGCAACCATGGGTACGGCGGCGAATTTCGAGCACGCGCGGCTCGCCAATCGCCATCCGCCGGTGCTGCAGAATTTCAACGTGCAGGGCGAGCGCATCAATGCCGTGGAGTTCCACCCCTCCTGGCACGCCCTGATGGAGGGCATCGCCGCGCGCGGCTACCACAGCGCTCCCTGGGCGCGAGGCGCGGGCGGCGGCGCGCACGTCGGTCGCGCCGCCGGCTACTTGATGCAGGCTCAAATCGAGTCCGGGACTTTATGCCCCACCACCATGACCTACGGTGCGATCGCGGCAATCGGCCGGGACTCCGTGCTGGCCGCCGGATGGGTGCCGCGGCTGGTGACGCGCCGCTACGATCCGCGCGACATCCCGATCGCCTCGAAGCACGGCGGCCTGATCGGCATGGGAATGACCGAGAAGCAAGGCGGCTCGGACGTGCGCGCCAACACGACGCGCGCGGAGCGGACGGCCGACGGTTCTTATCGGATCAACGGCCATAAATGGTTTTTCTCGGCTCCGCAGTGCGACGCTCACCTCGTGCTCGCGCAGACCGATGGCGGACTATCGTGCTTCTTCATGCCCCGCCGGCTTCCCGACGGCGCCTTGAACGGCATCTACATCCAGCGCCTGAAGGATAAGGTCGGCAACCGGTCCAACGCATCCGCGGAGGTCGAATTCCGGGATGCTTGGGCGTCCCTGTTGGGCGAGGCCGGGCGCGGCGTCCCGACCATCCTCGAAATGGGCACCTACACGCGGCTCGATTGCGTTATCGGCAGCGCCGGCATGATGCGCCACGCCGTGGTTCAGGCGGTGCATCACGCCCGGCACCGCAGCGCCTTCGGCGCCCGCTTGATCGATCAGCCGCTGATGCGCAGCGTGCTCACCGACCTCGTCATCGAATCCGAAGCCGCGACGGCGCTGGCGATGCGGCTGGCCAGAGCTTTCGAGAGCGACTCTCCGAGCGAAACCACCTTGCGACGCGCATTGACCTCGGCTGCAAAATTCTGGGTCTGCAAGCGCGGCTGCGAGCTGGCGGCGGAGGCCATGGAGGTGCTCGGCGGCAACGGCTACACCGAAGAGCTGCCGCTGGCGCGAATCGTGCGCGAGATGCCGGTCAATTCCATCTGGGAAGGCTCAGGCAACATCATGTGCCTGGACGTTCTTCGGGCGTTCTCCAAGTCGCCCGCGACCTGCGAGGTCGTGCTGCGCGAGCTGTCGATGGCGCGCGGACGCGACCGCCACTTCGATATCGCGCTCGAGCGGTTCGCTGCGGCGCTGTCGAGCGACGCATTGGCCGATGCCTATGCGCGAAATTTCGCGCAAGGGTTCGTCGTCCTGATGCAAGCGGCGCTCCTGCTGGGCGCGGCCGAGGCATCGGCCGGAGCGCGAGCGGCAGCCGAAGCCTTCTGCGCGACCCGTCTGAATCGCGATTCCGGGTGGGGAGCGGTTTTCGGCGCCGGAAATGCGCCGGTCGATGCGGGAGCCCTCCTCGACCGGGCCTTCCCGGGCTAGCGAGTTTTGGCGGGTACTCAACCGCCGCCGTAGGAGCGGTTCTTCCAGCGCGCGCCCGCCCCGCGCCAATGATCGAGCGCGGAGCCCACCGTGGCGGCCATGTAAAAAAGCGCGATGAGCGGCAGCGCAATCGCTCCAGCCGGGCTGCGTCCATAGCGCCGCAGCGTCGGCAGGTAGCTGATCGCCGCGAGTGCGCACGCTCCGATCCCGCAAGCGCGCTGCCAGCCGTGTCCGAACAGGGCCAGCCAAACGGGAACCAGCCACACCAGCGTCAGCCCAAGCACCGTCAACAGGAGTATCGCCGCGGAGTACCGCAGCTGGGTGAACGCCGTACGCGAAATCATCTGCCAGATGTCCGTGAACCGCGGGTAGGGGCGGATCGAGGCAGCCAGCCCCGAATGACCCAGGTAGATGGCTCGGCCGCCCGCCTTCACCGCCTTCGCCAAGGTCACATCGTCGATGAGCGCGGCCTTGATCGCCTCGATGCCGCCGATGCGCTCCAAGGCGTCGCGCCGAATGAGCACCGTTCCGCCCGCGGCCGCGGCGACCGGCGAACGCGGATCATTGACCCTGGCGAACGGGTAAAGCATCTGGAAGAAATACACGAAGGCCGGCACCAGCACTCGCTCGGCGAGACTCGTGCAATTCAATCGCACCATCTCGCTCACCATGTCCAGGGACGCTCCGCCCGCGGCGGGCGCCTGCAATTGCGCCACCAGCGCCGACAGGTGCCGGGGGTCGTGCACGATGTCCGCGTCCGTCAGGAGCACGAGCGGAGCCGCGCCGGCGGCCACGCCCTGGCTCACCGCCCACATTTTTCCGGACCAGTCGGGCGGCTTCGGCCGGCCCCGCAGGACCGAGAGATTCGGCGCCGTAGCGGCCCGCTCGGCCGTACCGTCCGTGGAGTTGTCATCGACCAGAAACACTTGGAACGAGCCGGCATAATCCTGGGCCACGAGCGAGGCGATCACGGGCTGGATCGTCGCAGCCTCATCGCGCGCGGGCACCACCACATCCACCGGCGGAGAGTGAGCGGGCCGCGCGGGCCCGAGTTCAGGCCGCGAGAGCCAGTACTTGCCGTGGCCGAGAAACAAATAGATCCACACCGCCAGGCAGAGGAGGCCTAGAGCCGTCATGGGCGGTCAGGAGATCCAGCCGCTCAGACGGCTGCGGATCACCGAGACCAGCACGTCGGCATGCCGATCGTCATCGTTGAGCGCAGGCACCAGGCTCAATCGCTCGCCGCCGAATTCCACGAACTTATGGGCATATTCGATCGCCACTTCCTGGAGCGTTTCCAGGCAGTCGACCGCAAACGACGGAGACACCACCGTGAGCTTGCCGATGCCGCGTGCGGCGAGCTCCCGCAAGGTGTCCTCCGTGTACGGCTGCAGCCAGACCACGCGACCAAAGCGCGACTGATAGCAATGAGACCATTCCCCCTCTTTCAGCCCGAGCCGCGCAGCAACCATTCGGGTGGTCGCCTCGGCTTGCGCACGATACGGATCGCCCCGCTGCACATAGTCGAGCGGGATGCCGTGGTAGGAGAACACCAGATGAGAGCGCTCTCCGGCCCGTCCCCAATGCTCCTCGATACGCGCAGCCAGCGCGTCGATGTAGGCCGGATCCGCGTAATAGTCGTTCACGAAGCGGGTCTCCGGGAGCCATCTCCATCGGCCCAATGCGCGAACGGTCCGGTCGAATACGGAACCCGTGGTCGAGGAACAATATTGGGGATAGAGCGGCAGCACGAGCAACTGCTTGACGTTCTGTTCGGCCAGGGCGTGAATCGCCCGATCGATACTCGGGTTGCCATAGGTCATGCCGAGCGCCACCCGTACCCTATCGCCCAGCAGATCGTGCAATCGGCTCTCGATCTTGTCCGAAAGGCGCGTGCTGTATACCGCCAGCGGCGAGCCTTCCGGCATCCAGATCTGCCGGTAGTTGCGGGCACTCTTGAGCGGCCGCAGCGGCAGCACGATGCCGTACAGTATCGGCATCCAGATCCAACGCGAGGTATTGATGACGCGGCGGTCGCCGAGGAACTCGCGCAGATACCGTTGTACCGCGAAATAGGTGGGTGCATCGGGCGTTCCCAGATTCACCAGCAGCACGCCAATTCGGTCCGGCGTCGCGGCTGCCGCCGGCGCCACGGCGCGGTAATAGGGCATTTCAGTTCCTCGAGCGATCCCGGTCGCCCTTCGCGCGCCCAGTATACTGCGTGCGTGATCAATCCTCGCAACGCACCATGATCTGGTTGAGCCCCGACGAAACCGAGGCGCTGCATCTGAGCCTGAGCGTCGCTCTGCGGAGCGTCGCCATCAGTGCGCCGGCGGCCCTCGTCGTCGCGTGGATCCTGACGCGGCGCCGTTTCCTGGGCCATACGCTGCTCGATGCCATGGTGCATCTGCCGCTGGTGCTGCCGCCGGTCGCCGTCGGCTATGTCTTGCTGCTGCTATTCGGCGCACGGGGACCGATCGGCGCATGGCTGGACCGCACATTCGGCATCCACCTCATCTTCACACGCAACGGCGCCGCGCTCGCCACCGCGGTAATGTCCTTCCCGTTGATGGTGCGGGCCATACGAATTTCCCTGGAAAGCGCCGACCGTGGGCTCGAGGAGGCCGCGCGCACCCTCGGTGCGGGCCCTCTCGACCGCTTCGCGACCATCAGCCTGCCGCTGATGCTGCCGGGTCTGCTGGCCGGCGCCATTACGGCGTTCTCAGCCGCGCTGGGCGAATTTGGGGCCGTGATTACCTTCGTGTCGAACATACCCGGCGAGACCCGCACGCTGCCCCTGGCGCTGTACTCGGCGTTGCAGGAGCCCGGCGGGGAACATGCGGCGGCCCGGCTCGCGATTTTGTCGGTGACATTGGGGTTGGGCGGCTTGCTCGTGTCCGAATGGTTCGCGCGCCGGGTGCGCCGAATGTTGGGGCGTTGATGCTCACGGTAGCCGCCACCAAGCAGCGCGAGGCGTTCAACCTCGATGTGAGCTTCGACTCGCCGACACCCGGCGTGGTCGCCTTGTTCGGTCCGTCCGGATGCGGCAAGACCACCACGGTCAGCATCGTCGCCGGCTTGCTCCGGCCCGACCGCGGGCGCGTGATGCTCGACGACACGGTGCTCTTCGACAGCGAGTCGCGCATCGACGTACCGGTGGAGAAACGCGGCATCGGCTATGTCTTTCAGGACGGCCGGTTGTTCCCGCATTTGAATGTCGCCGCCAATCTCAAGTTCGCCGAACGCAGGGCGGCGGCACGCAACGTCTACATCGGATTCGATCGCGTAGTCGGCATGCTCAACCTCCAACCGCTCATGGATCGCCGCGTTCATCAATTGTCAGGCGGTGAAAAGCAACGCGTCGCCATCGGCCGCGCCCTGCTCTCGCAGCCCCGGCTGCTGCTGCTCGACGAGCCGCTCGCCGCCCTCGACAGAGAGCGCCGCGAGGAAGTGCTGCCCTATCTGGAAACCCTGCGGGATCAGCTCGCGGTTCCGATGATTTACGTCAGCCATCAGTTCGACGAGGTGCTGAGGCTCGCGACCCACATCGTACTCATGCAATCCGGAACCGTGGCCGCGCAGGGTGGAATCGGCGCGATGAGCCTCGACCGCCGGCTGCGCGCCATGATCGGTCCCGACGCGGTCGGCGCCATCGTCGACGGCGCGGTGATCGGCCGCGAAGGACCGTTGCTCCGGGTTCGAGTCGGCGCAGGCGAGATCCGGGTGAACGCCCCGAACTCGGAACCCGGCACGACGCTACGCGTGCAACTCTTGGCTCGCGACATCATCGTGTCGACTCAGATGCCGCAGTTCCTGAGCGTGCGCAACCACTTGAAAGGCGTCGTTACCGGCCTGGAAGACGACGGCGTTTCAGATCTGATCTCGATCGACGTCGGCG